>Ga0070730_10005331_pt1 | contig 11123 bp, 8 predicted proteins | sample Coa_R1_3_FD_66447 | JGI IMG/M metagenome (GOLD analysis project Ga0070730, IMG submission 66447) | Surface soil microbial communities from Centralia Pennsylvania, which are recovering from an underground coalmine fire - Coalmine... | ecosystem: Environmental > Terrestrial > Soil > Unclassified ... | reverse complement strand
GGGACCAATCACCGGCGTGGCGCCCAGGTCCGAGTTGCAGGTGAGCGCGCCAGTGCCCCCGGCGGGCGTGCCGAACTGGCAGCGCGGCGAGGCGCCATCAATCTCGACACCCGGCGAGAACGTTTGCCCGCCATCGGTGGAGCGCGTGAAGTAGATGGGGGCGATGCTGGAGTCTGTATTGGAATCCAGGTTCCAGACCACATAGACCGCGCCTGCATGGGGGCCGGCGGTCTGATCGACGCCGATCCAAGGCTTATCGCTGAAGGTGGCGCCCGTCGGGTCGGCCTGGGCCAGCACGGGCGGCTGAAACGTCTGCCCGCCATCGGTCGATTTGGAGACGGCGATACCGCTGAAATTGGAGTTGCCCTTCTCTCCATCGACCAGCACGGCGGCATACACATCGTTGTGCAGGTCAAAGGCGAAGCTAATATCTGAGGTCAGGGTATAGCGCTCATAACCGGGCAGCACACCGTTATCCTTCCACGCGCAGCCACCATCCGTTGAGGTGTAGTAGCCGATCTTGAACTGATAGCGGGCCGGGTTGGTAAAAAATTTGGAGCCACCCACCAGATCAAGCGGATTCTGGGGGTTTTCGGCAATCTCCGGCTCACTATGCGCCAGATAGGTATCATGGCTGACACGAACATTGCTCGCCTGGCTTGGTGGAGGCGACGGAAGCTGGACACATGAGCCGCCATTGGCAAGATACCAGGGGCCGCCCGGTTTGGCGGTGGACTGCGCGGGGTGGCTGCTGCTTGTGACTTGAGAGGAAGAGAACAACTGCCGATATGGCAAGAAGGCCAGCGCAGCCACCAACACATTCAGCAGCATCAGAAGGGTCAGGCCCAGCCAGAGCAGAGGGCGTGGCCTTCTGAATGCGCCCGGTTGTTGTTGACTCATCGGATACTCAAACTCCTACACGGCGCAAGGTATACCAGGCCGAACCCGTGCCCGGCGCATCCTGACCCCAATCGACCTGCTCGCAGGTAAAGGCCGGACTAAACACGCCCTTAGCCTCATCGGGTGTCGCCCCGACCAGACGCCTGCCCAGCTTGCGCGGCACAAAGGCGTAAAGCAGCAAGAGCGTGCCCGGCTTGCTGAGCGCAGCCACGCCCTCTGCGTAGGCTGCGCGGCCCTGGGGCGCCAGGCTATGGAAACAGCCCAGATCAAAGAGCAGTTCAAACGGTCCGCGCAGGGGCAGATCGCCCAGGCGAGTCACATCGCCGCGATAAAACTTCACCATCACCCCGGCGCGCGCCGCCTTCTGGCTGGCACGCTCCAGCGCGCGGGCGGCGAAATCCACCGCGCTCACCTCCCAGCCATGCTGGGCCAGATAGATGCTATTCGTGCCTGTGCCGCAGCCCAGGTCCAGCGCCTTGCCCGGCGGCAGCGCGCCCGCGCCTTCCACTACCGCAACCAGTTCTGGCGGGCTGATGCCGGTATCCCAGGGAGTGCGCCCGCGCCGGTATGCCCGCCAGTAGAAGAAGCGAGAGAGATCGAGCAGAGCCATCGCGCCCATCCTTCTCTTCCAACGCAAGGGAACCGGGCTGGCTCCCTCTTGCCTTATTGCTTTGCACATCAGTATAGCACGTCGCGGGCAATAGAGGGCATCCAAAGTATACTAGACGATGCCGGTCACTGTCCTTTGGCAAAGGGCGGCCAGTGACCGGCATCGTGCTGTACTTCAAATCAGCGGGAGCGGGCTAGATGAGCGCCGAGGCAACCGCCCCACAAATGTGGTTAAGCAGATCTATCCCATCGCCAAACGAATTATTCTCTATCGTGTAGACGGAAATGATGTACGTCTCCTTGCCCAGCGTGACGATGCCAGAGGAGTTCACCGCCCAGAGGCCATCATCATCGGGAAGCCAGCCGTTTTTCATCGCCACCGTTGCGTCGTCGGGCGCGGTGTCGCCGACGCCGAAGCGCTGATCTAACTCGATATGCTCCATCAGGTTGAGCGCCAGTTGGCGGTCCTGCTGCGTCAGCACCTTGCCCTCGTAGAGCAGCGTCAGCAGATGCGTCATCACCAGCGGCGAGATCATGCTATCTCCCCAGGCGTTGGGGTCGGGATTCAGGCCAGTGATGCCAATCTTATTCAGGTATCTGCTGACGCCGCCCGCGCCGCCAATGATATCGTAATAGAGCGTAGACGCCGAATCATTATCGGAGTTCTCGATCATGGTCGTCAACAGAGCCGTCTCGGTATCATTCGGCTCGCGGCCCTGGCTTTCGGTCAGATTCAGGAAGGTGAGCATGATTGCTACCTTTATGGAACTGCCGGTGATGGATCGTCCATCCATGTTATAGGTATAGTAGCGCCCGCGCGTCACATCATAGGCCACCGCAGCGACATCATGGTCCTGGTCGATAAGATACTGCGCCAGGTCTGGCGAAAGCACATCAAACGCCGCCCAGGCGGGGTCGTTGGCGGGCGGGGTGAACGTAAGCGCCGTCGCAGGCGCCCAGCCAGCGCCAGTGGTTTTGGGGGCCTGCCACTGCACATGATACCAGAGCATTCCGGCGTTCCAGGTGGCATCGCCAACAAGGGTGAGGGGGAAGAGTTGACCAATATGGACAGTCGCCTGCCCCGTTCCAGGCGCGTTCAGCAGGGCTGTATTGCCTAGCGCCCAGATAGATCCGCCGTTAACCAGCGCCACGTCGGGCGGCCCCAAGGTTTGCAGGAAAGCCAGGCCGGTATCCAGCCGCGTAATAGTTGGCTCGCCTGAGGCGTCCTGGGCGCTCTGATCCAGAAGCAGCGCGCCGCGCCAGAAGACCTGCGCCAGCATCTGGTGGAGGGCGCCGCCCTTGTTTACAGTGAACGGCAGCGCCTCTGTCAGCGGATCGCCCAGATCAGTCTTCCAGCCATCCGGCGAGACATCCGAGCGGTTGATATAGCTCCAGATCGCTCCTGGGATGAGATGCCCAACGGGCTGGCCCGCGCGCGTCCCACCCGCCACGAAGACACTCTGCCCGGCAGTGCCTGCCGGGAGGGTCGCTGTGGCAGTGGCTGCCTGAGGCGGCGAGACCATCTGTGCAGGATTGGTCGCAGCGCGCAGGTCTATATAGGTCAGCGGGCCGTTCTCGGCGCCAATGTGAACCTGGCTCCCGATAGTCAGCAATGCCTGAATCACCGGGAGGTGGACCACGCCGGTAGCTGCATCAGTCAGCCCATCGCTCAGTAACGCATCAATCTGATCGTCCACCGGGGCATCAGTGCTGGTAGCATCCTTGTTTTCTGAAGGCAGCAGCAGCGCGCCTGAGACAAAGAACTGAATCCACCCCTGGCGAATGGGAAACCCGGAAGTCAGCGGCGTTCCAAGACTACCCGCGCCCGCGTGATGGGTGTAGTAATCCTGAAACTGGGGGTCAACGGCAAACTGCGCAGCGCGAGGGGCTTGAAATGAAAAAGAAGGGCTGGTCGTCTGTTTGTCTTGAACCCAGCGGGAAGCCCCGTTCGTTGGTATCGTCGCCGTTGATGCCTGCTGGTGGGCACGCTGAACATGGTCTATCCAGGAATAAGCCAGAAAGAGCGAGGAAGCCAGGACAATGATGGCGAGCGCGCCAACCCCGGCTCTAAGCAGCAGCAAAGATCGCCACCAGCGGCTCTGTGTGACACTCCCCCTTTGCGCTTTTTTCTGCATCGCGCTACTCCTTACGAGCTACGAAAAGACCGGGTCTGGTTCTTTACCAACCGTGCGCAATAGCATGCGAGGGATGTTCATAGCAAGACGCATGCCAGGAAAGCAGTCGGTAAGCAGACGTGGGGATCAAGCGGATGTGGCCCAAGAAATCCAAACGCTCGCTCTACTGTATAACACGATCCTGGAAGTCATCAAGAAGATAGGACTTTTTACTCAGCCAGAGCAGCGAGCGAGGAGTTGTGCGGGGATACACGCAACGTTCCTGGAGAGGGCGCTTGCGCAACAGGCATCTGGCTAAGCGGGGCGCAGGGAAACAGGGGGCAAGCCACGAGAGCTTGCCCCCTGTTTTTGCTAGCGCTTCAACAAGCGCATCCCCCCTACGCGGCGAAGCGCTAGGAACGCTGATCCATGGGCGTATAGGCGACGTTGGTGGGGCCGGTATAGTGGGCCAGCGGGCGGATCAGCCGGTTATGCGCGTACTGTTCCAGGACGTGCGCGGTCCAGCCGGAGATACGGCTGCACGCGAAGACCGGCGTAAAGAGATCGATGGGAATGCCGATCTGATAATACGTAGTGGCTGAGTAGAAATCGACGTTCGCGTTCAGGCGCTTCTGCTCATTGATATACAGCTCCACCTTGCGCGACATATCGAACCACGTCGTATCGCCCGCGCGCTCACCCAGGTCATGGGAAACCTGGCGCAGATGCGTGGCGCGGGGGTCTTCGGTTTTGTAGACGCGATGGCCGAAGCCCATAACCTTCTCTTTATTCGCCAGCGCCTGGTCCAAATACGTTTCGACATTCGAGACGCTGCCGATGCGCAAGAGCATACGCATCACCTGCTCGTTGGCGCCGCCATGCAGGGGGCCGCTGAGCGCGCCGATGGCCGACGTAATCGATGAGTACATATCGGCCAGCGTGGCCGCCGTGACGCGCGCCGCAAAGGTCGAGGCGTTAAACTCGTGATCGGCGTGCAGGATGAGCGCCAGGTCCATGACGTGGGCACTGTAGTCATCGGGCGCCTGACCGTTGAGCATATATAGGAAATTCGCGGCCTGGCTCAGATCGGCGCGCGGCGCAGGAGCCTCTTTGCCGGTGCGCAGACACTCGGCGGTGGCAACAATCGTGGGGAACAGCGCGTTGAGGCGCGCAGCCTTGCGAATGTTTGCCTCCTGGGATTCATCGCCCGCATCAGGATCGTACAGCCCCAGGGCCGAGACTACCGTCCGCAAGACATCCATCGGTTTGGAGGTCTTGGGAAGGGACTGCATCAGCTTGAGAACTTCGGCAGGCAGGGTGCGGCTGTCGCGCAATTGCGCGGTGAATTGCTCAAGCTGGGATTTTGTGGGCAGCTTCCCATGCCAGAGGAGGTAGATGGTCTCCTCAAACGTTGAATACTTTGCCAGGTCGTGAATGTCAATGCCAAAGTAGGAAAGTTTGCCTTCCTTCCCATTTAACTCGCAGATAGAGGAAGACGCAGCGACGACTTCTTCCAGCCCTCCCTTGAGCGGTTGATCTGCTCCCGAAAGACCTTCTTTAGAGGGGATGGCGGTCCCAGAACTACCGGACATAGCAAATCCTCCGTTGTTCAGATCAATGGCGCAGGCTGAACAGTGCCGCGCCTGGGGCGCTTCACCATTGAAGCGAACGCAATATGACACTTCCACAAGCCCTATGCGATTCTGTCAAGTATTATACGGCCATGAAGCAACCATTGTCAACAAAGCGGTGGGAATAGCAGCTCGCGCCTCTTGACTTTTGGATTGCAATCTGCTATACCATTTATAGCAAATGGTAAAGGGAAACAGGCGAACCGATTATGGACCTTGATCAGAAACTCAAACATCTGCGCGCCGTCGAGGGCAGCATGCGTGGGCTGGGCCGCCCGATGACACAGGCGGAAGTCTCGCAGGAGATGCAGCGTGAACTGGGCGAAACGCTCAGCCAGGCCTATCTCTCTCAGATCGAAGGCGGCAAACGCCCGCATCTTTCCGCCCGCAGCCGTGCCTTGCTGGCGCGTTTCTTTAAAGTGCATCCGGGGTATCTGGTGAGCGACCCACCAGGCTATGAGGAGGATCTCTTCGCGGAGAGCGAAGACCCAAAGGCGCGTCTGGCAACCTGGCTGGCGGCGAGCGCCGAAGAGTGGCGCTCGGACTATCTGATTCAGCGCGTCTTTGAGAAACTGGCGGAGCATCCCGACCCCCGGCGCATCTTTGAGTTTCTGGATCAATTGCTGGAACAGGCGCCGGAGGAACTTGACAGCATCCTGAAAAACCCGGTAGGCTAGTTTCAATATCCTCAAACGGATCGTCATGCAGCGTTTATCTTGTTCCTCCAGCCCTGGGATAATGTACTGGAGCATGCCAAACAGGTCAATTGATGTTGCACGAGGGATAAGGTAAACGGTGGTGTCACGTTCAGTTTGCGCAAAAGAGGTGATCTTCCGATGATTGCCACCGATCCACTCTCTCTGGTCTTTGTCACTTGCTTTGTCGTTTCTGGCGCGTTCATCATTCTCTCGTCGCTGCTGGGCTTTGGGCATGGGCATTTCCACCTGGGGCACTTCGGGCATGCTGGCCCTGCGGGGCACGGTGTTGGTCACGCTAGCGGTGTGGCGCATCACACGCTGCCGTATGGGCACAGCGGCGCGCATGTGGCGCACGCCGGGCAGGCCGTAAACGCCGTTGCGCGCACAGCCGCAGGCCACGCGCAGCAGGCGGCTGGCGCGGCGGCCAATCCATCCGTCTGGGCAAACCTGCTCGGCTATCTCAACCTCTACGCGATCCTCACATTTCTCTTCTGGTTTGGCTTCATCGGCTATATGCTGCATAACCTGACCCATCTCGGTTCACTCTCGGCCTTTGTCGGCGCGCTGCTGGTGGGCCTGGTAGGCGCGGTGCTGGTGAATATGGCGATGCGCCGCTTAATGGGGCAGGACTATGGCGAACTGACCGAGGAAAGCTCTGAACTGGTGGGCGCCATCGCCACCGTCAGTATGGCAATTCGCGCCCATGGCATTGGCGAGGTCATCTATACGAAGGGCGCGGGCGGGCGCAAAAGCCTGGGCGCGCGCAGTGTGGATGACCAGCCGATTCCCCGCGATGCAGAGGTGGTGATTATTGGCTATGACAAAGGCATTGCCCAGGTACAGACCTGGGACCGCTTTATCAGCGAGAACGATGAGGGAGAAGATTTCCTACGCATGCAGCAGGGGGGGGATATAACGCAGACAACTGATAACATCTCATCCAACACGCTGGAGCCATCGTAATTTCTAAGCACAACTGTAAGTCCCCAGCAAATCAATGTCGCAGCATCTGCTGTGGAAAGAGCAGGAACAAAAAATGGGCGATTTGTCACTGGGCTTTATCATCGGTGGAGCAGTAGTCTTCGTGGTCTTCGTGCTGATCCTGATCCAGATTTGGGGCAGCATGTTGAAGAAGGTACCGCCTAACCAGGCGTTGATTAAGTATGGGCGTGGCGGGGTCAGCATCGTGACCGGCGGGGCATCCTGGGTCTGGCCGTTCTTCCAGCGCTCAGCAGTCTTCTCGCTGGAGTTGATGTCCTTCGATGTGGCCCCGGCGCAAGACCTGTATACCAACCAGGGCGTCGCAGTGAACGTTGAGGCGGTCACGCAGTTGAAGGTGAAATCGGACAAGGATAGCATCATCACCGCCGCCGAGCAGTTCTTGAGCAAGAGTTGGGACGAGCGCCAGGCGCTGATCCGGCTGGTCATGGAGGGGCACTTGCGCGGCGTCGTGGGCCAGTTGACCATCGAGCAGTTGGTCAAAGAGCCAGAGATGGTCAGCGAGAAGCTGCGCCAGATCAGTTCCAGCGATATGGCGAAGATGGGGCTGGAGATCGTCTCCTTCACCATCAAAGAGGTCCGCGACAAGAACGATTTTATCAACAATATGGGTCGGCCAGAGATTGAGCGCATCCAGAAAGAGGCAAGAATTGCTGCCGCGCTGGCTGCCCGCGATACGCAAATTCAACAGGCCGATGCCATGCGCGCCGCCGCTGTCGCCAAGGCGGAGGCCGACCAGAAGCGGGTCGAAGCCGAAGCGCTCTCAATGACCAAGCAATCGGAATTCCAGCGCGATCTGGCGTTGAAGAAGGCCACCTACGATGCGCAGGTAAAGCAAGAGCAGGCCAAGGCCGACAAATCCTATGACCTCCAATCCAACGTGATGCAGCAGCAGGTCATCACCGAAACGGTCAAGGTGCAGGAACTGGAAAAGATGGCGCAGATCAAGGTGCAGGAAGCCGAAATCCAGCGCCGGGAACTGGAATTGCAAGCCACCGTGTTGAAGGCGGCGGAATACGAGCGCAAGCGCGTGGAGACCGTTGCTGACGCCGAGCGCCAGCGCATCTCCCTGGAGGCGAAAGGCCGAGCCGACGCGACCCAGATGGCGGGCGAAGCTGAGGCTGCCGCGAACAAAGCCAGAGGGCTTGCCGAGGCCGACGTGCTGCGAGCGCAGGGGCTTGCCGAAGCCGAGATTATCCAAGCCAAAGGCGAGGCCGAGGCCGAGGCCATGCGGGTCAAGGCTGCGGCGTACCACGAATACAATCAGGCAGCGGTGCTAGATAAGCTGCTGACCAGCCTGCCAGAAGTCGTGCGGGCGCTGGCCGAGCCGCTGAGCAAGGTGGACAAAGTAACCATCATCTCCACCGGCGGCGCCAACGGCGCCGGCCTGGGCGCCAGCCGCCTGACGGCGGATATTGTCAACATGGTCGCGCAGGCTCCGGCGCTCTTCGAGGCCCTCACCGGCCAGAAGGTTGCCGACCTGATGAGCCATGTGCCGGTGATGAACGGGGCAGGGCAGGAGGGTGTCGGCGTCAACGGGTCAAGTGGAAACGGCGCGGTCACGGTGGACGCCAATACACAGGATAACGGCAAGACGCTGTAATTGCGGTTGTCGTCGCGTTGGTGGAAGCGGCATCAGCCAACACTTCTGGCGAGGTGAGCGTGGCTGATGTCGTTTCCATACTTCACACATTGAAGTGGCGCCCACTGAGCGGTACAATAGAAAGAGCATAAAATCAGAGACACGTGTTTCCGGGTGCATCCTTCCAGCCAGGGGAGGTCCGCTATGCCTGCTCCATATGAACCACATCATCGCGTCCAGCGGCGGGATTACGCGCATCGGCTGCGCTACCAGGCGGCCACGCACTGGTGGAGCAAGCAAGACCCTAAAAGTTTAGGCACCGCCTGCGCCATGACCAGCATTGGGGCGGTCCTGATCCTGGGATTTATCCTGGCGGTTCTGAATGATGATGCCCGCTTTGCTGGCCCGCTCTTGCTTTTCGGCGTTGCTATGAGCATTTTTGGAGGGTTGCTCCTGCTCTTCGCCTTGATTGAGTGGGTCGTCAAGAAGTTCACCCATACCAAAAAGTATTGTGGCTGCTGCGCCTTCTACAAGCCGCAGGGCGACGAGTACGATCTGGGCTTGTGCCTGTCAGACCCCCAGGAAGGCTTTGTGCAACGCACCCACTCCTGCCCGTATTTTCTCTATTCCGAGCGGGCGATGGTGCGCGACCGGCTCTCACAACAGCACGATCTCATCAATAACATCAGGATCATCCGGGTCGATAGTGATCAGGCGGATAGTGAAGATTGAAAGAGGGTAGCGCCGATGAAATTGCTGCAACGGGTAATGATGCTGATTCGGGCCAACATCAATGACATCCTCGAAAAATCTGAAGACCCGGAACAGATGCTGCGCCAGTTACAGCAAGACCTGCGTAACCAGATGATGCAGGTCAAGACGCAGGTGGCGACGGCCATCGCCCAGGAACATAAACTCCAACTGCGCTGCGAAGACCTGAGCAAAGAGGCCACAGAGTGGCAGCACAAGGCCGAGGCTGCCGTTGCGCGTGGCGAGGATGCCCAGGCGCGTAAAGCGCTTCAGCAACGCCTGGACATCACGCGCCTGCTTGAGAGTTACCGTCGGCAGCACGAAGAGCAACAGCACCTGATTGTAACCATGCGCAACGCGCTCAAGCAGCTTCAGGCCAAGGCCGAAGAAGCCGAACTCAACATCGACCTCTTGCAGATGCGCCGCCGCCGCGCGCAGATGCAGCAAGCAGTGTATGAAACGCTTACCAAGAGCGCGCAGGAGCCAACCCAGGAGCGCGTGCGCCGGGCAGAAGATCGGGTGATGGACAGGGAGGCGCGCGCAGCCGCCATGCGCGATGAAGTCCAGCGCAGTTCCATCAATGACCTGGATGCCCAACTCTCTCATCTCTCCAAACACGAGACGGTGGAGGAGCAGCTAGCTCGCATCAAATCGCGCCACAGCGAGCGGACCGACCTGCGGCGCCTGCCGCCGCCGGGCGCCGAAGAGGGCGCCGCGCTGCGGAGACTACCGGCCACGCCCGCCGAACCCGCCGCTGCCCAGGCAAGCGCCGACCTGCCCGCGCTGCCCTCTGGCGAGCGCATCGCTCCCATCCGGCCCTCGCTTAGCGAGCAGCTTGACGAAGTGCTGCAACGCCACCAGGCAACGCTTGAGAAGGCTATCGAGCCAGAGGAAGCGCCACAGCCAGAGGGCAAGACCGGCAACCAGGAGAAGCACCCCACCAGAAAGGTGTAGTGGGCAGCTACGCGCTCTGCGCAAACAACTCTGCCTCCAATACCCCCCGTTCAGGCTCCTTCTGCTCCAGAGGAGCCTTCTTTCGCTTTATAGGCCAAAGAAGATATAATTGGTAGCGTCAGAGCGCGCCGCGAGGCAGGCGAATTTGGACGAGCGCCCCATCCAATGATGATCGAGCAGAGAGGAGCCTGAAAAGCATGGAGTATCAATACATTCTAGTTGAGCAAGATGAACGGGTCACCATCATTACACTGAACCGGCCCAATAAATTGAATGCCCTCAACTGGGATTTAGTAGGCGAGGTGGCAACCGCCCTGGAGGCCGCCGATAGCGACCCTGGTATCGGATGCAACATTATTACCGGCGCGGGGGATCGCGCCTTTGCCGCCGGAGCGGATATTGCGGAGATGGCGAACGCCACCCCTGTCACCATGCTCACTGGCTCCTTTCAAGCCTGGAACCGCATTCGGCGCATTCACAAGCCCATCATCGCGGCGGTCAACGGCCTGGCGCTTGGCGGCGGCTGCGAGCTGGCGATGCACTGTGATCTGATCCTTGCCAGCGAGAACGCCCGCTTCGGCCAGCCAGAGATCAACCTGGGCATCATCCCCGGCGCGGGCGGCACCCAGCGCCTGGCACACTCGCTGGGCAAATACAAAGCGATGGAGCTGGTTCTGACCGGGGCGCAAATCAGCGCGCAGGAGATGGCCGTCGCCGGATTAGTCAATCGCGTCTATCCCGCCGACCAGTTGATGGACGAGGCCAGGAAGCTGGCGCGCCAGTTGGCCGCTAAAGCGCCCCTCGCCCTGCGGCTGGCAAAAGAGTCCGTCTTGCACGCTTTTGAAGTACCGCTGGAGGACGGGCTGGACTACGAGCGCCGCAACTT
>Ga0070730_10005330_pt1 | contig 11123 bp, 15 predicted proteins | sample Coa_R1_3_FD_66447 | JGI IMG/M metagenome (GOLD analysis project Ga0070730, IMG submission 66447) | Surface soil microbial communities from Centralia Pennsylvania, which are recovering from an underground coalmine fire - Coalmine... | ecosystem: Environmental > Terrestrial > Soil > Unclassified ... | reverse complement strand
ATTCACGTACTCGCCCGATTTCTTGTCCTTCCAAGACGCTTGCGTGGCGAGTGATAGAACGGTGTATTCGTTTCCGCTCTTCGTGCTCTTCACTTCGGCGTCCTTCCCTAAAAATCCAATCAACCTCACGGTGTTGTCATACATCGAAAAATCTCCTTTGATGCCCTGAGTCTCTCAAGGCACACCACCCGGAGGGCGCGAGTGTGAGACAGCTCCCAAGTGCCAAGGTCTGCATTCTTGGAGGGTGCCCGCGAAGTGGGAGGAACCGAGACCCCGCAGGGGCGCTCCTGCGAAGCAGAAGACCGATGCGCCGCCGGGCGCTGGATTGTTTGCACTCGTGGTGCTTGAGAGTGAAAGCGGCTGAAAAGGGGTACTAACAACACCGTTGATGTGGCATTTCTGGACGACCGAAGTTGAGACGACACGGAACGACCTTGAGTTCTCGCCATGCTGACTTGGAAGGAGAGGGGGATCGGTACGTGAACACTCTGATGCGCGTGGCGCCGCGTTCTCGTGGATACCGCCGCAAAAAGGGGCACGTCGAGCGCGAATGGCGAGGACGTAAAGCTGCCGCGCACAGGAGTCAAAGTGAGTCGCGGAGTCCCATCGGGAAAGAACGGCTGCTATCCGCGCAGTTAAAGGGCGAATCTAGCGATTAGCCATTTTCTGGGCCATGTATAGAATAAGCTTGCGATCTTCTTCTTCCGTTTTGCTCAAGAGACGGCGAAGCTTGTTGAGATAGCGTGCATCTTTGCCGGCACTCCCCCAGGCGATGTCGTCAGACGACTTCCGCTTGGGAAGGTTCGGAAGGCTGGGTGGCTCCTCGCCGTCATAAAAGAGTCGGTAGAGGGGAGATTCCAGCGCGCGAGCCAGTTTCTCCAGCGTTTCGATAGCCGGAACAGTGTGTCCGTTTTCGACGCGAGAGATGTAGCATCGAAGTAGCCCAGTTCGTTTTTCAATATCACCCTGCGAAAGCTTTTTCTCCTCGCGCATCTCACGCAAGCGATCTCCAATTACCACGTTCGTCTACCCCCCCTCATTTCAAATTTGTCTTCAGCGAAACTCTTCTATAATTGGTGAACAGATCCTACAACAGCCCCACACACCTTGGCGCTACTTACTTTACAACTTCGTGGCACACTTCCCGCCATATCAGAAGGGCCTCACCGCTATGCATCGCGATGCACCAAGTCGAATGTCAACATCTCAGCATTATCCCGTTTTTCGGAAGGTCGCGACCGAATACACGCTATTACACGCCCCTGTTCCCAATCGGGTGGAACACCATGACTCGGATTTCAAGTGAACCGTCTGCTGCCTGGTCGCCATGAATCATGACCGAATCCCACATTTCCTCCGCGCCGTCCTTTAGAATCCGCCGTCCGATCGTGACCGAGAGTTATTCGGTGCCAACCCGCAACTCGCCGGCGTCACAAGCTTATCTGTGCCTTCCACTCCGCATTTATTGAACGACCTCATAGCTTCAACAGCGCGTCCACAAGCTTTTCGATTTTCCTGCCATAACTGCTCAGTTTGTACACCCGGCGACGCTGCGCCGCTGACAGCCTTTCTTCATAAGTCACAACTTCCTCGATATGCCCTTCATCATCTTCTTTGGCCCGCAGCAACTTTCGTTCGAGCATCGCGTCACCCCGAGCCAAAATCTTCATATGGGCACCGCGGACCCTGTGATGTTCCGCCATTAGAGCGTAGTAGGCGCGTGAAATGTTGCGGTGCATCAAAACCTCAAGTGAATACTGCAAACCAATAACCGGTCGGCGTCAGTGGAAACCTGCCAACTACTAGTTAACCACACGAAGGAAGGGGCTCCGTGAGAACTTCTTTCCGTTTTCTCCCATTTTTATCCACGCCGATGTTCAACGGAGAACTTCTAAACCATGGGCGAGCCTCATGATTTGTCGTCTTTCTCGAAATCCAAGAGCTTGTCCGTTAACTCACCAGCCTCGACACTCAGACCCATCGTCAGGCTATCGATGACGGGTGACAGATCGAACACTCTGCCTCGCTCGATGGCGAGAATGGCTCGGATCGGCAGCCGTGCTTTCTTGGCAAGCTGCAATCTGCTCATACCCCGCTTCTCTCGGAAGAATTTCACCGCCCTGCCCAGTGCCCTTCCCATGCTTTCCGCGTCACCCTCAGTCCATTTGGCGACGAGTTCCATGTCGTCCTTGGTCGGTCTCTTTTTCGCCCTAAATGTCGCATGCATACGGATGAAGGCTTGGTGTAAGGCACGCAGTTCCTCGTCGCCGGGCATCGGATAATTGGCCAAGACGCGGCGCACCAGCCATTGGAAGAAGAGCAACGAGCCAGGGTTAGTGACTTTTTCGAGCATTGTGCGGATTTCCCTGCGCAGGACTTCGGGATCGTCGATCTCGGTCATCGCTTTTCTCCCCGGTAGTAATATGTGCGGATGTTTGCGTAGTCTCTCGTGCTCATATCGCCATACTCGATGCAGCGGGGAACGATGGCGGGATTGTTCATGCTGAAGTCCATCGAGAAGTTCGTCCCGTCCGTGAAATAGAGATTGATGTACAGCCATCCGCCGCCATCGTTGTCCTCAAAGCTATGCGTGACGTAGTCAAGCTTCTTGCTGTGGATTTCGGGATACTTCTTTCGCAATTTTGCCTTGCGTTGTTCGTGGAAGCGGTCGAGCTTCTTGCGCTCCGCTTTCAAGATGCGTTTACTTTTCATCCTAGTCCTCCTAGTGACGGTCATCACGCCCTTTCAATGCGGAATCGGCTTCATGTACTCGCGAATGACTTCATAGTCACCGGTTTTGCCATCCAGATAGTCAGCCCCAACGATGAGCATGTCGCACCCGTAGCGGAGCGAGAACACCGTTTTGTCCGTGAAGCGAATGCCGACGTAGAGGATTCCATCTGAGACGGATTGCTGTACGAAGTCCACGACCTTTCCCCTGATTTCAGGGTACTTGTTGCGTAGCTTGTCGTAAGTCCGCTCGATCTTCTTCTGAATTTTCTTGCGTTCCTTCGTCATCGGTGCGACGGGCGTCCGACTCATCGGCGCCGCCTTCCGGCTTCTTCGCTTCTTAATCATGGTGTTCCTTACTCTCAGCCGCAGTCCCTTCCGGGTTAGGGGTCGGCTTTGGTGGAAGTCCTTCGTGAATGCGTATCTCCTCCTTGCTCAAGAACCGTACCCTCGGCCCCTTGCCTTCCATCCAACGGCGTTGTTCAAGGAGTTCTAAGTCTTGATAGACCTGGACTTCGTCCAGATCTTTCCTCCGATACTGTTTGTAATTCTTGTGAAGCTGGCAGGCGTGGGCCTCTTCCGCGGAATCGAGGTGATTGGTGAAGTAGCCGTTGAGAGAGGCCCGGTGCATCTCGAATTCGATTAACTTCTGGTCTAGAAACGCGGGAGAAAGTCCCGCATCTTGGGCCTCTCTGTTGTTCTTGAGCCGTTCGAGTGCGCTTACCGCATCATCAATCCCGCGATTCACAATGAAGATTGCCTCGTAAATCAGAGCTTTTTGCATCGCTTCCTCCGCTATCTTCGTCACGTTTGTCGTAAGTGAATTTTGCAAATTTGACGACGTTGCCGCTACTCGCGGCCGCTTTTGTTCTCAACAAAGACGCAGATTTGCCGGAAGTTTCCGGTTTTCCAGTCGCTCAAATCGGCTTCCTCGAGCAAGGTGGAACTGGTGATACGCCAGCAGAGCTCGGTGTTGTCGGTAAATCTGATGCGAACGTAGAGAATTCCTTCTTCAAAGGCGTGGTCTGCCCAATGGACCACCTTGCCTTTGATGCCTGGGTACTGCTTGCCCTGCATCACTTCGCCCGCCGACAGTTTTTGGGTAGGCATTTTTCGCTTGGTCATGACTGAGCCTCCGTCCTCCGTGGTGCATTCGTTTTAGCCACCGACGTAAAGTTGCCGGGGCGCTGGTTTCTCTTTGGTTTGGGCCTCTGTCGAAGAGCGAAGTCTCTATCTCTCGCTCCGTTATGCAGCCAGGGCGTCCGAAGCAGCGCGGGTTTGAGCCACTTTGTTCCTGGGCTTTGATTTGCGCAGGCGGCTTCTGGGTTTTGGGGTGGTGTCCTTCAGGGCCTGCTTGAGGACCACGTTCTCCTTCTCCTGTTTCTTGGGCTTCAAGAACTGGATCAGGGGCGGTTCGCCCATTTTCTTCCGCTGGTCCTCGATGAAGCGCACGAGTTTGTAAATCTCTTCGTTGTCGAGGGGATCGTCGGAGAGCCAGCGATTGTATTCCTCTTCGAAAAACGCGACGTTGTCCTCTTCCTCTCCGGCCATTTCGTGCATGAACTGACCGTTGATGAGCGCTCGGCGGCGTTCTAGGCCGGCCACCGACTTGTAATACACCTCCCTGAACGCGTGGGGCGCCTTTTTCAGACGCTGTACGCCGCGAACGGCTTCGTCGATCCCGTGATTCACCAGGTACAGCGCTTCGTAGAGATGTGCTTTCTGCATGAGCAAATATCCTTTCTGCGGCGCAATGGCCGCACGTTCGGAGGTTAATAGGTGCACCGAGGCACTCGTCCTCGATGCAGTCACAAGCCGATGCGGTGGAGAAACAAATTCAGTTGGACGGCACTACGGTGGAGGATGTGCGACACGCAGTGGTATTGAGCGTGGTATGAAGCCGAACCTGGGATGGGCAAGTTGCGCCCCAATTGGGAAACCGATAACTTCTAGTGCAGCCATCGTTGCCTCCTCGAGAGGTGATGGTGGTCAGGGGCGCGTTCGGTGTGCTAACACTGGCGCGTCCCGTAGGAACAAGTAAGCCTAGAGTTGTCGGGCCACCCTAGGCGCTTGGAGCAAACTCACACAACCCAGAACAGGATAGTGCAAACGCCCAATGTCAAAGGATAAACGAAAACGGGTTAAACATTCAACCATTTTGTCAAAAAAAGATTTAGCTACGGACAAATGGGTTTCACAGTCTGAAGCGGCCCGCATTCGTGATGTCTCGCCCCAAGCAATCGGACGCCTCGTTAACAAGGGACGCTTTCGCACCTTACGGATAGGAGGCAGAGTTCTCTTGGATCGCGGTGAAGTCGAGAACTACAAGCCTAAGCGGAAAGGACGACCCCGTAAGCGAACGCATTCGGCTGGTTGAATATCCAATTTCTGGTGGAAGAGAACGGTCAAGAGGTGGAAATCCATGACTCTCGTCATAACCACGGTTAGCCCCGAAACGGTAGTGCAAGTCTCCGACACGCGACTTATCGACTTGGCAGATGGATCTGAACGCTCTGATAGGCTGCGCAAGTCCCTCATCGTGACGGGCACGCAAGCGCAATTCGCGATCGGATGGTGTGGTCTTGCAACTGATGACAGAAGTTACCGCACTGGGGATTGGCTATTCCGCGCGTTGTACGAGATGAACGCGGTGAAGCTGTCTCCAGATGAGATCGTCAGAAACCTCGCCCAACTAGCAACGTCGCGTTTCGGTACCTTGATCGCCCTCGATAAACGCTGCGAATTCGCCCTGGGAGGATGGGATACATCCGGACCATTCGTCGGCGTTGTTTCTAACCATCACACTTTGAATTCGCAAGAGCAGGCTGACACGGGTCCGAGGCACCATATCCCTTCTTTCTCTACCGAGCGCGTACCGGCAAATGAGTTCAAGGGATGGATCGAGCGCTTCCGGAATCTCACCGAGCACGACTTCGTTGTGGGAGTGATCGGCGACTGCGACGCCCGGAAACTCAGGACTCATTTCGAGGGACTCAACAATTTGCTAAAGAAACGCGCCTCAGCGGCAACCATCAGCGGTGCCTGCAGACAGATTGTGCTTGAGGCGGCGAATCACAGCAATACTATTGGTAGGGATTTGATCGCTCTAGAAATCGACCGCAAGGGCCAGTCACAGTGCGCGTACTATTCAGAAGCCGGCGCGGAAGTCATGCTCGTCCCGGACATGCTCAGCTTGCAAGGCGGTTCAACGCAAATGACTCTCCGCCCCGTACTGTCAGGAGGTCAAATGAAGGTCAGGCTACAAGGCAAAATCATAAGATACCCTCAGGGACCGGCTCCGGCAGCCGTCGAGAGCGATCCTAGGGCTTGACTATTTCCGCAATTGTCTTTGCAACAAGAGCAAGGGGGCCATACTGGATGTCGGATCAACCCCATCCTGAGGAATATTACAAGAAGCTCGCCGAGCACGCGAATAAGCTCGCGCTCAAAAAGCCCGACCTGAACCTTCTGCGGAACCACCCGACGGGCGAGTACCCGATCATGGCGCAAGCGCTTGAGACGCTCTTGCAGGAGCGCAATGCGAAACGCCTTTTGGTCCTGCTAAATCTCACCGCTTTTTCAAACGACGCCCTTGGAGTATTTTCCGACTACTCGGGTGAAGACCATTCCGCACGCTACTTGACTTACTCTGTTTTGGTTTGCGGTTATCGGTACACTGGCGCCTTTAGCGACAGGATGAAGGGCGTTAGGGAGACATACAAGCTTGGCGACAAGGAGATTGCCTTCAAGGACTTCGGGATGGGGCAAATCCAGGCGTCATTGGGTGATTATTTAGATGCGGCCAACTGGCTGCCGGGCTTCCTATGCACTATGGCCGTAGATAAGCGCATTCCTACGCTTTTTGGCGCACTCAATGATCCATCAGTTCCCGATATGCTAGTGAAAATTCTCGAGGATGTGGGGCTCGGCGGACGTGAGCCGCGCGAGGTCGAAAAACTGCTTCGCATCGTTCACATGGTTGCGTATCTGATCGCCCTACTAGGCGTGGACGGACAAAAGATTCTCTGGATGAGCGACCATGACGCAATCTGTGCGAATCCTAAGCAGCATGAATCTATGCTGGCAGTGCTGCAACGGGTTCTTGCGAACTATTCACGCCCCGGAGTGACCTACCCTTTGCTGGGCGGAGCTCTGCCCTTCAAGCGGCGAAGCATCGAAATGAACGATCTGCTCAGTCTTTCCGACGTTGTTGCTGGTTCTATTGCACAGTACCTCACGAAGAGCGTCACGGAACGGAAAGAGGACATCATTCTCAAGCCTGGAGCGGAGAAGGTCGTCAGCTTCCTCGCGGGCGACGGCGTCGGCCTTAAGAAAGCTGTATTCCTCATTCGCCTCAACACAGAGGGCAATATCGAGTTCGCCACGATGAACTTCTCGCTGGTCAACCCGCCTGTGCGAAACTTCGTCCCTATCTACGACTAACGTTCGTAAAAGACCACCTCTGAGATTTCGTTTTACCCACCGGTTAATGAGTAGAAACATCTTGCTCAAGGAAATCGGTATCGAGTCGGCTTGTGGAACGTGATTTCCGGATTGCTTCTGGATCCAGCTAAACGGAAGGTATTCGAGGCTCGCCGGCTTGCTCCTTGACCACGCTTCGAGGATTCTTGTCCTCGCGCAGTCCGACAAACTTCGAATGGCGCAACCTATCTCCCTCGGTCCATTCGAGGAATTCAATCTGAGCGACGGCATCTGGCCTCAGCCAAACTGCTTTCTTCATCTTCTCAGCGTTGAGTTCTTCCCCAAATCGTGATCGTCTTGTGTCCGGCAGATTTGCGAACGGGCACGTCAGCGTCACGAGATGTTTCAATTTCGAGAAGACTTGTCGCCGGGAAGCCGGGACAAACCCGTTCCGAGTTCTTGCCACATACATCAATTTGTCTCCGTCATAGTAGCCGACGATAAGCGAGTCAAAGCCGTGTGGTCCGGGAAAATAACCTCCGATGACGAACTCTTGGCCACGATTCACCCGATACTTAATCCAGGCGCCGCTTCGTTTACCCGGTTGGTAGTGGCTGTTCTTTTGCTTCCCGACGATTCCCTCAAGCCTTTGCTCGCGGACCGCTGCAAGCAGGTCGTTTGGCGCAGCCTCGACATAGTCGCAAGTCCTGATTCTCTTGTCCTTGACCGCAACCAGAGACTTCAACAGTGCTCGCCGTTCAATCAGCGGAAGGTGTGTGAAGTCACGGCCCTTCCAGCACAGCAGATCGAAAATGTAGTAATGAATCCGCGATGATTCAGCACGGAAATTCTGCAGGAGATTGAACTCCGGGCGGCCGCGGTCGTCAATCGCAACCAATTCTCCATCTAAGACCGTTTCCTCAGGCAAGCCAGCCAACGCGTCCACGATATAGGGGAATTGTCGATTTAGAGATTTTCGTCGTCGCGAGAATAAAGTGACACCAGTTCCAGACTTCACCCCAAGAGCGCGATAACCATCGAGTTTAATTTCCCACAGCCACTCATGGCCCTCAGGTAGCTTCGATACCGAGAGACACTCCATTGGCTCAATGAACGATGCTTCTGTTCTGGGTAACGAGTCCAAGCGTGCTCGCATTTCTTTTTGCGTCGCGCCTTTTAAGCTAGAAGTGGGCATCCTTGACTTTTCGCCTTTTCTTCGCCTAGTATGGCGTCGAGAGCCGAATACGGCGTCGTCATGAGTTTACCCATTGCATCCACGAAAGCAGCAGTACGGCCCACAACTCCAAACCCCTGGGTCTTACCAGCCCGGGCTTTGACCGTCTTTTATGGCTGTCCCGAAATGCCTCGGCTTTCACATTACTTCTTGCCGCGACTACTCTTCGCGAAAAAACAGATTCTTTACCTCGACGGAGCAAACCAGATCAGCCCACTCCTCCTAGCGCGTTTCGCGAGAGAACGCGGTCTTGACTCGTCGAGCGTGAATAGCCTCATTCGCGTCGCGCGCGCCTTTACCTGTTTTCAACTGACGGAACTCGTGCGACGTGTGCCCAAGACTCTGGAGAAATGTCCTGCCGACGTACTGATCGTCACGGCCTTGCCAGATTTATATTTCGACGAGGATGTGCAAGACCGCCCGGCGCGCGCTTCCTTTGAACATGCACTCGAAGGCTTGCAGCAGCTTGCGCCGCTCCAACTTCCCATCGCCGTTTTTTCCGATGCCACCTCGTTCAAAACAAGACGGCACGATTTCTTTAAGAAACTCCGCAACCAGGCAGACCACATCGTGAAAGTTGAATCCGATTCCGAAAGCTCCCTTTCCTTTACTCGCGAGAAAGATACACCGCTCCTATCAGCTTGAACGGAAAGTGCGAGGTGCAGTATGGGCAGAACCGTCCCTACATTTGTTCAATTGATTCAACAGGCCGCAGAACGTTGGAAAAAATTCCGCCGCGCTTTACGGCGCGAAGATCACGAACATTTCGACCGCCTCTTTGTCCGGGTACGGTACTACACCCACGCCGCCACCTACCAGTGTCACGATAACCCGATGGAAGCCATTCTGCTTTCCATCGCCCTCGACCAGGAGAAGCGGCTCAACGCTGTGGAGAAAGTTCTGCAGAACGCGGGGGTACTTTGTGAAATTGCGGCAAGGATGGATTCTCGATCTCTACCCGAACCAGCACGGAATGACGCTGTGGCTGATCGACCGGAACCAGTCGCACTACCGTTTGACCGATAGCTTCGCGCCGGCGTTTTACGTTTCGGGAGAGCACGACAAGCTTGTCCAGTTGCAGGACGCCGCTCGAAATCAAACCACGGAACTGCGGACGCGATTCACTGAACGCACGGATTTGTGGCTCAATGCGCCACGCACCGTCCTCGAAGTTTCCGTGCTTTGTCCTACCGATTTTATGGGCTGGGGACGTTGGGTCCACAAACGCGACTCGCGCTTGCAGCTCTATAACAGCGACCTTATGGTGGCTTCGCTCTACTGCTGGCAGAAACAGATCTTCCCGCTCGCGTATGTCGAAGTCGAAACGGACGACGAGGGAAAAATCCAATCCATAGCGTGCCGCGATGATGAATGGGCTCTCAATTATGAAATGCCACCGCTCAAGATCATGCAGATTCGGCTCGCCGGGCTTTCACGCATCGACCCCACGCATGGCCGCCGCGCCGCTCTTGAGATCGAAGTGGATGGGACGTGCTGGGAACTCGACGAGGCGGGCGAACCTCCCGCGCTTGGATTTGCGCGGCTGGTCAAACGCGAAGACCCCGATGTGATCCTTTCCGAATGGGGCGATTCCACGATTCTCCCATTGCTTCGCCAGCAGGCGGAACGCTTGAAGTTTTCATTGCCTCTGAATCGCGACGAATCGGCTGTCGTTCACCAATCCCGAGGACGCAGTTACACTAGCTACGGAAGAATTTTGTTCAAGGCGAGTGCGACAACTCTTTTTGGCCGCATCCATGTAGACAAGCAGAATTCCTTCATTTCAGAGAAGTGCGATTTCGCCGGCCTTTGGGAACTGGCCCGCATCACAAAATTGCCGATTCAATATGCGGCCCGCACAACGACGGGTACTGGCATTTCCTACATGCAAATGGAACTCGCGCACCGCGACGGTGTCCTGATTCCCGAACAGAAAGCGGAACCCGAAGATCCCAAGCATCCCGATGAACTTCTCTGCGCCGACCGCGGCGGGCTCGTCTTCGTGCCCAAACTCGGCTTCACCGCAAATGTTGCGGAACTCGACTTCGTGAGCCAGTTTCCCAGCATCATGGCGCGGTTCAACATCTCACCCGAAACCGTCAACTGCCCCTGCTGCCCCGAAGCTCCTCGCATTCCCGAACTCGGCTATCGCATCTGCGAAAAAAGGCGAGGCATCACCAGCCGCGTTGTCGAACGCCTGATTGCCAAGCGTGGCGAACTCAAGAAATTACAGAAGACTTCTCCGCCAGACGCCGCGCTGCGTTTCAAACTGCAACGCGATTCCATGAAATGGCTCCTCGTCTGTTGCTTTGGCTACACGGGTTACAAGAACGCGCGCTTCGGAAAAATCGAAGCCCACGAAGCCATCAATGCTGTCGCGCGCGAAACGCTTCTTGTCGCGAAAGAGATTGCGGAAAACGATGGGTTTCAACTCATCCATGCATTGGTGGACTCGCTCTACGTGTGGAAGGAAGGGGCGAAAAGGGAAGACTTCGAGCGGTTGGCTAACGAAATCGAAACAAAAACGCAGCTCCCTCTCGCGATTGAGTCCGTATATCGCTACGTTGTTTTTCTTCCCTCCAAGCAATATGCAGACGTGCCCGTACCGAATCGTTTTTTTGCCGTTGGCGAGGACGGCGAATTAAAAGTTCGCGGCCTTGAATGCCGCCGCCATGACACGGCGCCGCTGCTGAAACGAATGCAACACGAAGTATTGGCAATCCTCGCGGAAGCACAC
>Ga0070730_10005328_pt1 | contig 11124 bp, 9 predicted proteins | sample Coa_R1_3_FD_66447 | JGI IMG/M metagenome (GOLD analysis project Ga0070730, IMG submission 66447) | Surface soil microbial communities from Centralia Pennsylvania, which are recovering from an underground coalmine fire - Coalmine... | ecosystem: Environmental > Terrestrial > Soil > Unclassified ... | reverse complement strand
CCGCCAGCCCGACCGCCAAGGCGACCAGCACGAGTGAGCGGAAGGGGTTCAGGCGCCTGCGCGAAGCTCTAGCGCGGCGGCCCGGTGAGGTACCGAGCACGGCGGACCATTCTAGCCGGGGCGCGGTTGACGTTTGTAAGTGGTCTGTTAAAACCTACTGGGTTCCGAGGGCGATCTGAACGGCCTTGACGGCGAGGAACACGATCGCAAGCACGATGTAGCCGGCCATGGTCCCCATGGCGATCCTGCGTGCCAGCGACCATCTCGGCCGCTCAAGAAGAGCCAGGGCCGGCATCCTCCAGTTCTCTTTCTCGGCACGCGGCATCTCCGGCACCGGCTCGCCGTGCCTCGCGCTCCACAGGAGCCACCCAGCGACCACGAGGACAACCACGACCATCACCGACCCGAGCCCATAGACCAGGTCGGTCACGTTGAGGTTCGGGAACACAGTGGAGATGACGAGGATGAGCGAAAGCATCAGCAGAGCGCTGACGATCACGGTGGCGACGAAGTTCAGCCACGGCCGGTTGACCCATGGGCCGAGAACCGCACGATCGTTGCAGAGAAGGACGAGGAACACGCTCGCGCTCGGCAGCAAGGTCCCGGCAAGCGCCTGCACCGCGGTAGTGATGAGTCCGAGCGGCGCGTGCGGGATGAGGACGATCGCGGCCGCCAGCGCCACCATCGCGGTGTAAGACCCGTAGAACAGCTTGGCCTCGCGCACGCCGCGGTGAAGGGAGTGCCGCAAGCCGAAGATGTCGCCGAACGCGTACGAGGTCGCGAGTGTCACGGCCGAGGCGCCGACGATCGATGCGTCGAACAAAAGCAGAGCGAAGATGCTGCCCTCGAACGAAGAGAGGTGGGCCGAGAGCCCGCGCGCCACGCCGAGGGCTCCCGTCGAATTGTCGAACTGGCCGAAGTCCCTGGTGCCCACGAACGCCGACGCGCAGGCGATCATGATCGCTGCGGCTCCGATCACCACGACGAAGGCGCCGATCACGGTGTCGGCCTTTTCGTACTCGAGCCATCGCGGGGTGATCCTCTTGTCGATGACATTCGATTGCTGGAAGAAGAGCTGCCACGGCGCGACGGTCGTGCCGACGATGGCGATGATCAGAAGCGCGGCGTTGGACGTCAGGCCGCCGTCGATCCCGGGAACGAGAAGCCCATGCAGAGCGGACCCAGGGTTCGGGTGGCTGAGGACGAGCAGCGGGAGCACCAGCAGGCTCCCGAACAGGAACACGAACATGGCCCGCTCCCACCGCCGGAAGTTGCCGGTGAGGGTGATTCCGATAAGCAGAATCGCGGCGACCGGCACCACGATGTAAGGACTGAAGCCGAAGTACTCTCCAGCCAGGCTGACGCCGATGAATTCCGTGCTGATGGTCAGGAAGTTCAAAACGAATAGGTCGCCGACTGAGAACCAGCCCCAGAACCGCCCGAAGCGTTCCGCGATGAGCCTGGCGTGACCAACGCCGCTGACCGCGCCCAGCCGCACCACCATCTCCTGGTTGACGATCAGGACCGGGATCAAGAGAGCGAGGGTCCACAGCAGCGAGTAGCCGAAGTCCTGGCCGGCCTGCGCATAGGTGGAGACGCCACCCGCGTCGTTGTCGCCGACCATGACGATGATCCCCGGGCCGATGATCGCCGCCAGCGTGAGCAGGCGCCTGCGCCATGTCCTCCGCGGGTTGACATCGCTGAGCCGGATGGTTCCGAAAGCGCCGTGGATGTCGCCGAGGTGCGCCTCGTCGAGTACGGCTGATGCGGGGCGGAGCTGCGAGTCCTGCTGGGGCGGCTCGCGCTCAGCCATCCAGGCTTAGACCCCCGTGCTCGCTTCCGCGCGCTGTCGCCACTGCTCCGGGATCAGCGCCTCCATAAGGTCGTCGACGGAGATCGCTCCGATCAGGTTGCCGGCGCTGTCGACGACGCCTAGAGCCGTGAGGTTGTAGTCGGCCATCATGAGGGCCACGTCAGCGAGATCCGCACCTGTGCCGACCCTGCAGGTTGTCAGCTCGAGGTCATCGACCTTGCGGTCGGATGGCAAGCGCACGAGGTCGGCGACAGTCGTACTGCCGATGTAGCGTCCCTCGGCTTCGGTTACGAAGACGGCGCCGAGCAGCTGGTGCGGGACGCGGTGGTCAGTGCGGACCGCCTCCAAGGCATGCTCGACCGTGGCGCCGCGAATGACCCAGATGTAGTCAGGGTTCATCATCCCGCCCGCCGCCGCGGGGTGGTACTGGAGGAGGCTGCGCAGCTTGTGCTGCTGCACCGGCGACATCAGGTTGAGTACGGGAAGCCGACGCTCCTGGTCCAGCTCACCGAGCAGGTCGGCGGCGTCGTCCGGGGCCATGCGGTCGAGGACGCGCGCGGCCTCCTCGTTGGTGCGCGACCTGAAAAACTCCACGCGGTGCTCGTCGTCGAGCTCCTCGAATACGTCGGCGGTCAGCTCAACGTCACTCTCAACCGCGTCCATGATCTCTTCGCCTTCTTCGTGCGACGCGCCCTCCACGAGGTCGGCGATCTGGGCCGGGTGCAGCCTGCGCAGTCGCTGCAGGGGCACAAGCAGCTTGGCGGTAGGGACATGGCCCACAAACGGCTGCACGTCCTTCCAGTCCAGCAGCGCGTGGCGCCGCAGGTCCGGGCGTTTACGTCGAGGCACCAGGCGGCGCAGCATCGCGCGCGGGCTGCGGTCCACGCCCAAGAGCCGCCACTCGCCGTCCGCCTGCGAGAGAACGAGATCGTGAGCCTGGACGATGCGCCCACGCGCGACGTCCATGAGGTGGCGACCGAGGACGTCCGCCGCCAGCAGCACCTCGCCCGGCCGCCGCTGAAAGTCGGTCATGTCGATGCTATTGGTGTTCAGCTGCACGGCCCCCGGCTCCAGGCGTTGGATGAGCCGCCGCCCCACGAATATGTCGTGTCCACCGAGTCCGACCTTCAACCCTGTGATCGGTGGATAGCCTCCGTCGGTGAGCTTGGCTATGAAGTCTTCGACCCGTCCGATCTGCTCACCGGCCGCGTTCATCACCGGGCTGCGCAACAGCTGCGTGACCGTCACGCGCCTCTTCTCGCGCCCATGTCCGTGCTGTTCAGCCTGTCCGTCAGTGCGTTTGTCTTCCATTGCCCTCGGCTTGCGCCTCCAAGCGATTGGCCGGCCCGCGCCCATTATCCTGCGATCGAACAAGAGCCCCCGGCGGCGCCCGATTTGCGAGGAGAGAGCTGTGACTGGCCCTACCGTTGAGCGGAGGATTTCGAGCCCAGAGCACCGGGCGGCTTACCAGGCCGCCAAGGACGCGCCGGCCGACCACAAACCCCGCCTGATCACCTCCCGCAGCGTCGGATCGCAGGTGCATGGCGCCGGCGCGGTCGGCGAGTTCAACAGCCGCCTGGCGGTCTTGATCACGAAGCGCGTCGGGACGATGTGGGCTGCCTACGTTTTCGCGGTCATCGGCATCACGAGCCTGGTCGGGGCGGTGACCAACAACATCTCGCTGACGCTCCTCGCCGGCGGCTTGAGCTCGTATTTCCTGCAGCTCGTGCTGCTGCCGATCATCATGGTCGGCCAGAACGTCATCTCCGCCAGCCAGGACGCCCGCGCGGAAGCGGACCACCTCACGCTCACGACGCTGCATGCAATGAACGTCAGACAGCTCGAGATGCTCGAGCAGCAGGCCAAGATCCTCGAGCAGCAGCATCGGATCCTCGAGATGCTCCGCAAGCCGGCCTAGTGGAGGTCCATGATGGAAGGTGGTTGGCCGCTGGGCTGAAAAACCTCTAGGGGGTCCGGGGATGACGTGGAAGCTGCACGTGAAGAGCCTCAACACGCTGCTCAAGCTGGAGCCGCAGCTGCAGGCGGCGGACGACCGAACGTTGAGCCTCTACCTGCCGGTGCGCTCGGAAGGATTTGACGCAGCCCACTACGACCTGCTGTTGAATCATGTGTCTGCACCGTATCGCGACAAGCTGGACGAGGATCAGCGTCCGGTGTTCGACTCCGAGCTGGTGCGATTGCGCACGCATTTGAAGCTCGTGCGCCCTGCGGGATGCCCCGGGATCGTCGCCTTCTCCAACGAGCCCAACCGACTGCGCGCTCTGCTCCGTTTGCCCGAGAGCGTCGAGGCTCGGCTCGGGCTGGGCCCGCCCTTGCTGGCGCCGCTGGAGCTGATGCTCACGCACTATCCGCCCGCCATCGTCGTGGTCGTCGACAAGCGTGAAGCGCGCACGTACGCGTCGGTGCTCGGCGAGGTCATCGCCCTCGAGCACGTCAAGGGACAGGACGTGCGCCACACGCGTGCGGGCGGCACCTCCGCACCGAGCAACCAGCGCAAGGCGGACAACCGCGCGCGGGCCAACCTCAAACGGGTGGTCGAGATCCTCGAGCGCGAGGTGACGCGTGGTGACTTCGGCCGCATTTTCGTGGCCGGTCCGGACGAGGCCCGCGCCGAACTTCAGCACGAGCTGCCCAAGCCGCTAGGGGCGCAGGTGGTGGGGACTATCTCCGCCTCGCTCGACACGCCGCCGGGCCGGCTGCTGGCCGAAGTGCGCGAGCAGATCTTGCGAGTGGGCCGCGTTCCCTCGGCAGCCTAGCGAGTGGCCACACGGCACAAGGTCACGGCCGCCGCTCCGGCGAGTGCGCCACTGAAGCCGGCCGAGCTCCAGCTGATCGACGCCTACTGGCGGGCGGCCAACTACCTGTCAGTGGGGCAGATCTACCTGCTCGACAACCCTCTCCTCGAGCAGCCGCTGGCCCTGCCGCAGATCAAGCCCCGCCTGCTCGGGCACTGGGGCACGACCCCCGGCCTCAACCTGATCTACGCACACGCCAACCGCGCGATCAAGCAGCGCGATCTGGATGCGATCTACATCATCGGCCCGGGCCACGGCGGCCCCGGCCTGGTGGCCAACGCATATCTCGAGGGCACGTACACCGAGGTGTATCCCGCGATCACGCAGGACAGGGACGGGATGCGCAAGCTGTTCCGCCAGTTCTCGTTTCCCGGCGGGATTCCGAGCCACGTCGCACCGGAAACGCCAGGCTCGATCCACGAAGGCGGTGAGCTCGGCTACGCGCTGGTGCACGCTTATGGCGCCGCTTTCGACAACCCCGGGCTGACCGTCTTCTGCGTAGTCGGCGACGGTGAGGCCGAGACCGGGCCGCTGGCGACGAGTTGGCACTCCAACAAGTTCCTGAATCCAGCTGCGGACGGGGCCGTGCTGCCGATCCTGCACCTGAACGGCTACAAGATCGCCAACCCGACTGTGCTGGCGCGCATCCCGGAGGCCGAGCTGCGCTCGCTGCTCGAGGGCTACGGGCACGCCCCGGTGTTCGTTTCCGGACATGAGCCCGAGGCGGTCCATCAGAAGCTGGCGGCCGCCCTCGACTGGGCCCTGGGCGAGATCGCGCGCATTCAGGGCGGGGCGCGATCCAATGGAGCCGGCGGGCGGCCACGGTGGCCGATGATCGTGCTCCGCACACCGAAGGGCTGGACCGGGCCCAAGAAGGTCGACGGCCTGCAGGTCGAGGGCACGTACCGCGCCCACCAGGTGCCGGTCGCCGACTTCGCCACGCATCCGGATCACATCGCCGTGCTCGAGACATGGATGCGGAGCTACGAGCCGGACAAGCTCTTTGATCGCGACGGCCGGCTCAAGCCCGAGCTTGCGGCACTGCCGCCAAAGGGCGAGCGGCGCATGAGCGCCAACCCGCACGCCAACGGCGGCGAGCTGCTCAAGGAGCTTCGGCTGCCGGACTTCCGCGTCTACGCGGTCGCCGTGGCGAAGCCGGGCACGACCACCAGCGAGGCCACTCGGGTGCTGGGCAACTTCTTGAAGGACGTCATCACCGGCAACCCCGGCAACTTCCGAATCATGGGCCCGGACGAGACCGCCTCCAACCGGCTCACGCCGGTGTTCGACGCGACCAACAAGAGCTGGGATGCGGAGCTGCTGCCTGGCGACGATCACCTGAGTCCCGACGGGCGGGTGATGGAGGTGCTGAGCGAGCACATGTGCGAGGGGTGGCTGGAGGGCTACATCCTCACCGGCCGGCATGGGCTGTTCAACTGCTACGAAGCCTTCGTGCACATCGTCGACTCGATGTTCAACCAGCACGCGAAGTGGCTGAAGGTCACGCGCGACCTGCCGTGGCGGCGGCCCATCGCTTCGCTGAACTACCTGCTCTCGTCACACGTGTGGCGGCAGGACCATAACGGGTTCACACACCAGGATCCGGGCTTCATCGACCACGCGGTCAACAAGAAGGGCGAGATCATCCGCGTCTACCTCGCGCCGGACGCGAACACTTTGCTGTCCATCAGCGATCACTGCCTTCGCAGCCGCAACTACATCAACGTGATCGTGGCCGGCAAGCAGCCGGGGCTGAACTACCTGTCGATGGAGGAGGCAATCGCGCACTGCACGCGCGGCCTGGGCACGTGGGAGTGGGCCAGCACCGACATGGCCGGCGAGACCGACGTCGTGATGGCGTGCGCGGGCGACGTCCCGACACTCGAGACGCTGGCCGCGGCCGATTTGATCCGACAGCACCTACCGGACCTGAAAGTGCGGGTCGTGAACGTCGTCGACCTCATGCGCCTGCAGCCTCCAAGCGAGCACCCGCACGGGATGTCCGACGCGGAGTTCGACACACTGTTCACGACCAACCGGCCGGTGATCTTCGCCTACCACGGTTACCCGTGGCTGATCCACCGCCTCACGTACCGGCGCACTAACCACGACAACATCCATGTCCGCGGTTACAAAGAGGAGGGCACCACGACCACGCCCTTCGACATGGTCATGCTCAACGACCTCGACCGGTTCCACCTGGTCATGGACGTGATCGACCGCGTGCCCGGACTCGGGTCGAAGGCCGCGCACATCCGTCAGCGGATGGACGACGAGCGCTTGCGCCACCGCCAGTACACGCGCGACCACGGCCAGGACCCACCCGACATCCTGAACTGGGTGTGGCCTTATTAGTCGCTTGAGGGTACTCGTAGTCAACGCCGGCTCGTCGTCGCTGAAAGTCAGCCTGGTCGACGACGACTCGACCGTCGCCGAGCACGAGTTCAAAGCCGTAGGCGGGCGCTTTGAGGACGCCGAGCTGGAGGGTGCGGTGCGGGGCCTGGAGGGGGTTGAGGCCGTCGGCCATCGTGTGGTGCACGGGGGCAAACGACACCCGGCCTCGGTCCGCATCACGCCAGAGCTGGTCGACTACCTGGTGTCAATCACCGACCTGGCGCCGCTGCACATGCCGCCGGCGCTCGCGGGCATCGCCGCAGTGCGCGCGCTGCTGCCGCGGGTCCCGGCCGTGGCCTGCTTCGACACGGCCTTCCACTCGAAGATGCCCGCGGAAGCGTCGACGTATGCGATCCCGCTCGAGTGGCGGATCGAGCACGGAGTCCGGCGGTACGGCTTTCACGGCTTCTCGCATGCCTACGCGTCGCGGCGCGCGGCCGAAATCCTCGGCCGGCCGGAGGCGTTCCTGCGCACGATCACGTGCCACCTCGGCTCGGGCGCGTCGGTCGCCGCCGTCCTCGGCGGACGGTCTGTGGACACCACCATGGGCTTCACGCCCATGGAGGGCCTGGTGATGGCGACCCGGTCGGGCACGGTCGACCCGGGCATGGTGCTGTGGCTCCAGCGGCATGCTGGGATGACCGAGCCGCAGCTGAACGACGCGCTCGACCAGAAGTCGGGGCTGCTCGCCCTCGCCGGCGTGGCCGACATGCGCGAGGTGTTGAGAGGCGTCACCGCCGGAGTCGTGCGCTCTCGGCTTGCGTTCGACGTGTACATCCACCGGCTGCGCTCGTGCATCGGCGCCATGGCCGCCGCGATGAACGGAGCCGACGCGGTGGTGTTCACGGGTGGCGTCGGCGAGAACGCGCCGGCGGTGCGCGAGGCAGCGGCGTACGGTCTCACGTTCCTGGGGGTCGCGGTCGATCCCGGACTGAACCGAAAGATCGATGGCGACGGCGACGTCAGCGCGGCGGGCGCGAAGGTGAGCACCCTGGTCGTGCACGCTCGCGAGGATGTCGAGGTCGCGCGTGAGGTGCGCAGTGTGCTGTCCGAGGCGAGCTAAGTATGGGGATCGATTCGTCCGTCAGGCGTGATTCGCCAGCTTTTTCCGAAGCCTTGCGTCGAGTTCACCGACGTCAGCGCGCTCACGCTCGAGTCAACGCTGACGAACAGGCTGCCGTCGCCGGCGTCGGTCACGGTGCAGCTCTGCACCTTGACCACCAGCCCCGGGCCGTAGTCGGGGAAGCAGTCCGGGCCCCACGTCTTCCTGACGTGCTGGAGATCCCAACAGATGCCCACACTCACCGGCACCTTCGCGCTTAGAGGCGTGCCGGGGGCGTACTGCACCGTCCCATAGAAACCGCCGCAGCCCGGCACGCCTGCGCGCGGCGTCTGCATGTCGGGCCCAGGCGGAGCGCCAATGAATGCCGACGTCCGGGCGGGGATGAGTGTGGCGAAGCTCGGCACGTAAACCGCGAGGCCGACGATCGCAATCGCGAGCCACGCAAGCACGGGCAGCCGGCGACCCAGCCGCGTGCCGAGGTAGATCGCCGAACCGAGCGGCAGCAAAAAGCTTGCAAGCACGGCGACAGCGAGCGGCGCGAAGATCAGGTGGCCGCCGAACAGCCCACCGGTCAGCAGCGCGAGGAGCAGGAACCCGAGGCCCGCAACCAGCGGCCGATACGCCCCGGCATACTTTGACCGCGGCGTCCAGACCTTCGATCGCCACACGAGCCCAACTCCGATCACCCACAACACCGGCGGCACGACCAGCACCGCACCGCCGACACCGAGCAACAGCAGTGCCAACATCTCGACCGGACCCGGGCGGTTCGGCGAAACGTTGAAATTGGCGCGGGCCTCGGCCGCGATCTCGTCGGGTTCGCCGAGGCGGTCAAGGATCGTCAACAGGTCGGCGTCGGTTTCCTCGCTCAACTCCGAGCGTGCCTGGGCTATGTGCTCGGCGATCTGACTCGACACCTCCTGGCGCCTGGTGACTGGCAGGTCGGCGAGCTCACCGTCGAGGCGCTTCAGGTAACCGTCAACGATCTGATGTGCGTGCGTGGCGGTCATTTCCCACCCTCCAGAAAACGATCGACCGCCGATCGGAAGCGTGCCCACTCCGACCGGAATAGGTTCAGCGACCGGCCACCTTTTGGCGTGATGCGGTAGTAGCGGCGGGGCGGCCCGCTCGACGACTCCTGCCAGAAGGTCTCGACTTCGCCGTCCTTTCGCAGGCGCGTGAGCAGCGGGTAGATGGTCCCTTCCGAGGTGACCATGCCATCGACCTCGGCGAGGTTCTGCACGAGCTCGAAGCCGTAGCGCTCGCGCGCGGCCAGGAGGGCAAGCACGCAGTACTCCAGGGCCCCTCGCCGCATCTGGGCGATGAGGCCGCTGCGCGCTTCGGCATCTACCATGCGGTACATGGTACTAGGTCGTAGCTAGTTTGGCGCTACCAAGTCTCTTCGAGACGCCTAGCGCGTAGCGGCCAGCGCCGCGACGAGGTTGCGCACGTGGCCGGCGATGTCGTCGCGGATGCGCCGGACCGTTTCGAGGTCCTTGCCCGCCGGGTCCTCGAGCTCCCAGTCCTCATAGCGCTTGCCCGGATAGATCGGGCACGCATCGCCACACCCCATCGTGATAACGACGTCCGCGGCCTTGACCATCGCGCCAGTCAGCGGCTTGGGAAATTCCTGGCTGACGTCGATGCCGATCTCGCGCATTGCCTCGACGACTTTGGGGTTCAGCTGATTCGCGGGCTCGCTGCCGGCCGAGCGCACCTGGACGCGACCTTCGGCGAGCTGGTTCAGCAGCCCGGCGGCCATCTGGCTCCGCCCGGCGTTGTGAACGCACACGAACAGGACTTCCGGAATCCTCTCGCTCATTTCACACAAGAGCCGGCACTCGCCGGTCTCGCTACGATCTTGGCACCGGGAGCCGGCACTCGACGAAGAACATTGGCGCCCCGCGAGGGATTCGAACCCCCGACCCTCTGCTTAGAAGGCAGATGCTCTATCCACTGAGCTAGCGGGGCGGCACGAGTAAACCGACGCCGAGAGGATACGGTGCGAGCCGATCTACGCCCGGTGCGCGCCGAACTCCACGGGGACTCTGGCTTCGCGGTCGACCTCGAGGTGGAAGATGTCGGGGCGCCCGTAGTGCCCCGTCACGTCGAGGGTCCGCTTGGCAGCCGCCGACCGAGCCGGGTCGCAGTCCGCGTACAGGATTCCGTGCTCCTCGTGCAGCGGTCCCGCCACGACCTTCCCGTCGGGGGCGACGACCACCGAATCTCCGGGGTTGAACCAGTCGTCCAAGTCTGGAAAGAGCTTCGCGCGCTGCGGAAAGTCGGCCGGGATGTCCCTGCCCCGCAGGGCGCTGCCGGCCCCGAGCACCCAGCACCGGCCCTCGAGCGCGATGTGGCGCATCGTCGAAACCCAGCTGCTGCCCGCGTCCCACGTGGGCGCGATGTAGATCTCGCAGCCCTGCGCGAACAAGGCAAAGCGCGCCAGCGGCATGTAGTTCTCCCAGCAGATCAGCGAGCCCAGCCGCCCGGCGGGAGTGTCCACCACCCTGAGGCCGCTCGCGTCGCCCTGGCCCCACACCATCCGTTCGGGGTTGGTGGGGACGAGCTTGCGGTGCCGGTTCAGGATCTCTCCGTCGGGCCCGAGCAGGACGACGGTGTTGTACAGCGTCCCTCGGCTGAAGCGGCCGTCTCGCTCGTGGATGCCCATCGCGAGCGTGACCTTCAGGCGCTTGGCGGCAGCTTGAAGAGGCTTGAGCTGTCCGGCCGCCAGGTCGACCGAGTTCTCGACCAGGCGGGCGTGGATTTCGGCCGTGAGCTCGTAGTCATCTCCGGGCCGCAAGCGCCACAGCCACTCGGGATATCCCGGCACCCACGTCTCGGGAAAGACCACGAGCCGGGCGCCGGCGGCGGCTGCTTGTCCGAGGAGCTCGATGCCGCGCTTCAGCGTCCGGTCGCGGTGAAGGGCAACTGACGGGTGCTGGACCACCGCCACGCGATGCGGGCTCACCTTCTTCTTCTTGGCCACTGCCGGCAGGTTAACCCTTCTGCGGGAAGTCCCCCGCCCGCGCCAGCATGCC
>Ga0070730_10005327_pt1 | contig 11127 bp, 5 predicted proteins | sample Coa_R1_3_FD_66447 | JGI IMG/M metagenome (GOLD analysis project Ga0070730, IMG submission 66447) | Surface soil microbial communities from Centralia Pennsylvania, which are recovering from an underground coalmine fire - Coalmine... | ecosystem: Environmental > Terrestrial > Soil > Unclassified ... | reverse complement strand
AGCGACGCGGCGGCCGTCACGGTGGGGGTCCGCAAGGCGACCCCCTTCGGACTCAGCTACGATTTCAACTTCAGCAACGACCGCAGCGACACGAACGATCTGACGTACATCCTCAACCCCATCTGGTCCCAGACGCTGGCTGGCACCGTGACGATGCCGCTCCTCCGCGGGAGAGGGACCGAGGCGAACACGGCGACGCTGGTGATCGCCCGCCACACGCGGGACCAGTCGGTGGACGGATTCGAGAAATCGCTGAGCGACTCCGTCCTGCAGGTGACGCTGGCTTATTGGGACCTGGTCTTCGCGATCGAGAACAAGAAGGTCAAGGAGCAGTCGCTCGCCGTCGCGATCCGGCTGCTCGAGGACACCCGACGGAAGCTCGACCGGGGCCTGGCGGCCCGGATCGACGTGACCCAGGCCGAGGCCGGTGTCGCCTCGCAGCAGGAGGGGATCTTGACCGCGGAGGCGGCGGTGCTCAGCGCCGCGGACCGGCTCAAGCGGCTGGTGGATCCCTCGCTCTTGCGCGAAGAGGTGCTGCTGGTGCCGGTGGACGCCCCGCGGGTCCAGGGCGTGGATCTGGACGAGAAGATCGCGGTGGATCAGGGTCTGGAGGAGGCGCTGTCCCGCCGACCGGAAATCCGCCAGCTGCGGAGCCAGCTCCGGAGTCAGGAGACCACCATCGTGCAGGCGCAGAACAACCTCCTGCCCAAGCTGGACGTGGTGGGCGGAGGCGGGCTCAACGGGACGGAAGGCAGCTTCAGCGCGTCCAACCGCGACCTCCGCGGCGGAGACTTCTACAACTGGTCCGTGCTCCTGTCCTTCGAATATGCGCTGGAGCGGTCGACCGCGCTGGGCAACCTCAACCGGGCCGAGCTGGAGAAGCGCCGTTTCCTCCTGCAGGCCCGCAACCTGGAAAACCAGATCCTGGTCGAGATCCGGGATGCGGTCCGTTCGATCAAGACGGACGAGAAGCGGATCGAAGCGACGCGCCGGGCGCGCATCCTTTCGCAGGAGCAGGTCGACGGGGAGATCAGCCGCAACGAGCACGGCCTGTCGACGACCTTCCGGGTGCTGGATGTGCAGAAGGATCTCGTGCAGGCGCGGACCAACGAACTAAAGGCGCTGATCGACCATCATCTGGACGAGTCTCGGCTGTACCAGGTGACGGGAGTGCTCCTGGAGAAGAACGGGATCGTGCTGAAGGAGAACCTCCAGCCCCGAGTGACCTCGATGTCGCGGTGAGACGCTACTTCTTGGTGCCGCGGATATCGGCTTCCAGCCCATCCAGGTCGGAAATCGTGGCCTTGTCCAGGCGGTCGGCGTAGACGTCCACCCCGGGGGCGGATTTCTGGGACTTGACCGCCTGCTGGATCTCGGGACGCATCTGTCCGGCGGTGCGCCGAAGGTCCTTCACGATCCACAGCGAGAATTCGCGTCCGGCGCAGGGCATCGTCTCCTCGACGTAGCGCTTGAGGTTCTCCCAGGTGAACTCCTCGTTGCGAAAGGTCGAGACTTTCTTGTCGGCCGCGTGATAGTCCTTGGCTCCGGCGAACTTCCCGTCCTTGAACGTGTAGTAGGGAGCGTTGCCCACCACGCTCCGGATCGTGTAGTACAGATTGTTCATGGCTGCCGGATAATACGCCTTGAGTTCGCTGTTGGAGACCTTGTTGCTCAGCTTGTTTCCCTCGGGCGTCAGGATCTTTGCCTGCGCTTGCCAGGACTGCTCGGATTGGCACGCCGCCTCCAGACGCTTCAGGAGGTCCCGGACTTCGGCGACCAGGGCATTCACCTCCATCAGCTTGCCGGGAAGCAGAGGGACCAGGTCATCGCCCCAGACCAGAAGTTCAAACTGCCACGACTGCTTGCCCTGGGTCCGTTTCTTGACTTCCGCCACATGATCGAGCTCCTGGAGTTCGGTGGGGAAGCTGAGCTGCGGCAGGTACTTCCCGGGGCCGTCCAGCGTGCAGGAATACGTGAACTTCTTGTCCTCGATGTCCGTGGTGCCGCCGCCGACGGCGAGGATCGTGGTCTGGAGTTCCGTTCCGGTCAGCATCTCGGAAACTCGGACCAGGTTGAGCCGGAGGATCACCCCGTTGGAAAGGGGACAGCTCCCGGTCAAGGTCAGGAGCGGATTCCGGACTTTGAAGGAGGGCGGCTTGCACGTCAGGGTGGGAGCCAGATCCTCCTGGGGGGCCTTGGCCTGGAGCGGGGACCCAATCAGCAGCAGACCCAGGAACATCGGGACCAAGCTGTGCCTGATCATATTAGTAGAAGCTCCGATTGTCGAAAACATAGGACAGCAGGTGCGACTGGTTGTCGTCCCAGTAAAGGGTGATGTCGTCGATCACGGGCGACGCCAGGAGGATCGGCTTGCCGCCGCCGGGAACCTCGATCTGGACGAAGTACTTCAGGCGGGTGGGGTCCTGGATCACTGGCGTACGGTTGCGGGTGTTCAGGATCGCGGAGTAGCCGTCGTCGTAGAAGGGGCCATAGATCTGGCCGCCGTCGTCGATGCCCGCGCCGACCCTCACGTTCAGGTTGCGGACGGGCATGCCGGCCTGGCCGGCTCCCGCACCGTTATAGTCGTACAGCAGCCGGGTTCCGTCCCACTGTGCCCAGGGGTTCAGGCGGTGGTCCGGCAACTCGCCGTACCAGGTCCACGACATGCCCAGGACGCGGAGGGTCGGGGGTTCGGCGGTCTGCGTGCCTCCCGCGACGGCCGTGATGCCGCCGGGGGCCGGGGTATTCGACGGCGGAGCCAGCAGCCGCTGGGTGTAGGGCACCATGGCGATGAGCGCCTGAGACGTGAATCGGCCTTGGGAAGCCGCCCCGCCGCCGGTCGCTCCGGCGCCGGTCGGACGGTAGTAGCGGCTGCCCTGCCAGAGCGCCAGGGGGTCGCCGGCGCCGTCCTTCCAGGCGTAGAATTCGTCGAGCGTGTGATCTCCCGAGTAGTTGCCGCGATAGGAGCCGTTCTCGTTGGCATATCCTTTGGCCGCGGTGCAGAGCATGGACGACCCGCCCAGGCGAATGTGGTTCCACGCGCCTCCGTCATGCTTCTCGAAATTCCACATCCGGTCGTGGCCCGACGAGTTGCCCGTCATGATGGAATAGTTGTACTTCGTGTACGACTCCGTTCCGTTGATGTACAGCTTGCACGCCTGCTCGCCGCTGCCGTCGTTGCCGTTCAGATTCCACAGGAACGTGGTGTTCATCCAGCGGTGGGCCTGGAGCGGGCTGGCCTGACTCCACTTGTGGTCCGGATGGCCCAGATGGTTCAGACAGACCGTCATGCGGCCGAACTCATGGATCTCCGGAACGTCATGCCACTGCTTGGAGCCGCCGACCAGCGACACGGGATTGAATTTGCCCTGATTGTTGTGCCAGTAAAGCGGCTTGGTGACTTCCGACGTGCCGGGATTGTACTGGGCCGGGTAGAACCAGAGCGCGAAGGGCCAGACATTGACCATGGCGCCGCAGTTCCCGTGAGATCGGCCCATGTCGAAGAGCGACCGGATCTTGCCCGTGCGCTCCGGCGAGTAGGAGGGCTTCCACCAGAAGCTGATCATTCCCTGCGCGTGGGCGGCTGAGGAGAAGTCCCAGATGCCCAACCCGTTCTTCAGGTTGTAGTAGACCGGCGCCGCGTGACGTTCCACGTACGCGCCGTCGATGCGCAGGTCCGACGGGGCGAAGGGAGCGAGGTTCATCATGGGGAGGGTGCCGGTCTTCTTGTCGGGCTGGAGACGGAAGCTCTTGGACAGGCGATGATAGTTGGGCGGGCCCTTTGTCGGGTTGTAGGGGCCCCCTTCGCCCAGGATTCCCGAGCCCTTCACATAGTCGCCGAAGTTATAGGTTTCCGACAGGATCGGGACCGGCGGATGGCTTCCGATCTCGGTGGGATCGGCGGGATGGTCGTGTCCGTCGTGGTCGAGCGTGAAGTGGGCGTGAAAAGCCGAGCCCAGATGGCCCGACTTGCCCAGGCTGAGGGTCCGGGCCAGCGTGTTGATCGGCTTGGGAGCGGAGCCGTGGCCGCCTCCGTAAACGCCGCCCATCGTGGGCAGCGCCAGATAGCCGTCCCATTCGTTGTCTGCCGGCTCCCGGCCGGAGCTGGTCAGGTTTCCCGGGAAGTAGCCGTTATCGGGCTCCGGACCGATTTCGATCGACTTGTCGTTGTTCGTGCCCCACTGCGAGGATTGGGGCGCAAGCTGGCCGCCGTAGAACTGTTTCTGGGTCGATTCGCGGTACATGTCGTAAATCTTGAGCGTCGCGGTCACTTTGGCCTGCGCCATGATCTCGTTGTCGCCCATGTACGCGTCCTGCTCTTTCGGGGAGCGGGGCCGCAGCACGCGGCCGAGGGACTCCACCTCGACGTAGCCCGTGGGCATGAAGCAGAATTCGGTCGAGTTGATGAACAGGTCGGTCTTGTCCACGATGAGGAAGAGGTTCGCGTCGGGGTTCAGCTCGTTGAGATGGCAGTTGGGATTGAAGTTCGCCTTGATGACGTCGGCGATCGCCTGGCACGCGTACTCGCGCTGGAGTTCGGACGGGACCATGGCGCCGAAGCCGATGGGGTCGACGCCTTCCTCCTCGAAATCCTTGAAGAGCTCCGCGCGCGGGTCATTGAGGAAGCCGGCGCCGCCGTCGAGGGTCGAGCGGGCGAGGAAATCGATGAAGGCGTTGAACTGGTGCCAGGAGCGGAAGGCCCCGCCGAACCACTTGCCGCCGGCCTGTCTGGGGTTGTAGTTGGCGAACCTGCCCTTGTCGCCGTTGCGGCAGGCCACGATCTCCTTGGCCAGGATCCGGGCGGAAATCCCCTGCGTCCCGGTGCCGGTCGAATTCACGATGGGGAAGGTGTCGACGAGGAATCCGACCTCGTCGCCCTTGCTGGTGGTCTCGGGGAAGAACTTGAACTGCATCTTGAAGGCCAGATAAAGGTCCCCCTCCCAGCGGGGATTGTTGCGCCTGCGGTCCGTGAGGAAGAAGCCCTGGAGGCCCGTCAGAAGCGCGGTAATGACTTCCTCGGAAGCCGCGTTCACGTTGACCGGCGCGCGGGCGACCACCTCGATGTACTGGGGATTGAGCGCGTCCAGGCCGAACAGCCGGATTTCGGGACGGCTCACGTCGCCGGCGTTCTGCATGTAGTCCAGGCCGTAATTGAGCTCCTTGCCCGTCGAGTCCAGGCCCTGGACCTCGCTGCCGGCGCGGTAAACCCGGTTGGAGCCGCGATTATAATTGACGCCCGTCAGAGCCTGGAACTGGCTTGCGGCCTGCGCGTTCAGCGGGACGGGGTTGACGACGTTGTTGTCCACCCACGCATAGACCGTGATGTAGTTCTGGATCTTGTTGAACAGGGCCTGGTCGTAGTTGAGCGCCTTCAGCACGTCCTGCAGGCTGCGGTATCCTTCGGGCGGCCGGTTGTTGATGATCCTGTCGCCGAGCTTCGCGGTCTGGATCACGTCGCCCAGCACGTTCAGGATCCGGCACATGTTGCGGGACACGCTGCTGTTCTTGCCGTTGGGCGTGCCGTCCACGCCGTCGTTCACGTAGAGCCGGCCCGAGGTGTCGTTGACCCGCAGGACGTACTGATCGCCGTGGATCGCGTACGTGCCGCCCTGGTATCCCGAAAGGCCGCACAGCTTCCCTTCGATGGAGACCCGCTTCGGATTGACGTTGGAGTCCGTCGGATCCTGGGGGTTTTCGGCGACGTTCTTGAGCGGATCCGCTTCGATGGCGAACGACGGATTGAGGGCGAATTCGATCAAGTCGTCGACCGGGGGCTCGATCATCTCGGTGGGATCCTGTCCCCAGTACTTCCAGGGCTTGGGCGCCTTGGCGTTCACGCTGTTGAAATAGCGCCCGGGAAAGTATTCGCGAAGCTTGGCTTCGGCGTCCTGAATGCCCGATTGCGCGAGAAGCTTCGCCCGCACCGTGTCCATGTAGTTGTGGGCGATCTGCCGTTCGGTCGCCTGAAGGGTGGAGAACGTCACGGCCAGGAGCGCGAGCACCGCCAGCACGCCCAGCACGATGATGAGTACGGCACCCTTCCGTCGGCCCAAGTACCTCACAGGAACCCCCCTTTCGACCTCAGACAGACCGCGCCCTGAAAACACTGGTACGCCGGGACTAGAGCAACGCGGTTGCCACCGCTCGAATCTCTAAGAGCTTATCCCATAAGGACTAACACAGTCAAGCCCGTCACTGGAGGCGCTCCCTGGTTACTCGCCATTCCCATTGTTACCGGGAAGTAACACCGCCCCGCCCGGGAGGATCCATCGTTGGAGTGGAAGCGGAACCGGCTGGAGGAGGGCAGTTCGGCGGCTTGGACGGGAAGGGTCGTTGACTGCCGCCGGACGCCCCGTTATAATCGACGTGCTATGATCCTGGTCCTGTCGCTGTTGTTGCTCGTTCAGAGCGACGAGATCAGCAACCTCCGGGACGTCAACCCCGTCATCCGGAGGAATGCCATCTCCACGCTCGCCGAGAAGGGCTACCAGGGCGCGATCCGTCCGATCATCGACCTGCTCGCGCGAGAGACGGACGACTCGGTCCGTAATGCCGCCGTCGACGCGCTGGAGCGGCTCACCGGCGTCAAGGGCAACGGCCCCGACTTCGTCAAGTGGCAGAAGTGGTACGAGGAGGTCGGCGTCAAGTTCGCGCGTCTCAACACCGTGTCCGAGGAGCGCATTCAGCAGCAGGTCCAGGGGAAAATCAAGGAAGTCGACGAGAAGACGCGAGAAGCAAAGAACGAGATTCGCATCCTCTCGATCACCGTCGCCATCATCGCGACGTCCTTCGTCCTGGTCATGATCTACTTCGTGGGACACGTGTCTTCGAAGCTGAAGGAGTGGAAGGAGCTGGTCCGGCAGGCGGGCGTCTACATCGAGGAATCCCAGCAGATCACCAAGCGCACCGACCGGGTCCTCGAGGAACTCGAGGCCAAGAAGCTCGACATTCTCGAGTTCGTCAAGAAGCTGAAAGAGGAGAAGGAGAACGAGATCGAGCGCTTCGGCGACCTTCTCCAGCAGAACACCGACCACAAGCTCCGCGAGGAGGTGATGGGGCTGCGCCAGAAGGCCGAGAAGGAGCTCGAGGAGACTCTCGGACAGCTCCGGCAGCAGATCGAGGTCGACGTGCGCCGCCTCGGCGGGGATCAGAAGGAGAAGCTCGACAAGGACTTCAAGGTCCAGCACGAGCGCTTTCTGCGGGACGTGGAAGCCCACACCCTCTTCCTCCAGGCGAGCTTCGCCCACAGCCACGGCAAACCGGAGGAGGCGTTGAAGATCTACCGCAAGCTCGTCGCCCTGAAGCCGGACCACCAGGTCGGCTGGGAAAAGATGGGAACGGCCCTTCGCGAGCTCATGCGGTTCGACGAGGCGCTCGAGGCCTACCAGAAGGCCATTGAGCTGGATCCGGAGGATCCCTCGTCCTACTACAACATGGCCGCGACGTACGCGCGCATGCGCAAGCGCGACAAGATGCTCGAAACCCTCAACCTCGCCATCAAGAATGACGGCGAATTCAAGGACGAGGCTCTCAACGACCCCGCCTTCCGCGACTACTGGAACGATCCGTCCTTCAAGGATCTCGCCGAGGCGTAGGCGGCAGCTCTAGTCCTCCCGGAATTCGGTCACCTTCCGGCTCAGATCCGACTCGGCCTGCTGACGCGCCGCGGTCGTCTGTTTTGATTTCTCCCGAATCAGTTCCAGCGACTGCTCGCATCGCTCGAGCTGTGCGAGATACCTCTTCCGAAGCTCCAGTTCCGTCGGCGTATCGCGAAGAACCTGCAGGTTCTGCCGCACGCGGTTCTCGTCCTCCGTGAATCGCGCCCGCTCCGAATTCAGCTCGCTCTCCTGCTGCCGAAGGCGGTTGATCTCGCCCTGGGCGGCGATCAGCTGCGTCAGCATCGCCTTGGCAGGATCCGACAGGTACCGCTGCTGCAGGTAGATATGGATCGACTCCGCGGGCGTCCCCAGCAGCGAGATCGTCGTCGCGGCCGGCATCGACTCGCGCACCTTCAGCTCCGTCGTTTGGCCGGCCTTGAGGTCCACGCGGAATCGATAGTGTCCGTCCACGTCTTCCTCCGCCTTGGCGGGCTCGGCCAGCTTGTAGCCGCCCGCTTTCGGGTGATCCAGATACAGGACGGTGTCCTTTCCGGTCTGGCTCTTGATGGAGTAGACCGACTCGTAGTTCTGGGTATAGCTCAGGGTCAGGACGCCGTTGGCGATGACGCCCTTGGTGACCGGGTCCGAGCGCTGGTTCGCCTTGCGCTCGACGGCGACCCCCGCCTCGATGGCGTAGGGGATCATGTCCTTCATGTCCTTCTTCATGACCTTGCGCAGGAGGCCTTCGCCCACGCAGGTCGAGCCGTCAAACAGGGTCACGGGCCCGGCCTCGAGGGTCAGCCCCGTCGAGTTCTTGAAGTAGTAGGCGTTCATCGGCTTCGTCGAGACCGCGGCGCGGTAGTAGAGAATGCGCTCGCCGCCCTCCACGCGCTCCGACAGAATGGGCACGAGGGCCGCTTGGCCGCGCTTCACGCTCACCTTCTCGCGGGACTCGTACGCGAAGAGGTCGCCGACGTCGACGCCCGCCACGGCGGGGGCGACCGCGGATTCGAGCTCTTCCGCGAAGTTTCGGCGCATGCGGTTGGAGCTCTCCTCGCGCTCGGCTCCGAAGTCCCCCTTCCTGAGCGCATCGGCGGAGGCTCCGGCGCGGCCGGCCGCCAGGGCGCGGGGCGCCGCCATCGGGGCCTTGGCGGCCGCCTTCTCCGCCAGTTCCATCGCCTGGGGACGGGGGGCCGCCGTCACGCCGACGGGGATCTCCGCGCGCTGGGGATAGTAGGCGGTATAGAGATCCATGATGAAGCTCATCGGGCTCCCTGCGACGAACGAGACGTCGACCTGGTTCCAGTCCTCGTCGGTGGTGTTCTCCAGGATCGCCCAGCCCTGGAGGAGCGGCTTCTCGTTGCCCGTCAGAAGGAGGCGGTACGACGTCTTCCAGATCGGGGTTTCGATGATATAACCCACCCGGACGGTCCGCTCCCCCTGGCCCGAGGCGTTGAGAATCACCGATTTCCGGTCGGCATGCTTGGCCTTGAGGTGGATGTCCAGCACCCGCGCGAGGTCCTTCTGGAGCCCCTCGTCCAGCAGCCGGAGGCTCTGCGCTTCCAGAAGATCGATGGGCTGGATCTTGCCGTCGGCGTACAGGATGAGCTTGTACGAGGTGATCGTCCCGTCCTTGGTCTGCTTCACGAGGGGTTCGATGCCGATCACGCTGCCGCTCGTCTTCTCGCCGGCAATCGTGGCTTCGATCCGGGCCCCCTTGAGCTGCGCGAGGAACTGCGTGAGCGTATTCTCCTCCGGTACGTGGATCAGGATGTCCTCGAGCTGCTTTGAGAGGGGATCTTTGGTGTCGTAGGAGATGGTCGCGATCCGGCCGCCGTTCAGATCGACGGCATAGAGGGACTTGAGCAGGTCCTTCATCTGGCCGGTCTTGAAGGTCAGCGAGATCTGCTGGTCGCCGGTGACCTTGCCCTCGCGCTCGAAGTAGCCGACGCCGTGCTTGTAAACGACGATCTTGCGGACCTGGAGCGGTTGCGCGGGCTGGTCCTGCCCGAAGGCCGTCTGGGACAGCAGCGCGGCCGCGGCAAAAGCGAGGGCGGATTTCATGGAGGGTCTCCTCTGATCGATATCCCAGTCTAACGCATCCTTGGACGCGATGTCCGGGGTTCAGGTTCCCGGATCCCGGAAAGAAACCCGGGAGAACCGTGGATCCCAGGCAATGCAGACCCCGTCCAGGGACGCTCTTTGCGATTCCCCGCCTTCAGTGGCAGCCACGGCTGGCAATGGCAGCGCGAGATCTACCTGAACCAGAGTTCCGGGTGGTCGTACGATCTGGACGCGACCCTCTGGCACAACCTCCGCTCCTTTCCGACGGTGCCGCTCGCCCCGCCCCTGGCACCAGTAGGCGGACGGAAGGGGTCTCGGAGTCCGGCCCGTTCAGCGCAGGCGGCGCTGGAGGTCGCGAAGCCAATCGTCGTCCGGGGAGCAGGGAACCTGGACGACCAGCGACTCCAGATCTTTCGGGTGAAAGGGCCGCAGGGCCTTCAGGCAGCAGGATCGCACGACGGCGGACTCCTTCGGATCCTTAAGCGCCGCCCAAAGGGTGTCCCGCGCGCTTTCGCTCTCGGGATAGGAGGCCAGCCCCAAGGCCGCCGCGCAGAGTACGGGGTCGGGCAGCCGCTTGCGCTTCACCGTGTCGCGATCCAGGTGGAATTCCAGCTTGAAGCGGACTTCCGGATCCTTCAGGTCCGACAGCCAGCCGGCCGCTTCAACGAATCCCCGTTCGTTCTCGCGCGACATGGACATCCCCGTCCCGTGCGAGATTTCCTCCCAGAGCTTGGCCCGAACCCGAGGGAGGACCCGCGCGTATTCCTCCGGATCCTGGGCCCGCAGCGCCCGCAGGGCCATGAGCGCCGACAGCCGCTCGGAGTAGGGTTTCTGGGGGTTGACGAAGAAGGCCGCGACGGCGTCCAGATTGGCGGGATTGTTCGTCGCGACCAGTTCTGCGGCGTCGGCGGCCGAGGTTCCGGCGAGGAATGTGGTCCGGCGCTCGGGGTCCCCGGTCTGGTCGAGCCCCTTCGCGCGGGCCGCCGCGGTCGCGGGGGCTTCGGGCGCCCGGGTCTCCTCGGGCAGGCCGCAGGCGGCCAGCGCTGCGCTGAAGCCCAGGACCGCGGCGAGTTCGATACTATTCATACGGGAAGGCCTCCAGCGGACGGGGCCGCGACGCGGGGGGGGGACCGCCCGGGCGATTCCCCTCGGAGTGGGGCGATCGTCGTCGAAGTTGATTATACTCGTTCATCCGAGTTCGGAGGAATCCACAAGGTATACGCCCCGGATCGGAACATTCCGGCCCGGCGCAGGTAAAGTATAGGTGAGCATGAAGACCCTGGGAATCCTGACCGTTCTGGCTCTGGGACTCCAGCGGGGCGCCTCCGCCCAGGAGCTCCCCGATCTGGGCACCCGCAAGGCCGGTTCCGACTGGCCCTGCTTTCTCGGACCCACCCATGACGGCAAATCGGACGAAAAAGGCCTGGTGCCGCGCTGGCCCGCCGAGGGGCCCCGAGTGGTCTGG
>Ga0070730_10005325_pt1 | contig 11129 bp, 7 predicted proteins | sample Coa_R1_3_FD_66447 | JGI IMG/M metagenome (GOLD analysis project Ga0070730, IMG submission 66447) | Surface soil microbial communities from Centralia Pennsylvania, which are recovering from an underground coalmine fire - Coalmine... | ecosystem: Environmental > Terrestrial > Soil > Unclassified ... | reverse complement strand
ATTAGCGCTCAGGCCCGGCTGATCGCCCGGTGGAAAGACAAATTTCACATTGCTGCCATCGCGATCCATCACGCCCAGGCGGTAGGTGGTGTGGGGCGAGTCATTTGGGTTGGTCGCTTGCAGGAAGGCGACCTGAAAGGCTTTTTCTCCGGCCGCGTTGACGCGCACCGGCGCCGGTATTGGGTTGGCGAACATGCCAGCGCGCGGGATCAGACTGAACGACTTGCCGGCTGGGACCAGCAGCGCGCTTACATCAAAGGCCGGCGAATCCTCGGGTGCTTCCAGCCCGATCGGCGGCGCGTGGGTGATTGTATACAACCCATGCCCGTCAGGCGACCAGCGCATCGTCGGGTACCAGGCCCAATCACTGTGGGTATTGAAAGCGGAAATTGGCAGCAGCTCTGAGGTAGTCACCGTCGCGGTCGCTGGTTTGCGCGGGTTCAGGCTAAAGTTGACCAGACCAATCGAGTCGGTGCGGGCATAGGCGATCGATTTGCCATCGGGCGCAAAGGCATAGCCGGTGCCCCACCAGCCATATACGCCGCCCGACGAGTCGTCCAGCAGCAAGGTGGGTGTAAAGATGGTTTGGCGGGTGCCGGCTCGCGGCCCAAAGCTCATCAGCCACAGATCATTGTTGGCTTGCCAACCCGGCGCGCGTGAGATGCGGTCGGCCGTGGAATAGGCCAGTTGGTGCGTTTCCACCGGCGACCACTCGGCATACAACACGTTGCTGATCGGCAGCCGAATCGCGATGGGGTTGGTTTGGGTGTTGGTGCGGGTGGGCGTTATGGGCGCGGTCGACACCGCCCACAGCGTGTTGAAAATCTTGTCCGAGCTGCTTACCTCGCGTGTATACAGCAGCCATTGCCCATCGGCCGATAGATCGAACACGTGCCCGTCGAGATCGCTGCTGGCCGTCAGGGGTAGTCGTTGTCCGGAGTTGCCGCGCATAATCCAGGCGTTGCGGGCATCGACGTAGGCCAGGGTGCCGCTGATCGGCACGATGGTAAACGAGCCCTGCGTGCCGACCATAATGATTTCCGGCGTCGGGGCCGTAAGGATCACCCGGCGCACCTCACTGCGTGAGACCTGGACACCGTTCTCCAACACAGTGCGGTAGGTGATTTCCTCGGTACCCGGCTGGCCCACCTGCAGCAGGCGATGGTCGCCGGCCGGCAGCGCTTCATTGCGCACCGTCTCCGACGTATACGGCAACGGCGACTGTACCACGTCAAATGTCTCGCTGACGCGGGTAATGACGATGGTCTGCCCGTTGCTGATGAGTGTGTAGGGCGGGGGGGTCAGGCGGTCCAGGTCGCCGATAGTCAGGCCGGCTTGGGCCACCGCCTCGCGCACGGTCAAACCCGGGCTATCGGTATAGCTTTTCGACGAGCCATCGGCCTGGATGGTAATCATCACGGCGCCGGGCGGCGTCGGCGCCGGGCCAACGACCTGGCCGCAGCCGGCCGCCCACGCCGCCAGGAGCAATCCCCAGGCAATCCGGCAGCACAGGCGGCCTGCACTTGTCGACGCGCGATCAGGGGCGCCCAAGCGTCAGGCTGCCTTGTGCCGATGGTATAATTTCGGGCGCATGTGCCGGGTTGCCACGCTGATTATTGCGTTTGGGTTAGCGTGCCGGTGATCGTCATCTTGCCGTCGGCGATGGCGACATCCGTCACCTTGAACCCTGTGTTTCCGGCGCCCGCGTTTTGAGCGATCAGGTCGTTGAGATTCGCGGCCAGCGTGTCGCGCAGCGACGACGGGACCGGCATCGGGCCGACGTCGGCGCTGTCGATAGTGACCGACACCGCGCCGGCGGCCGAGGGCACGACGCTGAGGGTTAGCGCGGCGGGCAAGGTGAAGTTTTTGGTCTTCACTTTGCCATACAGGATCATCTTCCCATTCCGCAGGTAGATTTGTGGGTCTGTGATCGGAGTGTTGGGATCACTGGTCAACTTGAGAGCGGCGTATGATGTGAGCTGCTCTTCCGTCATCTGCACGGTCACCAGCCCGTTGTTGGTGTTGGCCACGGCCGTTCCCCAGGCGCCTTCCAGTTGGCCGGCTGCCTCAGAAGATACCGGTATCGGCGAAGCCGGCGGGGTCGGCGCTCCGAGACCCAGGCTGGGGCTGCAGGCCAAAGCCGCCAGGCTTAGTGAGGCCAAAACGGCCGCCAAAGCTCGCCATTGGTTAGAACAATTCAATTAGCACCTCCCAGGATATACCGTTCACTTAACCCCTTAGCAGGCGGAAAATTATAGCATGCCCACATCGTATACCCCTGATGACACGCCCGCCTGGATTAAGGGCGATTTACCGGTTGATCTGCCCGAGACCGGCGCCGAGCCGGTGCCTGACGACAATAAGGACATGGATCCTTCAGTAGACACGGGCGGTATCCAGCCAGAGCTGCTAGACGATGATGGGTCGGTCGTGGCTGCTCCCGTCGAGTCAGCCGCCGAGACTGGCGATCTGTCCCCGGATCTAGACGAGGAAACCGCAACCGACCCAGAAGAGCAGCCTGACCAGGCCAATGACCTGGATGATCTGCTGCCGGATCCGCAAGAAAGCGCCGAGGCCGACCCCTACGATTTGCCCGACCCATACGCTGAGGCCCCTGCGCCACCCGAGGATGACTCGGAAGATCGGTCTGAAGCCATCGAATCCCGAGATTGGGCGGAAATCGACGACGCAATGGCAATCGTCGAGACAGAGTCGATCGTTGAAATCGTTACCACAGGTGAGCCAGACGGCCCCGAGTCACAAGGCGGTGCCGGCGAACCGGAACACGCGCCGGAACCGCCGACTAGGGTCGTGCTTGAGACATTCGTGCCGGCTGAGGAGGGCCGTGAAAGCCCCCCGGTTCGCCTAGACGAAAGCCAACCAGCGGCTGGCGCCAGAACCGAGCTGGTACCTCCGCCAGAGCCCCCCGCCATTGATCATTTGAGCCTTGAATCACTCATTGAGAGCCTGTTATTTGTGGCCGATGGGGCGGTTCCCATTGCTCGCCTGGCCGAGGCGCTGGAGGTGCCGAACCGCGACATTGAGGCGGCGCTGACCGCTCTGGGTGTCAATTATCGGCTGCGCGGGCTGAGTCTTCAGCGCTTTCGGGACAAAGTGCAGCTCACCACCTCACCGTCGGCTGCGGCTCAGGTGGAGCGCTTTTTGGGTCTGGCAGCGGCGACCCCGCTCAGCCGGGCGGCGCTAGAGGCTCTAGCAATCGTAGCATATCAGCAACCGGTCACCCGGCCACAAATCGAAGCCGTGCGCGGCGTCAATTCCGATAGTGTTATCAAGAACCTGCTGACGAAGGGTTTGATCGAGGAATCTGGGCGCGCCGAAGGGCCCGGCCGGCCGGTCTTGTATTCGACTACCACGGAATTTATGCAGCATTTTGGTCTGACGTCGCTGTCAGACTTGCCGCCACTCTCACCCCTCAGCCCGGACAACGCTGTCAATGCGGAACGGATCCTAAAGGGCTAGCGCGACGTCACCTATTAATTAGCCTGTAAGACAGGTGAGGGATAATCTGAAGGACAAAAACCGCCTGTTTCTTGAGCAGAGTCAGCGCTTAGGGTGTATAAGGCTAATATGCGGACAAGCGGCATGACTGCCGAAGAATTGGGCCAGCTGATCGAGCGGGGCCGCCGGGGCGACGAATCCGCCTGCGCGGCGCTCTATTTCCATTTCAGCCCGCCGCTGATGCGGCTCTGCCTGGGTTTGCTCGGTGATCTGCAAGATGCCGAGGAAGTCACCCAGGACGCCTTTGTCTACGCTCTGCGCAACCTAAGCCGGTTCGATGCGTCCCGCTCGGCATTTTCCAGCTGGCTTTACACCATTGCCCTCAGCCGCTGCCGCAACAAGCGCCGGCGCAAGCTGCTCGTGCAGCTCCCCCTCGAGCTGCTGTCGGCCGAAACACCTAAACGGCAAGATCGCCTGGTAGAGACTGTATTAGCCCGCCGCGGTGTGCGTGACCAGGTGTGGCAGGCCCTGCAGAGCCTGCGCCCGCACCTGCGTGAGGCTGTGGCGTTGCGTTACCTGGGCGAAATGCGTTACAAGGAAATTGGCGAGGTTTTGGATTGCAATCCCAAAACGGCCGAGTCGCGCGTTCGGTTGGGGCTAGACGAGTTGCGCCAGTCGCTGCGGGAGCGTGGCGTCGAAGCCGAGCTCGACCTGGTGGATCAATGGGCCTGAGCACCTCCCACCCGCGCCGCGACCTGTTGGCCATGGTGGAAGGACGCCTGGAACCGTCCGCCCGCGCACGGGTGGAGCAGCACCTGGCGACCTGTGCCCCCTGCCGGGCAGAGGCCGCCGAATTGGTGGAACTGTCCGATACGCTCGGCGGTTTGCCATCGGCCATGCGCCCGCTCATGGCGCGCCCGGCCGACTCTTGGTCACGCGTTTGGGCCCGTGTTCAGGGCGTGCCCATCCGGCGCGTGGCGCCGCAGCTCAATTTGTACGTCAGCCTGGCGGCCGTTCTATTTGTTCTGGCCGCTGCGTTGCCCGGCGGCCTGGCTGCTCAGCCTCTCACAGTAACGGCGGGCGTCATCCAAACGCCGGTTGTCGTTCAAGCGACCCCCATCACGGGCACAGCCCCTGCCGCCGGTGCGGAGAAATTGGGCACGGCCCAGGCCGGCGATCGACACGTGGCGGCCGCGCGACCGATCCCAATTCAAACGCCTATCCCCGGCCAGAAAGGCTGAGGCCCGATACCCATGGAAGAGCGGCTGCAGAAAATTCTCGCGCGCGCGGGCCTGGGCTCACGCCGTGGCAGCGAAGAGCTGATCGTGCAGGGGCGTGTCACCGTCAATGGCAAGCGCGCCGAGTTGGGTCAGAAGGCCGACGCGGCTGTCGATCAAGTAGCGGTTGATGGCCAGCCGCTGGCCGCCCCGCAGCGGCTCACCTATATCCTCCTGCACAAGCCGCGCGGAGTGGTCTCGTCGCTGGCGCCGCAGGGCGACCGGCAGACCGTGCGCGAGCTGGTTCCGCAGGAGGCGCGGCTATACCCGGTGGGCCGGCTGGATGTCGACAGTGAAGGCCTGATCTTGATGACCAACGACGGCCAGCTGGCCGATTATCTGACCCATCCACGCTATGAAATTGAAAAAGAGTATCGCGTACTGGTGAAGGGCGAGCCCGACGCCGAGCGCCTCGAGGCCTGGCGGCGCGGAGTGATGCTCGAAGGCGAGCGTACCGCGCCGGCCCAGGTGTCGCGCGCCGAACGGGCGCCCACCGGCACCTGGCTGCGCATCATCATGCATGAAGGTCGCAAGCACCAGATCCGTGACATCGGCAAACTGCTCGGTCTGCCGGTGCAGCGCCTGGTCCGCGTGCGGCTGGGCAGCGTCCGATTGGGCAATTTGCAGCCCGGCGAATGGCGCCACTTGAAGAGTGAGGAAGTGGCCCAATTGCGGGCCGCCGGGCAGACGACTAGCCCGCCTCCCAAGCGGCGCGCGCGCCCGCCACGCGGCGCACCAGCCGGCCGCCGTCCGCCCGTGCCTGATGCCGGCGCGGCCCCGCACGGCCGCCGCCCCAGAACGCCCACATCAGTTTCCAAACGACCAAGGTGACCAATCAATCATGACCACGACCACACTTGAGCGACCCGCTTCTGTGCTCGACCAGCCGGTAACCGCGCTGTTTGCGCTGAGCTGGGAAAAAGTGCTGTACGCGGCGCTGTTTGTGGGCGCGCTGGCCACGCGCTTCTATAACCTGGGCGTGCGCACCATGAGCCATGATGAGAGCCTGCACACCCAGTTCGCCTGGTACCTTTTCCAGGGGCGCGGTTTCCAGCACTCGCCCCTCATGCACGGCGTGCTGCGCTTCGAGATTACCGCGTTCGTCTATTGGCTGCTCGGCGATACCGATTTCACGTCGCGCATTGTTCCGGCGCTGTTTGGCGTGGCGCTGGTGCTGCTCATGTACGCCTTCCGCAAGTGGATTGGCCGCACCGGCGCCCTGGTGGCCGCGTTTATGGTATTGATCTCGCCTTACTTGCTTTACTACTCACGCTACCTGCGTGATGAGCCCTTTGTGCTGGTGTGGGGCACGCTATTGGCCCTGTGTGTCATCAAATACATGGAGACGCGCAACGACAAATACTTGTTCGTATTGGCTGCCGTCACGGCCTTGTTCTACACCACCATGGAGGCCTCTTACATCTATGTCGCCATCAGTATGCTGTTTCTTGGTCTGCACCTGGTGCGCGAACTGTTTGCCGTGCGCTGGCCAAAGCCTGAATTTCGCCAGCCCTTCCAAATCGCCTTTTTCCTGACGATCATTGCGCTGGTGTTGGCCGGAGGCTTCATCTTCCTTGGCCATCGCGCCGAAGCCTCCGGCACGGAGACCGCCGTGCCCGTCAATCCGGGCTCGCCGGCCGTGGCCGCCCCCGCCAGCACCACCGCGGCTGGCCTGAGCCTGGTGGGCGCCGTGGCCACCGGGGTGGCCCTGGTGGGACTGGCCGCCGGTTTCTATTTCGTCATCCAGGCTTTTGGCGATGAGGTGCGGCGCTTCCCAGCGGTTGACCTGCTCATGGTGTTGGGTCTTTTTGTTCTGCCACAACTGACTGCTTTCCCGGTCAAATTCTTGGGCAGGGACCCACAAAACTACACCCTGCCGCCGGGGACGAATTTCATTACGTTCTTTACAACGGATGGCGGCGTCACCGCCGCCATTTGCGTCTTGCTGCTGGCCGCCTCAATTGCCATTGGCCTAGTATGGGATCGGCGGCGCTTCCTCATTTGCGCGGCCATTTTCTATAGCATTTTCATAACTCTGTTCACCACGTTCTTTACCAATGGCTGGGGCATCGCTACCGGCACGATTGGTTCTCTGGGTTACTGGTTGGCTCAGCAGGGCGTCCAGCGCGGCAATCAGCCCTGGTACTACTACTTGCTGATCAACCTGCCGATCTATGAATTCTTGCCCACCATCGGCGCGCTGTTCGCCGGGTATCTGCTGCTGCGACACTGGCTGAAGCTGGATCGGGACCAGGCGCCAGACACCGAGGCCGAGGCCGAAGCTGCCGCGCATGCCAATGAGCCCATCTCGCCCGCCGACACGCTGGGCTTCCCCGTCATCGGCTACATTGGTTTCTGGGGCGTCATGTCCCTCGTGGCGTTCACCCTGGCCGGCGAAAAAATGCCCTGGCTCACCAACCACATCAGCCTGCCGCTTATCATTTTAAGCGGGTGGGCCATCGGCAAATTTATCGACGAGTCCAACTGGACCCTGTTCCGCGAGCGGCGTGCCTGGCTGGTGGCGCTGCTGCTGCCGGTAACCGTGGTGGCCCTGGCGGCGGCCTTTGGCAGCTTGCTCGGCAATAACCCGCCATTTCAGGGCACAGACCTGAACCAGCTTCAAAGCACCGGTGTGTTCTTCTCGGGCGCCCTGGTGGGCGTCATCGGTGTGGTGGCCCTCTATGGCTTGGGCGCGCGGTTGGGTTTCCAGCATGTGCTGCGGCTGGCGTTGCTTTCGGTATTCGGTCTGTTGGCCTTGCTGACGATGCGCACGGCCTTCGTTGCCGCCTATGTGAATTATGACGACGCCAACGAGTTCCTGGTCTATGCCCACGGGGCATTGGGCGTCAAGACCGTCATGGCGCAGATCGAAGACATCTCGATGCGCACCCAGGATGGTTTTGGTCTCAAAGTCGCCTATGACTCAGACATCGCCTGGCCGATGACCTGGTACCTGCGCGACTACACCAACCAGTCCTATTACGGCGATACGCCCACTCGCGAGGCGTTGGACGCGCCGGTGGTCATTTCCGGCCCGAAGCATTGGAGCAAAGTCGAATCACTGCTGGGCGACCGCTACTACAAGTTCGAATATATCCGCATGGTTTGGCCGATGCAGGAATATTTCAACCTCACCTGGCAGCGTATCAGCTTTGCGCTCACCAGCCCCCAGTATCGGCAAGCCATTTGGAACATCTGGACCAACCGCGACTACACGCTGTATGGCACGTTGACAAGCACCAATTATGATCTGTCGCAGTGGCCGGTATCCGAGCGGATGCGCCTGTACGTTCGCAAAGATATTGCCAGTCAGATCTGGTCCTATGGGGTCGGCCCGACACAGTTAAATTCCAACTCGGCCCCCTCCGACCCGTATGTGGGTGCGAAGCAATCGATCAAAGCCATCAACATGTGGGGCAGCGAGGGCGCCGCGCCCGGCCAGTTCGAGGCCCCGCGGGGTGTGGCCCTGGCGCCCGACGGTTCCATTTACGTCGCGGACTCGCGCAACAACCGCATTGAGAAATTTGATGCGAACGGCAAGCTGCTGCTGGCCTGGGGCACATTGGGGACGCTGGATGCCAAGACGGCTAACCCCGGCACGTTCAATGAGCCCTGGGGCGTGGCGGTCGGCGCCGACGGCTCGGTGTATGTGACGGACACCTGGAACCACCGCGTGCAGAAGTTCGACGCCAACGGCCAATTCATCAAGATGTGGGGCATCTTTGGCCAGGGTGAGACCCCCGACGCCTTCTGGGGCCCGCGTGCCATTGTGATTGACGGCCAGGGTCGAATCTATGTCTCAGACACGGGCAACAAACGCATCGTTGTGTTCGACTCCAATGGCAACAACCTGAACGTGATTGGCAGCGCGGGTTCAGACCCCGGCCAGTTTGACGAGCCGGTGGGCCTGGCGGTCACCAGCGATGGCACGGTCTACGTGGCGGATACCTGGAACCAGCGCATCCAGCAGTTCGGCTATAACGCGGCCAGCAACACCTACAGCTTTGTGCGCCAGTGGCCGATTACGGCCTGGTTTGGCCAATCGATCGACAACAAGCCGTTTTTGGCGCTCGACAACAAAGGGCGGCTATATGTGACCGATCCCGAGGGCTATCGCGTGCTGGTCTTCGACGAGCAAGGCAAGTTCTTGACGACCTGGGGCGATTTCGGCACCGACAACGCAACCTTTGGGCTGGCCGCCGCGCTGGCAATCGACTCAACCGGCAAAATCACCGTTACGGATGCGGGCAACCATCGCGTGATGCAGTTCCCGCCTTTGCCGTAGGTGGTATACTACGCGGCGCTCCTGTTTGCAGGACGCCTCGGAGGCTGTGTTGAAACTGCATGAATACCAATCCAAGCTGCTCTTTGCGCAGAATGGGATTCCCATCCCACGCGGCAGGGTAGCCGCTACTGCGAGCGAGGCGCGCGACATCGCCAACGAATTGGGCGGGCGCGTGGTAATTAAAAGCCAGGTGCTCGTCGGCGGACGCGGCAAAGCCGGCGGTATCAAGCTGGCCAAATCAGCCACCGAAGCCGAAGAACTGGCCACTCAAATCCTGGGCATGACCATCAAGGGCCTGCCGGTGCGCAAGGTCCTGGTTGACGAGGCCGCCGACATCCGCAAGGAAATCTATCTAGGCGTCACCAATGACCGCGCCCAGCGCCGCCCGGTGATGATTGCCTCGGCCGCCGGCGGAGTGGAAATCGAAGAGGTCGCGCGCACCGACCCCGACAAGATCATCCGCGAATACATCGATCCGCTGCTGGGCCTGCGCAATTACCAGGTGCGCAACGTCGCCCTGTCCATCGAGCTGCCGCGTGAGCACTGGCGCGCTTTCGAGCAAATTGCCACTGGCCTGTATCAAACCTATTGGAAGACCGATGCCACCCTGGCGGAGATCAACCCTCTGGTGATCACCGGCGACAAACGTCTGGTGGCGGTCGACGGCAAGATCGTGCTGGACGACAATGCTCTTTACCGGCACGCCGACCTGGCGGAAATGCGCGATCTGGACGAAGAGTCCTCACAAGAAACGGAAGCCCGCAAATATGGCCTGTCGTACGTCAAGCTGGATGGCGAGATCGGCTGCATGGTGAATGGCGCCGGGCTGGCGATGGGCACCATGGACATTGTCAAGCTCTTTGGCGGCAGTCCGGCCAACTTCCTGGATATCGGTGGCGGCGCGCAGGCCGACAAGGTGACTGCCGCGCTGCGCATTATCTTGTCTGATTCCAAGGTCAAGGCCGTCCTGATCAATATCTTCGGCGGGATTACCCGCTGTGACGAGGTGGCGCGCGGCATCATCATTGCCCTTAAGGAGCTGCACACGACCATCCCCATGGTGGTGCGGTTGGTGGGCACCAATGAGGCCGAAGGGCGCCAATTGCTGGCGGATGCTAACCTGATTACGGCGACCTCTCTGGCCGATGCAGCCCGCAAATCAGTTGCGGCGGCCCAGGGCCAGCTTGTTAGCCCGCAGCCGGCTGCCTGAATGCGACCGCGCCGAACCATCCACCCCCGATCCCGCGGGAAAAAGCAGCCAACACGATGAGTATTTTGGTCAATAAGGACACGCGCCTGTTGGTGCAGGGCATCACCGGCCGGGAGGGTTTATTCCATACCCGCCAGATGATTGCCTATGGCACCAAGGTTGTGGCCGGCGTAACGCCGGGCAAGGGCGGCGAATGGGTGGAGGGCGTGCCGGTTTTCGATACCGTGCGTCAGGGCGTCGAGTCGACCGGCGCCAACTGCGCCATTCTATTCGTGCCGGCGCGCTTTGCCCCAGACGCCATGTATGAGGCGGCCGATGCGGGTATTCCGCTCATCATCACAATTACCGAGAACATGCCCGTTCAGGACATGATGAAGGTGCGCAGCCACCTGGATCAAAAGGGTGTGCGCTTGATCGGCCCTAATTGCCCCGGGCTGCTGACGCCGGGCGAAGCCAAGGTGGGCATTATTCCTGGGCATGTGGCCAAGCCGGGCCACGTGGGCATCGTGGCCCGCTCGGGCACCCTCACCTATGAGGTCATCAACGCACTGACCCAGCGCGGCATGGGCCAATCCACCTGTGTGGGCATCGGCGGCGACCCGGTCAAGGGCCTCGATTTCATCGATGTGCTCAAGCTATTCAATGATGACCCGCGCACCGACCAGGTGGTGATGATTGGCGAGATCGGCGGCAATGACGAAGAGAAGGCCGCCGACTATATTGCCGATTTCATGACCAAGCCGGTGGTCGCGTTCGTCGCCGGCCAAACCGCGCCGCCCGGCAAACGGATGGGCCACGCGGGCGCCATTATCGAGGGTGGCTCTGGGCTGGCCTCCGACAAGATTAAGGCGCTTGAAGCCGCCAACGTGCGCGTGGCCCGCCACCCCGAAGAGATCCC
>Ga0070730_10005324_pt1 | contig 11131 bp, 10 predicted proteins | sample Coa_R1_3_FD_66447 | JGI IMG/M metagenome (GOLD analysis project Ga0070730, IMG submission 66447) | Surface soil microbial communities from Centralia Pennsylvania, which are recovering from an underground coalmine fire - Coalmine... | ecosystem: Environmental > Terrestrial > Soil > Unclassified ... | reverse complement strand
AGCTCATTTATCCAGAGCTCGTCCAACAGACATACCGATGTTTTGCAGATGTCCCTCACATTGCCGAGGGCATTGAACATTGTCAGATCTGACGGGTATCCGCAGATCGTAAAAAACAAATCATACTGTCTTTTTGTCGATATTTTCTGGATGCCCGGATTCAAAAGGACTGGGGCATGGTAAGCCAATCGCATGGCAAAGCTAGAACGCCTGCCAGAAGCGTCGATCTTGGGCGCCAGCAGTTCGGCAGAATCTATCTCGCAAATAAGATCTTCGAACTCAAAGTGCGGACACCTGAAGAGAGCTTTTCCGAAGATATTTCTGAGCGAAAAGATGAGCACGCGCGGCTTACCACGTTCTGGCTCCATGGATACCTCGCCTTCCCTACCAATACGGAGGCCCCACGCACTCTTCGCTGGGGCCTTTCAAGTCAAACAGCTCATCAAATTGATATCTCAGCAGCTGCCTGTTTCTCGTCAATTTCGTGGCCATCCTAAGCTTGATTTCCTCTGCGTTGTCGACCATCGATGCGAACCTTTCCGCCAGCAGACTCACATCAAAGTCCCGGATATCCACGCAGCAATTCGCCAACTCGAGATCCGCCATCAATTCAGTGACCTTCGGATGATGCGCGATCGCAAGAACAGGCTTGTTCAACAGATGCGCAAAGATCACCCCGTGAAACCGGCACGTAACGACGTAGTCCATCCGCCAGATCGTCGCCAGCAGATCGCGCACCGACGTGACGGAGTGATTGATGTCGGATAACGACGGAATACCGTGATCAGTTAGCAGAGTCTGTTGAAGATCCCTGATCGCTAGCGGGTCAACACCGAAGTCAGTGCCAAAAAATTCCAGTGCATACGACCGAGACGTGAGCCACGACGCAAAACCCGCCAGCTTTCCAATGAACGCCTCGTAAGCGACCTGATTTCTTTCCGTCAGGCGTCCACTCGGGTCGGGATCGGGGTAAGGCATCGGCGCAAGACCCACGATCGATTGAGAGCTTCTTTCTCGTGCACGGCTCTTCGCCGGGGCGAACTCGAGACCGTAAACACTATCCGGACATACCTTGCTCTCGCCCGTGACCCCTATCTCGTGAACGAGCGCCCGGGACCTATCGTCACGGAATGACACGTAGTCGGCGGCCCGCAACGCCTGCCTCGCGAAGTACTTGCTCAACGGTTGCGTCAATGGTCCGGCGCCGACGTTCAAAAACACGCAACCGACCCCTGCAGATTTAGCCAGGGCGACCCACTTGAGGATCGTGTACGGAAACCCCCAGGGCCCGTCCTTTTCGGTGAGCTGGCCTCCACCGCAAATGATCAGGAGATCAATGGTCTTTACAATGCGACGCGATGACACCAAAAAGAACAATTCGCGCAACGCGCCAAGCGGCAGGCGAATTGCTGTCCGGATTGCATTGAGCAGGTAAAGGACCGGCCAGTATTTCCGTGCCAGCGCCTTTACCCTCGCCTTGAAAGTCGCGCCGGCTCGCGTTGACTTGTATCCAATGGCCCAGCAATTTCGCCGCAGCGCGTAAGACTTGATATCGTGCTGTCGTTCGGTGTCGTCGGGGTTCATCGACAACACGACTAGTTCAGCGTTCGGCCACCGTAGTTTTATATTGCCGGCAACGGCGTCCAAGGTCGCGTCGTCCCCGAGGTTTCCACCGCCGACATGATGCAGGAGAGCAATCTTTGCGTCCGCGCGCATTGCGCGATGGATCCTTGCTTCTCGGAGCATTGACCGATCGCGTTGATCGAAACGAACAAAATACCCGTGATGACGCGATTCTGGCGTCATCTTGGGACTTATGGAGAAAGTCGGGGTTTGGCGGCCGAGAAGCTTCATTCCGTCATGTGCTCCCGGATTTGTTTGTCGGTCAGCAGCTCACCGGACGTCCGGTGGGTCGCGTACCACTCGAGCGTCTTTCCCAGAGCCGTTTCAATTGCCCAACGCGGACTCCAGCCGAGTTCTCGACGCGCCTGCTCGGAGTCCAAGGTGAGGAGATTGGCTTCGTGCTCCATCGACGGTTCGACGAAGAAATCGAACGCCGACAATCGCGCCTTCACGGCATCGACGATCCTTCCCACCGGCCAGGCCGAATCGAGCGTTGGTCCAAAGTTCCAGCCCTTTGCGAACGTTCTTTTGCCCGCGTACAGCGCTTCCGCCAGTTGAAGATAGCCGGACAGCGGATCGAGCACGTGCTGCCAGGGCCGAATGGCCTGCGGATTGCGAATCCGCACCGGCTCACGATTGGTCCAGGCGCGGATGCAGTCGGGAATAAGTCGGTCCACCGCCCAATCACCGCCGCCGATGACATTGCCGGCGCGCACCGAGGCGATGAGGCATGACGAATCCGAAAAGAAACTGCGACGCATACTTGATGTCAGAATCTCTGCGCAGCCCTTGGACGAGCTGTATGGATCATAGCCGCCGATGGGGTCGCTTTCGACGTAAGGCTTCATCGTCTCGCGGTTTTCGTAGCACTTGTCAGACGTGACGATCAGCGCGACACGAACCGACGACGTCCGCCGGATCGACTCGAGCAGGTGCAGTGTTCCCATCACGTTGGTTGCATAGGTGCCGACCGGGTCGGCGTAGGACGCACGGACCAGCGATTGCGCCGCCATATGGAGGACGACGTCAGGATTCGTCCGCCGTAGAGCGCCTTTCAGCGCTTCAAGATCGCGAAGATCGCTCTCCAGGCTCTCGTACTCCTTCGGCAGCAACGCGAAGTGGCTCGGTGTCGTCTCCGGCGCGAGTGAAAATCCGGTCACGCGCGCGCCGAGCCGGGTCAGCCAGGCCCCCATCCACGAACCCTTGAACCCAGTGTGGCCGGTGAGGAAAACCTTCTTGCCTTGCCAAAACTTCAGGTTCACGCTCGCCATGCAATTTCAACTCTCGTCAGACATCATCTCCAACCGAGGAGGCTTGACTGCCCCGACGACGGTCGAAGCACCGCGTGGAGCGAGACGCGGACACGGGTTTGCCACTCCACGCGGTGCTCGACTAATCGGCGTATGTTGCCAACGCCGATAGCGCCTTTTCCGCAGCCTTCTCCCCGCTCTTGAAGCTTTCGTCCGTCCACATATAGCCCCAGTCTCCGTAGCGACCGCAGTAGGCAATCCCGAGATCATCGAGGTAACCATGGACTGTCTTGAGAGCATCAGTCCTCTCAAGGTCGAAGATAATATTGGCGTATCGCAGCAAACGAGCATCGCGAAACACGACCTGATCGTCTTCCCGAAGAAGTCCCATGCGGCGCAAATCCCGGATGACCGGCTCGATCAAGTCCTCGGGCGCGCCTGCGAGGGGCTTGTATTTGTCGGAGAAATAGACTTCCGCCTGGATGCTGCCGCATCCCTTGGGAGCGTTATTGGGAGCAAACATATGTGGGAAGTTTATACGGGTGAAGCAAATGTCCTCGTCGTAAATGTATGTCATGTGGGACTTGGAGAGGTCATCGCGGTTGACGCCGATATTCACCAGAACGCAGGTCGAACAGGCCAGGCGCTGGGCCGCGGCGCGCACCTCCTGCGGTGCGCCCTGGATCATCCGGATCAGCTCGGGCAATGGCAGTGACGAGACGAGCGTATCGTAGGTGGCCACCACTCCGTTAGAGAAACGAAGCTGCCGCAAACGCGGATCGATCGCTACGAGTTGGTGATCAAGCTTGAGATTGCCGAGCGGAATGAATTTCTTCAGATACGACATGAACCCGCCTTCACTGGGATAGCGGAAATGCGTGATGTAATGGACGGTCGGCGCAGACGGCGAGATCGCCCCGCGCAGCACTTCTTCTAGGCTCGGCCGGTAGAAGCGTGGTCCCAGCCAGTCCGTGCTCATGTTGTCGGCGGTGGTGAGGTGGTACTTCCGCGTGTATTGCATTGGAAAGAGCTCGGCGAACGTTCGCCCAAAGCTCGCGAGCAGCCAGTCGGCGTAGTTGCGAATAGGGCGTTCGGGAGCGTGGCTTTCTTCCACGAAGTCGCTGATGACTTTCACAATCACGTCTTCTGGCAAGCCATGCAGGTGCTGCTGCACCGGATGTTGCGGCCAGTAGCCTCGCCAGTAGTTGTTCAGGTCGACCTGCATGGTCTCGTACATCTGGTCCACGCTGTCGGCAAACAGGTCTTGGATGCGCCTGTCCTTGGTGAAGGAGATGTGCGGCCCCTGATCGAAGATGAAACCGCGGTCCTTGAAGGATGCCGTGTGACCGCCGTGATAGGCGTTCTTGTCATACATCACCGGCGTAATGCCCTCAGCGTGGAATCGGTACGCCGCTCCGAATCCCCCCATCCCGGTTCCTATAATGGCGACGTTTGGCATAATGGGCCCTTCCTGAAGTCTTGGTGCTCCGGCGATGTCACGTTAGGGTCAAATGGGTGCGGGTTGCGTTTGGTCTTCCCGCTCCGACCCGAGAGGCGCTTGCGCAGATTGCGGGCGCACTAAAACCGTCTTCAACGGCCAGCGCTCGTTCTGCTCCCGCCAAAGCCTTTCCGCCAATCGACCATGGGTCGCCTCCACATCCGAAAATGAAATTGCCTCGTCTTTCGCAATATTCCGCCGCAGCACGCAACCTTCGGACAAGCCGATCGGCAACGCGTCAATGGCTCGGGCTGTCACACGGTTGTCAATCAAACCATACGAACAGAAGCCGCCGATGCCATCCAGACGCTCGCCGGCTTTGAGGTCGCGCTTGGCAATCGTGAGCACTTCGCAGACCGGCCCCGCGAGTGGGGCCACTGTCGGATCATGATGAACGACCGCTCGGCCGATCGTTGAAGGGATCTGCACGTGCGGCAGGTGAAAAGGCGTGTAAAAGACGAAGAATGGACCGTCGCCGAGCTTGTAATAGCTCAATTGCGATCGCTTGAGAGGCGACTCCTCGTGAACGATGACCCAGGCTCCGGTCATCGGCATTGCGCCCACAGAATAGTCCACGATACCGGTTTCAAGCATCTGGTCGGCCGGCAGCAGTTTCGCCAGGTCTCTCACATAGGAGCAAGACGGCCCATACATGCCCCGGCGGCCAACATGGAAACCGGTGGCGTTGGCCAGAACCGTGGTTTCCATGGACAGCTTGGTCGAATCGGCGAAGGAGGTGACCTTGCGTACGTCCTGGTCGTATTTTTCGGCAAATCCGCGCTGGGTTTCCGGGGTCCGGTAGTGATCCACCATCCCCTTGATGTTACCTGCGGCTACCGGTCGAAGTCCGAGGAGGCGCAGATAGCGCAGGAGGGTCATAGCCACCCCAGGCTCATCGCCATCTGTGTGCGTGAGTACCACGCCGGCACTGTCCGCCCGCGCCTTCAGAAGCGGTCCCACCAATGAATCCAATTCCGCGTTCACCAGCACGACGTGCTTGCCATAGTCGAATGCTTGGAGAACCACGCCCGCCGCAGCGTCGATAGTACCGGTTGCTTCCACGAGAATATCGATAGCCGGGCACGCGGTGAGTACCGAGGGGTCCTCCGTTAGCACCGGAATGCCGGAGTTGATTGCTGCTTCCGCCGCTCGCACTGACGTCACTCGACGCCATTCGCGAAACCCTCCTTCTCGGAAAGCACGCTCCGCATGTTCTGGCGTGCGATTGGCGATAGCCACCAGGCGCATGCCTGGCACCGGCGTTCCCAGTTGCAGGGCAATCGCCCGGCCTGTGGCGCCAGATCCCACCATTCCTATCCGGATGGTATTCCCAGCGGACTCGCGTTGCAGCAGAGCAGCATCGACGTTCATGGGCGCCTCACTTCACCAACATGTTTTTTCCTGCCGCGTAGTCCCGCCCCTGCATCAACGGCCAGTTGCGGTCCTGTTCCGAGATGGCCGTTACCGGCAACGGCCATCGAATGCCGATAGCCGGATCATCAAAGCGGGCGCCGCGGCAGCATTCGGGGGCGTAGAACGCGGAGGTCAGATACATCACCTCCGCGTCCTCTTTGATGCTCTGAAATCCATGCGCACAGTGTTCGGGTACGTACAGCATGCGCCCGTTTTCCGCAGTCAGCTCCACGCTGCACCATTCGCCGAACGAGCGAGACCCCGGCCGGAGGTCGACCGCGACGTCAAAGACCGCTCCCCGCGTGCAGCGCACCAGTTTTGCCTCGACCGCGGGCGCTATCTGCAGATGCAGCCCGCGAACCGTCCCCCTGCGCGGGCTAAACTGCATGTTGGCTTGAACTGGAAAAAAATGAATTCCGTGCTCTTCGAGCTCCCGCATGCACCACGCGCGCATAAAGCGGCCCCGATCGTCGTGATGCGGGCTAGGATCGATGATCCATGCGCCCTCCAGCCGGGTCTCCGTGAAATGCATTGCTACCTGGCCCCGTTCATTAAATTGAATATACCCAACTTGACACAAATTAAATAATTTCCAAGCAATTAATTCGCTGCAATTAATCACATATAGCTCTGATTATGGTCGCAAGGTCGAAAAGGTAGGTCGGTGCGGGGCCTCTCCTGCAAATTTGGCGGCGTACGGCAAACGTGAAGCTTCAATCCTTGCCGTCCCAAGTTGACGGATTCATTTAATGTTCAGGCGTCGCGTTCGCGGACGGACGCTTTGCGTGGGTTTCCGCACGTCAAACCAGGGGGAGCTTGCGTGCCGTAAACGCTTCCGCATAGCGATCGGCCCGGCATTCCATCCCCCTCAGCCGCGCCAGGCCCAAAAATGTTTCGGCATCGAACCAATGCTTCGAGCGCTGGCTGCCAAAGTGAGAGACGAGCAGGTCAACCTTGCGCTGCATCAACGGCGCCGCAACCGGCACATACACATTGGGGGTTGAAATATCGCCATCCCATTTTGGTATCTCGTACTCAAGAATAAGATGATCTCGAAAAGTATTCCAAACCAGGCGCGCAACCTGGCGATGGTCCTGATGCGCATCGTCTTGTCGATGGGTAAGTATAACATCGGGATCGGCGCGTTCCTTCAGCGCCTCGAACCAGAGCTTGATCTGATCGCCCTGCTCGGGAAAGAATCCGTCGCGAAAGTTCATGATTTCGATTGTGCGATTCGCCGCGGTCGCCAGGAGCTCGTCCGCGGAGGCCCTTGCTTCCTTGCCGCGTTCATCGATACCGCTGAGCACACACCAATGAACGTCAAGGCGGATGCCTTGGTCGAGCCAGCTTAGAAGCGTACCTCCGGCGCCAATTTCGATATCATCCGAGTGCGCGCCCAGGCACAGCACTGACAACCGGTCCCCGGGTCCGGCGATCCGAAGCCCCTTCACGCGCTCACCGCTGCAGGAGCAGTTGAATTCGGTTGCCAAGGGGTATCGCCGCGCTCGATCATTTCCTCGAGCACCTGTCGATCCCGAAGCGTGTCCATGGCCCGCCAAAATCCTTCATATCTGTAAGCCATGAGCTCCCCGCGGTTGATGAGGCGCTTGAAGGGCTCCACGACCAGCTCGTCCCCGTTCTGAATGTAGTCAAATATCTCCTTCCGGAAGATGAAGTATCCGCCATTGATCCAGATCTCTGACTCATGACTTGCACTCATTCGGCGAACAACGCCGCTCTCGTCGAAATCGGCCAGATGAAAAGTGATCGGTGGATGTATGGCGATGAAACAAGCGATCTTTCCGCTTCTCTTGAAGCGATTGATCATGTCCGGCAACGGGGCGTCGGTCAGGCCGTCGCTGTAATTCGCGAGAAATATTTCCTGATCCTGGACGAGATGACGGACCGCAACCAGACGCTCACCGATGTTGCGCCATATTCCCGTGTCGACGAGCGAGATCCGCCAATCTGCGGGTCGTTCGCCCAGCAATTCGACCTTCTTGCCAAACTGCGAGACCGTGCAGTCACAATTTGCCGCTTGCTTGTAGTTGAGGAAGTAGTCCTTCACGACGTTCGCTTTATAGCCAAGGCATAAAATGAAATCCCGGTGCCCGTATTGGCTGTAATATTGCATCACATGCCAAAGGATGGGCTGGTGGCCGATCGGTATCATCGGCTTCGGGATGCCCTCGGAATACTCACGTATCCGCGTGCCAAGTCCGCCACAGAACAGAACAACCTTCATGGCCCGGAGTCCCGCAGCCCTGTCAGCACTATATTGGGAATAGACGTGACCATTCTGTATTCTCGAACTGGCGCAAAGGCGGGTTCGCCCTTAAAATTCGAAACGCACCTATTAATGCCTTCTTCCGTCAGCATTAAACAGCGAACCCGCCGAACCTCCGTTCCTCAATTTATTTTTAAATACGCCGGCGGTCAATTAATATTTTAATTTAAATAATCGGCCGAGCACCGTTTCAGCTTGTCCAACAAAATTTGAGAAGGGCAAGCCCGGTTCAAGCAACCGCGGCCAATGTTCTCGCGGGGTTCTATGGCTTTGCCAGGATGCAGCGTTGTGCTGCCACAGCGACCATGTTCATCTTGAGGCGTGCCGGAGGCCGGACATCGGCAGGAGGGCATGGACCAGCCCTGAAAGAGGTATGCAGGCGCAGCCGCGCACGACCGCGACGACAATCGTGAGCGGCTTTCGAATTGAAAGACAGGACTAGGCTGCTTGCCGCCGCCTTGAGCCGCTTTCGCTGATCTGAAACTCTTCGATTTTGTGTCCGGACTTCATCGCTGCGACTAGCCAACGGGGTCGCTTGCCGCGACCAGACCAGGTCTCGGAGGTCTGGGGATTGCGGTATTTTGGCAATACCCTCGGATATTTGCGGCGCGGCTTGCCGTTGATCGAGCTGGGATCGGTTGTTTCGCCGACGCCGTCCACGCCACGATTTAGAATGGCGAGACGTTTCTCCAGCTCATATTTCTCCGCCTTGATCCGGGTTGACAAAATAGCGCTCACCCTCTCGTGAAGAGACCACAATTCGTCCAACGACATCGATTCCAGTTCGATCTTCTTCGACATATCGCCCGCGCTGCTTCAATCTTGGCAGCCGGATTCATATTGCTCAACCCGAGATTAATCAAGGGATCAGCAACACATTTAAGGGCGCAATTCGACTATTTGGTGTTCTACGCTCGCCAGAACCGTGGTGACCTCACGGGTGTTTGGGCCGCAGTCGCGGCATTTCCAAACCCACGGGCCTAAACCCCCGCGCCCGAATTCGACTGCTTAGACCGTTATAATGAATCTTGACGGGTGCCGCGCCGCTTCAACACCCTGCCCGCAGGACAGCCGCCTAGGCCCGACCGGTTCACCGCCGTCTGTTGCGGCGCCTCCGCTGTAAGCTCTTGCTTTCGCGGCGCATGAACGGTCGCAGCTGGCAACGAATGACCTCGATCTCCCTCAAGGCTTGCCGTCGATATTCGATCTGGGCCTCCAGCACCCGGACATTACGCAGCGCGACGGAAGGGATTACAAAGTTGTCGACGTTATCCTTGAGACGACGCAGGGAGGATTCAATCCAGAACATTTTTTAATCTCCATACGCAACCGACTCGTCCCCCGCAAAACCCCAAGTATTTAAAACACCCCCCAACTTTAAATATTGCATAAAATGAACATATCAGGTTTCTATTTTTGTGTAAATTTGTCATATTCCGATTTTAATTCCAAGGCGGATTTTGCGCTTCCACTCCGAGCAGGCCGGGTCGCTTTACTCCAGTGGCTGCCCCCGAAAATCTGTTATGCAGTGAGAGGGTGCGATGGACCGAAAGCCGGATTTTGAAGCAATGGACTTCGACAGGCTTTGGCTTTTGTACGAGGATCTGACGAAGGTCCTTGCGGAGAAGATTGCGGCGGAAAAGCTTGAATTGGAGAAGCGCCTTGCGCAGTTAAACCGCATAAGCCCGATTGGTGGAGCTGAAAGCCTCCTGACGAAGAAGGCTGACCGGCCCAGGCGCAAATATCCAAAAGTTTTACCGAAATACTGTAATCCCTCCGCCCCGACGGAGACCTGGTCGGGTCGGGGCAAGCAGCCACGTTGGTTGGTAGCCGCACTCCAGTCCGGATCGAAGCTGGACGACTTCCTGATCGCCAAGACCAAAGGGTCCGCGGGCATCAAGCTTCGGCGCCGCCGACACTCTTGAAGTGCGCCCCTCACGGCAGCCTCCTCGAGCGTTCAAGCACATTGCAGTCGTCAGCGCCCTCAATTTGAATATCAGAATTCGCAGGGTTCGAGTATCCAAATTTTGCGGATTTGGCTCGCAAAAAAGGCAGATGTATTTTCGCAGAATTTCACCGTTTGATTAAATAGACGCATGAATCTGCGGCGTGCTCGGACATAAGGTATTGATTCTTAAAGGTGCGAAGCTTGCTCGAATCGTCAAACCTTCGTCGAGAAGGATGCACACGTGCCCCTTTTTCGAGCCGCGACGAACCACCTTCTTGAGAAAGGTGCGGCGCCATATCGCAGGGCGATTTGCGATCGGCGCCGGCTAAACGTGACTGATGTTGGGTAAACACGCTGTCCCGGGACTGATCGTCGAGACGCCGCGGGGGCCTGTTATCGGGCCGCGCTCCGCGCGGAGCCGTTGGCGGCTCCTCACCACCATGAGGGGTTGACCCAGTAGAATTAGCCGACCCAACCCCAGGCCTAAACCGCCTTCGCCGGCCGTGGACGGAGGACGGATTCAGGACGAGCTGGGATTAGGCGTTCAGGAAAACGTCGCTGAAGGACCTGCCCTTCCATGATCTGCGCGGCACTGCCGTTACGCGCCTCGCGCTGTCGAATTGCTCGGTTCGGAGATCGCTTCGATCACCGGCGATGAAGACGGTGCAGGAGATCCTGGACGCGCAGGACCTGGGTAGCCGCCTCGAGCTCGCGGAGTCAGCGATCAAACGTTGAGCCAAGTATACGCGCAGGAGCAGAAATGAGTTTGGGATGTGCATCGATTCCAGGTGAAGCGTTCTCGGTCGCCAAGGCTTCTGCGTAAGAAGGCTTCTGCGTAAGAGAGTACTGCACAGCGCCGGGGAGCGAGCCAGCCGCTGTGGGTAACGCGCAGCCAACCCGCCGCTCTTCGTACGGACGACGAACGAATTTCTCAAACCGGACGTCAAATCGAAAGTCCGTTCCGGTACGCACTCTCGCAAGTGCTGATTTGCTTGGTGGGCGCACCAGGGCTCGAACCTGGGACCCGCTGATTAAGAGTCAGCTGCTCTACCAACTGAGCTATGCGCCCGGAGCCATCTTGTCCGGAAGGCCTTCGTCAAGAGCGGGTCGTT
>Ga0070730_10005323_pt1 | contig 11131 bp, 9 predicted proteins | sample Coa_R1_3_FD_66447 | JGI IMG/M metagenome (GOLD analysis project Ga0070730, IMG submission 66447) | Surface soil microbial communities from Centralia Pennsylvania, which are recovering from an underground coalmine fire - Coalmine... | ecosystem: Environmental > Terrestrial > Soil > Unclassified ... | reverse complement strand
ACGCCACAGGCACGCCGTCCAGGTACAGCTTGAGCGTGCCGGTCGACGACTGGAACGTCGCGGCCACATGGCGCCAGACGGGATCATCCGTGTTCGCTTGCAGGTTGAAGGTCAGGACGACGGTCCGACCCCCGCTGCGATACCCGACGAACAGGGTCTGTTTGGCGAGCACCATGAAGTACGGCACGTTGGGTGCGGTCGGCGAGCCTTTGCTGACGAGTTCACGAGCCGCGGGTTCACCATTCTTGACCCACACCTCAACCGACCAATCCGTGGTCAGGTTCAGATCGGCACTGGGTGCCACCTGAGCGTGCGAACCGGGCTCATTCAGCGCCAGGCTGTGCGGCACGGTTGCCGCGGCAACGTCGGTCAGCGTCGCCGCCCGCCAGACGCCAAGCTGATCGCCAAGCGCAGCAAGCACCGCCAGGGCAACCAACAGCGGAAGGAAGCGAGCCAGACTGGCGAGTCGACGGCGCATCCTACGCGACCTCAGCACCAGCGAACTGGACGCATGCCGAACACGCCTGAACCGCGGCCCAGGGCTTCCTGTGCGGGCACGTCGACATAGGTGCCCCTCAGACTATCCGACCGCGACCGTCACGAAACCCACAGAAATACGGGGAAATCAGGATTGGCGCTCGGCTGGGCTGTCCGTCAGATCGCGACCAACCCCTCGCGCGCCGCCCACACGGCCACCTGGACTCGGGAGAGCCGCAGCTTCGAGAGCACGTTGCGAACGTGCCAGGATGCCGTTGCCCGGGTCATGACCAGCGCGTCGGCGATCTCCTGGTCTCGATAGCCCAGGGCCAGCAAAGCCACGACTTCGCGTTCTCGGGCAGTCAGCGTGATACTGCGGCGGTCCGTTGCCTGCGTGTGTGCATCCGACTCGGGGATGCCAGCGGCAACTTCGAGAGCCGACTGCAGGCGCATCGACTGCCCGGCCTGGGCCGCCGCGGCGAACAATGCTTCGCCAAGCTTGCGCCGCGTGCGCCGCTGGACCCGCGCCCGCTCGACGTGCACGGCCGGCTCCGGCAGTTTGCTGCGTATCTGCGTTGCGCCGACCAGCTTGGCCGCGGTCTCGGCATCACCACGCTCGAGGGCCAGCCCCGCGCAACGCACCAGATAGGCGTACAGATCATCCTCATCCATGATCTCGGCGGACGGCATCGGGCGCCGCGCGCCTGAGAAGGCAGACGCACGATGCACCTCTAGCCGCGCCACCACGACGCGCGCCAGATCGAGTCTCGCTCGCGTGGCTCCCTGATGGAGTTGAAGGCTCTCGAACAGTCCGAGGGCTTCGGCGTACGCCTGCTCGGCCAGCGGATACTGCCCGCGGCTGCACTCGACGTCACCTTTCGCGACCAGTGTCCACGCAAGGCGTGATTGAAATCCGAGCTCCCGAAGGATCGCCAGACTCTCGTCATACTGGCGGGCAGCGACGTCGAACGCCCCGATCCGGCTTGCCTCCAATCCCAGCGAGCCAAGCGCCGCGGCAGTCCCCAAACGGTCGCCCAGGTGCCGCCAGCCAGACAACACGTCCTCCGACTGGCTGGTCCACGGACGGGCACTGCGCTCGAGGGCGGTCGCCTCGTCAACTAGGGTCGCCACCAACGCCTCATCGGTCTTCCACTGCACTCTGGAACCGCGGGCGTTGCGGTCAGGTTGAGACGCAGGTGCGGACCCGTCAATACAGAATGATGCTCGCGCCGCTCGAAGTAGACACGGACACCTCGGCGCCGTTCCACGTCGCACGCGTCGTAACTCGCGGCCCACCGGTGGCGAAGGAGACGGTGGTTCCAGATGTGTCGGTCGGATTGATGGCTTTGAACGTGACCACCGCCAGGTTGGCGACTCCGCCGGGGCCGGGCGCACCGAGTGTCCCGGCGACGAAATCGATTTGCCCGGCGACGCTGTCGACATGATTGACCAGTGTCAGATCGAAGACGGAGCCAGACGCGATGCTCAACGCCGGGCTGCCAGTGGCGTCCGCCACCTGGAGTTTCGCAGGGTCGAACCGCAGGTGCGCCTCCACACCGTCGAGGTCCTGGCCGCCGCCGTCAAGGACCAGGGCCAGGCTGAACACGTCGCCCACGATGTGGGATGCCATCGGCGGGCTCAGCGCGAGCGCCACACCAGTGGTTGTCGGCGGTGCACTCGACGTGAGCGTTGGGCTGGCGGACCAACCGCCGACCCACATCGCCGCGGCGAGTGCGACACCCAGCAGTCTCATGGCGACAGCGTTGGTTGTAGCTCATTCCAGCGCTATACAGGGCTTCCCCCGGGGCGCACCGGGCCCAAGGGTGACGAGCGCGCACCGCCCGCAGCCTCGGCCCCCATCACTATTGAAGCCCGCGTCGGGCACGGGCTACGCTGCCCGCATGCCTCAGGGGGTACACCAGTGATCGTGGTTGACGAGCGCCCGGTATACGCGCTGCACACCCGGCCCGCCGTACTTGGCAGTTATGACGAGGCCATGGACCGGGCGCGCGGTCTAAAGCCCAGGCTGCGCGAACGCGTGGCGGACGCGGAACGGCTGCGGCGCTTGCCCGCTGAGAACGTGACCGATCTCCTGGAGAACGGCATGTACGGCCTCATGACCCCCAAACGCTTCGGTGGGTCCGAGCTCGGCAGCGAAACCATGATTGACGTGACCATCGAGCTGGCCTCGGCCTGCCCCGCCACGGGCTGGGTGCACATGCTGTGGACGGCGCACATGTGGCTGCTGGCGTTGTTCCCACCCGAAACGCAAGCGGAACTCTGGGCCAACCCGAACACGCTGGCGTCATCGATTGTCAATAGCACCGGCGAGGTCGTCCCCGTCGAGGGTGGCTACCGCTGGACCGGACGCGGCTTCTTCTCGAGCGGCGTCGACCACTGCAACTGGCTCACCGCGGCCGTGCCCATCAAGCGCGAGGGTGTCGAGGGCCAGCCGGAGCGTCGCTGGCTGTTGATTCCGCGCGAGGACTTCGAGATCATCGACGACTGGCATACGGTCGGCCTGCGAGGCACCGGCAGCAAGACGATCGTGGTCAACGGCGCGTTTATCCCTGAGCGTCGAACCCTGGCGAACGCGACGCTGGAGGACGGTACGGCCCCCGGCCGCCAGATCAACACCCACCCGATGTACGGCGCGATCTCCTCGGCCAACTTCACCGCGGCGATGGCGGCGCCGGCGGTCGGCGCAGCGCGCGGGTTCCTGGAGGCCTTCGAGCAGCGCCTCCGCACGAAGTCAAGCAGCATCGACGATGCCCTGATCGTCAACATGGCGCGCTACGCGCAGGCCGTCGCTCAGGTGGATGCGGTACACGCGGTGACGCTGCAGAATGCGCAGCGCTTCGCACGTGTCCCGGCGAGCAGCGTGGGCACGGAGGAGCGCGCGAAGTGCCGCCGCGATCAGGCGTTCACCGCGCAGGCTGTCCGCAAGGTCGTCAACACGCTGTACGAGGAGTGCGGGGGCAGTGGACTCTTCGAAAGCTCCGACTTTCAACGTCTCTGGCGCGATACCAACGCCGCGGCCGCGCACCACGGGCTGACGTGGGATTGGCTGGCCGTTGCCTGGTCGAAGACGATGCTCGGCCTACCCACCGTGCCGGGGTTTACCTTTACCCGAGCCTGAACGCGTTTGAAGCGCTTACAAACGCGCACCAGTCAGATATGCTGTCCGCCATCTCTGGAGGTGAGGAGCTCGGCGGGGCGAGCTGACGCACGGCCAGTACGCTGGGCCCAGGTCTATTTGAGCAACTGAGTGGGGAGGATGATCGTGCACGGACAGCCGGACAACGCGAGTCAAACGCAGCGGTGGGGACGGCGCGCTTTCTTGGTGCGCGCGGGCGGGACGGCCTTCGGGGCGATGAGCCTATCACTCCTGGCGGCGTGCGCCCCGAGCGCGCCCGCGGCCGCGCCAACTCAACCGGCCGCGGCGCCAGCGCCCACGCAACCGGCCGCGGCAGCGCCGACCACCGCGCCCGCCAAACCAGCCGCCGCAGCGCCGACCGCTGCGCCCGCGGCAGCGCCGACCACTGCGCCAGCCGCGGCGCCGACAGTGGCGCCCGCCAAGCCGGCGGCCACAACCGCGCCAGCCACCACGGCGGCTGCGCCGACCGGCACGTTACGGTACGCCAACGCCGATTTTGGCCAGGAGTCAATGGATCCGATCGTGATCGACTCCCTCTGGGGCTGGGCGATGTACGACGCGCTGCTGACCTTCGACCCACAGGGGAACGTCATCGGCAACGTCGCTGAGAACTTCGACCTGAGCCCGGACGGCCTGACGTGGACCTTCCAGATCCGCAAAGGCATCAAGTTCTGGAACGGCGACCCGCTGACGGCCGCCGATGTGGTCTTCTCCCTCCAGCGCTTCGGCTCCAAGGAGTCGACCAACCCGTGGTCACCGTACATCCTCAAGAACAACGAGTCCATCACCGCCAAGGACGACAACACCGTCATTTTCAAGGCGCAGAAGCCCGAGTGGGCGTTGAAGATCCCGTTTGCCTGGACCCGCATCCTGCCCAAGAACTACTTCGAAAAGGTCGGCCAGGATGGCTTCCGCGCCGCGCCTATGGGCTCTGGGCCGTACAAGTTTGTCAAGTGGACGCCCAAGACCAGCATGGAGTTCGAGGCCAATACGGACTACTGGGGCCCCAAGCCGCAGTGGGCGAAAATCACCGAGACGCTGGTGCCCGAGGAGTCCACACGCGTTGCCCAGCTCGAACGCGGCGAGGCGGACATCATCAGCAACCTGTCCTTCGACCGGCTGATCGAGCTGAAAGACAAGGGCTTCCGGCTGCAGGAAGTTGGCCTACCAACCAACGCCAATATCAGCTTCCCGGGCACGTTCATGACCAAGGGCCCGACCTCGGACATCCGCGTGCGCCAGGCCATGTCGTACGCCATCAACCGCCAGGAGATCTGCGACACGTATTACAAGGGTCTGGCCAAGCCGGGCGGCTGGTGGTTCTTCGGCGAGCAAACGTGGGGCTTTGACTCCAGCTTCAAGCCGGATCCGTATGATCCGGAGAAGGCTAAGCAACTGCTGCAGGACGCCGGCTACCCGGGCAAGTTCACTCCGCAGACCACCACCCTCTACACCACCGCGGTTGCCGCGGACCTGATGCAGATCGTGCAGGGCTACTGGCAGGCGGTCGGGATCAACGCCGACATCCAGGTCGTGGATACGCCGGTCTACAACGGCATGGTCTTCGTGCGAGCCAAGGACGCGACGGAGAAACAGGTCGGCGCCATCTGGCCGTGGGTCTCCCCCAGCTTCTACAACAACGTGTACCACTCGGCCAATATGTTCACGTCGACGGGGGTGCACACCACCAGCAATGACACGAAGGCCGATGCGATGTATCTGGCGGCCACGACGGAGCTTGACGACGCGAAAGCGAAGAAGCTGTGGCAGGACCTGATGCACTACGGCTACGACACGATGTGGGTGAATGAGGAGCTGGTGACGGTGCCGACGTATTTCGTGGTCGGTCCCGATGTTGGGGCATTTACCGGCCGGGTGAATCGGAGCTTGTGGGACGGCTACTCGGGCATTCAGCACAAGGCCTGATTGAGCGCGATGCAACGCCGCTTGTCGCCAGCGTGGGCATCCTTCGCGTTGCGCGGAGTACCTCGCGGCTGGCAAGCGGCAGCTTTCTTCTCTGAAGAGCAGCAGAGTTCTGCGTTGCGCGGAGTACCTCGCGGCTGGCAAGCGGCAGCTTTCTTCTCTGAAGAGAAGCAGAGTTCTGCGTTGCGCGGAGCACCTCGCGGCTGGCAAGCGGCAGCTTTCTTCTCTGAAGAGCAGCAGAGTTCTGCGTGGCGCAGAGTTCGCCTCCGCTGGCAAGCGGGAAGTTTCTTCTCTGAAGAGAAGCAGCGGTTGCAAGCGGGAACGGTCTTCTCCGAAGAAGAGCAGAAGTCGTTGGTATGGGCCGCCAGCTCGTAATCCGGTTGATACAAACGGTGGTGTCCCTGCTGGGAATGTCGCTGCTGGTGTTTGTGCTGGTCAGGGTGTCGGGCGACCCGGTGGATTTGATGCGCACCAGCACCACCACCGAGGCGGAGATCGCCAACATCCGGGTCCAGTGGGGCCTGGACAAGTCTTATCCCGAGCAATACTGGTTGTTCGTGAGCGGGATGGCGCAGGGCGATCTCGGCAAGTCGCTCATCCAACAGCGGCCCGTCATGACGATGATCGGGGAAGCGCTGCCCGTCTCGCTCAGCCTTGACGGCCTGGCCTTCGTGCTGGGCATCGGGCTGGCGCTGGTGTTGGGCGTGCTCGCGGCGACCAAACGAGATACCTGGCTTGACAACGGGGTCAAGTTCCTGGCCATCCTGGGCCAGGCGGCGCCGTCCTTCTGGGTCGGCATCGTGGCGATTTATATCTTTGCCGTGTACTGGCACTGGCTGCCAACGTCGGGCATGGGCGGTCCGGAATACTTCGTGCTGCCCGTGCTCGTCCTGGCCTTCTCCCTGATGCCGGGCATGATGCGTCTGGTTCGATCAAGCATGCTGGACGTCCTGGGCAGCGAGTACGTCAAGCTCGCGCGGATCAAGGGCTTGCCGGAGCGGACGGTTATCTGGAAGCACGCCCTGCGCAACGCGCTCATCGCGCCGCTTACCGCCGCTGGGGCGATTTTCGCGGGCTTGATCACCGGCGGAGTGATTCTGGAGACGGTCTTCGCGTGGCCGGGGGTCGGCCGGCTGCTGGTCACGGCGGTCTCGGGGCGGGACTTCCCAGTGGTGCAAGGCATCACCATGATGGTCGCCGTCGTGGTGCTGGTGATCAACCTGCTGGTCGACATCGCCTACGCTTACGTTGACCCGAGGATCCGGACGTAGATGGACGTCGCGCTTGGCCGACCCGAGCTCGTCGTCGAGGCTGGAGCAGCGCGGTCGCAGCGCCGCTGGGACATTTTCCTGCAGCTCAACTTCTGTCTGCCAGCCGCGATGCTGCTGCTCCTGGTCGTCTCAGCCATCTTCGCGACCCAGCTCGCGCCGTACGATCCGCTCCACACGTCGCTGACCGAACGGCTCCGACCGCCAGCGTTCGCGGGCGGGACGCAAGCACACCTGCTCGGCACCGACAAGCTGGGGCGCGACGTGTTGAGCCGCATCATCTTCGGTTCCCGAGTGTCGCTCACCGTGTCGCTGGTAGTCATCCTGATTACGGCCAGTATCGGCACGGCGCTGGGCATCCTTGGCGGGTATCTGGGCGGCTGGGTGGACGGCCTGTTGATGCGCATCACCGACATCAGCCTGGCCTTTCCCGGCATTTTGATCGCCCTGCTGCTGGCCGTCACCCTGGGCCCGTCGTTGACGACCGTGGTGCTCGCCATCTCGCTGCTCGGCTGGGCGCCGTACGCTCGCCTGATTCGTGGCGAAGTGTTGAAGCTGCGCACCGCGGACTTCGTATTGCAGGCCCGGATCATGGGCTGCTCGTCGCTGCGGATCATGGTGACCCACATCTTTCCGAACATCGTCAACCCGTTGCTGATCCTGGCCACGCTGTCCGTCGGCCTGATCATCCTGCTGGAGTCCACACTCAGCTTTCTCGGCGCAGGCATCCCGCCCCCCATCGCGACGTGGGGTTCGATGGTCTCCGATGGCCGGAGCCTGATCGACACCGCCTGGTGGATTTCGTTCTTCCCGGGCCTGGCGATTGGCCTGGTGGTCCTGTCGGGCAACTTCCTGGGCGATTGGCTGCGCGACCGACTGGACCCGCGCCTGAGGCAGATCTAGTGGAGCCGGTGTATCGCTGGCCCCAGCCATTGCTGCAGGTGGACGACCTGCGGACGTACTTTTATACCCGGCGCGGCGTGGTCAAAGCGGTCGATGGGGTGAGCTTCTCGGTCGCGCCAGGCGAAACCCTGGGCATCGTCGGTGAGTCCGGTTCCGGCAAGACGATGACCAGTCTGTCGTTGCTCCGGCTGGTCCCCCAGCCTGGCGGCAAAATCGTAGGCGGCAAGATCCTGTTCGAGGGCGTGGACCTGCTGCAATTGAGCGAGGAGGAGATGCGCGAGTACCGCGGCAGCAAGATCTCGATGATCCTGCAGGATCCGATGGCCTCGCTCAATCCCGTGTACACCATCGGCGAGCAGGTGGCCGAGCCGCTGCGGCAGCATCAGCACTTAGCTGGCAAAACGTTGTGGGACCAGGTGACCGAGGCGCTGCGCCTGCTGCGGATCCCCTCACCTCGGGAACGCCTGGAGAACTACCCGCATCAGATGAGCGGCGGGATGCGCCAGCGCGTTGTCGGCGGCATCGCCATCTCCTGCCGGCCGAAGCTCATCATCGCCGACGAGCCAACGACCGCGCTGGACGCGACGATTCAGGCACAGTACCTGGCGCTGCTGAAGGACCTGCAGCGCCAGACCAACGTGGCGATGATTTTCGTCAGCCACGATTTCGGCATCGTGGCCCGGATGTGCGATCGCGTGGCGGTGATGTACGCCGGGAAAATCGTCGAGACGGCCACCGTGCGTGAGTTGTTCAGTAACCCGCAGCACCCCTACACCATCGGCCTGGTTAATTCGGTCCCGCGTCTCGACCGCAAAGTCGAGCGCCTGGCCTCGATCGAGGGGCAGCCCCCGGCCCTGCTGAACCTGCCGCCGGGCTGTCGCTTCGCGCCGCGCTGCTACGCCGTCTTCGACCGCTGCCACGTGGCGGAGCCGCCATCGATCGAGGCGGCGCCAGAGCACTTCGCGGCCTGCTGGAGGGTCGCCTGATGACGAGCGGCGGATCCGTGCTCGAGGCGCGGAACTTGAAGAAGCACTTTCCGGTGACCAGGGGCCTGGCGCTCCAGCGCACGGTCGGCTGGGTGCGGGCGGTGGAAGACGTGTCCTTCGTCATTCGCCCGGGCGAGACATTGAGCCTGGTCGGCGAGTCCGGCGCCGGCAAAACGACCGTCGCGAAAACGGTGCTGCTGCTGGAAAAACTCTCGGGCGGCAACTTGCTGTTCCACGGCAAGGACGTCAGCCAGTTTGGGCGGGCCGAGCTCAGGGAGTACCGCTTGAATGTGCAGGCGGTCTTTCAGGACCCGTGGGGTTCGATGAACCCGCGGATGCGGGTGAAAACCATCGTCGCCGAACCACTGGCGGTCAACACCGCGCTGTCCAAGCAGGAGATCCAGCGTAAAGTGCTCGAGCTCCTGGCTCAGGTCGGGCTGCGCCCGGATCAGGCGGACCTCTATCCGCATGAGTTCAGCGGAGGCCAGCGGCAACGGATCGCCGTCGCGCGGGCGCTGGCGCTCAATCCGCAGCTGGTGGTCCTGGACGAACCCGTCTCGGCGCTCGATGTCTCCATTCGCGCGCAGATCATGAACCTGCTGAAGGACCTCCAGACGACCTACGGACTCAGCTACCTGCTGATCGCCCATAACCTGGCGACCGTGCGGTACATGAGCCACGCGGTGGCCATCATGTATCTGGGTCGCATCGTCGAGTACGCCGAAGGCGATGAGCTGTTCGAGCATCCGCGCCACCCGTACACCAAAGCGCTGATGTCGGCGGCGCTGCCGGCCCACCCGGACGATGTGACGGAGGAAATTGTGCTCTCGGGTGAGATGCCGTCGCCACTGAACCCGCCGCGCGGATGTCACTTCCATCCGCGCTGCCCGCAGGCCATGGACGTGTGCCGCGAGGTGGCCCCGGTGGTGACCCAGCTTGGGGGCTCGCACCAGGTCAGCTGTCATCTCTACTGACGGCACTACGGCGGAGCGTCCTGAGGTCGCTGTTCGGTACCCTGAGTCGACATGACACCCGCACCGCCTCCGCTGCGCGTCGACGACCGACTTGGCCAGCTGTTCCAACACCTTGGCATCCGGCGCGCGCATGTTGGAGGCGGCTATGCCGCCGACGCCGTGAGCCTGGTCAGGGCGGCTCCAGCGTCGGTCGTGTCGATGACCCTGGTGTGCTCGTTCCGCGTCCCGGCCGATCCGTTCAAACCGCTCGGCACTCGCCTGCTGTTCGTCCACGGCGACCGCGGACCAGGCGCCAGCACGGTGCCGTACGCCCTGGCGGCCCTGCCGGAGGCCAGGGAGCTGACCCTGCACGACTACGCCGACGCGGCCTGGTCGGACGCCATCGCCGAGCGCGGCGACGAGATCGCGCCGGCGCTGCTCGCGTTCCTCGCCGAGCTCACGCAGAGCGAAGGGCTCGAGCCAGTGACGCTCCGCCCGGGCGACGGCGAGTTCGCGGGCATCAATTATCGGATCAGCGGCAGTGGACCACCTCTGGTGCTCATGCCGCTGACACTCGCGCGCTCGCAGTGGGACCCGATGGTGCCCGTCCTGGCTGAACACTACACCACGATTGTGATCGGCGGTCCGTTCGTCGGCATCGTCCCCAGTCTCGAAGAACGCATGCGCGGCGGGTACCACCGGGTGGTACGTTCGATCGTCGAAGCGGCCGACGTCCAGCCCGGCCAGAGCATCCTCGAAGTCGGCTGCGGCTCGGGCGCAGTCGCTCGCTGGCTGACCCGGTTTACCGCCGGCGCCAATCCGATCCACGCGCTGGACGTGAACGATTACCTGCTCCACGAGGCAGCCGCCATGACCCGGTCTCAAGGTCTGAGCGAGCGCATCACCTTCGAGCACGGTGACGCCGAGGAGCTGCCAATCGCGTCCGACAGCGTCGACGTCGCGTTGTCGTTCACCGTGATGGAAGAAGTCGACGCGGACCGTATGCTGGCCGAAATGGTCCGCGTCACCCGACCGGGCGGACGGCTCGGGATCGTGGTCCGGGCTTCGGATATGCGGCCGTGGATCAACCTCGAGGTGCGGCCCGACCTGTTGGCCGCGGCGGCGGCGGTGCCAGGCGCTGGCGCCGCCGACCTCGGCTGTAGCGACGCCAGCCTGTATCGCCGATTCGACACCGCCGGCCTGAGGACCGTCATGCTCGGTCCACAGCTCGCCACCGACCGAGCCGAGGAGTCACCCGATCGCCTGCGCCAATTTACCGGTCGCATCGCCCTGGGGCTGCGAGCCGAAGACGTGTCGGAGTTTCGCACCGCCGTCCAGCGCGCGGTGGAGCAACACAGCATGCTCTGGGCAGAGCCGTACCACGCTGCGCTAGCCATCAAGCCCTGATTATTCGCCCGAGCATGGCGGCTTCGCCGCGGACGATACGCACGTGGCGCTGATCGT
>Ga0070730_10005322_pt1 | contig 11133 bp, 8 predicted proteins | sample Coa_R1_3_FD_66447 | JGI IMG/M metagenome (GOLD analysis project Ga0070730, IMG submission 66447) | Surface soil microbial communities from Centralia Pennsylvania, which are recovering from an underground coalmine fire - Coalmine... | ecosystem: Environmental > Terrestrial > Soil > Unclassified ... | reverse complement strand
CATCTGACGCACGAACTCGGCGAGGTCGAGCCTGCCTCCTCCGGTCTCCGTGCCTTCGCCGCTTACCTCGCCGAGCACGTCGCCGGTGCTGCCTTCACGTCTCTGGCGGACGAAGCCGCCGCGGTGCTCGACGGATTAGACCGAGTGACGTACAACCTCCGCATCAACGGCGCCCGCGTGACGGTCAGCCGCTACGAGGATGAGCTGGACCACAGCGACGAGATCGAGGAGCTGTTCGCCCGATTCCGCCGGGGTGAGGTCGAGAGCAAGCTCATGAACGTCGGCGACGGCGGCTCGATGGATCACGTGGAAGCGCAGATCGCCGGACTCGTCGCCCGTCTCTTCCCGCACGAGTTCCAGGCGCTCAACCACTTCTGCTCTCGTCACGCGGAGTTCATCGACCCGACGGTCGCCGCCTTCGACCGGGAGATCCAGTTCTATCTCGCCTGGGTCGACTATCGAGAGAGTGTCTCCTCTGGAACGGATCTCGTCTTCTCCTATCCCGAGGTCTCCGCCGAGTCGAAGCGGGAGGTCGTCGATGCCGCCTTCGACGTCGCGCTGGCCTGGAAGTTGCGCAGCGGAGGCGGCGAGGTGGTGCGCAACGGCTACCGCCTCGATGGAAACGGGCGCTTCCTCGTTGTCACCGGCCCGAACCAGGGTGGCAAGACGACGTTTGCTCGCATGTTCGGGCAGCTCCACTACCTCGCTGCGCTCGGCCTCCCCGTCCCCGCTGAGCATGCGCAGCTCTTCCTGATCGACCGGATCTTCACCCACTTCGACCGTGAGGAGGTCGTCGGGAGCCTCCGCGGCAAGCTCGATGACGAACTTGTTCGCGTCCGCGACATCCTCAACGCTGTGACCCCGTCGAGCGTCGTCGTCCTCAACGAGATGTTCTCCTCGGCGACCCTGGCCGACGCCCGAGACCTCGGGACCGACGTCTTGAACGACTTGATCGCCCGCGACTGCCTCGGCGTCTGCGTGACCTTCATCGACGAACTGTCCAGACTCGGGGAGGCGACGGTGAGCATGGTCGCGCAGGTCGCGCCGGACGACCCCGCGAGGCGCACCTATCGCGTTCTGCTCCAGGCCGCCGACGGGTGGGCTTATGCCTGGGCAATCGCGAAGAAGTACGGCTTGTCCTACGAGCAGCTGCGGGAGCGGCTCTCGTCATGAAGGCTCATCTGCTCTTCGAGAAGCAGGAGATCGACCTCAACCTGGAGCTGCCTTGGCAAAGTGAGGCACTGGAGCAGGATCTCGGCCTCGACACGTTGCTCGACGTGATGGCCGCTGGAGACCCCTTCGCGCGCGTCGTCGCAGAACGGCTGCTCCTGAACGGGCTCACCGAGCCCGAGGAGATCCTCTACCGCCAGGCCGTCCTCGCCGACTGCCTGCAGAAGCCGGAGGTCGCGAGGGAGCTGTACTCGCTCGCGGTGGAGGCCTTGCAGAGCAAGAAGGAGGCGCGCTTCTTCCTCTTCCGGGACTCGCCCGAGACGCAGCTGAGCAAGGCGCTCCGGATGTTGGAGCTGCTCCTCGACATCATCCGTCGTCTGCGGGCATTTGCCGATCGGGAGGAGGGGACGTTTCGCTCCGCAGGGCTGTGCTCCCTCGTCGTCACGATCCAGGCGGAGCTGGACGACGAGTATCTCGCCGCGGTCGAGCAGAACCTGCGCGAGCTGCGCTTCAAGCGCGGCCCGCTGATCAGCGCTCGTCTCGGGCGCGGTAATCGAGGAACGGGCTACGCGCTCCGCAAGCCGTTCGGACGAGGCCTGCTGGATCGGATCACGCCGGGTGGCCCGAGGCGCTACAGCTTCAGCGTGCCGAGCCGCGACGAAAGCGGGCTGCGAGCGCTCGGCGAACTGCGAGGTCGCGGACTCGTCCGCGCGGCGGACGCCATCGGGCAGGCCGCCGACCACATCCTCAGCTTCTTCACGATGCTCCACGCCGAGGCTGGCTTCTACGTCGCCTGCACCAACCTCTACGAGCGGCTGGCTGAGCGCGACGAGCCCACCTGCTTCCCGACTCCCCGGCCGCCAGGGGAAGGCGCATTCACCGTCCGGGGCCTCTATGACGCGGCTCTCGCCTTCCATCTCGACGGGCGAGTGGTCGGGAACGACGTCGACGCGGACGGCATGAAGCTCGTGATGATCACCGGCGCGAACCAGGGCGGAAAGTCGACGTTCCTCCGTAGCGTCGGGATCGCCCAGCTGATGATGCAGGCCGGAATGTTCGTCCCGGCGACCGAGCTGACGGCGAGCGTCAGCACGGGACTCTTCACGCAGTTCAGCCGCGAGGAGGATCCCTCGATGACCCACGGCAAGCTCGACGAGGAGCTGAACCGGATGAGTGCGGCCGCCGAGGCGGTCGAGCCCGGCGGCCTTGTCCTCTGCAACGAGTCGTTCTCCTCGACGAATGAAAGCGAGGGCTCGGAGATCGCTCGGCAGCTGATCTATGCCTTCCGAGAATCCCGAATCCGCATCTTTTACGTGACGCACCTCTACGACCTCGCCAAGAGCTTCCACGATCAGGGGCACGACGACGTCCTGTTCTTGCGCGCCGAGCGCGATGACGATGGCGCCCGCCCCTTCAAGCTTCGCGAAGCACCACCCCTGCCGACGAGCTTCGGCGCGGACTCTTATCGACGTATCTTCGGGAAGGAGCTTCAGTCTGCGGCCAAGAGCGCCTAACAGAAAGGCGCTCGTGTCTGGGTCAGGCGGTCTGGGGCGTGCCTGCCCAGGCGCGCTCGCCGGTGAAGAGGGTTTGCGAGTCGACGAAGCAGATCGGGTTGTCGAAGGGGTCGTGCGCGTAGAAGCTGCGCTCGCCCCAGGGTCTGACCTCGATGGCGGTTAGCTCGCGGCAGCCTGCGTCTTCTGCTCGTGCGTGTGCAGCGTCCAGGTCGTCGACGCTGAAGTAGACGTGTTGGGGATTCGGGCCGACCGGCTCGGGGTCGCCGTCGGCGAGTGCGTCATAGCAGGCGAGGATCGTGCCCGCGCAGTCGAAGTAGTGGCGGCCGCTGGAAACGCGGGTACCGGGCATTGCCAGCAGGCGCGCGTAGAAGGACGCTGCTGCCTCGATGTCGGAGATCGGCAGGATCACCCGGAACAGGTGCGGCGGGGTCATGCCGGGGGAGTCTGATCGAGCGGTGGAAGCCGCCGCAAGTCGATCGGGTAAGGACTACGAGGTGGATCGACTCGACGTTCGCGTCGGCCACGGCCGCAGCGCAGCTACCGCTTTGCGCGCCCGTTGGCCACGACGAGCACCGGGATCTCGGACGCCTCGATCGTCTCGGCGGTGAGACCATGGATCAAGAACCGTCCCGAGCGCGTCTTTCGGTGGTGACCGACGACGAGGAGGTCGAAGCCATGCTCATGCGCGTAGCCGAGGATGTCGCTCGCCGGGTTGTCGCCTTCGACGATGACGTGGTCGACCGAGACTCCTGCACGGTCGGCCCGATCCCGGACCTGCTCGAACGTCTCGTCCAGGTAGCGGCGCGCTGCATCGACGGACTCCTGCCGATCTTCGCGGGTTTCGGCGTGAGCGGGCGAGTGGGCGACCGAAACCGCGCGGAGTTGTGCTTCGTAGCGGCGGGCAAGGTCGAGGGCCGCGTCGAAAGCCCACTCCGAGGGAGGAGATCCGTCCCAGGCGATGAGGATCTGGTTGAACATCAGTGACCGAGGGCGGGTATGAGGGCGAGGGCTGCCAGGAGCACCGCGAGGATGTAGAGCAGGTACATGCCGAGACTGCCGGACTGCAGTCGCCGCAGCCGACCCGCGATCAGAACTGAACCGGCAGCGATTGGCCGGTAGAAGTAGTCCTCGAAGACCGGCACCACTCTCGTTCGCGCCACTCGAATCTCCTTTCCGTTCTCCTCACGAACCTCGACTGTCCGCTTGAACCTGTAGAGCCCGCTGAGCACGACCCGGATCGGGTTGGAATAAGCCTCGGGCCTGTACTGCACGGTTGCAACTGGCACGGCAGTCCCTGAGACCCACACCGGTGCGCGCCGCACCGCCGGTCGCGCGAGAGCGCGCACGAGTACGAAGGCGGCGAGCGCGAAGGTTGTGAGCCCGGCAGCGAGCCAGGTCGGCGACATGACCGAGAACCCGTGGTAGACCGGACCGAGAACGAGCGGCGAGGTAACCGCCTGGGCAATCACATCGGAGCCGAGGAGACCTCCGAGACCGTGGCCGAGCCAGCGGATCTCCCAGGGTGCGATCGGCCCGAGTACGAGCGCGATCAGGGCGAGCGCCACGAATCCAGGCGCCAGCCGCGTCGGCATGTGTCGGCGACCGAGTCGCTCCCGGGCGTGGCCGAGGAAGATGCCGCCGTAAAGCTTCGCGAACGCGAGGAGCGCGACCCCCGCGGTGAGCGCGAGCGCAGCGCCACCGAGCGCGAGTACCAGCTCGGCAATCGTGTCGTTCACTCGGAACGCCTGCAGGAGCGCCATGAACATCAGCCACTCGCTGACGAAGCCGCCGAACGGTGGTAACGCTGCGAGGCTGACGACGGCGAGGCCGAACCCCGTCGCGGTCAGCGGCAGCCGCGGCCCCAGCCCGCCGAGCGGTCGCATCTCTGCCTGCCCGGTCGCCGTCTGCACCCGGTCGGCGGCAACGAGAGCGAGCGCCTTCGCTGCGCCGTGCATCAGCACCTGGAGCGTTGCGGCCAGGAGGCCGGCTGCGGCGAGCCTCGGGAGGTGCGCGGCTTCGCCGACTAGAGCGACCCCGAAGCCGATCGTGGCAATGCCCGCGTGCTCGACGCTGGAGAACCCGAGGAAGCGTTTGATCTCCTCCTCCGTAACCGCGTAGAGGATCCCTACGAGCGCCGTTACACCACCCACGGCAACGAGCAGCTCTCCCCACCAGAGCGGCGGCGCGCCGAGGATCGCGAAGACGAGACGCCACAGTCCGTAAAAGGCGGCGAAGAAGGTGAGCGAGATCGTCGCAGCACTCGGGCCGGGTGCCGCCGCATACAGCGGCGGCAATGGGCCCTGGAACGGGATCAGTCCGAGCTTTGAGCCGAAGCCGACGACGAAGAGGAAGAACGCCGCGTCGCGCACGCTCCCCAGGTTGGGCGCCTGGTGCGCCCAGACGGCGAACTCGAAGCTGCCCGTCTTCGCATAGAGGAGGCCGAAAGCCGCGAGGAGCGCTCCGCCGCCGAGCTTGCTCACACCTCCGGCGAAGTAGCCCGCGACCAGCGCGTCCGGCCGGTCACGATCCGCCGAGCCGAGAAGGTAGAGGGAGAGGGTGATCGTCTCCCAGGCGAGGAGGAAGACAAATGCCTGGTCACTTCCGATCACCGCGCAGATTGCCAGCAGGATCAGCGCGTGCAGCGCGCCGACCAGTCGAGTCGGGCTTCGTTGCGCGAGCGCGAGTGAGACCGCAGCGCCGACGACGCCGGTCGCGGCGAGGAAGATGCCGGCGAGCCCGTCGGAGACGAGCATCGTCTGGCCGAAGCCGAGCCAGGAGGCGATCGAGAACGAGGCGTGCGTGTACCCGGCCGCGCTGGCGATCCCGACCGCGCCGACGAGACCGCAGGCGGCGGCCGTGACATAGACCGCTGCGCGCGGTGAGACGACTGCCGCGAGGACTGCGGCGGCGAGGCTCGCATAGCCGACGGCGAGGACGACGCTCATGCGGCTGCCTCCTCCGTGACGACTCCGGCCGCGAGCAGCAGTCCATGCAAGATGGCGATCGGCGCTGGAGGCGAGCCGGGAACGTAGACGTCGACCGGAAGCACCTGATCGACCCCGCCGACCACCTCGCCGGTCGTCGCAGAGAAGCCGCCGGAGCAGGCATCGGTGCCGACGGCGACGACCGCCTTCGGCTCGGGCATCACCTCGTAGGCGCGGAGGAGCGGCTCGCGCATCGAGTTGGTCACGCCGCCGGTCACCAACAGCAGATCCGCGTGGCGTGGCGTGGGCGTGAAGAAGAGGCCCAGCCGCTGCATGTCGTAGTAGGGATTGGTGAGCGCCTGGATCTCCCATTCCTCGGCGCCGTCGGAGCCCGCGTCCACGTGGCGGATGTGGATCGAGCGGCGCAGCGTGCGGCTTCGGTCGCCAAGCGTCGGACGCAGTCCTTCCAGGGCGGTCGCCAGGCGCTCACCCACGACAAGCGACGACCGACGGCGTACCGCCGTCTCATATTCGGCCTCGAAGCCGAAACGCTCCGGTGCGTTCGCGACGCAGGCGCCGCAAAGGACACAGAGTCCGCGATCGACCGAGACTCGGCCACCCTCGACCTGGATCGCGCCGGTTGGACAGAGGTCGCCGAGGCTCTGTGGAGCGTCGCCCGGGCCGAGCACGGCAATGCGTCCGCGGAAGCCGGGCGGCGCAGGCTCGGGCCGTGCCGGGTAGCGGGTCGTGACAACGCCGTGACGAAGGCCGCGGAAGAGCCACTTGAGCATCAGCGATCAGCTCCCGCGGGAGTGAGCCCGAAGCTGTGCTCGATGAAGGAGACGTCCGTGAGCACGTCACCGCGATAGCTCTCGCTCAGGAGCGGCCAGTTGCGAAGCGACGGCGAGACGATGTGCACCTCGCGAAGACGGCCATCTTCGATCGCGATCCAGTAGATGACCTCGCCGTTCGGCGCTTCCGCCCAGCCACATCCCTCGCCGCTGGCATCGGTGATCGCGATGCGCAGCGCCGCCATGTCGCCATCCAGGCGCTCGAGGGCCTGCCGGATCACATGCACGCTCTGGTCGATCTCCTCGAGGCGCACCTCGAAGCGCGCCATCGCATCGCCCCCGGTGGTGCGGGCAATGCGGAAGCCAAGCCTCCCGTAGGAGCCGTAGGGCCGTTCGAGTCGAGCGTCGATTCCGAGCGAGCAGGCTCTGGCGATCGGGCCAACCCCGCCGTACCGCATGACCGTTTCGGCGTCCAATCTGCCGCTGCCGATCAACCGGTCCGTGAAGGAGGCGGTGGCGAGGAGCAGCGAACGGTCGCGCCGCAGGTCGTCCTCGAAGGAGTCGATCGCCTGGATGACCTCCGCTGATGAGAGAAGCGGCTCCCGGCGGACCCCGCCGGGCATGAGGACCCCGCGACCGAAGCGATTGCCGCAGAGCCGCGCGCGCAGGCGCATCACCTGCTCCTTGAGCACGCCGAGGCGGGCGACGCCGACGGAGAGCGCCGCGTCCTCGGCCAGCTTGATGCCGACGTCGAGGTGATTGGCGATCCGCTCCAGCTCGGCGTGAACGACCCGCCAGCGCTGCGCGAGACGTGGTGCCTCGATGCCCGCCACGCGCTCCACTGCCTGCGCGAAGGCGATCGCCTGCGCGACGCTCTCCGTTCCGGCGATCCGTTCCGCCAGATAGGTGCCGTGGTCGAAGTCGAGACCCTGGAAGCGAGCTTCCAGGTTCCGGCGCTTGAAGTAGGGGCGGACGGTGAACGCCAGGATGTCCTCGCCGCCGGTGTCGATCGGGAACTGGATCGCCTCGAAGACGCCCGAGCGGATCGGCCCATACGGGAGGACGAAGGTCTCTGGGCCGGTGACGACTCGCTCCAGCTCGTCGGCACTCGGACGTAGCGCTGGGTCGAGCTGCGGGTGATCGAGAGGCACGACTCCGCTCACGTCGTGCAACTCGCGCTCAGGAAGACGAGCAGCGGGCGTCACGCGAGAGAGCGACGGATAGCTCCGCGCTCCATCGAGCGGCGTGCGGAGGACGATCAGCTCGCCCCTGAGGGCGAGCAGCGCCCGCAGCGAGTCCTCGGACTCAGAGCGAAAGACTCCGGCGAAGTGCCCGCCGACATCGATGAGTCTCCGGGTCGACGTCGCCAACTCGTCCATCGGGATGCGCAGTTGCCGCACGGGACCGCGAGGCGGCGCCTCCTCTACGGCGGCTGTGCCCTCCAACGCCTGCAGCAGGGGATCCTCGCGTGCCGTTTCTTCCGCGCTCATCCGCCGACTCCAACGATTCGTGCCGCGTGGTCGAGCAAGGACGTGAGACCGCCTGGCAGGTAGAGGCCGAGCCCGACGACGGGCACGAGGCAGGCGAGCATCGCGCCGACCATCCACCAGCTGGTCTCGCCGGAGGCGATCGCTGCTCCGGCATCCCGCACAGGCGTCAGCACCATCCGTCCCGCATGGAGGACGACCCCGAAGAAGGCAAGGTTGACGAACACGACGAGTACGGCCACCCAGAAGTAGCGCGCTGACTGGAAGCCGCCGCTGACGATCTGGAACTCGCTGCGGAAGATGCCGCTGACCGGGAACGCCGAGAGCGCGAACGCCGCCAACAGGAACATCGGGCCGCTGAACGGCAGCACGCTTCCCGCGCCGCGCACCCGGTCGATCTCCTTCGTGTCGTAGCGGCGAACGAGCGAGCCCGAGCCGAAGAAGGCAAGTCCCTTCGCCGCAGCATGGTTGATGACATGGAAGAGCGCACCGGCGACCGCGATCGGCGCGCCGAAGCCGATGCCGACGGCGATCACTCCCATGTGCTCGATTGTCGAGTAGGCCAGCAGACGCTTGTAGTTCTCCTGCCGCAGCACGAAGAGCGCCGCGAGCACGAGCGAGAACGTCCCGAACACGAGGAGCACGTTGCGCGGGAAGCTCGCGCCCGCCGTCAGACGCGTGATCTCGAAGAAGCGCAGGATCGCGTAGAAGGCGTTGGCGAGGAGCGCACCCGAGAGCAGCGCTGAGACCGGGCTCGGCGCCTCGGAGTGAGCGTCCGGCAACCAGGTGTGGAGCGGCGCGAGGCCAACCTTCGTGCCGTAGCCGACGACGGCGAGGATGAAGGCGAACTCGACCTGCACGGTCGGCATGTGGTGCGCCGCGGAGACGTAGTTCGCGAAACGCGGCAGATAACTGTCTCCGAGCGCAGGCACCCCGGCGGCGTAGAGGAGCACGACGGCGAGAAGAGCAATGCCCAGCCCGACCGAAGCGATGAGCACGTACTTCCAGGCCGCTTCGAGTGCCGCATCGGTGCGGTCGAGGGCAACGAGGAGGACCGAGACGATGGTCGTCAACTCGACCGCGACCCAGAGGGTCGCGAAGTCGTTCATCAGGGGGACGAGGATCATCGTCCAGACGAAGAGGTTGAGGTAGCCGTAGTAGCGGCGGGCGTGAGGAAGGAAGGTCGGCCGCCCCCGTCCGGCGCGGAGGTAGCCGATCGAGAAGGCGGCCGCCGCCGCGTAGAGGAACGCCGTCGCGAGCAGGAACACCGCGCCGAGCGGGTCGAGCCGGAGCCAGAGACCGGCGGTCTCTACCGATGATCCGTTGCGAACGGCCGCGACGAGCGCCACAGTGCCGAGCGCAGACACCGTGGCGCTCGCCAGCGTCGCCACTTCCCCGACGAGCGGCTGGTTTGTCACTAGAGAGGCTCCGGCCGCGACGAGGGGAACTGCGAAGACGACGATCAGGAGGACGCTCACTCGCTCATCCCCTCAGCCTCGTCAGCACGTCAGTGGTGACTGCCGTCCGCTGCATCCCGAAGTACTGCACGAGCAGGACGAAGACGATCAGCGCGATGGCAACATCGAAGAGCAGCAGCAGAGCGAGAATCAGCGGCAGCGACGGGGCAATGACGAGCGCGGCGAGCGTCACTCCGTTCTCCAGCACGAGGAAGCCGATCAGCTGCGACGGCGCGTAGGGCCGGATGATCATCAGAAGGAACGCCACGACCACGACGGCCACCGCGACGCCGAGCGCTTCGGTCGGCAGTGGCGACACGCCGCCGATCTCGAGATGCGAGAAGGAGGCGAACGAGAAGCTCGCCAGCACGATCCCTAGGAGGACGGCGGTCGGCGCCTTGACGATCGACGGAACGCGTGTCTCGACGTCGAGGCTGCGAATAATCGACCCCACGCCGACCGGCACCGCGATCCCCTTGAAGGCGATCGTGATCGCGGCGATCGCATAGAGGCTCCCGCCGCCGAGCTTCCAGGCCGCGACGACCGCCATCGCGGCGACGGCGATGGAGCCGAGGCCGTAGAGGCGGAGCTGCTCCCAGATGTCCTGCGAACGTAGAAGGCCGAACTCCAGAAGCAAGACCACGACGGCGACGACGCTGGCAACAGCCCCGAACATCGTCAGGCGGGCCACTCCGTAGTTGTGCTGAAGCACGAAGGTCACGACCGCGAGCGCGGCGAGCAGGAACGCGGCGACCGTGAACTCCGGGATCTTGTAGAGCCGGAGCTTCGCGAACGATGTCTCGATCACGACGACTACGACCCCGAGCCCGACAGCCTTGAGGAACAGGTAGAGGATCGCCAGCAGCACATGGTCGAGCAAGCGGCTCTGTGAGATGCCCCACGGGACGACGAGCGCGTCGAGCAGGATCACGTAGAGGATCAACTGCTTCATCGACGAGCCCCACTTGAGTAGGGCCATGCCGGGACCGGAATGCTCCAGCGTCCGACCCTCGTCGATCAGGCCGAATTCGAGCGTGCCGCCGTGGCTCTCGATCGGAATCCGCCCGGTCTCGGCGAGGATGACCATCAGGAAGGCGGCGGCCGCGAGAAGGTGGGAGGGAAGGACGATTTCGACCGACGACGTTTCCAGGGTCTTTGCGAACGCGTAGGGCAGATCGGTCTGCGTGATCAGCGCGACCGTGAAGACGACAAAGATGACGACCGGCTCGCCGAGCGCGCCGAAGCTCCGGACACGGCTGGAGCCGAGCTGCGCGTAAGGACTGCCGCTGTCGATCGCCGCAAGCGACACAGCCCAGCTCGCGAGGCCGAGCACGAGTCCTCCGCCGAGGATGTCCGCCAGATACGAACCCTGCGGCGGGAAGGCCGTCAGCACCGGAATGACGAGCGGGACGACGCAGTAACAGGCGAAGGCGATGTAGGGCGCGGCGCGGAAGAACGGCCCGGCCCCGTCCGGCAGTACGGTCTCCTTGCGGAAGAGCTTTGCGATGTCGTAGTAGGGCTGGAGGATCCGCGGCCCTCGGCGTCCCTGCACGATCGCCTCGCCGCGAGCGATCAGGCCCGTGACGAGAGGCGAGACGAGCACGATCGTCCCGACCTGCAGAAACTCGATCCAGCCGTCGCTGAGCTGTGGCATTCGTCCCGACGGTTCCTTCCCTCGTCGCTTGCGGCGGGGTAGAAGCCATTAGCCGTCGGGACGGCGGTTCGGGGGCCGAAGCCTCCCGCCAGAGCTTCATCTGGCTCGGCTAAGAGTAGGCGAGACCCCGGTAGGG
>Ga0070730_10005321_pt1 | contig 11133 bp, 8 predicted proteins | sample Coa_R1_3_FD_66447 | JGI IMG/M metagenome (GOLD analysis project Ga0070730, IMG submission 66447) | Surface soil microbial communities from Centralia Pennsylvania, which are recovering from an underground coalmine fire - Coalmine... | ecosystem: Environmental > Terrestrial > Soil > Unclassified ... | reverse complement strand
GTGCGGGAGTTGGGGCGCCATCGCGGGGACGCTGCGCTATTTCGCGGACCGCTTCGGCAATCCGCGCGCGGCCATCGAAGGCACCCAGATCCCGGAGCGCTCCTTGCGGCGCTATGCCCGCCGCGCGCCGCCGCAGATCACGTTCGAGCGCCACCGCCGGCACGAAGGGCTCATGGCCGTGCGGACCGTCGAATACCAGGGCTTCATGCTCGAGCGAGAGGTCGAGGCGCTGACCGGAACGTTCCCGGCCGATCTGGCGGAGGCCGCGCGCCAGGCGCTGGTGAAGGCCGTCCGCAATGGGGGGACCCCGCACCCCGATCAGCCGCGTCTTTCCCGCGCCTGGCACCGCGCCCAGGCGCTCTGGACCCGTTCGGGTGGGACGTTGAGCCAGCTCGCCCCCGAGGCGCTCGAGGAGCGGCTCGCGCACCAGATGGCGTCGGTGACGAGCTGGGACTCGTTCCTGCGCGCGCGCCTGTCACTCGAGGTGGACGACCTCGTGAGCGAGGCGGAGCGGGCCAGGCTGGATGGACTGCCCCAGTCGGTCGCGCTCCTGGGAGACCGGGTGGCCATCGAATACGGGATCGAGGACGGAAGGGGCGTAGCGCGGCTGCATCTCAAGGAGGGTCAGGCCCGGCGAATTCGCGAAAGCGACCTGCCGGTTCTCGACCGCCCGCTCCGGTTCACCGTCACCCGGGGGAAACGAGAGGCGGCGCGGGCCGACTCCATCGCTGATCTCAAGAAGCGCCTCGACGAGCTTCCCAGGGGGAAACCCAAGTCGGGGAAGCCTTTCCGGCCCCCCCGCCGGCGCCGAAGGTAGACAAATCCGGGCGTTTACATCTGTGACCTTCGCCCGTTCGCGGGGTCTCTTGAGGGAACCCAAGAGAACCCTGCATTACGGAAAGGTCACCAATGGCCGGCAACCGTCCGATGACTCAGAATCTTCCGTCGCTCACTCCCCTCGGTCGCGCGCTCCTCGATTCCATTCGCGAGGGCGTTGTGGTCTTCGATACCGATGGCCAGGTCCTCTACGCCAACCAGGAAGGCCAACGCTCCATCGGGAACGGCTCCCCCAACGGCAACCTGCCGGGCAGGGAAGAGCTGCTCCCAAGGCTCTCCGCGTTGGGCGCTCGCATCCTGCCGCTTCGCGTCCCCGATTCGGAGGCCGGGGCCGCGGCGGTGATTCCCCCCAAGGCCGACCGGGGCCGCACGCTCGCCGAACGTGAGCGCCAGGCGATCATCGACACCCTGGAAGCGACCCAAGGCAAGCTCGCCGAAACCGCGCGGCGTCTCGGCATCAGCCGCACGACTCTGTGGCGCCGGCTGCGGGAGTATGGACTGAAGCAGAAGAACGAAGCGTTCTGGCGGGCTCGCGCCGCTTCCTGACGCGCGGCCTTACGTCCCCGGGAGGCCGCTCCTAGCTTCCCGGGGATGGCGAATTCCCCGAGCCCGTTTCTCATCCAGGAGTACGTCCGCTGGTCGGACGTAGACTACGCCGGCATCATTTTCTACGGCGCGTACGTCCGTTTTTTCGAAATCGCCGAGACCGAGCTCTTCCGCGCGTCGGGACTGGCCTACAAGGACGTCTTCGACCGCCACGGGATCTTCCTGCCGCGCCGCGCCATCCACGCCGAGTTCTTCGTGCCCGCCCGCCTGGACGACCGCCTCACGGTGGCCGCGTACATCGGCAAGGTCGGCACGCGCTCCATGACCATCAATTTCGACGTCGTCTGGGGGGAGCCCCGATTCCTGGGCGCCACCGGGTGGCAGGTGCTCGTCTGCGTGGACAAGCAGACCTTGAAGCCGCGCGCCGCGCCGGAAGCGCTGCTTCAGGCCCTCGCGCCCCACACTCTGTCGCCCGAGGCCGCACGCGCCGCGCTGGGCGTTCGCGCTCCCTGAAGACCGCACCTCTGCTCGGCGCCCTCCTGGGGGTCGCGGCCTGCCTCGACACCCCGCCCGCCACCATGGGTGTGCGCGTCTTTCGAACGGCCAAGGACTCGACGGTATACACGGCGCTCGACGTCGCTCACCTGTGCAAAGGGGGCGGCGTCCTCTTCGACGCCGTGAGCGGGGCCTACGGCGTGCTCGCCTGGGTCCGTTCACCGACCCCGCTCTCGGCGGGGTCGTACCCGCTCCTCGGACGGGCGGACAGCATCACGCCGCGCGGCGCCGTCGTGGCGATACGCTTCCTCTTGCATGACATAGCTCACGGATTCCCCGTGGATTCGGGGACCCTGACACTGACCGCCGTCGGACCGGCGTACCGAGGACGGATTCAAGGCTCGGGAACCGATGCGGGACTCGCCTCCCGGAGCCGGGTGGACATCGTGATCGACTCCGTCAGGCCCCGGCCCGACTCACTCACGTGTGGAGCGAAGGGATGACTGTAAAGATCGGCATGATCGGCACGGGATTCGCCCGTCGGGTGCAGCTGCCCGGACTCAAGCTCGTCCCCGGCGTCGAGGTGACGGGCATCGCGAGCGGGAAGCGCGCGAACGCCGACCAGGTGGCGAAGGACTTCGGAATCGCGAACGTCTTCGATGACGGCGTCGAGCTGGCGCGTTCCGGCGTCGCCGATCTGATCATCGTCTCGTCGACCCCCGACACCCACCTGCGCTTCGGCCTCGCCGCGCTCGAAGCGGGACGACATCTGCTCTGCGAAAAGCCGACGACGCTCGCCGCACCTGAGGCCCTGCGTCTGTGGGAGACGTCGGCCGCGCGACCCAAGCAGGTCGCGTGGATGGATCACGAGCTCCGCTACGAGCCGAACCGCAAGAAGGCCCGCGACCTGATCAAGAGCGGCGCCATCGGCGAAATCCGGCATATCGAAATGGCCCTGCGCCCCTATCTCAGGGGGGATGGCCGGCCGCAGGCGAGCAACGCCCCGTGGAACTGGTGGTACGACGCGGGACGGGGCGGCGGGCTCCTGGGGGCGGTGGGGTCGCACCTGATCGATCTCTGCCGCTTCTGGACCGCGAGCGAACCAGTGTCGGTCGCCGGGGTCGTCGAGACGTTCACCAAGCGCCGGAACGACGACGCGGGCGTGTCCCACCCCGTGACCGCCGACGAGTTCGCGAGCTGGACCATGCGGATGGGGTCGGGTGCGGTGGCGTCACTTACGCTGTCGTCGGTGGCCCATCATGGCGGCGGCCATTGGTGCCAGATCACCGGAACGGAAGGGTCGCTGGTGCTCACCGGGGAGCACACCCTGCACATCGGCAAGCGCGGCGGGGACCTCGAGGACATCACGCAGCCGGACGACCTCTGGGAAAAGACCACGCCCAACAACATGTGGGCCCGGTCGTTCGTCCGGCTGATGCGCGACCTGGTGCCCGTTCTAGGTGGCGCCAAGCCTTCCGGGACGCCGGCCACCATGGAGGATGGCTGGCGGATTCAGCGGATCATGGACGCCGTGCGCGCCGGAGTAACTGCCCGGTTAGATTAGGGCCGTGGAGCAGACGTACTTTCGGAAGGGTTTCGGGCTCAAAGGGGCCATCGAAGGCACCCTGGCCGCGGACTACCACAGCCGCGTCGTCGATCACGTACGTGCGCAGGGTTTCAGCCTCGCGGTCGGTGACCTGACCTTCCGCCTCGCCCGTGAATTCGGCTTCTGTTACGGCGTCGACCGCGCGGTCGAATACGCCTACGAGACCCGCACCAAGTTCCCCGACGCGCGGGTCTTCCTGGTCGGCGAGATCATTCACAATCCCCACGTCAACGCCAAGCTCCGCTCCATGGGCGTGGAGTTTCTCCGCCGCCCCGAGGGCGGAGAATTCGATTTCTCCCACATCGTTGCGACCGACGTCGTGCTCATGCCCGCGTTCGGGGTGACGGTGAAGGACTTCCAGCGCCTCCGCGACCTGGGCTGCGTGCTGGTGGATACGACCTGCGGATCGGTGCTCAACGTGTGGAAGCGGGTCGAGTCGTACGCCAAGGACGGCTTCACGGCGCTGATTCATGGCAAGGCCTATCACGAAGAGACCAAGGCCACCTCGAGCCAGGTGACCAAGTATCCGGGTGGGCGCTATGTCGTGGTCCGTGACATGGGCGAGGCCCGATTGGTCTGCGATTACATCGAAGGGCGGGGCGACCACCGGGCGCTGGTCGCCAAGTTCGCGAGCGCGATGTCCCCCCGCTTCGACCCGGACCGCGATCTGGTGCGGGTGGGCGTGGCGAATCAGACCACGATGCTGTCCGGTGAGTCGCTCGCGATCGCCGCCGAGGTCGCGAAGAGCATGGTGAGGCGCTACGGCGAGGGCTCACTGGCCGAGCACTTCCGCACGTTCGACACCATCTGCTCGGCGACGCAGGAACGCCAGGACGCCGTGCTGAAGCTGATCGAGGACCCGATCGACCTGATGGTCGTGATCGGCGGCTACAACTCGAGCAACACCACCCACCTCGCGGCGATCTGCCACGAGCGCGTACCCACGTATCACATCGAAGACGCCGCGGGCATCGATCCCGACGCCCGGACCATCAGGTTCCGTCCGGTGGGCGCCAAGACCGAAGAGACCAAAGGCGACTGGCTGCCGGCCGGACCGCTGGTGGTCGGTGTCACCGCCGGCGCGTCGACTCCGAACAACAAGGTCGGCGAGACCATCGAGCGGATCGCGGCCATGCGTGGCCTGGCGCTCGAGGTGGCACCGGCATCGTGAAGCAGTTCCATCCCGCGGTGGAGCGCTGGTTCACCGGGCGCTTCCACGAGCCGACCGAGCCGCAACGCCGCGCCTGGCCCGCCATTCAAGCGGGCCGCGACGTCTTGATCGCCGCGCCCACCGGCTCCGGCAAGACCTTCGCGGCATTTCTGTCGTCCATCAATTCGCTCCTCCAGCAGGGGGTGGACGGGTCGCTCGACGACCAGATCCAGGTCCTCTACATCTCGCCCCTGAAGGCGCTCTCCAACGACGTCCAGAAGAACCTGAGCGAGCCCCTGCTCGAGATCAGCCGCACCGCGCTCGAGATGGGCTTGCCCGAGGTGACGTTGCGCACGCTGGTGCGCACCGGGGACACGCCGCAGGCGGAGCGGCAGGCGATGCTCAAGGACCCGCCCCACATCCTGGTGACGACGCCGGAGTCGCTGTACCTGCTCCTGACGTCCGAGAAGGCCCGCGGGATGTTGCGGACGGTGCGGACGGTGATCGTGGACGAGATCCACGCGCTCGCGCGCGACAAGCGGGGGAGCCACCTGACCCTGTCGCTGGAACGGCTTGCCGCCCTCACCGGGCGCCCGCTCCAGCGCATCGGCCTTTCGGCCACGCAGAAACCGATCGAGGAAATCGCCCAGTTCCTGGTCGGTACGGGCCGGCCCCTTCCCGACATCATCGACGCCGGACACGCCCGCGAAATCGATCTCGCGGTCGAGCTCACGAGCTCTCCCCTGGAAGCCGTGATGTCGGGGGAGGTCTGGGGGGAGATCCATGAACGGTTGACGCAGCTGGTCCAGGAGCACCGGACCACGTTGATCTTCGTGAACACCAGGCGCATGGCCGAGCGACTGGCGATGCACCTGTCGGAACGGCTGGGCGAGAACGCGGTGACCAGCCACCACGGGAGCCTGTCGAAGGACACGCGGCTGGACGCCGAGCGCCGGCTCAAGGCCGGCGAGCTGAAGGCGCTGGTCGCCACGGCGTCACTCGAGCTCGGTATCGACATTGGCACCGTGGACCTGGTTTGCCAGGTTGCCTCGACCCGGTCGATCGCGACGTTGCTGCAACGGGTGGGCCGCTCCGGTCACCACCTCAAGGCCATCCCGAAGGGCCGGCTCTTTCCGCTTTCGCGAGACGACCTGGCCGAGTGCGCCGCGCTCCTCCGCGCGGTCAAATCCGGCAAGCTGGACCGCCTGATCATCCCCGAAAAGCCGCTCGACATCCTGGCGCAGCAGATCGTGGCCGCGGTGGCGTGCGAGGAATGGGATGAGGGGGCGCTGTTCGAATGGTTCCGTCGAGCCTATCCCTTCCGGAACCTGACTCGCGAGGAGTACGACTCCGTCGTCCTCACGCTCGCCGACGGCTACACCACCCGGCGGGGGCGCCGCGGGGCGCACATCCATCGCGATGGCGTGCACGCCCGCCTGCGCGGCCGCCGCGGCGCGCGGCTCGCCGCCATCACCTCAGGTGGCGCCATCCCCGACATCGGCGACTACCGCGTGATCCTCGAGCCGACGGAGACGTTCGTCGGCACGCTCAACGAGGACTTCGCGATCGAGAGCTCGCCGGGTGACGTGTTCCAGCTCGGGAATGCGTCCTACCTCATTCTCCGGGTGGAATCGGGCCAGGTCCGGGTCGCCGATGCGAAGGGCCAGCCGCCGACGATCCCGTTCTGGCTGGGTGAGGCGCCGGCGCGCACCATCGAGCTATCCGAAGAGGTTTCCCGCTACCGGATGGATCTGGAGTCGCTGCTGGGCGACATCAATGCCGCCATCCAGTGGACGATCGACCAGACCGGGCTCTCCGAGCCCGCGGCGCGCCAGCTGGTCGAGTACCTGGCGGCGAGCAGGAAGGTGCTGGGATCCTTGCCGACGCAGGAGACCCTGATCCTGGAGCGCTTCTTCGACGAAGCGGGCGGGATGCAGCTGGTGCTCCACGCGCCGTTCGGCGCCCGCGTGAACAAGGCGTGGGGACTCGCCCTTCGGAAACGTTTCTGCCGGTCCTTCAACTTCGAGCTTCAGGCCGCCGCCACCGACGACGCCATCATCATCTCGCTCGGCCCCCATCACTCGTTCGCGCTGGGCGACGTCTTCCACTATCTGAACTCGGGCACCGCGCGGGACCTCCTGGTGCAGGCGCTTCTCGATGCCCCCGTGTTCCAGAGCCGCTGGCGCTGGAACGCGACGCGGGCGCTGGCCGTGCTCCGGGCGCGCGGCGGCAAGAAGGTCCCGACGCCCCTGCAACGCATGGAGGCCGAGGACCTCTCGGCGGCGGTGTTCCCCGACCAATTGGCGTGCCCGGAGAACCTGGTGGGTGATCGCGAGATCCCCGACCACCCGCTCGTGAAGCAGACCATCGAAGACTGCCTCACCGAGGCCATGGATTGCCCGGGCCTGCTCGAGATCCTCCAGGGCATCGAGGCGGGGAAGTTCACCCTCGTCGCCCGCGACACCCCTGAACCCTCGCCGCTCACTCACGAGATCCTGAACGCCAAGCCCTACGCGTTCCTGGACGACGCTCCCCTCGAGGAGCGCCGCACCCAGGCCGTGCTCACCCGGCGCGGACTCGACGTCCGCACCGCCGACGACCTCGGCTCCCTCGACCAGGGCGCCATCGATCGGGTGCGGGAAGAGGCATGGCCCGAGGCGCGCGATGCGGATGAGATGCATGATGTCCTCGTCGTCGCGGGATGTCTCCCGGAACTGCAGCCGTCAGCCGTCAGCCGTCAGCCGTTCGCTCCGCTCCTGGACGGACTCCGGCGCGAAGGGCGAGCCACGGTAATGGATGGGCCTGTCTCGCTTTGGGTGGCCACTGAAAAAGTCCCGATGCTCCAGGCCATCTTCCCTGGCGCGGCAGTCAATCCGCCCGTGCCGGTGCCCGAGCGCGAACGGGCGAAGACCTGGACTCGGGAAGACGGAATCCGCGAGATCGTCCGCGGGCGCCTCGAGATCGTCGGACCGACGACGGCCGCCGAGCTGGCGAGGACGTTCGGGCTCGAGGTGTCGGACGTCGATTTCGGGCTGGGCGCGTTGGAGCACGAGGGATTCGTGCTCCGCGGGCATTTCTCGCCGGGAGTCACCGAGCTGGAGTGGTGTGAGCGCCGGCTGCTGGCCCGAGTCCACCGCTACACGCTGGACCGCCTGCGCCAGGAGATCGAGCCTGTTTCCGCGGCCGATTTCATGCGCTTCCTCCTTCGCTGGCAACGCCTCACCGAAGACACCCGCGCGCAGGGACCCGAGGGACTCTCCGCGGTCCTCGACCTGCTCGACGGCTACGAGCTGCCGGCTGCCGCGTGGGAGACCGAGGTCCTGCCCTCACGCATGGCGGACTACGATCCGCTCTGGCTCGACGGTCTCTGTCTCTCGGGGGAGATCGCGTGGAGCAGGCTGTCCCACCCGGCATCGGCGAATGGCGCGCGGAAGTCCGGGCCCATTCGCACCTCACCCGTCGCACTCTTCCGGCGCGACCGTGGCGACGTCTGGCGCGCCCTGAATGGCGCGGTCGACCCCAGGGAATTGCCCCTGTCCCATTCGGCCCGCGCGGTGCTGGACACGCTCGACAAGCGCGGGGCGTCGTTCTTCGGCGATCTGGTGAATGCGACGGGGGAGCTGCGCACGGAGGTCGAAAAAGGACTCGGGGAGCTCGTGGCGTGGGGACTCGTGAGTGCGGATTCATTTTCCGGGCTCCGGGCGCTGCTCGTGCCCTCGGACCGCCGCCGGCCAATCAGCGGGGCTGGTGCCGGGAGACGGCGCGGCAAGGTCGCTCCCTTCGGCGTCGAGAACGCGGGGCGCTGGTCTCGCGTGCCCGGTGCGTCGCTGGTCCCCGCCGAGCAGTTGGTCGAGGCGCTCGCGTGGCAGCTTCTCCGGCGGTACGGAGTCGTGTTCCGGCGCCTCGTGGAGCGTGAGGGATTCCTGGCACCCTGGCGCGACATTCTCCGCGTCTACCGACGTCTCGAGGCGCGCGGCGAAATTCGCGGGGGGCGGTTCGTCGGCGGGTTCTCGGGGGAGCAGTACGCGCTGCCTGAAGCGATCGGCCTGCTCCGAGCGGCGCGGAAGGAAGAACCCTCCGGCGTTCTCGTTTCGGTCTGTGGCGCCGATCCGATGAACTTGGTGGGGGTAATCACGCCCGGCGATCCGGTGCCCGCCCTCGCCACCAACCGGGTCTTGTTGCGCGACGGGATTCCGGTCGCCGTGCAGGAAGGAGACGGGCGTTCGGTGAGGTTGTTGGTCGATGCGTTGCCGGAAGAAGCGCAGCTTCTCCGCACCGCATTGGTGAGGCGACGGCCCACACCGTTGGTACGCGCGTACTTGGGACGTTAGGAAATCTTCAGACGGGGAATAGCGGGCGGTTGCCGGACGCGAAAAACGAGGCCCTTCCGCACATACTGTGAACGCGTTACGCTCATGTCATGGAAAAGTTATCCGCTCGTCCCCCCGTCCTGCCCGAATCGGTGCTCCGCGACGCTGTCGCCCATCGGGTAACTGACCGGTCGCTCCGTCGCTGCGCCCGTGAGATCTCCATCTCGCCCAATGGCCTTCGCGACTTCCTGCATGGCGCCGCCCCGCGGCTGTCCACCCGCTCGAAGCTCGAACGCTGGCTCGCCGCCCAGGCGCCGGACGAGAAAGCGCCCAACGTGGCGCACGTCGTCCGGCTGGTGGGCGACCTGACGGCCGAACTGTCGCCTTCCGATGGCGACAACCTTCGCCGGGAGATCACCCGCTATCTGCACGGCGCCTACGAGGCCCGGAAGCAGTCGGTTCCGAAGTGGCTCAAGGAGCTGTCGGAGCTCGACGCGGCAGCGGCGCGGCGCCTCAAGCTCGGCTGACCTCAGGGACTTTCAAATCGAGTTGTGCGATGCGGGACCGGGAGCGATACCGGTCCCGCATTCCGTTATTGACCTCAAATCCATAGGCCTGCTGGAGCCGCTGAACCCGGCGGTTGAGCGCCTCCGCGTACTCCCGGGGAGCGCTCGCCGCGCGGGCGTACGCCACCCGGTACCGCTCCGACAGCTCAGGGAAGTGCTCAGCCAGGACCGGCAGGAAACGGTCCCGGATCCCCGGATACATCCGGAGCGGGCTCGCGTGGATGAAGCGCGCTCCAGCCTCGCGCGCGGCGCCGAAGAGCGCCTCGAGATGCGGCACGTCATCGGTGATCCCGGGAAGGACCGGAGCCACGATCAGCCCGGCGCGCACGCCGGCATCGGTGAGGTGCTTCAGCCCGCGGAGACGGGCGCGCGGGACAGGTGACCGAGCCTCGAGCGCGTGGATGATGTAGTCGTCGGTGGTGATCAGGGAGACGTACACCTCGAGGTCGTTCCGCGCGGAGAGCTTGACCAGCACGTCCGCATCCCGCGCCACCAGTGGGCTCTTGGTGATGATCCCTACGGAGAGCCCCTCGCATTGGGCGAGCCGTTCGAGGACACTCCTCGTGATCTTGAAAATCCGCTCCGCGGGCTGATAGGGATCCGTGGCGGTGCCGATCACGATGGTGTCCGGCTCGGTCTTGGCGGGCGGGAGCGCCACGCGGCAGAACTTCCGGAGATCCTTCTCGAGCGTCTCGAGCAGGTGGTCCTTCACGAAGATGCGATTCTCGAACGCCTCCCACCCTTCGGTGCCCCGGTAGTCCGCGAACTCCTCGTCCGTGAGGCGCCCCTGGTCATGCGCCCGCTCGACCGCATACCGGTGCGCGAACCGGGCGTAACAGTAGGTGCACCCGAACTCGCAGCCGACGTACGGATTGAGGGACCAGAAGTCCATGCCCGTCTGGGCGGGCGAGTTCAGAACCGTGCGCGCCGAGTGGGCGACGAAGCGGGTGCCGCGGAGCCTGGAGTCGAGTACCGGCAGTGGCTTGGGCACGCTCGGTTCCGAGGGGAGCAGGGGTAGCTGGCACCCGTCACCCGAAATCGCACGGAGTCGACGACTCCCGGCTCCCGACTCCCGATTCAGGTGCACTTGGCCCACCCGCATGTGGGGCAACTCTGGCAACCGGATTGGTGTGCTATGGGGGCTCCGCACTCGGGACAGCGGGCAACGGTGGCGGGAACGACGATGGGCTGAGGCATGAAGCGGCTCCGACTATCTTCGGTTTTTGTTCGGGTTGCTACCCGAAGCTACCGGGACGTCGGAGCCGCCGCCAGATGCTGGACTAACCTATTGAGCCACAAGCTGATCAAGCAGTCCCTGACGCCTGACCCCTGACGCCTGACCCCTTGGTCACGAAGTACACGGGGACGCCCAGCGCCACGATGATCAGCCCGATCCCCGCGTACTTGGTCTGCGTGAACAGCAGATCGATGCAAAGCACGAGCGTCGAGACGAGATACAACCCCGGAATCCACGGATACCCCGGCGCCCGCACCGGCCGCTCGGCATCAGGCCGTCTCCTCCGCATCATGAACAAGCCGAGCGCCGTGCAGGCGTAGAAGAGCAGCTGCGCGGCGATGACGTAGGTCAACAGCTCGTTGTAGGTGCCCGAGAGACAGAGCACC
>Ga0070730_10005320_pt1 | contig 11134 bp, 9 predicted proteins | sample Coa_R1_3_FD_66447 | JGI IMG/M metagenome (GOLD analysis project Ga0070730, IMG submission 66447) | Surface soil microbial communities from Centralia Pennsylvania, which are recovering from an underground coalmine fire - Coalmine... | ecosystem: Environmental > Terrestrial > Soil > Unclassified ... | reverse complement strand
TCGATTTGACGGCGGTTGATCTGGCCCCCACAGTGACACGATCGACCTGGCGGCGGTTGATCTGGCCTCCGCAACGTGACCGTTAATCTGTGCGTTTTCGATCTGTGGCGTTGAACAGCGCTCGAATCAGAATCTAGTGTTTCGCCGACTCGCCGAACAGGATCGCTCGCATCGAGATGCTGCCGAAATCGAATCCTTCGTAGGGATACGAGATTTCGTCTTTAACGTCAGTGCTGCCCATGCAATAGAGCAGCGGGAGATAATGCTCCGCCGTGGGATGCGCTGTGCGGAGTAGCCCTTCACCCCAGTTCTGCGGTTCTGCCAATGACGCCGAATCGTGACTTTCCACAGCGCCCTTCACCTTCGCATCGAACTCTATCGCCCAGTCATACGCTCCCTGCGGATTGTTCCAATCGATCCGCCCCAGATTGTGCACGATGTTACCGCTGCCCAGGATGAGCACGCCGCGCTCGCGCAGCGCACGAATTTCGCGCCCCAAGGCAAGATGTTCCTTGAAACTGCGGCGCTCATCCAGGCTCAGCTGGAATGCAGGCACATCGGCTTTGGGGTACATGTGACGCAGGACGCTCCACGAACCGTGATCGAGCCCCCATTCTTTGTCGGGCGTGATCTCCGGATTCTCGGCTACTTTCTTCGCTTCGTCCGGCGCGCCCGGCGCGGGGTATTGCACGTCATACAGTGGCTTGGGAAATCCGTAGAAATCGTGAATGGTTTCAGGATGCTCGGATGCGAGCACGTGCGATCCAGAGGTAACCCAGTGCGCCGAGACCACGCACACCGCTTCTGGGCGCGGCAGCCGCGCGCTCAATCCGGTCAGAGCATGAGTGAAAGCATTGTGTTCGATCGCGTTCATCGGCGAGCCGTGGCCGACGAACAATACGGGCATTTTGGGCACTCGAGGCTCTCTTTCTCAACTCCACCTGTGTGTCGACAATTTGATTATCAAGGTAGAGAAAGGATTCCGGCGAACTGTCGAGCTTTGCTCGACGGACAGCCGAGGGCGGCTGTCCCTACACGGGACTATTCCAGGTCTGCTTTATCCGGGTTGTAGTAGAAGCGGAAGCGCAACGAGAGATACGGGCCTGTGAATTGGCTGGGCAACGGCGGGAACGGATTTGATGCCGTAATGCTTCCCCATGCGGGACGGTCGAGGGCGGTGTCGCCCGAGCTCGCCGTCAGGCGCATATCCGCCACCTTGCCATCTTTGGTGATGGCAAACTCGATCTGCAGCTTGCCCTTTTTCATTTCTGCCGACGGCGGAATCAGGTGGTACCAGTTCTCGCGGACATCCTGCAAAATGCGCTGGAGATAGGGGCCGAAATCGACCCCCTGGGTGTCGCTGAGAATATCGAGCGCGCCAAGTTGCCGGCCATGCGCGCCGGTACCGAGCCCGAAATCTCCGCTTTCGCCTCCCCCACCTCCGCGGTGGGCGGCGGCCGCCTGCGTGGCCTGCTGGATGGCTGAACCAGCGCTCATTCCCTGGGTGTACTTGCTGAATGAATTCGTGTTCGGACGGGGAGGAATCTGCAGTTGCGCTGTCTGATTGTTGTCCGGCGGACGCGGCGGTGCCTGACCTTGCGGCTGGGAAGCCGAGGGTGGAGCTTGCGCCATCGCGGGTGCAGATGGCTGTTTAGCGGGCGGGCCGGCCGGACCGGGCCTTCCCGGAGGCGGTGAAGCCAGAATCTTCTTCAATTCTTTAGGATCCAGTTCCGGATGCCGCGACGTCGCGATCCGGTCTTTATCGGACAAGACGTTTGTGTTTGGCCGTCGCGTAGGTTTCTGCAAATCAGGCGGCAGCGCCAGGAATGTCGCGTTCTTGTCTTGAGTGTTAAGTGGTACGACGACCACCGAATGAAATCCCAGCCCCCTCTGAATCATGTCAAACAATGGCGAAAATAACAGGATCGCCAGGACCAGGTGGGCGATGATTGAAATCCATGCCGCTTCGCGTCGACGTGACGCCGCGAGGTCATCTTGTAACTGGATGAGCAAGTGCGGAACAAACGGATCCAGTTCGGGATCGGCGGTTTCGATTCGAGGGGGATCGTACAGTCCTAACTGCTGCGGCTGAGGCTTTTCAGGCGGGGCGACCGGATCCTGGAATGGAATTTGAGTGATCGGCATGCGCTGGGTTTTAAATGTCCGCCTGTCGTTAGACACGAAATGCGCGAACGGCGTTGCATCCTGCCCCGAGTGGAACTCCCTGCAAAACGCGCGTGGCGCTCGTCAACTACTTGCTTCTATTTTCGCACCTTTCGGGGGATTGCGCTGCGCACAATTCGCGCGCGGATGTGGACTGTAAACATATGTAAATGGGAGTGTTTGGGCCACGGATCTGGCTGATGAACACGGATAAATCAAAATCGAGTGGGATGACCAAGATTTTTGATCCGTGGAAATCCGTGGCTATGAATTTCTGGCAAGCGAGGCGAGGTCCACTTTCTTTCCATGCTCGCGAATAGCGTCGAGAATCTGAAGCGCCAACGACAGCGCTCGGCGCCCGTCCTCCAGCGGAACGACCGGCGTCGAACGATTGCGCACGGATTCGAGGAATGATTTCAATTCGGCATGAAGTGGTTCTTCTGCGGCAACTGGAGGCTTGCTTACGCCGATCTGCGGATTGACGGATGGAGTTCCCGAAGCGCCATCCGACCCGACCGTGAATACCAGGACTTCCTGCCGTCCATAATCGAGCGAAATGTATTGCCGCGGCTGGAAGAAGCGCACCTTGCGCACCCGCTCGGTGGAAACCCGGCTGGCCGTGAAGTTCGCGATGCATCCTGAGTCGAATTCCAGCCGGACATTTGCGATGTCGACCTTTCCCGATAGAATCGGCAGCCCGACTGCGCGCACTTCTTTGATCGGCGACTTGGCGAAGGCCAACACAATGTCGAGATCGTGGATCATGAGGTCAAGCACGACATCCACATCGAGAGAGCGCGGAGTGAACACGCTCAGGCGGTGCACTTCGAAAAACATCGGCTGCGTGATGATCGGAAGGGTCGCGCGCACCGCCGGATTGAAGCGCTCCAGATGGCCGACCTGCGCGATACGTTTGTGTTTCGCCGCCAAGTCAAGAAGTTCATCGGCCTCGTGCAGCGATGTTGCCAGCGGCTTCTCGATCAGCACGTCCACACCGGCCTTCATCAATTCGCGCGCGACCGAAAGATGGTGCACCGTAGGCGACGCCACCGACGCCGCTTGAACCTCGCTGTGCGTGGTCAGCAACTGCAGCACCGAGCCGAATGCCTTACACCCGAACTCGCGGGCGACGGCGTCGGCGCGGGCGGTGTCGGGATCGACAACGCCCAACAGCCGCACCGGCTGCCCTTGCTGTTCGAGTTCCTTGTAAACTCGGGCATGATTGCGTCCGAAGACGCCCACGCCCACCACGGCGACGGAAATCGGATTTTGGGCGGTCAGAAGACCTTCTCGAGGGCCAGTTGCCAGTGAGAACAGCAAATTGTAACTGCAAACGCCGTCTGGGGTCTTGGGTTTTAGGTGGGTGCCCGGTATTCGGTATTGGGGAGTCACATCGGATGTGACACCGGCACATATCCATCACTCCGAGACCTAACTTTGAGAGCTTAAGATCCAACACCGATTTTCGTTTCCTGACTGCACGGAGGCCCCAAGCGTCACATGCGAACCATCGCGCTGCTCACCATCTCCAACATCTTCATGACCTTCGCGTGGTACGGACATTTGAAATATCGCGAAGTTCCGCTCTACAAAGTCATCGTGATCAGCTGGCTCATCGCCTTCTTTGAATACTGCTTCCAGGTTCCCGCGAACCGGATTGGCTCCTACGAATTCACGGCGGCACAGCTGAAGACCATTCAGGAGGTCATCACGCTAACGGTCTTCGCAGTATTCTCAGTCCTCTATCTTAAGCAGCCGATGCGCTGGAATTACGTTGCCGGCTTCGCGCTGATTGTCGCGGCGGTTGCGGTGATTTTCAAGAAGTGAGAAGGGTTGGGTCTTGGGTCTTAGGTCTTGGGCATCGGACCTCAGACCTGACGCCCAAGACCTAACACCCAATACCCAACACCGCCTTTTTCAACACAGCGATCTGCCCCGCGTGATATAGCTCGTGCTGCGCGATTCCATGCAGCATGTGATAAAAGTCGTACCTCTTGCCCGGAACGCGGTCGCGTAAACGCGAGTCGTCCAGGGCGGCAACCGTTTTCACCAGCCTGTCATGCGTCCGTTTTATCTCGGCGACCGCCGTTCGCCACGCTGCTTCCGTTGGTTTTGGAACTAGAGGAAAATTCTTTGTTCCGGTGAGCTGACAAATTTTGCCGCCGAGACGCACGATCCCGGCGCCATCCCATGCGGCGATGTGCAGTGTTAGTTCCCAGATGCTGTGTACATTTTTCAGCGGCTTAGCCGCCGCGCTGGCTGCGTCGACGTCTTCGAGCAACTCCAGGAGCGCCGGCCCGTGCCACGCATCGCCATCGAAAGCCCGGCGGAGCTGATCGGCGATTCCCGCCGCCTCCGAAAAGTTTTTCGCTGTGGCTTTCGATTTCACTGCATCCTCACTCTGCGGAGATGGCAACTCCCGCCGCGTCCGCCGCCTCAATCACCTTCTGCCCATCCAGCAGCAAGCATTTTCCCGCATCAACCGCCAGGCAAGTCGCGCCCGCCGCCTGCATGACCTCGATCGTCTTCACTCCGATCACTGGCACGTCGAAGCGCATGTCTTGATTCGGCTTGGCGATTTTCACCACCGTTAAGGCGCGGCTGAGTGTAGACGCGTCCCCATGCAGCGATCGCATGATCCGTCCGGCGCGCTCGATTGTGGCATCGGTTCCTTCCATGGCTTCCACCGCGACACATGCGGATTCGGCAATCACCACGGTCTGCCCGATATCGTGCTGCGCGAGGTTTCGTGCAACCGCGCGACCGTATGCGATATTTTTCAGCTCCAGTTCCGATGGCGGCCGGCGCGTCAGCACGCCTGGTTTTACAAGCAGCGGATCGAGCAGCCAGGTCGATTTCTCCAGCGTGATGCCTTCGTCCGCCAGCACTTTGGCCACTGCGCCGAGCAGCGAGTCCGTATTACGCGTTGTGAGTGACAGCAACAGCTTGGCCAGCCGCCAGTCCGGCCGGATGCTGGAAAAGATCTGCTTATGCTTCACCTGCCCAGCCATGACTGCGCGTCGCACGCCTGCGCTCTGAAAGGTCTCAATCAGCTTCGAAAGCTCGCCCAGCGAAAGCCAGTGGACGGCCGCCGCGCCATGCGATTCGATCTCGGGAAAAGTTTCTTCCTTAATGGCCGCCACGACCACGTCGTAGCCCTGCGCTCGCGCCGCATCCAGCACGAGAAAGGGAAACTTTCCGTTGCCGGCGATCAACCCGAGTTTTTCGTTGGGAGATAGCATGGAGCGCGCGAGTCTCGCGCCGGGTCAGTGTAGCACCGGGCATTCACAGGATCACACGCGCGGCCAAAACTGATTTCGCGCAATCGAAGGATGATCTTAAGAGCTCGCGACCGTGGAAGGAATCGGAGTGGTGATGTTTAAGGTCGTCCCTTGATCGCTCGACTGTACTTCCATGCTTCCACCTAATTCCCGAAAACGCTCTCGCATGCCGGCTAAACCGACTCCTGCTCCCTTCGCGCCCTCGACAAGACGTTCCAGGAGCTGTTGCGGAACGCCGCGGCCGTTGTCGTGAATCTCCAGTTGAATGCTGCCGTCTTCTGTTTGGAGACGAATTTCAACCGCAGTCGCGCTGGCATGCCGGTGCACATTTGTGAGCCCCTCCTGAACTGCTCGAAAAAGAGCGATTTCCAACTCAGACGGTAAGCGGGCGAGTTCCGGAGAGACGTCAAAGTTCACGGGAATTCCGCTTCGGCGAGAGAACTCCTCGACGTATAGACGAATGGCCGAGCGCAAGCCCGCTTCGTCCAGCAATGGCGGGTGGAGCAGGTGGGAAACCGTGCGAGTCTCGGCCAGGCATCGGTCAACAATATTCAGGCATTCCGAGATGGTTGCGGCCTGCTCCGGGCCGGAAGAGGGGAAGGAGTCAAGACTCATTTTCAGCGCGGCCAGGTACTGGCCAAGACTGTCGTGGAGCTCCCGGGCAATGCGCCGCCGCTCTGCGTCCTGCAATGTAAGCAACCGGGCACTGAGGCTCCGCGCTGACGCTTCGGCCCGTTTGCGGTCCGTGATATCGGTGTTGATTTCAAGCCAGCCTGTAGGATTGTTTTGATTGTCCCGCAGCGTGGTCCACCGGCTCGCGACGGTAATCCATGACCCGTCACGCTTTCTGTGACGCAGTTCGCCTTCCCAGCGGTCTTGTTTTTTTATGTATTCCAGAGGGGCGGGGAACTTAGTATGCAAGAAATCGTGTGTCGACCGGCCAAGCACTTCCGGCTTGGTCCAGCCATAAAGCCTTTCGGCTCCCATATTCCAATAGGAAATTGTATCGCCCACACTCCTGACAAAGATGGCGTCGTTGGCAGAATCCAGCATTGCAGCCTGTTCGACTGCTTCGGCAGTTTTTTTCTCAAGCGCTGCGGTGCTTATCTCCAGGGCGGCGGTTCGTTCGCGGACTCGTTCCTCCAACTCGTCGCGCGCTCTTTTCAGCTGGTTCTGGATCTCTTCCTGCTTCAATATGCTGCGCCGGGCAGTCTCTCCAAAGACAACGATGACCGCGGAGAAAGCTAAAAACCCAGCCATGCCGAAGACCTCTGAGCGACTCTGAATTCCGATGGAAGCGAATGGGGCGAGAAACCAATACCAGATCCCAAAGGCAGTGATTAACGTAGTGACCACCGCGGGGCCGACGCCACAGTACCAGGCCGAGAATGCCACGGCGGCCCAAGCCGTGTGATAGGCATTTTCATTACCCAGTAGCGGATCCAACAGTCTGCGGAGCAGGAGGGCGGCGATGGCCGCCCCCGCTCCGAGCGCGTATTTCGCAGCTCTCTGCCTGGTCGTCGGCATCGGGGGGACGTATTGGGAGGCGCTTATTCAGGATATTACAACACTGGTGGGCCCGCTGACTGGGAGAGCTATGGTTTGCCTAGCCGGCCGGGACGCTGCAATCGTCGCCGATCTGCTATTTTTGAAAGGGAGCCCAATCTCGCTTCTCTTTTATGCCCATACCCGTCTATGTCGTAGGAGCACTCTTAATGCACCAGAATTTTCTGGCCATTTTCTGGCCCGGCGCACTCGTGTTGCTCGCGGCTTCCACCTTAGTCGCTCAAACCCAGGAGCGTGACCGCAACAAGATCCCGAATGAATACAAATGGGACCTGAGCGCGATTTATCCTTCGGACCAGGCTTGGCGCACGGCGAAGGAAAAGCTCGCTTCCGAGTTGCCGAAGCTACGTCAGTTCCAAGGGAAGCTCTCGTCCTCGGCCACCGCGCTGGCCGACGCCCTGGACATGCAGAGCGACTTTGATAAGGAACTCTCCCGGGAATATGTCTACGCGGCGATGAGTTCCGACCAGGACACGCGTGTCAGCCAATATCAGGGCATGCAGCAGGAGATGGTTCAGTTGGCTTCGGTGTTCGGAACCGAGTCCGCATTCATCGAGCCGGAAATTCTCAAGATGGACAGCGCCACGATCGAGCGATTTCTTTCGTCAGAGCCTCGCCTGAAGATTTACCGACATTACCTGGAGGACATCTCCCGCCGCCGCGCCCACACCTTGAGCAATGACGAAGAGAAGCTCCTCGCCGGCGCTTCCGTCATGGCCAGCGGCCCGCGAAGCGTCTTCGGAATCTTCTCTGACGCCGACTTTCCCTATCCCAGCGTCACGTTGAGTGACGGCAAGACGGTCACGCTCGACAAGGCTACCTTTTCGCTGTATCGCGCTTCCACCAACCGCGAAGACCGCCAGAAGGTTATGGACGCGTTCTTCACCGCGCTGGGAAAGTACCGCGCCACGTTCGGCTCCATGATGAACTCCAACGTGCAGACCTCGGTCTTCTACGCGCACGCGCGTCATTACGAGACGTCTCTCGAAGCCTCGCTCGATGGACCAAACATTCCGGTGTCCGTTTATTCGCGCCTAGTGGGCGGAGTGGATCGTAACCTGCCGGCGTTCCATCGCTACCTGAAGTTGCGCAAGCGGATGATGGGTCTTCCCGAGCTGCACTATTACGATCTCTACGCTCCGCTCGTACCGTCAGTGGACACCAAATACCCGGTCGACGCCGCCGAGAAGAACATCCTCGCGGCCCTCGCGCCGCTTGGCCCTGAATATGCAACCGGAGCGCAGCGCGCATTCAAGGAACGCTGGATTGACATATACCCCACCGAAGGCAAGCGTGCCGGAGCTTATTCGAATGGCAGCGCATACGACGTGCATCCCTACATGCTGCTGAACTACAACGGCAAGTATGACGATATGAGCACGCTCGCGCACGAACTCGGCCATACGATGCACAGCTACTTCTCCAACAAGACCCAGCCGTATCCGTTGGCGGACTACCCCATCTTTGTGGCCGAGGTCGCTTCCACGTTCAATGAGGCGCTGCTGCTCGATTACATGCTCAAGAACATCAAAGACGACGACACGCGCCTGTCGCTGCTGGGAAATTACCTGGAGAGCATCAAGGGCACAGTCTTCCGCCAGACGCAATTCGCCGAATTCGAGCTGCGCATGCACGAAATGGCGGAGAAGGGCCAGCCTTTAACCGGAGATGCTCTCGACAAGCTCTACGGCGACATTGTCAGGAAGTACTACGGAAACGATCAGGGGGTCTGTGTTGTCGACGATTACGTCACGCACGAATGGGCTTTCATCCCCCACTTCTACAGCTCGTATTATGTCTTCCAGTACGCCACGTCGTTTACCGCGTCGTCCGCGTTATCCGAGAAAGTTCTGGCAGGTGATCCCGGAGCCACCCAGCGGTACCTGCACTTCATCTCGTCGGGCAAGTCGAAATACCCGATCGAACTGCTGAAAGATGCCGGGGTCGACATGACGACCGACGAACCGCTGGAGCTGACGGTTAAAAAGATGAACCGCGTCATGGACGAAATGGAAAAGCTGCTCGACAAGAAGGGAACGGCCGCAAACAATTAGATGATTGTCACAGGAGCGACCGGGAAGGGCACGCATAAGTTAGAGAAGGGCTTTTAGCCCCTCAGGTCATGGAATATTTGTCTTCTGTGTTTGCGGCGGCCAAAAAGTTCCCCAGACCGCAACGAGCAAAGCAATGACGACGATCGCAGTTGGACCCATTTTGTGGTACCCGAGGGTCCGCACATCGATGTAGGTCATAACCGCCATCATCGGAATACCCAGCAGGAATAAAAAGGCGAAGCGCCAGACCTGGTTGGGCAGGATTGGCATGATTTTGCCAACGATGAGGGCGAATGCCGCACCCATCGCCACCCAAGCGATACCGCTAACGAGGACGGATATCATAGCTCTCTCGCCCAAAAGTAGAGCGCAGAAGGCTTGCCTGATAGGTTACCTTCGGGCACTTGTCATCCTGAACGACGGCACTCACCGTTGATGAAGTGAATCTGCCTGCAGTATGGGTTTTTACCGCATCGGCGCTGCCTGCGCTCATACGGCCACTCGGAGCGCTGCCGCTCCCGGCAGGATGACAAATCAAGCTCTCTCTGCTCACCAAAATGAAATCGGGAAGGGCATGGCTTCTGCCGTGCTGGTTGTGATAGGGGTTATCCTGATCGCGCTTGCCCCCGGTAAGAAGGCAGCAACGTCCGCTGCTTAGCGTACCCTTTGCAACCAGACCGCTGACGAAGCTAGGTCACCGAAAAATTCGTGGAGCTCGTCGCCGTTCCTCCCGAGGTGGTGATGGCGATCGGTCCTGTGGTCGCACCCGCAGGTACTGTGGCCGTGACCTGCGAGTCGGAGTTTACGGTAAACGTTGCGGACACTCCGTTAAATGTCACTTTGCTCGCAGCGGTAAAGCTGGTGCCGGTGATCGTTACGACTGTTCCTGACGACCCGCTCGTTGGTGTAAAACTCGTGATATTGGGCGAGACCGTAAATGTCCCCGAGCTGTTCGCTGTCCCACCCTGTGTCGTAATCGCGATCTTCCCTGTCTTTGCTCCAGTCGGTACGGTTGCCGTTACCTGCGTGTCGGAATTAACCGTGAAGCTCGTTGCCGCAACGCCCCCAAAGGTCACCTTCGTGGTTTGAGTAAGACTCACGCCTGTGATGGTGACGGATGTGCCCACCGGCCCGCTCGGCGGAGTAAAGCTCGTGATCTGCGGGGTCACACGGAATTTCTTAGTGCTGGTCAGAGTGCCGCTGCTGGTGGTGACCGTGACAGTACTGGTCGTCGCTCCGGTTGGAACTGTAGCCGAGAGATATGTTGTGCCAGATAATGTGACCGTCGTCGCCTTGGCGGCCCCAAACGTGACCACGGAGGAACTGTTGAAGTTCTGTCCTAAAATGCCAACTTTCGCGCCTACCTTCCCTGAACTTGTTACCAACGCCGCAAATGGAGGCAGGCTGGCGTTCCAGCTATAGAACACGCCGCAAAACCCTGGGTTGCAGCCTATACTGCCGGACCCACCCGCGTATGTGTCGCCATACAACATCCCATTCGTGTGCTGAAGCGGCGTGACTTGAGGCTCGGAGCCATGCGTGCCATCAAAATCATAGAGAACCGAGAAGCTTCCCTTGGACGTGATTCTAAATAGGGTGCCGCCGGCGCTCGTACCTTCTCCGAAGTTAGCGCCGTAGAAGTTGCCGTCGGTCCCTTGTACGAGTCCGGCATAGGGGCTGCCGCCGTCCGTGTTCGGATCAATATTGTGCAGCACAGTGTAGCTCCCGCTCGATGTGATTTTGAAGATCACTCCGCCGCCGGCGCTTCCATAGCTCCGTGCAGTGCCGTAGAAATTCCCGTCGGTGCCTTGAATCAGCGGACTGTCTGAATATCCGCCCTGCGATGGATCGAAGTTATGCAGGACAGTGAGTTTCCCTGCCGTCGTAATCTTGAAGATCACACCGTAGCCGACACTGCCGCCAGAAATCGCTGTTCCATAGAAATTTCCGTCGGTGCCTTGCACTAACGGAGCGTTAGGCTGCGCGCCATGGGTGTTGTCAAATGAATACAAGGTCGTCAGGACTCCATTGGGGGTCATCTTGTAGACGGTTCCCTCACCGTATGCCCCT
>Ga0070730_10005318_pt1 | contig 11134 bp, 7 predicted proteins | sample Coa_R1_3_FD_66447 | JGI IMG/M metagenome (GOLD analysis project Ga0070730, IMG submission 66447) | Surface soil microbial communities from Centralia Pennsylvania, which are recovering from an underground coalmine fire - Coalmine... | ecosystem: Environmental > Terrestrial > Soil > Unclassified ... | reverse complement strand
TCGCTGATTCTCTGACCCGCTATGAGCACACGCTGGCCGCGCTGGCCGGTCAGGACATCCGCGTGCTGATCCCCGGCCATGGCACGCCCACGACCGACCCGCCGGCCATCCGCCGGCGGCTGGCCGAGGACCGCGCCTACCTGGCCGAGCTGCGCCGCCGCGTGGCGCAGGCGGTCCAGGCGGGCCAGACCCTGGCCGAGACGGTGGCGGCCTGTGGCGACATGGACTACCGCCGGCCCGAGGAGAACGCCGATCCCCACCGCCGCAACGTCGAAAGCGCCTATGCCGAGCTCGGTGGCGCGGTCGACGCCCGGCACGGGGGCTGGAGCCAGACCTGACGCCGCGCCGGGCCACCGGCCGCGATCGGTTGCAGGAAGCAACCCTGTATGGTATACTAAAGCCTGGTCCCCGATCATCGGTGTAACCATGCCTACCGGTTTTGGATCTATGTGACCCGTCGCAGGTTACGCGGATGTGGCGTGCGGCGTGGAGGAGGTTGTCGTTTCCATGGCGTTGGAAAAAGAGGAAAAGGATTCGATTATCGGCAAATTTGCCGTCCACGAGGGCGATACCGGGTCGCCCGAAGTCCAGATCGCGCTCTTGACCGAGCGGATCAACCAGCTCGTGGGCCACTTGAAGATCAACGCGCACGATCACCACAGTCGCCGGGGGCTGCTGACGCTGGTCGGCCGGCGGCGCCGGCTGCTGCGCTACCTGAGCAAGAAGGACGTGGCGCGCTACCGGACCGTGATCGTCAGCCTGGGGCTGCGCGAACAGCGGCCGCGCAGCCGCTAGGCCCGCACACGGGGCGCGGCCACACCCCGGGGTGCGGCCTCGCCCGCGGCCCGGGGACCAGGCCGGGTGGGCGCCAGGATCGCGCCCGGAGACGAGAGCGGCCCCCATTTTTCCTCCGCGCCACCCGCACCGGCAGGGGCTTGCGGCGATGGCACACCGACCGGCGACCGGCCAGCGACAGTACGAGGCATCGTCCACACAGTTGGGCCCCTAGAGAAAAGTGGCGCAGGGCGATGGCCCCCACAGCTGCCACACAAGCGACACACGGCCCCCTGACATCCGGCCGTGTCGGTGTCCGCCCCGGGCCAGGATCAGCGCCCCGGCAACGGATCAGCACCCAGAGAGGGAAGAGAGAGGGAAAGGTATGCAAGTTCATCGCACCGAAACCACCGTCGCAGGGCGGACAATGACCCTGGAGACGGGCCGCCTGGCGGAACAGGCGCAGGGCGCCGTCCTGGTAACATACGGCGAAAGCGTGGTCTTGGCCACGGTCGTGGGGGCCTACGAAGTACGGGAAGGCACCGATTTTCTGCCCCTCACCGTCGATTATGAAGAGAAGATGTATGCCGCCGGCAAGATCCCGGGCGGCTTTATCAAGCGCGAGAGCCGGCCCAGCGAATCGGCCATCCTGACCTCCCGCCTCACCGACCGCCCGCTGCGGCCGCTGTTCCCCAAAGGCTACTTCTACGAAATCCAGGTCATGATCACCGTGCTGAGCGTCGACATGGAAACCGACCCCAATGTGCTCTCGATTATCGGCTCCAGCGCGGCCCTCGCCATCTCGGATATCCCGTTTAAAGGCCCGGTCGGCGCCGCCCGGGTGGGCTATGTCAATGGCGAGTTCGTGCTCAATCCGACCTACGAGCAGCTGGCCGAAAGCAAGCTCGACATGATGATCGCGGGCAATCGCGACGCCGTGCTGATGGTCGAGGCCGGCGCCCATGAGCTGACCGAAGAGCAGATGCTGGAGGCGGTCAAATTCGGCCATGCCGGCCTGCAAAGCAGCGTCGCGATCCAGGAACAGCTGATCGCCGTCGCCGCCGTGCCCAAGCGGGCCTTTGAGGCCCCCGTGCCCGATACCAGCGATGTCGATCAGCTGAAAGAGATCCTCGGCGACCGCCTGCGCACGGCCGTCAATAACGCCGATAAGGCGACCCGCGAGAGCGCGACCGAAGACGTCCGCAAGCAGGCGATCGAGGCTTACGCCGCGGCCGGCCCGGCCGAGGAGAAGGCCGCGCGGGAAGCCAAAGCGCAGAAAGCCTTCGCCTCGATTCTCAAGGCGGAAGTCCGCAATGCGATCCTCGACAAAGGTATCCGCCCCGACGGCCGCGGTCCCAAAGACATCCGCCCGATCAGCGTCGAGGTCGGCGTCTTGCCCCGCGCCCATGGCACCGGCCTGTTCACGCGTGGGCAGACTCAGGTGCTCAGCGTCTGCACGCTGGGCACGGGCGCCGACGAGCAGATGCTCGACGGGCTCGGCATCGAGACCAAAAAGCGCTTTATTCACCATTACAACTTCCCGCCGTTCAGCACGGGCGAGACCCGCCGGGCGCGCGGCCCGTCGCGGCGCGATATCGGGCACGGCCACCTGGCCGAGCGCTCCCTCATCCCCGTGCTGCCGAGCAACGACGCTTTCCCCTATGTGCTGCGCCTGGTCAGCGAAGTGCTGGCCAGCAATGGCTCCTCCTCGATGGCCAGCGTCTGCGGCAGTAGCCTGGCGCTGATGGACGCCGGGGTGCCGATCTCGGCCCCCGTCGCCGGCATCGCCATGGGCCTGGTCACCGACGCCGACGGCCGGCGCGCCGTGCTGACCGATATCCAGGGCATCGAAGATAACCTGGGCGATATGGACTTCAAGGTCGCCGGGACGGCCACGGGCGTCACCGGCCTGCAAATGGATATCAAGACTACCGGGCTCAGCTATGAGATCATGGCCGAGGCCTTTGCCCAGGCCCGCGAGGCCCGCCTGGCGATCCTCGAAAAAATGAACGCCGTGATCGCCGAGCCCCGCAAAGAGATGTCCCTCCACGCGCCGCGGATTCTCAAGATTCAGATCAACCCGGAGAAGATCGGCGCGCTGATCGGCCCCGGCGGCAAGATGATCCGGAGCATCACCGAGACGACCGGCTGCAAGATCGATGTCGAAGACGACGGCTCGGTCTACGTCGCCTCGACCGATGGGGCGAGCGCCCGGCGGGCCATCCAGATGATTGAAGGCTTGACGAAAGAGCCCGAGATCGGCACGATTTACCTGGGCAAAGTGGTGTCGATCCAGCCGTACGGGGCCTTCGTGCAGATCCTGCCGGGCAAAGACGGCCTGGTCCGCATCAGCGAGCTGGCGGACTATTACGTCGAGCGGGTCGAAGATGTGGTGAGCGTCGGCGATGAGATCAACGTGATGGTCATCGGGGTCGACCGCATGGGCAAGATCAGCCTGTCGCGGCGGGCCGTGCTCACCGGCCAGATCCCCACCCCGGAGGAGCAGGAGCGCAGCCGGGGTGAAGGGCGGAGCGGCGGCGGCGGCTTTAACCGCGACCGCGCCCCGCGCGAAGACCGGGGGCCGCGCGACGATCAGCCGCCGCGCGACGATCGCCCGCCGCGCGACGATCGCCCCTTCCGCGAAGAGGGCCCCGGGCGATCGCCGGCCCGCTATGCCGAAGAAGAGCGCGCGCCCCGCGATCCCAATCGCATCCCGAACTACGGGGATCGGGGCCCCGCCCGCAGTGGCTATGGCGATCGGGACCGCAGCCCGTCCCGCGGCTCGGGCTACGGCGACCGCAGCCCCAACCGGGGCAACGAGCGCGGCCCGAACGACCGCGGCCCGTCCCGCGGTCCCAGCGGTCCCCCTCGCGGCCCGAGCGATCGCGACCGCGGCCCGCGCTGGTAGACGAGTCGTCAGTCGTCAGTCGTCAGTCGTCAGTCGTCAGTCGTCAGTCGTCAGAGTTTCGAGACTCCATCCCGGCGGGATGGAGTCTCGTTTATTTGCTTCGATCGCCAACTCGCGTCTGGTCACCAGTCACTGCTGGCTGATGACTGACGACCGACGACTGGCGACCGACGACTGACGACTGACGACTGACGACTGACAACTGACGACTGACGACTAATCCGCGTTGCATAAAGGGTCGGCGATAAGTTATAGGACCTCGCGTGCGCGAAAACTACGCCGCTTTAGCAGCCGGAGATGAAACGCCGCCGGGCCCGACTCGTCTACTCCCAGCCCTTGTCAAGGATTGGGCTTGATGATAAAATACGGGCATGGGCTATCGTACCTCCGCCACTCAACTGGTGGTCCAACTGGTTCACTTGCGGCTGACGGCGGCGCAACTGGCGCAGTGTGCCCGCTTGCGCCGGGAAGCCGGCCGCTGCTGGACAGAGATGCTCCAAGCCCACCTGGCCAGCCGTGCCGGGGCTTGGTTGAGCGAGGCTGATCTCAAAGCCCGCTTCAAGGGCCGCTTTGCCCTCCATAGCCAGACCGTGCAGGCCCTCGCCGAAAAACTGATCGCCAACGTAGAGACCGCGCACGCCCTGCGGCAAACCGATCCCACCACCCAGTACCCCTATCGGGAGAAGCTCTACCAAACCGTAGTCTGGAAGCAACAGGCGATCCGCCACACCGCCGCTATGATCCTGTTGGCCAATGGCCGCGGGCAGGCCCCGCTGGTGTTGCCCTTGCCGGCCCAATATACCGATCGCGCCATTGTAAGGTGCGAACTGACCTGGCGCGCCAATCATTACGAATTATGTCTGACGATCGACACTGGGGTGGTCCAGCCCTCCCTGGATCGGGGGGTCAAGGCGGTCGGCGTGGATCTGGGCGAAGTGAACATCGCCGCTGCGGTCACCGAGACGGGAGCAGGCATCCAGATTAGCGGGCGATATCTGCGCAGCCTTAAGCGCCTGCGCAACAAACGGCACGCGACCCTGAGTGCGAAGCTGGCCCGTTGCCATGCCGGCTCACAGCGCCGGCAGCGCCTGTTGCAACGCAAAGCCCAAGCGTCGGCGCGTTTCTATCGCCAGAGCCGCGACGTGCTGCACAAAGCCAGCCGCCAGCTAGTCGACTTCGCGCGGCGGGAGCAGGTGGCCCATGTGGCGGTCGGGGATGTGCGCGCCGTTGCCGACGCTCCCGATAAGGGCCGCCACCACAACCAGCGCCTGAGCCAGTGGGCGCACGGGCAATTTGTCGGCTACGTGACGGCCAAAGCCCGCCGCGACGGGATCAGTGTGGAGTACATCGACGAAGCGTACAGCACACGCACCTGTAGCGTGTGCGGCCAGGTCCAAGCCAGGGCACCACGGGGGCGGGTCTACACCTGCGCCGGCTGCGGTGCCAGCATTGCCCGCGACGGCAATGGGGCGGCGAACATCTGTTCGCGCTATCGGTATGGCGCCTATGGGCAGGTGCAGGTCCACTCCCTCACGTATCTGCGACCCGTCGCAGTAGAGCCGCGGACTACGGCCAAAGTTGCTGGCTTACCGCCAGAAGCCACGCCCCATTAGGGGCCGTGGTCTAGTCACAATCTGATGGCGACCTGCCACGGCAGCTCCGCGGGTCCGCGGACTGCGTCCATATGCTAGGGAGGTATTTCATTTTGCATTTACTGATCCTCCGCGGCGCCCGGCCGCGACCGGGCGGCCGCGCCCCGGCCGGGCGGCAGCTGCTGGCTCTCCTGGCCCTGGCCGGCGGGCTGGCCAGCGCGGTCAGCGGCCGGCCCCCGGCGGCGAGTGCCGCCCCCTTAGACACGATGCCGAGTGCCAGCGTCGTCCTGCCCCCCGGGAGCCACGCCACCCTGCAGGTGCTCGCCCTGGCGCTCGGGCCCGGCGGCACCCTGCCCGGGGCAAGTGCGACGATCGCCGACCTGGCGCCGAGTCCTCTACGCGCGGCCCTCTATTATGGGGTCAACTGGGGCTATATGGATAGCGCGCCACAACAGGTGCTCGACGCTCTCTGGTATGCCCAAAACAGCACCTGGCCCGACGCCGGCGATCATAGCGTCGCGGAGCGCATCCTGGCCGCCGCCGCGGGGAATGCCAACCCCAGCTGGTTTGCCCAGGGCACCTCGCTGATCGCCGCCCGGCAAAACGGCTGGCTGCGCATCGACGCGACCACGCTAGTCGCCACCGGCCTGGCGAATCGCCTGGGCCAGGGCAGTCTCACGCTCACCAACCTCAGCGCCCTGAGCCGCCAGGTCTACGTGCCCTACGGCACGCTCGTGAGCGACGGTAGCAGCCAGGCCATTATCTGGGCGGTGGGCAGTAGCACCAGCGGCGGGCCGCCCGCGACCAGCACCGCCCCGGCCAGCCCCCCCTCGCCGACCGTGGCCAGCCCCACCCCAGTCCCGCCCACCGCCACCGCGCCGGTGCCGGCCACGGACGTGCCCACCGCCACCCCCACGGCCCTGATGGGCCCCCCGCCACTGCCCGGCAAGGCGCCGCCGCCGAGTCCGCCGGCGCCGACCCAGGCGCCCAGCCCGAAAGCCCCGCCGCCGACGGCGACGATCACGCGCAGCGCCGACCCGCCGACCGCGACCCCCGTCCCGGCGCTCCCCACGGCCCCGGTGAAGGCCGCGCCGACCGCGCTGCCGACCCAGCCGCGGCCGGCGCCCCCCCCGCCCGGCGGGACGTCGAGCGCGCCCGGAACGGGCAATAACGGGACGAACAGCAGCCCGGCGGGCCGCCCGGGATCGCTGCCCGCCGGGACTAACGCCGCCGCGCCGAGCCAGAGTCGCCCGGCCAGCCCCCTGCCCCCCGCCAGCGCGCCAACCGCCGGCAGCACACCAACCGGGGGCAATGGATCGGTGGCCGCCCTGCCATCGCCGCAGACCACCAGCGGGCCCAGCCCGGTTACCACCGGGGGCCCCCCCACGATCCCGCCGGTGCAAACCGTCCCGCGCCCGATCACCACGCCCCGGGTGACCGCGACGACCGCGCCGACGGTCGCCGGTGGGCCCTCGCCGACCGAGTCGCCCGTGCCGACGCTGCCTCCGGTGCCCACCCCTCCCCCACCCACCCTGCCGCCGGCGGCGAGCGCTACGGCCGAGACCACACCCACCACCGGCGTCCTGCCGCCCACCCCGGCGCCCGTGCCGAACACACCGGCGCCCCTGCCAACCAAGGGCCCGCCCGCGCCGCCACCCGGCGACACACCGGTCACCGGGAAAACCTTCCCGCCGACCCCGACGGCGATCGTGCTCCAGCCGGGCAACACCCTGCTGCCCACGCCGGTCCCACCAGCGCCGATCCCGGGCGGCACGACCGGCGGCACGACGGGCTCGCCCCCGCAACAACAGCCCGGCACGGGGCGCGGCGCCTCGCCGCTGCCGGTCGCCCTCTTGCTGATCGGCACCCTGGCCCTGGCCCTCGGCCTGGCCCTCCGCGGCCTCACCGCCGACCGTCGCCGGGTGGGGGCGAGTCGCAAAGCCTGAGTGGCCAGTCCTGAATAAGAGTCGAGAGCAGGAGGGGCGTGCATCAGATGCACGCCCCTCCTGCTCTTTTAAAGGGAGCCGACGATTCAGCACCACACCGGTCTTCGCCGATGTGCCGCCCGGCCAGCCCTTTTATAGTTATGTCGAGACGGCCTATGCGCAGGGCATCATCAGCGGCTATAACTGCGGGGGGCCGGGCGAGGCCTGCGACAGCCAGAACCGCCCGTACTTCCGCCCCGCCAATCTGATTACGCGCGCCCAGGCCAGCAAGATGATCGACCTGGCCCGGCCCCCGGCCACGCCCACGCCGGCGCCGACGACCGTCTGCAGCGGCACCACCTATCAGACCTTCAGCAGCGCCGGGGCGACGCTGGTTCCGGCGACCGACGATATCGGCAACCACTGCGACGACTGCAATACGACCGTCACACTGCCCTTCCCGGTGACGATCTACGGCACGCCGTACACCAGCGTCAACGCGGGGTCCAACGGGTTGCTCGAATTCGGCTCCGACCAGGCCGGCGCCTACTTCGCGAACTGCCTACCTGTGCAGGCCGGCCCGCCGGCTTTCGCCGCGACGCTCTTCCCGTACTACGACGACCTGCGCACCGACGTGCTGACCACCACGCACGGCATCTATTCGGCCACCGTGGGCGTGGCGCCCGACCGCGATTTCGTGCTGCGCTGGCAGACGACTTACTTCATCAGCGATACCCTGGAAACCAACTTCGAGGTGGTGCTGCACGAAAATTCGTCGACGCTGAGTGTGATCTACGGGCAGAACGGCACCGCCGCGCAAAGCGCGAATCCGGCCAGCGGCATCCAGCTCAATATGGGCCAATACACCGCCTACGCGTGCCACACCGATCTCCCGGCCGGCCTGCGCGTCGACTATGTGCCCATCGGCTGTGGAATTACCCCCACCGCCACCGGCCCACCGTCGACGGCCACGGCCACGGCCACGGCCACGCCGCTCCCGACTGGCCCGCCAGCGACGGCCACGGCCACGCCGACGCCCTGACGAGGCGCGCCGCATCACAAAATAACCCGGGCGCGTGTTCTAACCTAACTGGCGGGACTTCTCTACAGGGGCCCCTGCTTCTAGCCAGGGCAAGCAGCCATCTTCTGGTTTGCTGGGATTGGCCCAAACAACAACACGCAACTCGCCGACTCGTACTGCTGCCTGATCAAATAGGCCACGTGCCGTTTCATCCAGCGAGAGCACGATTTGGTCTGCTGCTATAGCTGCTTCAACCAGATGGCAGTCTTTTTCCATAGCCTCTTGGCTACGCTTGTTTTTTGTACTGGCTTCGATCTTTTTTCTTAAGCCTATATCTGATGCTATGACCAGAGGACATACCTTTTTGCGGGCGACCATCTGGACTCGCCAGCGCCGGGCAAAGTTGGATTGGTGGCGGTTCCATTCAGCCGTGATAGCTGTTGTTAGGACCATACGATGGCAGACAGTCAAAACCGTTTGCAGCAAATCGCGGCACGCTTTGGCTACAGGATCAGTAGTCTTTTCATCACCGGCGGAACGCAGCAGCGATGCATCTATGACCAGGCAGCGTGAGTGTTTTGCCGGCAATTTCAGGTCGCGAGCAACTGCCGCTCGGCGGCGTCAAGGTAGTGGCTCTGCGCTTCTAGGTCGACCCGGCCAAAGTCTTCGGGCCAATTGCCAAACGCGCCCGTTTCGTCCAAATCCGCGCTAGAAATATTGGTAATACCGGTCTTTGGGTCGCGCTGGAACCAGTGTAGCTTGACCAATGCCAGATCTAGCTTACCCTCGGCTACCAGAGTTTGCACACCCAACAGTAACAGCGAACTGTGCGTCTCGGCCACCACCCGCACGCCGCGCCGTGCCGCATCCGCCAGCACCTCGGCCAGCGCTCGTTGCGCGAGGGGGTGTAAGTGGATTTCGGGCTGTTCCAGGTAGACGAGTTGGCCGGGTTCGGCGGCCAATAGGGCGACGAGAATCGGTAGAGCTTGGGAGACGCCGAAGCCGACATCGGCGATGCTGACCATATCCTGTGAACCATCGGGCAGGCTATGAGCCAAGCGCCCGACAAGCAGCTCAACCTGTGTATCGTCTACCTGCCGAGCGATCACCCCGGAAGTCAGTCCTAGCTTCTTAGCGGCATCGCTCAAATCATTGAGCCGTTTATCTGTGGTTGCTGCCCAGTGGTTAATAATACTAGCAATATAGTCACTAAATTTTCCAGGAAACGTCGAACCGACCGCAGTCGTTTTGTAAGTTCGTTCTGGATTGCCGCGTAACCCCGGCACATGAATCACGCTACGGATAGCTACTTCGAATGGTAAAGTCAGCATGTTTATAGGAAGGGGGACAGTTACATGGATGTCTGACGGGTTAGCAACACTTAGAGCTAGATTAAGGAAACAACGTGTACGTGCTATTGTCCAGCGCCACTCGAGCAAATCTAAGGCTTGGGGATCTATCTCATTACGAAGTGCTAGTACTATCTTAGTGGATTCCATTACCTCCGGGGGCATACTTGCCCATCCGGCAAGCGCACTTTGTGGGATCATCGTACTTATCTCTTCATGGGTCATCTGTGGTGTTAGAACAGCTTTCTTTCCATATCCTTGGTATCGCATCTCTGTAATGTCAAGAGAGCTCTTTGGTTGCTTCCTAAAAACTTCCTTAAGAGATTGACGATCGTCTAGTCCAATCTCACAAGTGAAACTATTGGCAGGGCGTTTTCCAGCTACATGGGAGAGAAATTGATCCGCGCGAGTAAATTGTATATTCGGCCCATTCAACAGCAAGGGCCCTGGATCATACGGCGCTTCCAGCGTCTGCTTAAGCAAAAGCAGGGGCTGCATAATACTCGATTTGCCAGAACTGTTGGCCCCGGCGAGAATGGTCAAGGGGCGGATTTCGACACAGCTTTCTGTATACAGCGATTTGAAGCCGCGCACGGTGATGGCGGTGATGGCCTGTTGTTGGGTAGGTTGGCTGCCGTTGCTCATGAGATGCCGGGCCCCGCTAGCGTGATCGATAAGGTGCTGCCCTCATTATAGCACACCTAAACCTTACTGCCCTACCTTATAAAAGGCCTGAGTTCTTTATAACGTACCGTAATACGCCGAGTCGCAGTATGTTTCGTGGTAAACTGCGTCAGCAGCTGTGGATCGTTCGCGTTAATCCCCTGGGCTGTCCGCGTCGTAACCCGTTTGAAGTGGGTCATCCCTATTTTGTACTCACAATCCACACTGCGCAGCCGCGGTGGGGCCGTCAAGGCGGCTGCCTGGTAAGTTGCGCCGCTGCGGTAGCCGAGGCGAACGCCGCGGCCACCTGGGTAGCGCGATCTTGTTCGGCACGCGCCTGGGCCGTGGACTGGGCTGCCGCCACCTGTGCAGTAGCGCGCGCAATCGCCTCCGCGGTGACCGTCGGGTAGGCAAGCACCGTGGCCGTGCTATCGAACGCCCTCTGGGCTACGTGCGTTTGGGCGGCCACAGCACGCGCCGTCTGTTGGGCGCTGGCGGCGGCAGTGCTGGCCGCCGCTGTTGCCGTGGCCGCCGCCTGATCTTGCGCTTGCACGGCGATAGTAAGGGTGACGGCCGAGCAAATGCAGAAAACCAGCAAGCCGAGGCCAGCCAGGTAGCCTAACTTGCTCAAGGCCGGACGGGTAATAAACCAGTAGAGACCACGATCGATTATGATGGGGTCCTTTGGCTTAGTGGCTCAGCGCTGGCGCTGGCGCCGGTTTAACTCGGCCAGTTGCTGCTGTATCTGTCGCATCTGCTCTTGCTGGGCCCAGGCCGTGGCGGCTTGTCGCTGGTGTTCTTCAGCCTCGGTCACGGCCAAGCAGAGCCTTGCCATAATCGCCCGATCCGCCCGGATCGCTTGCACGCGCGCCGCCCATTGCTGCTGCACGGCAGCCTGGGTC
>Ga0070730_10005317_pt1 | contig 11135 bp, 10 predicted proteins | sample Coa_R1_3_FD_66447 | JGI IMG/M metagenome (GOLD analysis project Ga0070730, IMG submission 66447) | Surface soil microbial communities from Centralia Pennsylvania, which are recovering from an underground coalmine fire - Coalmine... | ecosystem: Environmental > Terrestrial > Soil > Unclassified ... | reverse complement strand
TATCCGTGACGGCACTCGGCCGCTGGGCGTCTGGACGCAGCACGTTGTATAGACCGTCCTCGCGGCGGGTGACGAATAGTTCGCTCCTTTTGTCCTTGTCACTCATGGACGCCTCCGATGTTCTCGACTCGTTCCAGTTTGACGTGAACGGCTTGCCTGCGCAAGAGCGTCAGCAGCCACGAGCTCAGACGCGCGAGCCGGCGCGGTCGTAAGTCTAGAATCGGGAGCCGCGCGAACGTCGGCCGGTGGCGCATTCCTGCCGGGTCGGCTCGCAAAGCTCGTGTTTGCGAATAGAAGCATCACTTTGACTACCTTCGACCGTGTAATTCTTTAGCCATGCGGGCGTTCAGGGCCTCGAAGGTCCGTACGAGATTGTCGCAGGCCGCCTTCGACGCCTCGCAAAGGACATTCATGTCGAGTGATGTGCCGCCGTCGCCGCCCCTTACGAATTGGCGCTTGATCGCCGCGGGATAGGCGGGTTGACCCTCAGATGTGAAGACCCAGATCGTATTCGACGCGCTATCTGTGGCGATGGTGAAACCACTCTCGGTTCTCAAGACGACGTTAGGTCGCGAGCGAAGGTCGGCTAGGGCGGCAGCGACTGTCGAATAGCCAATGGTGGAGCCCGTCTGCTCGGGGAGTGGTCTTGCGCCTCCCGCCGCTGACAGGGCGGACGTATAGTCCTCAGAGTAGTTGGGGCATTTCATCGAGAGTTGGCGCCACGCCGCCTCCATCGCCGCCTTGGATTGCTGTCGCTCTATGCTCGCTGCGTCGGCGTTGGTCATGAAGTTTGCTTCCTCTCGGCTAACGCGAAACGGGCCGCCCGTCGGCGACTGATAGACAACGAGATAGCCGCAGTCGCGGTCGATGTTCGCGAAGCGGCTAACGATGTCTATCGCCGCGTAGACGCCAGGCTTCGGGGCTTGAGCCGGGTCCTTGGTCCACGTGACGGTAACGATGCGTCGTTCCGCGACAGCGCCGGCCTGGTTGTTGAAAGCGGCCAGGCCGCGTGAGAAGTCCGCGAACGGCTGCAATGCCTTATTGCTTTCCTCAAGCATGGCATAAGCCGCATCAGCGCCGCCGGTGTCCTTGGCGGCGAGATAGGCCAGCGCCGCTTCGCTCGCCGCCCGCGCCTGATCGGTCGAGGGAAGCCACCCGGGCGCGGAGTCAGATGTGACATTCACCACGGGCGCCTGGGCGGCGGCCGGCGGAGGGCTCGAGTCGCGGGCTCGCGCTGGCCAAACGCTCGCGATCGTGAGCGCGATCAGCGCGGCGGCCGTCACTGGCAGAACTTGGCGTTGCATCGCATCAAGTTACGCGACCAGCTAAGCAAAGGCGAGGAAGGTGCGGCGTGTGCGCGAGCGACCGCTACGGAGCCGCGAAACGGTGAGAGTGAAGGCGCGAAATTTGCCCTCGTGCCGCTGGCGAGTTCGGTAGGCCGGAACGGTGAATTCCTAGAGCCACCGCAACTTCCGCTCCTGGCGCCAAGCAGCCGCAGCCCAGGGTTGACGATGGATAGCGGCGTGGATGACGTGAATCTCAGTCGAAGAGATCGCTGACGTCGCGTCGCGCCGCAACCGACCACCTCGACCGGACCTCCTGGTCCTCCAAAGCTCAATAGACTAGCGTGAGCGAATGCGCTTCCTCCTCCTTGCAACGTCAGTCCTCGCCATCGCGCTCATCGCATTCTTCGGCTTTCGACTTTGGCAGTCTTCAAGTCGGTGGCCACGCGTCTCTGCTGAGGTTGTCCAGCTCACGCCGGAAAAGCGTCTGCTCCTTCAGCGCCTAAGGGCAGAGAACAAGTTCCAACCGAATAACTATCCTCCGCTCGGGTACACCGGTGCGGCAACACCGGAAGATCAAGCGCGGGCCAACGGAGCGGTGAACGGCGTGATTAACGGGGTGCTCGCCTATCCCGACGGCCCCGTCCAAGCCAAAGCCGTCTCACATCTGATCAGAGACCGTATGAAAACCGTAGCCCTATTGGAAACCGAGATCGGGACAGAACCGCAGGTTATATGGTGGAGATTTGGTACCTCTTGGGGTTCAAGGGGGCGACCGGCCGGTTCGCGTACGGTGCCGCCTTCCCCATACCCCACGGTTACGGCGAGCCATTGCCGCCGGGTTGGACCGCGCCAGACAAGCCACGGCCCATCGGATAGACGCTCAGGGTGGCAAATACGGGTTGAGCCGGCCACCGCGAACGGAGAGATTCGGCGCCAGCGACAATGTCGGTTGATGGCGCATTCTCACCGCGTTGGATCGCACGGTTCTGGTCGCCAAAGCCGTCGTTCGGAGCTGCCGCACAGGTGGATAGCAGGCTCCTCGCTGTCCCGAACATTCAGTCAGGCACCCCTACGATCTTGGGCGTGCGAAACCCCATGGACGCCCATGTCGCCAACAACTTGAGCATGAACTTCCCCGGCCGGCCGCGGAAGCGCGGTAGCCCATCATCGGGGAGCGTCACGTCGTCCGGCACGTCACTCGTCATGACACGCATGGACGGCTTTGGCGCGTCCACGATCCGGCCGCGATAGATCGAAACCCAAAAGCCCTTGGTGAAATCGCCAAACATCGGCGTTCCGCAACACGAAGCCACCATACGGCGCGACGGTGACTCGGCCGCAAGGCGATGGGCCTCCAGCCGTTCGCCTCCCCGGACGCAATTGATCTGATCTTTTCGCCACAACACCACGGGCGTCCCGCCGCCGACATCGACGATCGGAGGGACTGGCGATCTGGAGTCGAACTCGCGCCCCGCGGTACGGCAACTCGTACAATTGCAGATCACGCTCATCACCGGAGAGCCGACGGCTTCCAGACATATCGCGCCACATGCGCACGTGATCGTAGTCACCGCGTCGTCCCCTCGCGTCGTCCTGTCAGATCACCATCAAATCGAAACTACCACACCGTGATAACGGTCTCCTAACCGCCTATGCGCGTCTCGAGCTTGGGCGAGGAGGGCGTGGCTAGATCGACTTCAGCCAGGCCGCGACGGCGGCGATCGCGCGTGGATCGTGGGTGACGCCGTTGTGGGTGGCGTCAGCGGAACCTCGGTGTGCGGCGTGCACCGCTTCTCGACGTCAGCGCGACGTTGGCGCCGGAATAGCCGGTGGGACAGCCTTTCCAAGGTGACTCGTGAAGAAGGCGACCACGGAGCGATTGAAGTCGCGGTGAAAGGTGGCGCGATCGAAGCCCGGATCATCGGCGCAGAAGAACAGAGGGCGCATGAACCATGCACAAGGGGCCACGAAGGAGAAGTGCCCCGCGCCGGACACCGCGTGATACTCGGGCGGGCTCGGCAACAGGCGCCGGATCTCGTCTGGACCGTGCTTCACGACCCGATCGATCCCTCCGCTCCACAGTTGGATAGGCGTGTTCACCCGCGACAGGCCGTCGGGTTCGAACAGGACGGCGGCGGCCGGTGCCGCCAGGACAGCGGCGCGGATGGTGCCATCGTGGATCCACACGGCATCGGGAATGGGGGGCGCCCCGGCGCGCGGCTGGACCCAATGGACGGCGATCCGCTGCGAATTTGGCCTGCCTCCAAGCAGGATGAGGGCCGTCAGCCCGCCGTTTGAATAGCCGAAGATGCCCACGCGCGACGGGTCCAGGCGCGGGTGGTCCGGCCAATCGTTGAGCATGTCCTTCAGCGTGAGCTCGACTTCACGGGGCCGATCCGCCAGCCAGTGCGGCATCACGACGTACCGGCGATCGGCCGTTTCGTCCTCCGTATGCCTTACCGCAGCCACGACGAAGCCGGCCGAGGCCAGCGCCAGCGCCGTGTCGGCGTTGCTTTCGGGTGGCGCGCCCCCACCGTGCGAAATCAACACCAGCGGCAGCCCCAGCCCGGTGACAGGGGCGTGCGTTGCAACGACTTGCGGCGGACCGGAAGCGCTGAGCCTCAGCCATCCCGAGTTGCTGGCCGGATACCAGATGTGGACATCCAGCGGTTTGCCTTGCGGGATCGCGACCGAAACGTCCTGGAAGCCGACGGGCCGCTCAGGGCGCAGCGCCTCGAAGAACATCGAGACCAGGCCGGTACCGAGCACAAGGGCCACGATGACCCCGACGCCAATGGCAATGCGCCACGCCAGCTTCATGTCCGCCCTCGAGCCTGGAGCCTGACAAAAACAGCAAGGCGCGGACTATGCTTCCAACCAGTCCCTGCCGCAAAGCCCGGGATGGTTTAGAACCACATATCCGAAACGCGGCGCCCGTCGTGCGGCAAGTCCTTCCCCGTTTCGAACCCTTCGTGGTGGCGGATCGGAATGCCGGCGACGCTATCGGGTTCGGCCAGACGAAGGTTGACGGCGCCGTACCGTCGGCCGTCAGCCCCTTCCTTTATCGCCCACCACGCGGCGACGCAGCCGCAATTGCCGCAGAAGTGGAAGCCGAGGTTGCGGCCTCCCCACGCATAGGTCCGGGTGTCCCCGGAAATGCGGATGTCTTCGTTTTCGAAGCCATACGCCCACAACGCACCGTAGCGACGACATACGGTGCAGTTGCAGGCCGTTGCTTCATCAGGAAGCCCATCCAGGCTCCAGCGGACTGCGCCGCAATGGCAGGAACCTTTAATCATATCAGTTCCCGATCCGGGATCAGCTCGACCACCGGGATCTGCCGACTCGTCCGGGCTTGATAGGCGTCATAGTCGGGATAGACGGCGGCGGCGTCGCGCCAGATGGCCTTGTACCGGTCGGAACCGATCGGGGGTTCCTCGACACGGACGGAGACCCGCCGTCGGCCGACTTCGAGCTCGGCCACCCCGGCGGCCTTGAGATTCAGATACCACGCAGGGTGTTTGGGGGAGCCGCCAAACGAGGCGATCACCGCATAGCCGCGATCGGTCTCGACGTAGATCAGCGGTGTCGTGAGGGGCTTTCCGGATTTGCGGCCCCGCACCGTCAACAGCGCCACCGGTCCCTTGCCCATCTTGGCGCCGAGCGCGCCGCCACTCGGCCGATAGAGAGCGACATGCACGCTTACGAGCGCCTCTACGAGCCAGAGAGGGGGCGATCGTTGCGTCGTCTCGGTCATGGGCTGTTACTCCAGCAATAGAACGCCGCCTCGCCTAGTAGCGCACCAGAGGCTCAATCGCGAATTCGGGAGGGCACGGAGCGGGCCGGCTTTGCCCGCCGCGCGATTCTGCAAAGTCGCTGCCTTGACACGAGACTATGCATAATGCAAACTATCAGGCAGTCTCGGTCTTTGCCATCGTGAATCAGCCAATCCCTGGGAAGCCGCGTGAGCGGCGGCCCGTCGCGTTCGGCTGCGCCGGGTTCGCGCGGGTTTTTGAGGGTCGCAAATGGAGCGATTTGGCGCGGACGGTCGCGCAAAAACGCTTTTTGTACGCCTTCGGGTCAAAAAGGGTCTTTTCGGTTCTCGAATGGGCGCTGGCGGATCGCGCGTCCGACCGCCCGAACCCGCCCCGGAATGGGCCGGCGCTCACCGTATCTACGGTCGTTTTACGGTGAATCGTGGAGTCGTCCGGGGCGCGGGAGCGCCCTGACGCAACCGCGATCCAGGCGAAATCCTATTCCCGCCCCTCAGGCCTCCGCCATCTTGCGGAAGACCTTCGCGCCCTGCTCGTTGCCGGTGACGTAGGCCCTCTGGCCGGTCTCGTCGGCGATCTGCGCCCAATGGTCGCGCACACCCTCGGCGGAAAGCGCCTGGCCGGCGAGATGGACGCCCTCGGTCTCGTAGATCCTCGCCACGGAGAACACCCCGGCCCCGGCGGTGAGGATCACGCCGGTCGGCGCCTCCTCCGAGCACAGGTAGATCACGCCGGGCGTCACCGCCTCGGGCGCCAGCTTGGCCAGGACTTCGGCTGGCATCCCCAGGTTTTCCGTCATCCGCGTGGCGGCGACCGGCGAGATGGCGTTGACGTGGACGTTGTTCTTCTGGCCCTCGATCTTCATGGTGTTCATGAAGCCCACCAGGCCGAGCTTGGCCGCCCCGTAGTTGGCTTGGCCGAAGTTGCCGTACAGGCCGGTGGACGAGGTGGTGACGATGATCCGCCCGTAGTTCTGGGCCTTCATGATCTCCCACACCGCCTTGGTGGGCTTCACCGTGCCCATCACGTGGACGTTCATCACGAACTCGAAGTCGGCGATCTCCATCTTGGAGAACGACTTGTCGCGCAGCACCCCGGCGTTGGCGATCAGGATGTCGATCCGTCCCCAGGCGTCCATCGCGTCCTTCACCATCAGGGCGACGCCGGCGTCGTCGGTGACCGACGAGCCGTTGGCGATCGCCTCGCCGCCCAGCGCCTTGATCTCCTCGACGACCTTCTTCGCGGCGTCCGAGGACCCGCCCGAGCCGTCCATCGAGCCGCCGAGATCGTTGACGACCACCTTGGCTCCGCGGCGGGCCAGTTCCAGGGCGTGCTGGCGTCCAAGGCCGCCGCCCGCGCCGGTGACGATGGCCACCTTGCCCTCGAAGCCGATGTTCGCCATGGATCTTGTCTCCTGTCTCGTTATGCGTTGCTATTGCGCGGCGGCCTGCATGAGCGTCAAGCCTTAGAGAATGAGTTTGAAGTCTGCCACCGCCCGGTTCGCCGCCGTGGCGTGCGCCCTGATGGTGAACCCACCGATGTGGCTGGCCGCTCCCGCCGCCGCCGAGGAGGGGCTATGGACCTTCGACGCCTTTCCGGCGGCCACGGTCGAACGGACGCTGGGCGTGCGCGTCGGTCCCGAGTGGCTCGGACACCTGCTCGCCGGCTCGGTGCGCCTGACGACCGGCTGTTCCGGAGCCCTGGTTTCCCCCCACGGCCTGGTGATGACCAACGAGCACTGCGTCATCACCTGCGCCCAGAGCCTGTCGGACGACGCCCATGATCATGTCGCCGGCGGCTACGGCGTCGGCGTCGCGGAGGACGAGAAATCGTGTCCGGGCCTCCAGGCCGAGATCCTGGTGGGCATCGCCGACATTACCGGCGCGGTGTTCAAGGCTTCCGCCGGCAAGACGGGGGATGAGTTCGTCAAGTCGCGGGAGGACGTCCTGGCCAAGGCCGAGCGCGTCGCCTGCCGTGGCGACCAGCGCTACCGTTGCCAGGTGATCAGCTTCTTCGGCGGCGGCCAGTTCAAGGTCTACAAGTACCGGCGCTTCGAGGACGTGCGCCTGGTGTTCGCGCCGGAGTTCGGGGTGGCCTTCTTCGGCGGCGATCCGGAGAATTTCACCTTCCCCCGCTACGATCTCGATGTCGCCGCCCTGCGGCTCTACGACCGGGGCCGGCCGGCGAAGCCACCCGCCTGGCTCTCGTGGTCGGCCCGGCCGCCGATGACCGGAGAGGCGGTGTTCGTGTCCGGAAGCCCCGGCTCGACCCAGCGCGCCCTGACGATGGCGCAGCTGGAGACCCTGCGCGATGTGACCAATCCCGCCCTTCAGGACTTCAATACGCGCCTGCGCGAGCAGCTGATCGCCTTCTCCGCCGAGGGGCCGCACCAGAAGCGCCTGGCGGCTGATCGCCTGTTCGACGCCGAAAACACGCTCAAGGTCATCCGCGGCCAGCGGGCGGCCCTCACCGATCCCGCCTTCCTCACCGCCCGGCGGGCCGACGAGGCGGCGCTCAAAGCCGCAGCGGCCCGCGACGCCACGCTGTCCGCGGCGGTGGGCGATCCCTGGCGTGACCTGGCGACCCTGCGCGGCCCATACGCCAAGCAGTTCCCGCTCTGGCGCCAGCTGGAGGGCGGCGCGGGGGCGGGGTCGCGCCTGTTCTGGTACGCCCGCACCCTCGTACGCGGCGCGGCGGAGCGCGCCAAGCCGACGGCGGAACGCCTGCCGGAGTTCTCCGACGCCCGCCTCCCCCTGGTCGAAAAGGCGTTGCTCGACAGCCAGCCGACCGACGTAGGGCTGGAGGCGCTGCTGCTGGAGACCTGGCTCGCGGACACCCGTTCGACCCTGGGCGCCGACGACCCCGCCGCCGCCGTCTTCCTGGACCAGGCCGAGCCGGCGGTCCTGGCCCGCCATCTCGCGGAGGGCAGCCGTCTGGCCGATCCCGCCGTGCGGGCCGCCCTGTGGAAGGGCGGCCTGAAGGCGATCCTGGCCAGCGACGATCCCCTTGTCGCCTACGTACTCAAGACCGACCCTCTCTCGCGGGCCGCGCGCCAGGTCTGGGAGAACGACGTCGTCGGCCCCACCGACGCGGCCGCCGAGCGGATCGCCAGGGTGCGCCTCGCCGTTCGCGGCGAGGACATATACCCCGACGCCACCTTCTCGCCCCGGATCAGCTACGGCCGCGTCGACGGGTGGCGCGAGGGGGCGGCGGCCGTGGAACCCTTCACCACCCTGGGCGGCCTCTATGGCCACGCCACGGACGCGGACCCGCGCCGGCTGCCCTCGCGCTGGCTCGCCGCCCAGCCCAGCCTCGATCCGGGAGTCGTGCTCAACTTCGTCACCACCAACGACATCGTCGGCGGCAATTCCGGCTCGCCGGTAGTGGACCGGGCCGGCGCCATGGTCGGGGCGGCCTTCGACGGCAACCAGGCCTCGCTCGCCGGCGATTTCGCCTACGATGGCGCCGCCAACCGCACGGTGGTGGTCTCCACCGCGGCCATCGGCGAAGCGCTGGCCAAGGTCTACGGCCGGGCCGACCTCGTGAAGGAACTGGACGGCCGCTGAGCCTCGCCCGGACGCCGAACGTCAGATCGCGGAACGGCCCCGGCCCCAGGCCGGTCCGGACACGGTGGCGCTCCAGACGCCCAGGTCGAGCATCCGGTCGATGTCTTCGCCCTTGGACAAGCCCCACGGCCCGACGCGCAGGCCGAGCGCGCGCGCCTCGTCCATCCGCTCGGCGGTGACGTCGGTGAAGTAGGGCGACCACTCCATCCCGCCGTGCGCCCTGATCGCCGCCAGGTCCGAGCCGCCGTGACGGCGCGGATCGCAACCGTCCGTCCACGGAGAATCACCGTTGGCGAGCGGCGTCACGCCGCCCGCCAGGCTGGCGGGGATAGTCAGGTGGGCGGTGGCGATGGCCGGGTTGCGCATCCGTGACAGGCGAAGCACCCGCCAGTCGAAGGCGATGATCTTGCAGTGCGCCACCCAGTCCGCCGCCTCGACGGCCGCGATGACCGCTTCGGTCACGGCTCCCGGATCCGGCGAAGCGTCGGGATCCTGTGGGTCGGTCTTGATCTCGATGTAGATCCGGCGACGCGGTCCCTCGGCGGCCCGCAGGACGTCGAGCAGCCGGGGCAGGGTGGGGATGCGCACCCCATCGGCCGGCGTTCGATGGGGATAGCGCGCGGCGTACTCCGAACCCGGCCGCAGCGTTCCGACGTCGTAGCGCTCGAGCTCGGCCAGGGTCAGGGCCTTAAGGGCCGGGCCCCGCGCTGCCAGCCACGCGCCGTCCAGGCGGGTGGCGTGGCGGCTCAGGTGATAGTCGTGGTGGGCGACGACATGACCGTCGGCCGTCAGCTGGACGTCGATCTCGATCCCGTCGATCGGTTCGCCGAGGCACTTCTGCGCCCCCTCGAGGCTGTTGCTTGGCCAGAGGCCGTAGCCGGTGGCGCCGGCGATCACGAGGGGGGCGGTCGGGCTGTCGGTCATGACATCCTGCTACGCCGGCCGATCGGGGCTTGCCATCGCGGGCGTGTCACAATCACGGTGGGGCGCCCAGAGCCTGATGATTTCGTTCCGAAATCTGAATCAGGCTCTACAACCCGAATCGAGAGCACGAGGTGCTCTCGAGCGGGGGAGTTTCATGGTCCAGGTGCAAAACGCCCAGAGCCTGATCGGCGTCGTCGTGATCATCGCCCTGTGCTGGCTGGTCTCGGAGCGGCGGGGGCGGTTTCCCTGGCGCCTGGCGATCGGGGCGGTGGTGGCCCAGGCGGCGCTGGTCATGCTGCTGTTCGGCGTTCCCGCCGCGCGGGCCGTCCTGGCCGGGGCGGGGGAGGCGGTCAACGGCCTCGCCGACGCCACGACGGCGGGCGTGGCCTTCGTGTTCGGCTTCCTGGCCGGCGGCCCGGGCCAGCCCTACGACGTCAGGAACCCCGCCGCCCTTTTCGTCTTCGCCTTCCACGTCCTGCCGGTGATCCTGGTCATCTGCGGCCTTTCCGCTCTCCTGTGGCATTGGCGCATCCTCAAGTGGCTGACCGAGGGGTTCGGCCTGGTGTTCCAGAAGACCATGGGCCTGCGCGGCCCGCCGGCGCTGGCGACCGCCGCCACCATCTTCATGGGCCAGGTGGAGGGGCCGATGTTCATCCGCGCCTATCTCGCCTCGCTCACCCGCTCGGAGCTTTTCCTCCTCCTCACCGTGGGCATGAGCTGCGTCTCGGGATCGACGGTGGTCGCCTACGCCACCATCCTCAAGGGCGTGGTGCCGGGGGCGGCCGCCCACGTGCTCACCGCTTCCCTCGTCTCGGCGCCGGCCGGCGTGCTCCTGGCGCGCATCCTGGTGCCGCGCGATCCCGACGCCGAGGCCCCGGAGGGCTTCGACGCCGGCTCCCTGAAGACCTACGACAGCTCCATCGACGCGCTGATGCGCGGCACGTCCGACGGCCTGCAGATCGCGCTCAACATCGGCGCCACCCTGATCGTCTTCGTGGCCCTCATCGCCATGGTCAACGGCCTGCTGGGTCTCGCCCCGCCGGTCTGGGGCGCGCCGCTCAGCGTCGAACGGATGTTGGGCGCCGTCTTCTCACCCCTCGCCTGGACGTTGGGAATCCCGTGGCGCGAGGCGCCGGCGGCGGGCGCCCTCCTGGGCGAGAAGCTGGTGCTGACCGAGTTCACCGCCTTCGCCAACCTCGCCCACCTGCCGGCGGGCGCCCTCTCCGACCGCACGAGGGTGATCATGACCTACGCCCTGTGCGGCTTCGGCAACATCGCCTCGGTGGGCATCAACGTCGCCGGCTACGCCGTGCTGATCCCCGAGCGGCGGCGGGAGGTGATGGGCATGGTGTGGAAGGCGATGATGGGCGGCTTCCTCGCCACCTGCATGACCGCCGCGGTGGTGGGCGCCCTGCCCGGCGCCCTCTATGGTGGCTGAAGCTCGCGAACGGGCCAGGAGGGAACCGCTCATGAAACTCTACGACAGCCGCCTCGCCCCCAATCCCCGCCGGGTGCGCTGGTTCCTGGTCGAGAAGGGGATCGACGACATCGAGATCGTCCAGGTCGACCTGATGACCGGCGCCCAC
>Ga0070730_10005316_pt1 | contig 11135 bp, 8 predicted proteins | sample Coa_R1_3_FD_66447 | JGI IMG/M metagenome (GOLD analysis project Ga0070730, IMG submission 66447) | Surface soil microbial communities from Centralia Pennsylvania, which are recovering from an underground coalmine fire - Coalmine... | ecosystem: Environmental > Terrestrial > Soil > Unclassified ... | reverse complement strand
TCGAGCCGTACCAGGGCGCGGCCACCGGGGTGGGCGGCATCATCCGTGACATCTTCACCATGGGTGCGCGGCCGATGGCGCTTCTCAACGGGCTGCGCTTTGGACCGCTCGATCCGGCCGACGACCCCACCGGCCGAACCGACCGGCCTGCCGCCACCCGCAACCGCTACCTGTTCGGCGGGGTGGTGGCCGGCATCGCGGGCTACGGCAACTGCATCGGGATCCCCGACGTGGGCGGCGAGCTCTTCTTCGACCCGTCCTGCAGCGGCAACCCGCTGGTCAACGCCATGTGCCTGGGGATCGCCCGCCACGACGAGATCACCCTCGCCCGGGCCGCGGGCCCCGGCAACGCCCTGCTGCTCGTCGGGGCCGACACCGGGCGCGACGGGATCGCGGGCGCCTCGTTCGCCAGCGCGACGCTGGGCGAGGATCGCGAGGAGCGTCGTCCGGCGGTGCAGGTCGGCAACCCCTTCCTCGAGAAGCTGCTCATGGAAGCCTGCCTGGAGCTGGCGCGATCCGACGGAGTGGTCGCCATGCAGGACCTGGGCGCCGCCGGCCTGACCTGCGCGCTCTCCGAGGTCTCGGCCAGGGGCGGCTGCGGCGCCGATGTCGACCTCGACCTCGTCCCGCGCCGCGAGCCGCACATGACGCCATACGAGGTGCTCCTCTCGGAGTCTCAGGAGCGGATGCTGATCGTGGTCACCGCCGGCCACGAGGCGGATGTCCAGGCGGTCTTCGCGAAGTACGACCTCCACGCGGTGGTCATCGGGCGGGTCATCGCGGAGCCGCTCGTTCGCTGCCGCGCTGGCGGCGAGCTCGTCTGCGAGGTGCCGGGCCGGGCCCTCGCCGACGAGGCGCCCCGTTACGTGCTGCCTGGCGCGCCGCCGGCAGGTCTCGAGGCGCTGCGGACCGTCGACCTGGAGCCGCTCGCGAGCGAAGCGCCATCGGCCTCGATGCTGCTCGAGCTGCTCGGCGGCGCCAACGCACGAAGTCGCAGGCCGGTCTGGCGCCGGTACGACCACATGAACGGCACGAACACGCTGGTCGGGCCCGGCTCGGGTGACGCGGCGCTCTTGCGGGTCAAGGGCACGACGCGCGCGATCGCCGTGGCGCTCGACGGCGCGGGTCGTCTGGGCGGGCTCGACCCTCGGCTGGCGGCTGCCGCGGCGGTGGTCGAGTCGGCCATGAACGTCGCCTGCTCCGGCGCCGAGCCGATCGCCGCAACCAACTGCCTGAACCTCGGGGCGCCCGAGTCGCTCGCCGGCTACTGGAACCTGTCGGAGACGGTCGCGGGCCTGGGCGACGCGTGCCGCGCGCTGGGCGTGCCGATCGTGTCGGGCAACGTCTCGCTCTACAACGAGACCCCGGACGGACCGATCCTGCCCGCCCCGCTGGTCGGCATGGTGGGCCTCCTCGCCGATCGCGGTGCGGCGCTGGCCATGCGCTGGCGTTTGGGCGATGAGCTGTGGCTGGTCGGGGACCCGGCCTGGGAGCCGGACGCCCTGGCCGGAAGCGAGCTCGCGTGGCGTCGCGGGGCGTGGGGCGGGCGCCCAAGGCTCGACCTCGCCTCGGCGACGCGTTGCGTGCGGATGCTGACGAGCCTTGCGGCGGCAGGGGTGAACGCAGGCGTCCACGACCTGTCGGTCGGCGGGCTGGGGATCGCGCTGGCACGCCTGGCGCTGGCCTCGGGGTGCGGGGCGACGGTCACGCTGCCGCCGACGGCCACGCGTTGGCCGACAGGGGCGCTCTTCGGGGAGCGAGCGGGGCGAGCCCTGGTCAGCGTCGGGCCCGGCGAGGTCGCGCGCCTGGCGGCGCTGGCCGACTCGCAGGGCGTGGGCCTGGTCAGGCTGGGGATCGTCGGTGGCGATGCGCTGGCGATCCGGGCCGGCACCGACGAGCTTGTCGCCTCGCTGCCGCTCCTCGCGGCTGCCTGGGAGCGCGCCTTCTAGTCGACCTGCTCCCCCTCGGTCCGCGGCGGGTCTCCGGGCCGCGGGCGAGCCACCGGTCCCTGGTTGGCCCGGCGGCCATGGGAGCGCAGGGCCCGAGCCCCGCTGGAGGCCGGCGCATCGGGGTCGAGGCCCATGGCGCGCAGGATCGGGTCGTCGGCCGGCTGGAGACGGGAGGGTCGCGCGGGAGGCGCCGGTGCGTCACCGACCGCCGCACGGTCGGTCCGTCGCCGGTCGATGAATGGGGCACCCACCGGCGCGTCATGCGGTGACCGCCGTTCGACGACGACGACCTCGCCCTCACGGCGCTGGCCGCGCCCGAATCGGAGCACGAGGCTGCCGAGCACCACCAGCAGGGTGAGCAGTGCCACCACCGCGGCCCAGCTCATCGCGAAGCGAACACAGCGAGCGGCGCCAACGCGAGCGCCGCCAGGATGGCGACGATGGCCGCCGCCGCCGTCCGCGGTCTCAACCGGCGGCCTTCTGCACGCCGTCGGGACGGCGCGGAGCGCGCCGTCGCCGGCTGCGCAGCGGCTTCGGCGTGGGCGCCTCTCGGGCATCCTCCTCCGCGGGGTGCGGGTATCCGTGGACATGATCGCGTTCCCCATCGCCGACGCCGAGGACCGCCGCCGCGGCGTGCGGATCGAGCTGCTCGAGGCCGCCCCGTGCCTTCTCGTGGAGCCGGTAGACCTCCTCGAGCCCGTCCGGCGGCACGCCGTCGGCGTAGAGGCTGCAGAACACATCGACGACGGTCGGGTCGAACTGGGTGCCCGCGTTGCGCTGCAGCTCGTCGAGCGCCTCGGCGTGGGACTGCGACTTCTTGTACGGACGATCGTGGACGATGGCGTGGTAGGCATCGGCCACGGCCACGATCCGGGCACCGAGCGGGATCTCCTGGCCCTTCAGCCCGTGCGGGTATCCGGTGCCGTTGAATCGCTCGTGATGGTGGAGGACGACCGGGATCGCGTCGCGCAGGCCAGAGGCCTGCTCGAGGATGACCTGGCCGATGCGCGGATGCTCCCCGATCGCCTGCCACTCCCCGTTCGAGAGTGTCGTCGGCTTGTCGAGGATCTCCGGCGGCACCGCCAGCTTGCCAAGGTCGTGCAGGAGGCTTGCGACGCGGACCCGCTCGATCTCCTCCCTGGGCAGGCCGAGCTCGAGCGCGAGGCCGGTCGCCAGCGCGGCAATCATGTCCGATGGCCGGCCGCGGTGATGCGGCTGCGGCGCCAGGACCGATGCGAGCGCCTCGGTGGCCGTGTCGGAGGCCCACTGGCCGATGGCGGCCGCGGCGTCGCGCCGATCCGGCGAGATCGGCGCACGCCGTACCGGGGCCTCCTCATCGAGCTCGCGGTAGCGGTAGGTGCGGTTGCGTCCCAGGGACTTGGCGGCGTACATCGCCGCATCGGCCTGGTCGACCAGGGCATCGATCTGGAGCTCGCTGCCGCGACCGCCGGCGATGCCGACGCTGATGGTGACCGTCGTGCTCTGCTGGCGAGCGATGAGCAGCGGGGTCTGGGCGACCGCCACCCGCAGGCGCTCGGCGACTTCGACCGCCTCGTCGGGGGCGGTCTCGGGGAGGATGAGCATGAACTCCTCGCCGCCGTAGCGGCCGAAGAGGTCGGAGGGGCGGATGTTATCGGTGATGATCGCAGCGATCTGGCGGAGCACCGCATCACCGCTGTTATGGCCGTACGTGTCGTTGATCGGCTTGAAGCGGTCGAGGTCGATGAACGCGACGGAGAGCGGCTTGTAGTGCCTTATGGCGCGATCGACCTCTGCCACGAGGGTGGTGAGGAGGGTCTCGCGGTTGGCGACGCCGGTCAGCCGGTCGTGGGTGGCGCGCGCTTCGACCTGGAGGAAGGCGCCGGCCGCCGCGTTGAAGGCGCGCGCCAGGCGCCGCTCGGCCGGGATGCCCGACTCCCTGAGAACGACCGGCGTCTCCTCGGTGAGCGTCGCCTCCAGCGCCCCGGCGATCCGGTTCAGACGCCAGCCCATGAAGCTCCAGGCGGCGAGCGCCATGGTCGTCATGCCGGCCAGCGCGGCCAGGATCACGAGCGTCAGCGTCCAGACCTGGGCGTGGCCGTCGGCCCCGCTGGTGGAGACGAGCACGAAGGTCGCGCACAGGGTCACGGCCAGGGGTGCCAGGAATCCGAGCGCTCGGACGATTCGGAGCATGTGCCTCCAAGCGGGCTGCGGGGCAGTGTCTTCGGAGGATGATCGGCGCCGGAGGCTCGGGCCATGGCTCGATGGTCCCGATGTGCCGGCGGTCACCACGTGGCCGAGGGCCGCCAGCCGCCTGGTGCGGTGCGATGCAGTACCCCGCTGGTACCAACGGCGATCCCCATGGCGCGTCGCCGGGGTTCCCGTCCGTGGCGGGCGACGGCTATCATCTCCGGGTGCCCCGAACCAGCCGCGCAGCCTGATGCAGGTGCGACGGAGCAGACCGCCCGTCGCAGGGCCCAGGGTCGATCCCATCGAGTCCCCGCCACGGTCCGCCATGCCGCTGCCAGCCGGTCGCAACCTGCCCGAGCTGTCGGCGCTCCCCACCTACGACCCACACGGGCCCCGCGAGGAGTGCGGCGTCATCGGCATCTACGCGCCCGGCCAGCCGGTCGGCCGGCTCACCTACCTGGGGCTCCACGCGCTGCAGCATCGCGGCCAGGAGTCCGCCGGGATCGCGACCACCGACGGCTCGCAGCTGCACCTCCACAAGCGCCTGGGGCTGGTCAGCCAGGTCTTCGACCGCGAGACGATCGAGACGCTCGAAGCGGGGGACGAGCGCAGCGGCGGGCAGGCGGCGATCGCCGCCATCGGCCACACCCGCTACTCGACCACCGGATCGAACACGCTGCCCAACGTCCAGCCGGTGCACGCCCGCGGCGACCTGGGCGAGCTCATGCTCGGCCACAACGGGAACCTGACCAACGCCTCCTGGCTGCGCGACGAGCTCGGCGAGCAGGGTGTCGACTTCGTGACCGCCTCCGACACGGAGGTCCTGGCGCGCTTCATCGCCCACGCTCCGGGCCGGACGTGGGCGCAGCGCGTCGAGCGTGCCTTCCACCGGGCGACCGGCGCCTATACGTTCACGATGCTGACCGAGGCGGCACTCGTCGCGGTCCGCGACCCGATCGGCTTCCGGCCGCTCGCGCTCGGACGGCTCTTCGCCGCCGATGGCCAGCCGGTGGGGTGGGCGGTCGCCTCGGAGAGCGTCGCGCTCGACGCCATGGGCGCGCAGTTCGTCCGCGACGTGGAGGCCGGCGAGATCCTGACCATCGACGCGGAGGGGGTCCACTCACACCGCCCACGGATCCCCGACGCGAGCGAGCGGCTCTGCATCTTCGAGTTCGTCTACCTCGCCCGCCCCGACAGCGTCATCGCCGGGCGGCTGCTCTACGAGGCCCGCCAGGAGATGGGACGCCAGCTGGCGCGCGAGCAGCCGGCCGATGCCGACCTGGTCATCCCGGTGCCCGACTCCGCCATCCCGGCCGCCATCGGCTACGCGGAAGAGTCGGGGCTGCCCTACCGCGAGGGGCTCATCAAGAACCGATACGTCGGTCGCACGTTCATCCAGCCCGCGCAGACCGGGCGCGACGAGGCGGTCCGCATGAAGTACAACCCGCTCCCCGAGGTGCTGCGCGGCAAGCGGGTGGTGATGGTCGACGACTCGATCGTGCGTGGCACCACCACCGGTCCGACGGTGGCCATGCTGCGCCGCGCCGGGGCGCGCGAGGTCCACGTCCGGATCCACTCCCCGCAGATGGCGTACCCGTGCTACATGGGGGTCGACACCGGCCGCCGCTCGGAGCTCATCGCCGCCACCCACGACCTCGACGGGATCCGGCGCACGATCGGCGCCGATACGCTCGGCTACCTCTCGCAGGACGGGCTGCTGGCTGCCGTCAAGGCGCAGGAGCGCGCCGGCTTCTGCACCTCCTGCTTCGACGGCCGCTACCCGACCCAGGTGCCGCTCGAGCTCGACAAGTTCGCGCTCGAGCGCGGCTGAGCCGATGTCCGGCACCTACCGCGATGCGGGCGTCGACCTCGACGAGGCGCAGCGCGCGGTGGAGCGCATCGCCCGGGCCGCCGCCATGACCTCGACCCCGGCGGTGCTCGGCGGGGTCGGGGGCTTCGCCGGGCTCTTCCGCTTCGACCCGAGCGCCTACCGCGACCCGGTGCTCGTCTCGAGCACCGACCCGGTCGGGACCAAGCTCAAGGTCGCCATCGGGCTGAAGCGGTTCGACACGATCGGGGTCGACCTCGTCAACCAGAACGTCAACGACGTGGCCGTGGTCGGCGCCGATCCGCTCTTCTTCCTCGACTACCTCGCCGTCGGCCGGCTGCGGGCGGAGGTGGCGGAGGAGATCGTGGTGGGGGTGGCGGCCGCCTGCGCGGCGGCCGGGATCGCGCTCATCGGCGGCGAGACGGCAGAGCTGCCCGACCTCTACCGCGAAGGAGACTTCGACCTGTCCGGATTCGTGGTCGGGGTCGCCGCGAGAGCGGATCTCATCGACGGGGGACGGGTCCGTGCCGGGGACGCGCTGCTCGGCCTGCCGTCGAGCGGGCTCCATACGAACGGCTACTCGCTCGCCCGGCGGATCTTTCCGGAGAGCACCTGGGGGTCGACCGCCCCGGGCCTGGCGCGGACGGTCGGGGAGGAGCTGCTCGTCCCGCATCGGTGCTACCTCGACGAGTTGCGGGCGCTGCGGCGGGCGCTGCGCGCCGCGGGCGGCGACCTGCTGGCCTGCGCCCACATCACCGGCGGGGGCTGGGTCGGCAACGTCCCGCGCACGCTGCCGGCGGGGCTCGGCGTCGAGGTCGAGAGCGGCAGCTGGAGCGTGCCGCGCATCTTCACCCTCATCCAGCAGCGCGGCGACATCCCCGACGAGGAGATGGTGCGCACCTTCAACCTCGGCATCGGGCTCACCTGCGTCGTGCGCCCGGAGCTCGCGGCCGCCGCGATCGAGGCGCTTCCCGAGGTGCGGCGGGTGGGAACGGTCGTCGCGGTCGAGGCCGGCGAGCCGCGGGTCCGGTTCACCTAGCCGATGCCGGTCGCGGCGGCCGCCCGCGAATGAGGCTCGGCGTCCTCGTCTCGGGGCGCGGCTCGAACCTCGAGGCGGTGCTCGCGGCGGTGGCGGACGGCCGCCTGCCCGGGATCGAGCCGCGGATCGTGATCTCCAACCGACCCGGCGTGCACGCCCTCGCCGTCGCGGAGCGCCACGGTGTCCCGACGCGCGTGCTGAGCCGCTCCGTCATGCCCGATCCCGGAGCGCGGGATGGCGCCATCGGTCAGGCGCTCGCGGAGGCGGGCTGCGAGATCGCCCTCCTGGCGGGCTACGACCGGCTGCTGCGGGCGCCGTACTTCGCGGCCTTCGACGGCGAGACGATCAACATCCACCCCAGCCTCCTGCCGCGCCACGGCGGGCGGGGAATGGTGGGGCTGGCCGTCCATGCCGCGGTGCTGGCCGCGGGCGACGCGGAGACCGGGGTGAGCATTCACCGGGTCTCCGCAGATCTCGACGCCGGCCCGCTGCTCGCCCAGGTGCGCGTGCCGGTCCGAGCCGATGATGACCCCGAGTCGCTGGCACGGCGCGTGCTCACCGTCGAACATGCCTTCCTGGTCGAGACGCTCGGCCGCCTGGGCCGCGAAGGGTTGCTCGAGGGAGCATCTGCTAGCATGACCGGCGCGCCGAGCGTCACCGATGCGTCGGGCGAGAGCGTGAAAGGGCCGTAAGGCATGCCACAGGGCCTCCCGGATCCCGGGCAGATCTGGAACGACTTCATCCATAACCCGATCGTCGAGCTGGTCGGCCAGCTCATCGTCGTCTATGCCGTGCTCCTCTGGCTCGGCACCGCCTACTGGGCCTTCCGCGACATGCAGGCCCGCACCGAGAACCCGATCCTGCCGTACTTCGCGGCCGCGCTCGTCATCTTCTTCACCCCGCTCCTGTTCGTGTTCGCCGTCGTCCTCTACCTCATCGTCCGGCCGCGCGAGACGCTGGCCGAGGTCTACGAGCGCTCCCTCGCCGAGGAGACGCTGCTCGCGGAGGTCGAGAAGAACCGGCTCTGTCCGACCTGCCGCCACCGGGTCGGCGCGGACTGGCTCGTCTGTCCGCACTGCCGAACCCGGCTGCATCGGGTCTGCCCCGCCTGCTCGCGGCTCGCCGAGCCGGACTGGGCCCTCTGCGCCTACTGCGGCAAGGAGCTCGACCGGCTCGACCGACCGGCCGTCCGTCCCGTGGCGGCGGTGAGCGGCGATCGACCACCGGAGCTCGCGCCCGACACGGGCGCCTTGCGTCGCGCCACCAACACCTGACCCACGCGTGGAGGCGTCCGCGCCGTCCGAGCCCCGGCTCGCGCCTGAATCGCCTCCCCGGCTGAACGACGCGGGCGTCCCCGGCCGCACGCGTCCGCGCTTCGAGGAGCTGCCGCCCGGTCCGCCCGCCTGGCCCGGGTGGGTCGCGGTCGCCACCGCCTTCGTAGCCCTGCTGGTCGCGGGGGCGATTGCGGTGATCGGCGGCGCCGACCGGTCCCCGGCGAGCGCGCTCATGCTCGCCGCCAGCCTCCTCGGCGGGGCTGCGCTGCTGCTGGCCGGCCTGGTGTGGATCCCGATCGCCGGCATCGTGCGCCGCCGCATCCTGCCCGACGACCGCTATCGGGGCGGATCGGTGATCGCCCTCTTCCTGCTGGCCCTCGTCGGCGGCGGGATTCTCTCCGCCCCTCTCCTGCTGGCGCTCTCGCACTGGGACGCCAGCGTCCTCGCCAATCCGCCGCCGTCGCTCATCACCTTCGAGCTGCTTGTCACCCCGCTCTCCCTGCTCGGGGTGCTCGTCATCTTCGTCGCCCTGCCGCGGGCCCTCCCCCGGCTGCGCCTGTGGCGCGGGCTGGCGAGCGTTCGCTGGCTCCTGATCGGCTGCGGGCTCGGGATCGTGACCTGGGTGGCGATCACCGTGGCGGCCGCGCTGGTCGAGGCGCTCCTGTCGAGGTTCGGGGTCCAGCTCGGGGGGCAGCAGGACGTCATCGGGCTGGCGCAGAAGGTGAGCCCGCTGGTCGCGGTGCTGACCATCGCGGTGCTGGCGCCGATCGCCGAGGAGCTCTTCTTCCGGGGCCTCGTCTTCAACGCGTGGGAGCGCGAGTACGGCACCCGCCGCGCGGTGCTCGGCTCTGCCCTCCTCTTCTCGACCGCGCACCTGGCCGGCGGTGGAGGGGCGCCGACCCTGGTCATCACGTTCGTGCTCGGGCTGATCCTGGCACTCGTCTTCGCCGGCACCCGGACGATCACGACCACCATCGGCCTGCATGCCTTCTTCAACCTCACCACGCTGGTGCTCATCTTTGCCGGCGTGCAATGAGCCGATGGCCCGCTCCCCGGGCCCGCTCCCCGGGTCCGCCCGATAAGCGCCCGATAAGCCGCCGGTAGCAGCGCCCGGGGCAGACTCGCCCCATGGCCATGCCGATGCCCCTCGATGGCGCCGCGGTGCGCCAGGCACGTCTTCGCGCGCTCGGAGTGCTCTCGCGGCTCGGTCCTGCCGCCTGCGGCGAGGCCGAGCTGCTGGCGCTGGCCAGCGGGATCCGGCTGCCTGTCGCGGCCACGGTCATCGAGCGCGTCGGCGGTGCGAGCGCGGTGCTCGCAGCCTCGGTCGCCGAGCTCGTGCAGGCAGGGCTCTCGCCGGCACGGGCGGCGAGACTGGTCGCTGCCCTGGAGCTCGCCCGGCGTGGACTCGCCGCGTCGCACCGGGACGGATGGCGGATCCGGACCCCGGCTGACCTGGCGGAGCGCCTCGCGCCCGAGATGGAGCGGCTCGAGCGGGAGGAGCTGCGGGTGGCGATCCTCAACACGAAGAACAGCGTCGTGGCGCTCGTAACGGTCTACGTGGGCAGCCTGGCCGGCTCGCCCGTTCGGGTCGGCGAGGTCTTCCGCGACGCCGTCCGGCGCCACGGCGCCGCGATCGTGGTGGCCCACAACCACCCGAGCGGCGACCCGAGCCCGTCGGCGGAGGACCTGCGAATCACCGCCGACCTGGCCCGCGCCGGCCGGCTGCTCGACATCGAGCTGCTCGACCACCTCGTGATCGGCGCCGGCCGGTGGGTTTCGCTGCGCAGCCTGGGGGCGATCGCATGAGCCCTTGACGGGACACCGGACCGGCCGTGCATCATGCGCGACGAACGCGCCGGCGGCCATCCGCGCAGGGCTCGGGCCCGCGCCGGTGCAGGAGGGAGGGCTGCCCTGATCCCCGATCGACCGACGGCGCACGGCGTGCCCGCACGCTCGTGGCGCGAGCGCGGCCCGCTGGCGCTGGCTGCCGTGCTGGTCGTGGCCGGCATGGTCGTCATCGTCGGCAGCCTGTGGCTGCTGCCCCGCGGTCCGGGGCCCGAACTCGCCACGGGGTCGGCCGGCGCGAGCATCGCCGCGACGCCATCTCCCTCCCCGACGGCAGCCACGCCCTCGGTGCAGCCCTCGGGCACGCCGACCGAGACGCCGGCGCCGACGCCGCGCGTCATCGCCGAGCCGGGGATCGACCTCACCTGGCGGGCGGTCGCGACCCTGCCGGGCACGGCCGCCGGCTCGTCGAGCCAGACGGTCCTGGCCTCGGCGCTGGCGGCCGCGCCGGGCGGGGGCTACCTCGCCGTTGGCGAGATCGTCGACGGATATCAGGCGGAGACCGGTCCGACCGGTCCGGTGCACCCGGCGATCTGGCTCTCTGCGGATGGGATCGCCTGGCGCCTCGGCGATGCAAGCGGTCTGAAGTCGGCGGTGCCGAGCGGCGTCGCGTCGGACGGTCACCGCGTTGTCATCGTCGCGCGCAGCGCGGGCTCGCCGGTGGTCCTCGCCTCGACCGACCTGCGCGCCTGGACGCCGATCACGCCGCCAGGTTCGAGAGTCGTGTCGGTGGTGGCCGGGGGCCCAGGTTTCGTGGCCCTCGGCGAGCGCCTGGCCAGCCATCGGTTCGCGATCTGGACGACCACCGACGGCGCCGTCTGGAAGCTCGCCTGGGAGTCGACGGTCGCATCCGGCGAGGAGCTCGACGCCCTCGCCGTCCGCCCCGATGGCCGGATGCTGGCCGGCGGCCTGCTGCTGCGCCCGGGCGGCGGGGTGCGGGCCTCGGCGGTCGCCTCGGCCGACGGCCTCACCTGGCGGCGGGTGCCCGCCGCCAACCTGCCGGCGACGATGGGCTTCGACGCCATCGGCCC
>Ga0070730_10005315_pt1 | contig 11137 bp, 10 predicted proteins | sample Coa_R1_3_FD_66447 | JGI IMG/M metagenome (GOLD analysis project Ga0070730, IMG submission 66447) | Surface soil microbial communities from Centralia Pennsylvania, which are recovering from an underground coalmine fire - Coalmine... | ecosystem: Environmental > Terrestrial > Soil > Unclassified ... | reverse complement strand
ACAGGTACAGACCGCGAAGCCGCCGGAGGGACGCAGATGACCGAGCCGAAGACGCACACCCTGGACGTGCCGGGTGCCGTGTTGTCCTACGACGTCCGGGGCCACGACTCGGCGACCGAGCCGGTCCTGCTCCTGATCGGGTCGCCGATGGGCGCGTCGGGGTTCACCACGCTGGCCGGGCATTTCCCCGAACGTACGGTCGTGACCTACGATCCGCGCGGGGCGGAGCGTAGCAAGCGCACCGATGGCGCGCTCGAGACCACCCCCGACGAGTTCAGCGGGTGAGGGCCTGGGAGAACCTGAGCATGTTGCCCGCGGGATCGCGGAACGCGCAGTCCCGGACGCCGTAGAACTGGTCGATCGGCTCCTGCAGCACCTCGGCCCCCGAGGCGCTGACCTTCTCGAACGTCGCGTCGCAGTCGTCGGTGCTGAAGATGACGCCGCTCAGCAGGCCCTTGGCCAGCAGCGACGCCGCCGCCTCGCGGTCGGCGAGCGAGGCGTCCGGGTTCTGGGTCGGCGTCACCAGGCAGATCTCGACGCCGGGCTGCGCCGGCGGCGTGAGGGTGAGCCAGCGCATCTGCTCGAGCGAGACGTCGTTCACGACCTGAAGTTCGAGGACGTCGCGGTAGAACGCCAGCGCCTTCTCGTGGTCGTCGACGGTGATGAAACACATCCTGAGCTTGAGGTCCATGGGAGCAACGCTAGGCCAGCGGGACGAGTGGCGCTTCTTTGTTTCTGCTCGGGCGGGTCCACAGCTTGGCCAGGCAGGACGGGATCTTCGCGCCCTCCTCGTGGCAGCGCGCCCGGTAGGCGCTCGGGGTTTCGCCGACCACCTCGGTGAACCGGGAACTGAACGAGCCCAGCGAGGTACACCCGACCGCCAGGCAGACCTCCGTCACGGTGAGGTCGCCGCGCCGCAAGAGCGCCTTGGCCCGCTCGATGCGCCTGGTCATGAGGTAGCTGTAGGGCGTCTCGCCGTACGCGGCGCGGAACTGGCGGGAGAAATGCGCCGTCGACATCAGCGCCACGCGGGCCAGCGCCGGCACGTCCAGCGGCCGCGCGTACTCGCGGTCCATCAGGTCCCGCGCCCGCCGCAGGTAGGCGAGATCGGCAACGTCCACCCGCCCATCATCGCACAGGGCCGGCGTCCGGCCCGCGCACTGACCAGGAATGACCAGGTCAGGAGCCCGCGCTAAGGGTCGCCGGCGCTCACGAGTTCGTCGAGCATCCGGTCGAGCGCGCCGATGCCCACCGACAGGTGCCCCTCGCCCTCTTCCAGGTGCACCGAGGCACCGGGGAGTTGGGCGGCGAGCCACTGGCCGTGGGCGAAGGGCACCATGAGGTCGGCGCTGCCCTGCCAGATCATGGTCGGGACCGTGATCTCCGCCAGGCCGAACCCCCACGGCCTGGTGAAGGCCAGGTCGTCGTCGAGCCAGCCGTCCACGCTCACGCGGACCGCCTCGCGGAAGCTGGCGGCCATTTCGTCGCCGAATTCCCCGGTCAGGACGGCGCGGTCCACGTCGGGCAGCAACGTGTCGAGCGAGGCGACGATCTGGTCGGCGGTTATCTCCTTGAGCGGCTCGGCTACCTGCAGGAGATAAGGGCGCAGTTCCGCCTCGCCGCGCAGCGCGGTGGAGAACTCGACGACGTTCTCCTCACCCATCCCGGCCATCCAGTCCAGGCCCGCCGCCGGGTACGGGGCGACGCCGGAGATCACCAGCACGGCCGCCGCGGCACCCAGCCGGGCTCCGCAGGCCAGGGCGTGGGGGCCACCGCCTGACCAGCCGGCGATCAGGCAGCGCTCGGCGCCGATCGCCGCCAGGACCGCGGCGGTGTCGGCCGCCACGTCGGCCACGTTGCGCCCCGGCTGGCGGGTTGAGTCCCCGTACCCCGGCCGGGACGTGGTGACCAGGCGAAGCCCGCGGGCGTGCGCGGCCCGCTCCAGCGCCCCGATCGGGGTGAGGGCACCCGGCGTCCCGTGGTGGAACACGAGCGGCAACCCGTCGCCGGGCCCGCTGACCCGCACGTCGAGGCGTCGGCCGTCCGGCAACTGGACATGATCAAGAGCGCTCATGGCACCATCGTGGCACCCCGGCGGGATCAATGGGGCAGATGCGGCACGTCAGGCGGGAAGTGTCCAGGCGCGTTCCGGGGTGATGCGCAAGGCGATGCCGTATTCGTCGTCGTACCACTGCGGGGTCTGGCCCATCCGCGAGATGGTGGCGGCGTCGTCCGGGCGGCGGTGCGGTAGGTTCCGTGACGTGGAGGGAACGACCTTTTTCTCCGTGCTCGGGCGGCTGGCCGAAGCCGACCCGGACCGGCCGGCGCTGACGTGCGGAGAGGTGACGCTGACCCGGGCCGAGTTCGTGGCGCGGGTGCAGGGCCTGGCGGCGCTGTTCGCCGAGCGCGGGGTGGCGCAGGGCTCGACGGTCACGATCGGCCTGCCCAACTCGATCGGGCTCGTGGAGAGCTTGTTCGCCGCGTGGGCGCTCGGCGCGGTCCCGCAGCCGATCTCCGACCGGCTCCCGCCCCTGGAGCGCTCCGCCATCGTGGAACTCGCCGATCCGGCGCTTGCGGTAGGGGTGCCGCCCGAGGAGGCGGGCGGGCGCCCGGTCCTGGAGTCGGTCCCCGCGGAGCTTCCCGCGGGCTCGTTCACGCCAGGCGTGTCACCGGAATGGAAGCTCGTGACCAGCGGCGGGAGCACGGGCCGGCCGAAACTGATCGCGGCCACCTCGCCTGCCCTGGTCGAGGGCGTGGGCGGGCTCGGTGTCCTGATCCACATGCGCCCCGACGGGTGCGTCCTGGTGACCGGGCCGATCTCCCATAACGCGCCGTTCGTGGTCACCGCGGCCGCGATCCTGCTCGGTAACCACGTCGTGGTCATGCCCAGGTTCGACGCCGCGCAGACGCTGCGCCTCGTCGAGCAGCACCGGGTGAACTGGCTGTACCTGGTCCCGACCATGATGGTCCGCATCTGGCACCTGCCCGAGGCGGTCCGCCTGGGCGCCGACCTCTCTTCTCTGGAGGTGGCCTTCCACATGGCCGCGCCGTGCCCGGCGTGGCTCAAGCAGGAATGGATCGACTGGCTGGGCCCGGAGAAGATCCTCGAGCTGTACGGGGGCACCGAGCTGCAGGCTATGACGGTCATCACCGGGACCGAATGGCTCGGACAACGGGGGTCGGTCGGCCGGGCGGTGATCGGCGAGATCGAGATCCGCGACTTCGAGGGCCGCCCCGTTCCCGCCGGGCAGGAGGGGGAGATCTGGATGCGGCGCGGTCCGGGTGCCCCGTCTCCGTACCGGTATATCGGCGCGACCGCGCGCAGCGCCGCCGACGGATGGGAGTCGCTGGGCGACATCGGCCGCGTCGACGCCGACGGGTACGTCTACATCACCGACCGGTTCGCGGACATGATCCTGGTCGGAGGGGCGAACGTCTATCCGGCCGAGATCGAGGCCGCCCTCGACGAGCACCCCGCCGTGCAGTCCAGCTGCGTGATCGGCCTGCCCGATGAGGACCTGGGCAGCATTCCGTACGCCATCGTCGAGCTGTCCCAGCCGGTCTCCGATGAAGATCTGCTGGCCCACCTGCGCCAGCGGCTGGCCCCCAACAAGCTGCCCCGGGTGATCGAGCGCGCCACCGCGCCGCTGCGCGACGACGCCGGGAAGGTCCGCCGTTCGGCCCTCCGCGCCGAGCGGATCGAACGGATGAGAAGCACTCCGGCAGCGCCAGGTGCGCTGGCCTAAGCCAAGACTCCCGACGGTCCCGCCAGGTGGCGCATGTTGCGCAGGGCCACGGCCATGATCGTGTTCGTCGGGTTCTGCGCGCCCGACGTCACGAACGACGCCCCGTCGGCGACGTACACGTTGTCCAGCCCGTGTACCCGGCCGTACGTGTCGGTCACGCTGGTCGCCGGGTCGGGGCCCATCATCATGCCGCCCAGGATGTGAGCCCCCGTGGGCACCCCCCCGCTGTTGTCGGTGTCGGGCACGGCCAGCGCCACGCCGGCCCCGGCCGACGTCATCATCTTCTTCAGCTTCGGTGCGTAGAACTGCTGGGCCACCTGCTCGTACCGCCCCCGGCTCCAGGTGATCCGGGCCACGGGCAGGCCGAAGACGTCCCTGACTGCGGGGTCCAGGGTCACCGTATGGTCGAGGTAGGGCATGTCGTGCGCGATCATCTGGACGCCGGCCAGCCGGTCGCGCAGGATCGAGGCCCGCATGAGCTGCTTAAACTCTGTACCGAACGGCCGAGACGAGCGCACGAAGGCGAGCAGGGTCTGGTAGGACTGGCCCTCGGTGATCGGGTCCTGGCCGCCGCCCAGCTCCCAGATCCCGCCCCGGATGTACGGCAGCCGGTTCGCCTTGGCGAAGGCCCGCGCCCCGGGGAAATCAGGGTCGCAGGCGTCCTGGACGCACTGCGTCGTCGACCGGCCGCGGTAGGCGTGGACCCGCTCGTCCAGGAAGATCGCGCTGCCGTCCAGGAACGAGTGCAGCATCAGCCGCCGCCCGAGCTTGCCGCTCGCGTCAGGGAACGAAGACAGCAGCGCGAGCCGCACCGTCTCGATGGCCGAGGCCGCCAGCACGACCACATCGGCGCTCTCCCCGCCGGTCACCGGCCCGCCGGAGGTCATCCGCACCCAGCGCACCCCGGTCGCGCGTCCCGCGGCCGCCGAGCCGGCGAGCTCGACCTTGGTGACCATGGTGTCCGGGACCAGGCTCACCCTTCCGGTCCGCAAGCCGACCCGCAGCGGCACCAGCGCGGACGGCCTGGCCACCACCGGGCAGCCGTAGTTGCCGCAGAACCCGCAGTCGTTGCACGCGTGCTGCTCGTTATAGGGCACGGAGTTGATCGCCATCGGGAAGAAGAACGGGTGCAGGCCCTCGGCCCTGGCGCCCGCCGCCAGCAGGAGTGACGTCCGCTGATCCGGGCCTGGCGGCATCGGGAACGGCCCGCGCGGCGCGTGCTTGAGCACCAGATCGGGGATTACAGAAACGTCGCCCTGGACGCCGATCAGCGTCTCGACCTCGTCGTAGTAGGGCGCGAGGTCGGCGTAGCCGAACGGCCAGTCGGCCATGTCCGCGCCCGGCACCGGGCCCAGGGCCGAAAGCTGCTGGAAATCGATGTCCCAGAACCTCGGCACCTTGCCGTCCCAGTGCACGGTCCCGCCGCCGACGACCTGCGGCAGCTCGTCCACGCTGCCGGTGTACGCCGTGCCTGACGACCCGACAGGCCGCCAGGTGCGCGGGAACACGATGGGGTCAGGCCCGGCGAAGTAGCGAGCGTTCATCTTGAGGTCGTCGTTGGAGAACAGCGTGCCGATCGGGCCCACGCCCGCGAGGTTGGAAAAGTAATTAGGGCCCTTCTCGAACACGACGACCTGCCACCCGGCCTGGGCGAGCACCATGGCGGCGAACGACCCGCCCGCGCCGCTGCCGATCACTACTGCCTTGCGCACCGCACCCGCCCCGCCCTCACCCTCTACCGGTAACGAAGAGCCACGAAGGTCACACGACGCCCAGGAACTTCAGCACCTCGGCCACCACCGGGGTCTGGTCCAGCGGATCGGGCCCATCCGAGCGCGAGGTCTCCTCGGCCGTGTACCCCCGGGGCTGGATGTCGCCCGGGTAGCTGATGTCCTTCCAGCCCACCAGGTCCCGGTTGCCGCCGTACTCGGGCACGCAGTACAGGCCCTCGATCGTGTGCTCGAACAGCAGCGCCCTGAACGGTCCCACGTCCGCCCGGGCCAGGATCTTGTCCTGGACCGCGGGGGAGGCCTTGGTGAAATCCCCGCCAGCGTGCTTGTCAAGGGCCGCGATCCCGTCCCGGTACTGCTGCTGCCAGCCGCCCAGGCGCCGGCGCCAGGCGATCGTCCGGACCGGATCGAGCGCGATGAACGACGCCATGAGGTCGGGGCCCGACGTGTGCCGGTTGCTCCACGGCCCGCCCGCGAACACCGGGGGAGGAGCACCAGCCGAAACACCCGAGGCACCGAGGACGCTGAGCGTGCCGAGCATCCGGTCGATGTAGTCGGTCACGCCCGCCTCGCGCGCCCCTGGGTGACCGGCCTCGGCCGGGTCGTCGGCAGGCCCCGGGGCGATCCGCGCCGTCGCGTCCTCGATGACGGCCGCCTCGTGGTCGGTGAAGAACCGCAGCACCCGGGGGCCGGACGAGGTGCTGGACGAGGTGCAGCCGCTCGAGGACAGGACCGCCGCCGAGGCGAGCGCCGCGGGAGCGACCGTGATGACCGAACGCCGGCGAGGACCGGGTCCAGCGCCCCGGTCATCCGGGCCGGTGATGGGGGACATCCGGCCAGCATAGAACGAGCCGGGTCCCGCGGCGCGTGCGCCTCGGGACCCGGCCTTACCAGTCCAAACCCGGTCAGTCGGTGGGCGCCGCCAGCGGGTTCACCCCGGACAGGTCCTCCCGGGTCACCCTGATCGTGAGCAGCGTGATGATCAGCGCGAGCAGGGCGATCCCGGCCGAGACCAGGTAACCCTTGGAGAAGCCGACCGAGTAGGCGTGGTTGGTGATCGCCCGGACCGCCGCGGACTGCTGCGCCGCCGACAGGTTCGTCGTGGTGTGCCTGGCCGCCGCGGCGACCTGGGCGTGGATGCTGTTCGCCACCGCGCTCCAGGCCACGGTGCCGAGGATGGCCAGCCCGATCGACCCGCCGACCTGCTGGCCGACGTTGAGCAGCGACGACGCCACGCCCGCGTCGTTGTCGCCCACCTTGGCCAGCGCGACCAGCGACAGCGGCACGAAGATCAGCCCCATGCCCAGCGCGGTGACCAGCATCGGCCCGAGCAGGCCGGAGAGGTAGTGGCTGTTCTCGTTGATCCGGGACAGCCAGAACATCCCGCCGGTGGTGATGACGCTGCCGGCCACCATCAGCGGCCGCGCGCCGATCCGGGTGACAAGCTGCGAGGCCACCCCGGACGCCGCCATGACCATGAAGATCATCGGCAGGTAGGCGATGCCCGTTCTCAGCGCGCTGTACCCCCAGACGTTCTGCACGAACAGCGTGAGGAAGAAGAACATGCCGAACAGCGCGGTGCCCACGCACAGGCTGATCAGGTAGGAGCCGGTCCGGTCCCTGCTGCGCAGGACCCGCATCGGCACCAGTGCCTGCTTGCTGCGGACCTCGATGAACCCGAACGCCACCAGCAGCACCGCGGCCGCCACCAGGGACACGACCACCTTGGTGTCGCCGAAGTGCGAGACGCCGTTCGGGGTGGTCGCCGCATTGGACAGCCCGTAGACGAGCGCGCCCAGGCCGAGCGATCCGGTGATCGCGCCCGGCAGGTCGAAGGCACCCCGCCGGCGGGTCGACTCGGGCAGCACGCGCATGGCGAGGAACGCCACGAGCAGGCCGATCGGCACGTTGACGAACAGCACCCAGCGCCAGGTGGCGTACTGGACCAGCAGCCCGCCGGCCATCAGCCCGACCGCGCCGCCGGCGATGCTCATCGCCGCGTACACGCCCATCGCGCGGTTGCGCGGCGGGCCCTCGGGGAAGGTCACGGCGATCAGCGAGAGCGAGGTGGGCGCGGCGAACGCGCCGCCGATGCCCTGGACGACGCGGGCGGCCAGCAGCCACGACTGGTCGGTGGCGAACCCGCCGACCAGGGACGCCAGCGAGAACAGCAGGATGCCGGCGATGAAGATCCGGCGGCGCCCCAGTAGGTCGCCGGATCTGCCGCCGAGCAGCAGCAGCCCGCCGAACGCCAGCGCGTACGCGTTGACGACCCATTCGAGGTTGCTGCCAGAAAAGCCGAGCGCGGTCTGGATGTGCGGCAGGGCAACGTTCACGATGGTCGCGTCGAGCACGACCATGAGCTGGGCCGTCGCGATGACGGCCAGGGCCAGGCCCAGCCGCCGCGATGGAGCGCCCGAAGACCCGGCCACTCCCGTCGCCCCAGGCCTCGGGCTCACGGTCGCCGCGGCAGCGGAAACCAGTGTGCCCTGGGTTTCTGGTGATGTGGCTGACAAGATAATCTCCCTTGTTTGAAGCGCGCTGAACCATCGCCGCGACTGACTAGCTGTCCCCGGCCACGCGCCGTACGTGCTTTTTTAAAAACCCCTTATTTGGCCGAACGAGCGGTGGTATCAGTCCCCGTAAGTCGTCCTTCCCGCGTGGCCGCCCTCAGTTAAGACGACCGTGCCGCGACCTTGTCATCGGTCTTGACGTTGTCGCCGCCGCGGATGTGACAGGCTCACCTCCCCTCGCGGAATCTGAGCATCTTCCGCATCAGCCCGAGCAGGCACCGGCGCTCGCTGGTGTCCAGCGAGATGGACCAGGGGGCCCGGGCGAAAAGCTCGTCGCAGACCCGCGCCCTGGCCTTCTCGCCCTCCGGGGTGAGCACGATGTTCTTGCTCCGCCGGTCGCGCTGGGAGGGCTCCCGCCGGGCCAGGCCGTGGCTTTCCAGCGCGTCCGCGATGGAGGTGACGAAGGACGGGTCGCAGCCGATCTTCAGCCCGAGGTCCTTCATCGTCATGGGCGCCTCGAGCTTGAGCAGCGCCATGACGTCGCTGCCGGTCAGCCCGAGGTCGGCCGCGATGCCCTGGGCGAGATCCTGGGCGCCCTTGAGGAGCCCGGAGAGCGCCTCGGCGATCTGCTGGTTCAGATCCTCGTCCGGCCCCGGCTGTTCCTTCTCCGTCTCCAGTGCCGTCGCCATCGGGGCGCTGCCCTGCTCGTCCACTCCGCGCTCACCTCCGCTCCATTGCCTGAGTTCCTCAACAGTTGAGTAACTCAACCATATTTCCGCGCGCCGCCGCACGCAAGTTAATTTTCGGCGCGAATCCCCGGGCCCTGTACGGGCCTACTGATCGGCGGGCGCGCCGCGCCGGAGGGCCAACTGAGCGGGATTGTCCGGCGTCCTTACCCCCGTACGCTCACACTGAGGAATGTCCGGAGCAGGCACCGACCAACGGAAGGCGCACCACGATGCCCCACGCCGCCGCAGGCGAAGGCGCAGACCCGGGGCTCCCGGGGCCGCTCCGGCGTCCCGCGATCCCGGAGCGTCGCGTGTTCCTGCGGTTCGCCGCGGCGGCGGGCAGCGCCACGCTGCTCTCATCCTGCACCGGGAACGACGCCTCGAGCCCCGCCGGCGCGAACCCGCAAGCCTCCGGGTCCACGACCGGCGCGAACGGCGCCGCGCATTCCGCCTCCGCCCCCGGCGCGAGCGGTGTCACCGGGGTCTCGAGGCCCGCCAGGTCCGCCGACTGGGCGGCCCTGGGCACGGACCTGTCCGGGCCGCTGGTGCGGCCGGGGGAGGCCGGTTACGCCACGGCCAAGCGCCTGTTCGACCCGCGCTTTGACGACCTGAAACCGGCCGGGGTCGCCTACTGCGCGAGCCCCCACGACGTGGCGACCTGCCTGGCCTTCGCGCGCAGGCACGGCCTGGAGGTGACGGCCAGGTCCGGCGGCCACAGCTACGCGGGCTGGTCGTCGACGCCCGGCCTGATCGTGGACGTGACCAGGATGGCCGGCGTAAGCGTCAGCGGCGGCACCGCGGTCGTCGGGGCGGGCACGCACCTGGTCGACTTCTACAGCGGGCTGGCGGCCTACGGCCGCGCGGTACCCGGCGGGTCCTGCCCGACGGTCGGCATCGCCGGGCTCACCCTGGGCGGCGGCGTCGGGGTGGTCTCCCGCGCCTACGGGCTGACCAGCGACAACGTGCTGTCGCTGGAGATCGTCACCGCCGACGGCCAGGTCAGGACGGCCAGCCCCGCCCGCAACCCCGACCTGTACTGGGCCTGCCGCGGGGGCGGAGGCGGCAACTTCGGCGTGGTGACCTCGTTCACCTTCCGCACCCACCCGGTCGGGGAGATCGCCCTGTTCTTCCTGTCCTGGCCGTGGTCGCAGGCCGGCCGGGTGATCGCGGGCTGGCAGTCGTGGGCGCCGCACGCCCCGGACGCGCTGTGGTCCAACCTGCACCTGGCGGCCGCACCGGGCGGCGGCACCCCGTCCGTTGAGGTGGGCGGGACGTATCTCGGCGGCGTGGGCGGCGCCTACGCGGAGCTGGAGAAGCTCTACGCCGCCGTCGGCTCGGACCCGTCCTCGCCGTTCCTGGAGAGCACCACCTGGCTACACGCGATGCTGGTCGAGGCGGGCTGCGCGCCGTGGACCGTGGCCGAGTGCCATCTGCCGGCCCAGAACCCGGCGGGGCAATTCATGCGCGCTTCCGAGTACGCCAAGTCCGACTTCTTCACCAGGCCGCTGAGCAGCAGCGGGATCGGCACCCTGCTGTCCGGCGTGGAGAACCTGCAGCTGGTCAACGGAGCGCTCGGCGGCTCGGGCGGGATCGCGTTCGACGCGATGGGCGGCGCGGTCAACCGCGTCGCGCCGGGCGCGACCGCGTACGTCCACCGCAACGCGCTCTTCCAGGCCCAGTACACCACCGGCTGGTCGCCCGGCGCGGCGTCCGCCGGGGTAGCGCGGCAGCGTGCCTGGCAGCGGTCGTTCTGGCGGTCGATGCGCCCGTACGCCAGCGGCCAGGCGTACCAGAACTACATCGACCCCGACCTGGCCAACTGGCGGCAGGCCTACTACGGCGCCAACTACGCCAGGCTCGCCCGGGTCAAGGCCGCGTACGACCCGGACCGCTTGTTCACCTTCCCGCAGGCGATCTAGTCCGGCTCTGGCTAGTGTGACGCCGGGCGATGATGGTATTGCGGGAAAATTGTGGGTATCCGACGCGCATACGGTAAACGGAGCGGCCATCCATGACGGGCTACGAACAGGTGCAGATCCTGCTCGTCGAAGACGACGACGGTGATGCCCTGCTGACCACCGAACTGCTGGACGAGGCGGGAGCCTCCGTCGTCCTGCAGCGGGCCAGGTCGCTCGCCGAGGCCGAGCTCCTGGTCTCCGGCGCAGCCTGCGTGCTCCTGGACCTCGGCCTGCCCGACTCACAGGGTCTTTACGGGCTAGGCCGGCTGCTGGCGCGGGCGCCCGCGGTGGCCATCGTCGTGCTCACCGGGATGACCGACGAGCACCTCGGTCAGCAGGCGGTCCGGGCCGGCGCGCAGGACTACCTGGTCAAGGGCGAGGTCACCGGGGACATGCTGCACCGGGTGATCCGGTACGCCATCGAGCGCAGGCACGCCGAGGAGGCCCAGCGGCAGCTCCAGG
>Ga0070730_10005312_pt1 | contig 11139 bp, 8 predicted proteins | sample Coa_R1_3_FD_66447 | JGI IMG/M metagenome (GOLD analysis project Ga0070730, IMG submission 66447) | Surface soil microbial communities from Centralia Pennsylvania, which are recovering from an underground coalmine fire - Coalmine... | ecosystem: Environmental > Terrestrial > Soil > Unclassified ... | reverse complement strand
CGGATTTCTTTTTCGATGTCTTCTTCAATGTGTTTCGGGCGTGAGTCGAGCGGGCTGGCATAGGAGGCAGACTAGCACAGCGGAAATAGAATCGTCCCGAGGGGGAAGAAATTCTGCGTCGCCCTTCAACTCGTTATGGGTACCGGATTCGAGCAGTCGCGCGTCTGCGAGGAGTCTGATCGATACCTCTACGCCTTTCTCTAGTCGGTGGAGAAGACGAAAGCTCACGGACGAAACGAAAGGCCAGAACCTTTCTTTTACGAATGAAGCAAAGTCGGACCCGGGCAAGACCGGAACGACCGGAGGGCGCAAAGCTGCCTAGCATCGGCGGCGCGGTTTCGGAGAAATTGGCTGGCCTTGCGCTGCGGATACTGCGGTGGGTGTTCGAAGATGAGGGCGGGTTTGGGCGAAGATAGGTCGTTCACCCAACGGCTGTTCATAGACTTAGAGACGTAGGGGGGACTTCATCAGGAAGCGACGGACCGTTTAGCCTTCGCACCTGTCGTGACGCCGCTATTTCAGTTTCACGAAGAGCAGTACGAAAATTGCCCATACACCGATGGTCGTTGGAAACTGCACCAAAGACGCGTCCCGCAATGCGCCTCCTCTCGGCAGGAAGAACGTCGCCAGCATCATGGCAAGAGCAGTCAGCACTCCAAGAACAAGTCTGCTTTTCCAGTTCATGCGTGTCTCTCGCTTTCTTGTTTGCCACTTCAAAAACGGCTGCGATTGTACACCGATTCGCCATCGACTTTGAGCGTAATCGCTGTTTACAACCGCCGTCGTTAATCCTAAACTCCCACCTGCCGTGACTGATTCCGCCATACAGACGTTCTTACGCTACCTCGTGGGTCTGGCCGTTGCCGGCTACGTTCTGTTTCAGGCCCGCAAGCCCGACAAATGGTTCGGTAGGATCTTTGCCCGGGCTATGAATAAAGGCCACGACAGAATGACCGACTGGGGTCTCGGTCATGTGAGGATCGAAAATCGGTTCCAAATCCTGGATGTCGGATGCGGCGGCGGTCGGACAATTGAGAAGCTGGCTTCGATCGCGGCTGCCGGTATGGTGTATGGCATTGACTATGCCGAAGGCAGCATCACTGCCTCTCGCCAGCACAATGCGGGCCTGATCAAGGCGGGGCGCGTAGTAATAGAGAAGGCCTCCGTGTCTCAACTGCCCTTCCCCGACGATACCTTCGATCTGGTGACTGCCATCGAGACGCAATACTACTGGCCTGATCTCGAGGGTGACATGCGCGAGATTCTGCGCGTGTTAAGGCCTGCGGGAAAATTGGTCATCATCGCCGAGATGTACAAAGGCGGCAAATACGACTGGTTGAAATGGCCGGTGATGTGGTTGTTGCGATCCTCGCATCTCAGCGTACGCGATCAGCGGGAACTGTTCGCATCGGCTGGCTACGTAGGGGTTGAGATCTTCGAGGAAAGCAATAAGGGCTGGATCTGCGCGATGGCGACGAAGCCCACAAACGGGAGTTAGAGACGAGGACAGCTTTACCTGATGATACGTGTCGTCCGCTCGCCGCAGCGGCTATTTATCGACGTCGAGATGTGAGTAGTACTTTTTGTCCTACCTGGGTGTATAGGGAATCTCGAGGAAGAGCGGCATTGCCATCGGCTTGCCGTCGCAAGTGCCCGAGCGGAAACTCCAACTCTCGACTGTCTTCAGCGACCTCTCGTAAGAGGATTTGGGTTCCCTGCTGAGAACTCTCACCGTTTGCAGCCTGGCCTTCGCGTCGATCACCAACCAGACAGGAACCCAGGCTAATTGCTTTAGGTGCAGACCCGAAAATCCGAAGTCTCTACCAACGCGGGTGGGAGGAACACTTCTGCCGTTGCAGGCGGGCAGTTCGATTGCATCGGCAGGTGGAGCAAATACAGATGGCTGAGCGCCCAACTCCGACGATAGTTCAATTGCCTTCACACTGAGAGTCCTGTGGCCGTCTTCGAAGCACGTGACTTCGTAGGGGAAGAGGTAATCCCCGAATTTGCGGAATCTCCCGTATTCGCAAGCAAAATCCGACACCATCCGCGGGCGTTCTTCGGGGATGATCTTCTCTAACAGAACTCCACTCTCCTTCTCAAAGCAAAATGCGATCCTTTTGTCAGAAACAGGCTTTGTAAATACACATTCGGCGTCGACATCGTGCGTTGCGTTTTGCGTGATCGACGTAAACGGCAACTCCCCTGCACGCGGAGGCGGAGGCACATTCATCAGGAACGAGAGTCTTGTCGCCTTTATCGGAAATCCGTCGGAAAGAGAGACCCAGCGTTTGGAGGGGCCGCCTATTTCGATATGGTGTAGGTCGCCGACGGTAGTTTCGCGACGCCACTGCGATTCCGAAATCCATGTTTCCGTATACGTGCCTTGAACCGGGTCGAGTCCCTTTCCGGGAAATGAGAAGGCAACGCTTAGACGGAATGCCGCAGCCGACTTCGCGCGGATATCAGAGAGTTGCTGCGCCTTCGCGATCATCGCTTGAGCACGTGCTTGAACGTCTTGGGCGAGCAATCCAGAGCTCGCAAAAAGCAGCGACAGGAGTGAAATGATAATCGTGGACGACATGGCGAGAGCGGCAATTATGCTATACGGACCCGGGCAACGGTAGCAGATTTTGCCCTTTGGAGACACGGGAGCTTATGAAGCAGGATCTTATTTTTTTACCGTGATCCCGAGTTCCTTTAATTGGCGCTCGTTCACCGGGGTGGGAGCATCCACCATCAAGTCCACGGCGCGCGCGGTTTTGGGGAAAGGGATCACCTCGCGTAGGCTTTCGGCGCCTGCGAGGATCATCACAATGCGGTCCAGTCCAAGAGCGATGCCACCGTGCGGAGGCGTGCCGTACTCGAGCGCTTCGAGGAAGAATCCGAAGCGAGATTTGGCCTCTTCTTCATTCATGCCCAGCGCGCGGAAGATTTTCCTCTGTATATCCTGACGATGAATACGAATGGAGCCCGAGCCCAACTCGGTGCCGTTCAGTACGACGTCGTAGGCCAGGGCACGCACCGCGCTGAGCGGGGACTGCGGATCATTCAGCGCTTCAACGCCGGCCTCGAGCAGCCCCATGTCTTGTTCGTGCGGCGAGGTGAAGGGATGGTGGGCGGCCATCCATTGCTTTTCGCCTTCGTCCCATTCGAACATGGGGAAGTTCGTGACCCACAGGAAGCGGTAGTCTTTCGCCGCATCGCCCGTCTTCTTGAAGATGCCGTGCTTCTCGGCATACTTCTGCGCGAGGGCGAGACGCAGCAGTCCGGCAGAAGCATAGATCGCCTGCTCCGCGGGCGTGACTTTACGATGTGCCGGCATGGCGGTCTGCGGCCCAGCCTGCGCCGATCCCGCGACCAGCACGATCAAGTCACCCTCTTCCATGGCGGTCTTCTTCGCAATCGCGGCAGCTGCCTCCGGGAACTTGTTGCCGATGCGCTTGAAGTCTTCGTAGACTCTCGCGCCGCCTTTGGCATGGAACATCGGCTTGATGTCGTCGCGCTCTTTGCGCGAAAGTTCGCCAACTTTGGGCGTGCGAATCGCGATCACCGGCAGGTTCGCATTGATGGCCAGTTCCTGCAGATTTTCTGGCGTAAAGCAGTCGCGTACATCAGTAAACGCGGGCAGGCGCAGGTCTGGCTTGTCGATTCCGTAAAGGCGAATCGCCTCGTCGTAGTCCATGCGCGGGAATGGTGTCTTGATCTCATTGCCCGCCGCGGCAAACGCTGCGGTCAGGAAGCCCTCGACGACTTCCCACACGCGCTCGGCCTGCGGATACGACATCTCCAGATCGATCTGGGTGAACTCGGGCTGACGGTCGGCGCGCAGATCTTCGTCGCGGAAGCAGCGCACGATTTGAAAATATTTATCGAAGCCTGAAATCATCAGGATCTGCTTAAAAAGCTGCGGCGACTGCGGCAGGGCGTAGAACGTCCCCGGCTGCACCCGGCTGGGTACCAGGTAGTCGCGCGCACCTTCAGGCGTTGACCGCGTCATGAAGGGCGTTTCGATTTCGAAAAATCCCTGTGCCGAAAGATAGTCGCGGATCGCCTTGGCCACCTTATGTCGCGTCTCGATGTTGAACTGCATTACATCGCGCCGCAGGTCAATGTAGCGATATTTCAGGCGCGTCTCTTCGTTCGTCAACGCCGTGTCAGACGGCAGGAACGGCGGCAGCTTCGACTCGTTCAGAATGCGCAACTCCTGCGCCACCAGTTCGACCTCCCCGGTAGGCATATTTTTGTTCACGGTGTTGGCGTCGCGCAGCTTGACCGTTCCAATCACGGCAATGACGAACTCGTTGCGCAGCCCCCCCGCCTTCTCGTGAATCGCCGCATTGCTCTCGACGTTGACGACGATCTGGGTCAGGCCCGTGCGGTCGCGGAGATCGATGAAGAGCAGGTTGCCGTGGTCGCGGCGCTTGTTCACCCATCCCATGAGAACCGCTTTTTTGCCAGCGTCGGAGGGGCGCAGCGCTCCGCACATGTGAGTCCGTCGTAAATCGCCTAAGAAGTCGAGCAAGGTCTGTCCTTACAGTAAGAATGCGGCTGGTCTGCCGAATCCTGGATTATAAACTCAAGCGCGCTCAGAAAACGGCGCGTCCTTCCGACGACTGATAGGATTGTCGAGCGCCATCCATGAATCCATTGACGATTTTCGGTTTGTTCGCTGTAACCGCGATGGTGGTTTGCTATGCGGTTGAGAGCCGCGGGCTGACATGGATTCTGGCCTTCGCCGGCGCCTGACTGCTGGGCTCGGCTTACGGATTTCTGCAGGGCCCATGGCCCTTCGGCGCGGTGGAACCTGTGTGGTCTGGTATTGCGATCGCGCGCTGGCGGAAGGCGCAGCGCTAGCCAACGCTATCACTTCGTAGAATGCTACTTCTTCGTCGCCTTGCCTTCCATGAACGTCATCCAGGTCGTGCCATCAAGCGAAATCTCGAATTTCATGCTGTGACTTGTCGGCGTCAGTATTTTTATCGTCATCTTCTGCTTGACCGGCTGTCCGCTGTAAGTCTCTTCGCTGGTCCAAACCCAGGTATCGCCCGTGACCGTGCCGGTCGAGGCATGATGGCGACCCTGAGTGCTGAAAGAGTCATAGGTATAAAGGTTTTGATCGGTGTCGTAACCCATGTAGATCGTTTCTTTGCCGTCGCCGCCGATCTCGGCGGGCATTTTGAAGTCCGAGTGCCCCTCGGTAAAGAAGTTGCCAGCCATCCAATCCGTGGTGTTAGTGGCGCTGAATTTTCCGCCGGGTCCCCATGGACCTTGCGCGACTGTGCCCTCGGTGGTCCAGCTTCCGACGAATGCGTCGAGCTTTTTTACTTCCGGACCGGGCTTGGCCATCTGAGCCCAGGCCGAGACTGCGAACAAAATCGCGGTCACCACGAAAATTACTTTACGAGTCATGAAAGCTTCTCCTTGGAATCCAAGCCTTGAGAATCATAGTAGTTGAAGGATGCACGGGAAAAAAGCAGCGCCAGCACGGCGTGGGATAGCTTCCGTGATTTGCGATGTCTTCCACAGCAAATCCGCAACGTTCTAACAGATTATTTCCGATTCGTCGCCATTTTCATGATTCGTGTTCTCTTGCGCAGGGTAGGATGTTCAAGGTCAGGAAGTGACGTCCGGCTTTCAAACGTCTTTTTTGATTTAACTCAAAACATCTTTCTCTTTTTGTTCGCTTGCATCATAATGGGTGCAACAGGGAAACGTCCGCGCAAATGGCGACCTCCGAATACTCGATTAGCAGTCTCCCGGCAAACGTAGAAGCCGAACGCTCGATTCTGGGCGCGATCCTGCTCGACAACTTTGCCTACAACCAGGCCGCGGAGCATCTGCGGATCGAAGATTTCTCGCTCGACTCGCACCGCCGCATTTACTCGCGCATGGTGGACCTGGCGGAATCGTCGCGGCCAATCGACATGATCACGCTGATCGAGGAACTCGACCGGCACAAAGATCTGCAGCCGATCGGCGACGTCGCCTACGTGTCGAGCCTCGTCGAGGGCGTGCCCGACCGGCCGAGCATTGAACACTACGTCAAGATTGTGCGCGACAAGGCGATGCTGCGCGGCCTGATTTCCGCCGCCAACACGGCGATTGCACGAGCCAGCGACCAGTCCGATACCGCCGAGGATGTGATCAGCGACGCCGAGGCTGCCATCTTCCAGCTCTCCGAAAAGCGCATTGGGCGCGGCTTCATGGGCATCCAGGAGATCGTCCGCGAGTCATTCGGTTCGGTGGACGCCCTTCTGCAGCGCGGCCAGCGCATCACCGGATTGGCTACGCACTATACCGATCTCGATGAGATGACCAGCGGCTTACAGCGCTCTGACCTTGTGATCATCGCGGCGCGGCCGTCGATGGGCAAGACCGCGTTCGTGATGAACATTGCCGAAAACGCCTCGATCGAAGATCAGCAGGTCGTCGCAGTCTTCTCCCTGGAAATGTCTCGCGAAGCCCTGCTGATGCGCTTGCTGTGTTCGCAAGCGCGGGTCGACGCGCACAAAATGCGCACCGGTTCGCTGTGGCAGGACGATACGAAAAAAGTTGTGCGCGCCATGGAACAACTGGCGCACGCGCCTATTTACATCGATGACACTCCCGGCATTTCGCTGAGCGAGATGCGCGCCAAGGCCCGGCGCTTGAAGCAGGCGCAAGGCAGGCTTGACCTGATCATCGTGGATTACTTGCAGCTGATGTCGGGCGGCGGCAAGCGCTTCGAAAACCGCACCCAGGAAGTGTCGGCCATTTCGCGCGGGCTGAAAGCGCTCGCCAAAGAACTCCAGGTCCCGGTGATCGCACTCTCGCAGTTGAGCCGCGCTCCCGAAAGCCGCGGTGGAGATCATCGTCCACAACTCGCCGACTTGCGTGAATCCGGATCCATTGAGCAGGACGCCGACCTCGTCATGTTTATTTTTCGCGAGGAAGTCTACAAGCAGGACGATCCTGAACTCCAAGGTAAGGCCGAGATCATTATTGCTAAACAGCGCAACGGTCCCATCGGCAAGGTCAGGATGGCTTTCCTTAAAAATTGCACCCGGTTTGAGACCTTGCTCGAAGGTGGAAGCGCTCCCGACGAATAACCTCCCAAGGTACAGGAAAGACCCTAGAGAGGCCGGGGTAAGTACCTTAGGAAGTTAGGCTTGCGCGGGAGGCAGTTTGCAGCGCCCCAGCCTGTGGAAAATCTTGTGGAATTGAAAACCCGCCCCAAAATTCCGCTTGACAACGACCGCTCGGTCGGTCTGGGAGGAAAGATTTTTCACTCCTTAAACCCATGAATAGTAACCAGTTATGCAATTCATCCAGTATTAACACAAGCGGCAATAGCAATTTGGCAAAATCCTTCCGCTTTTGAGATTTGCACATCTCGACGTTCTAGTACTTTCGATTTAGGCCCGATTTTAGAGGGTTTTTCGAAAGCCGGAATGAGTTAGCTCGCAGCAAAGAGGCCGATCCAGAGAATCGTTTTTCTTTATGTCCGCCAGCGCCTGAGCGGCTTGGCTTCGAAACGGTTCAGTTGCTGCTTTCGCCAACCTTGAGCACGGCCAGAAAAGCCTCCTGGGGGATGTCGACCCGTCCGATGCGCTTCATCCGTTTCTTGCCTTCCTTCTGCTTTTCAAGCAACTTGCGCTTACGCGAAATGTCACCGCCGTAACATTTGGCGAGTACATTCTTTCGCATCGCGTGGACCGTCTCGCGTGCGATGATTTTTGCCCCGATCGATGCCTGGATGGGCACCTCGAACATCTGGCGCGGAATCAGTTCCCTCATTTTCGAAACCAGAGCCTTGCCCCGTTCGTAGGCAAAGTCGCGGTGCACGATGATCGAGAGCGCGTCTACCGGTTCGCCTGCCACGAGAATGTCGAGTTTCACCATGGGCGATTCCCAATAATCGGCGAGGTGATAGTCGAGTGACGCGTATCCGCGAGAGACCGACTTGAGGCGATCGTAAAAATCCAGAACGATTTCGTTCAGCGGTAACTCATAGTGCAACATCACCCGCGACGAACTCACGTACTCAAATGTCTTCTGCTTGCCGCGTTTCTCTTCGACCAGCGCAAGAATTCCACCAACATATTCTTCGTTTGTCAGAATCGTCGCGAGAATCACCGGCTCTTCGATCTTCTCGATCTCACTCGGATCAAGCCAGCGCGACGGATTATCAATTTCGACCATCGCGCCATCCGTCTTGTAGATCTTGTAGCGCACACCCGGCGCCGTCGTGATGAGGTCGAGACCGAACTCACGCTCCAGGCGCTCTTGAATGATCTCCATGTGGAGCAGGCCGAGGAAGCCGCAACGGAAACCGAAGCCAAGTGCCACGGAACTCTCGGGCTCGAAGAAGAACGACGAATCGTTGAGCCGAAGTTTTTCCAGCGCCTCGCGCAGTTGCGTGTGCTCGTGCGCATCGATGGTATAAAGCCCGGCAAACACCATGGGCTTGATCTCTTCGAATCCGGGCAGAGGCTCGATCGCGGCATTGGTGTCGTCGGTGATGGTGTCGCCGATCTTCGTGTCGGCGACGTTCTTGATATTGGCGATGAGGAATCCCACTTCGCCGGCCTTCAGTTGGTCGATCTCCACCGGCTTGGGTGTGAGTACACCCAGCGTCTCCGCGTCGAAGGTGGTGCCGTTCCACATCAGGCGGATTCTCTGCCCCTTGCGCAGCGTCCCCTGAAAAACGCGAGTAAGTACGACGACGCCGCGGTAGGGGTCGAACCAGGAGTCGAAAACCAGTGCCTGGAGCCGGTTTTCGGGATTGCCCTTGGGCGGGGGAACTCGCTTCACAATGGCTTCCAGCACGTCAGGCACGCCCTGGCCGGTCTTGGCGCTGATCAGAACCGCGTCGGTGGCATCCAAACCGACGGCTCCTTCGATCATTTCTTTCGTGCGAGGGATGTCAGCGCTCTGCAGATCGATCTTGTTGATGACGGGAATGATCTCGAGACCGTGATTGATTGCCAGATACGAGTTGGCCAGCGTCTGCGCTTCGACTCCCTGCGATGCGTCCACAACGAGCAGCGCACCTTCGCACGACGCCAGGGAGCGCGAGACTTCGTAGGAGAAGTCCACGTGGCCGGGCGTGTCGATAAGATTGAGTTGATACGTCTGGCCGTCTTTCGCTGTGTACATCATGCGGACAGCATGGGCCTTGATGGTGATGCCGCGCTCGCGCTCCAGGTCCATCGAGTCGAGCACCTGCGCCTGCATTTCGCGGGTAGTGAGCGATCCGGTCAGCTCCAGCAGGCGGTCAGCGAGCGTGGACTTGCCGTGGTCAATATGCGCGATGATCGCGAAGTTCCGGATGAAGGATGCGTCCATGGGTGAGCGGCTAATCTTTGATTTTAGCAGGGGTTGAAGCGGAGTCGCCTAAGCTGACGCTGAATGGTGTCGAACAAAGACGGTGTGAGTCTTGCATGCGCTCTCGCAAGATCCGTGGCGAGGTTATGCCGGCATCAGGCTCCCAGAACTTTGCGCCCCAGGGCCCGAGCAATAGTGAGCGGATGCGTGGCCAGTGTTGCGATCTGACCGAGAGCGGTTTGCGGTTCGTGGAAGACGCCGAGTTGGCGCAGGACCGTCGCGCGGTCGTAGTAGATTCTTTCGCCGGCAAGGCGATCATCGGAGTCGAAAGTGTAGACGCCGCACAGCGGGATCTGGACGCGTCTCCCGGTAGCAGGCAGTCCCCGCCATGGACCTAGCTGCGTGCCGCGAATCATGACTTCCAGAACGATGACTTCTTCGGCCGTATGCCGGCGCAGCACTTCGATTTGCAAGTCCGGGAGTGCCGCCATCAATTGTCCGTAGAACGCGCGGACTCCATCGTGTCCCTGGTAGTGTTCTCCCCAGGACTCGTCGTCGTAGTGGGCACTGTCTCCGAAGGTGCCCAGGACTCCGTCAAGGTCGTGCGCGTTTTCAAATCGAAGGTGCTGGTCGACGATCGCGATCCGAGCCGCGATTCTGTCCTTTGAAATCGGCGTGCTGGCCATGATATGTCCCCCGTATGATGTTGCGACAGTCGGCAACTGATTGTAAGCGAGGCGCGGAGGGATCGTAGCAGGTAGCGCTGGACCGTCGCACCGGCCAAGCGGAAGCGGCGGCGCTCTCACTGCACACATGTCGTCACGGGCCATGCAGGGATGAACGAAGCAGCAGATGCAGTCCAGATTTTCCGGGGCGGGGCTCGCCGGCGATTGCGCTTTCCCGCTAAACTCCATGCACCTGGCGGGCGAGGCATCCTCGCCAATTGATGCGAATTTGCTGTCCCGATTCGGGCCTACTCTCACCGAAGTGATGGTTGAATGTGATGACGAACACACGCGGCGGGACTCGCATGCATTACAGTCTGGTTGGGCCCGTGGTGTAACGGAAACACGGCACCTCGCGACGGTAGCAGATGCGGGTTCGAATCCCGTCGGGTCCACGCTTCGGTTCTATTGGAGCGGAGGTTCTGTGGGGGGCGAAATGCGAGGATCGCTCCCAACAAAAGTAACTTGACTCCCTCAGATGGCGAGACGATACTGAGGTTGTCGCGGGGTGCCGTATTAACCCGAATGTTGAAGGGCCTTGGAATACCGAGGCCCTTTGCTTTTTGCGGGAGGCTTGCCACGCGGTCCCACCTGATTTACTCTCAGCTGCCATTCAGGGAGGAAACATGTATCGAGCAATCGGTCTACTGTTGCTCAACGGTTCTATTGCGGCGGCGCAGACTCTTTCACCTGCAGTGCAGGCTTTTGTGAAGGTCAAGGCCCCAGTTGTCGCCCTGACGCACGTGCGCGTGATTGACGGCACCGGCGCGCCGGCGCGTGACGATCAAACCATCGTTCTAAGCAAGGGAAAGATCGAGGCGGTGGGCGACGCGTCTGCAGCAAACGTTCCAAAAGACGCGCAGGTCCTCGACCTGCAGGGATACAGCGTCATTCCTGGCCTCGTCGGCATGCACGATCACATGTTCTATCCCATGGGGAACGCAGTGTTCGGGGAAATGGCGTTTAGTTTTCCGCGGCTCTACCTGGCGGGTGGCGTGACCACAATTCGCACCACTGGTTCGCTCGAACCGTACGCCGATCTGGAACTCAAGAAGTCCATCGATGCGGGTCAGACGCCCGGACCGAAGATGCATGTGACCGGGCC
>Ga0070730_10005311_pt1 | contig 11141 bp, 13 predicted proteins | sample Coa_R1_3_FD_66447 | JGI IMG/M metagenome (GOLD analysis project Ga0070730, IMG submission 66447) | Surface soil microbial communities from Centralia Pennsylvania, which are recovering from an underground coalmine fire - Coalmine... | ecosystem: Environmental > Terrestrial > Soil > Unclassified ... | reverse complement strand
TGTCGCGGGCCTGGCCACGACGGCCGCGCTGGCCATCGCGGTCTCCGCGTGTGGCGCGCCGTCCGGCAGCCAACCGTCCAGCGCCGCACCGACAGCCAGTGTCCCCGCGACAGCCGTTCCGGCCGCGCCAGTGGCCACCGAAGCACCGCTACCGACGGCCGCCGCCAGGCCAACCCAGGCCGCTGATGCCTCTGCCGCGCTCACTTCGGGCGGCGCCGCTTGGGTCCGGCTCGTCCTGGACGCGGCTTCCAGTCAGGCGAGCTACCACGCGAAGGAGCAACTCGTCGGCAAGACGTTGCCCAGCGAGGCGGTTGGCACCAGCCCCGGTGTAACCGGGACGTTAATGCTCGGTGCCGACGGCTCGATCGCGTCCGAGCAGTCGACCATTACCGTCGACCTGACCAAACTCAAGAGCGACGAGAGCCGGCGCGACAACTTCATCAAGACCGACACCCTGCAGACCAGCAAATTTCCGACCGCGACCTTTGTCGCGCACGCGGTCCAGGGGCTGCCTACGCCACTCCCGACGTCTGGTCAGGCCACGTTCCAGTTGCTCGGCGACCTCACCGTCCACGGCGTGACCAGGCCAGTCACCTGGCAAGTGACCGCCCAGTTCGCCGATCAAAGCATCAGCGGCAGCGCCACGACCACCGTCAACATCACCGACTTCGGCATGACCCCGCCCAAAGCCGGCCCCGTCCTCAGCATCGAAGACGGCCTCGGCTTGGAGCTAGCCTTCACCGCTACTCGCGCCGCATAGCCGCCTCGTCCTGCCACGTCCCCACTGCCCGCATCGCTGCGCTCGCTCCCTACGAGGCCGTGGGAAGCCGGCAGATACGAACCTCCGCCAATCAGTAGGAGCGAGGGACGCAGGCCGCCAGACTCGCGCTTCACCGGACGACCGCTTCGCTGGCTCCCTACCGGGCGTTAGGGAACCTTCGCTGGCAGCCGCCGCCGTCCCAACAAATGAGTTGTGCTCGATTGCGACGTCCGACGGCCATGTCCGACAAACGGTCTACGCGAACCCATCATCCATGACGAATACACTCGACCCAACCCAATTACAGATTGATCACGCAGCGTCCTTTTGCACGCAAAATGCGGCAATTGATGGATGGATGCCGGCTAGTAAGTACTCCGAGAGTTGGGCTGGTCAGATCGCCGTATGCACAGTTCACTTTCCGAGCGACGACATCTTTGTGGAGAACTACTCGACGCCGGATTCCTACTCGCTACGCTGGACCGAAGAGGATTGCATAATTCTCTCGCAAGGTAACACCAGAGTCGTCACGTGGTTGTATCCATAAGTCAACCTCGCCATCTTGGTCCGCGCTGACAAACGCCGCGCTCTAAGGTCATCGACCGCGTTGAGAGAAGGTGTCCAACTCGTCAAACTGTTTCTGCCGCGGATGGTCGACTTCTCAGCATCCTCGATGGTGCTCAGCAGGTAACTACCAGACAGATCGATCAACGGCCGCAGCACCATGCCTTCGCGAATGATCGTGGCGGTGAGCTGCAGTGTGAGTTAGGGGTCCGAGAGGGCCAAGTTCTCCGACCTATGCAGGCAGATCTTCGGGTTAATCCCAAATCCCAAAGCAGATGAGGGCTCAAACGTCGTGGTTAAGAGTGTGCCGGTAGAGCTTGTCTAAACCCTGCTGCGAAGACGAGCGGTTAAGGTGACTACTGCCGACGCGGATCGAACTGCAGGGTGACGTGGCCGTTCACCACAGTTCCGACTTGTGTCCTGTGCCCGTTTTTGTCTGTCCACCACACCGGACCTGAATACGAGCGCGAGTTCAAGCCCAAATACTCGTAGCAGCCATCCTGGCGTCGTAGAAAGATCGGGCACGTCATCGATTCTTTGCCTCGGTTTACTGAGTTGTAGCAATAGTCCGAGGGTTGCCAGAGCCACTCCACGCCACGGCCGAATTCGCCTCTCGCTTCATGCTCGAACTCCTCACGAATCTCTGTGCTTGAGATTGCCCGACCCGCGTAGCCGTGAGAAAGCCGTGCCCCGACCCGATCCATTACTTTGGCGGCTGCCTGCCATCTAGTTCGCGCCGACATCATGACGGCGCCGCCGGCCGTGGATCGACGAGCAGTCGTCCTTCAAGCTGCTGAGTGACCGGGAATTCCTCTCCCGTTCGATCGCGGCAATAGGCGGTGGGTCTCACGATCACGCGCTTGAGCGGGCTCTGCTGAGCCAACATGTCGCCGTACCCGATTGATAGGGTCCAGCCAATGGTCCGATTGACCGGTGAGAGCCTCTGGGCCGGATCGTCACTCGATCGGCGTAGATCGGCATCGAGGGTTTCCATCGTGTCGATGAAGAACGTTCCTGTCAGTCGGTCCAGCACGATCTCATAGACCCAGGTATTGCGAACGTCGATCTTCACTGAGATGTCGAGAATGTCGCGAGTGCGCCAGCGGCCGGTCGCCAACTCCATCGCTTGCTGCACGTGTTCAATCGCCAGGGCGCGCACGAGTTCGCGGTTGTCCGCGCCGGCGCTGTCTTTGGTCCCGTGCTCCACTACGCGAAGAGCTCGAGGGACGGCTTCAGCGCCTCTAGGAGCGCGCGAGTCCTCGGTCACGCCGCCACGCTGATGGTGATTGCCTGGGGATGCTCGCGCTCCTCCGGCACCGGCTCTCCGTCGGCGAGCAGGCCTTCGATGTGGACCTGGATGGCTTCCCTGGCCTGGGTGATCGCGTCCTCGACGCTGTCGCCCTGCGTCACGATGCCCGGCAACGCGGGGACGGTGACGGTGTAGGTCCCGCTCTCGGGATCCGGGTCGAGCATGATTGTGTAGGCGTACTCGCGTTTTTGGCTCATCGGCGGTTCTCCATTGTCAGAGCAGGTGGCGCAGCTCGTCGATGCTGAGGCCGGCCTGCTCGAGGGCGGTGCTCAGCGTCTTCGGGTTGAGAGTTACGCGTCGTGCGTTGGGACAGTGACCCGCCCGGGCCTGGTCGGATGCTTCAGCTGCGCGTGACCGCCCTTGTGGCGGACGATCGTCCAGCCGTCGCGTTGGAGCGCGCGTAGCAGCTCGGCCGCTGTGATGCGCGGCAGACGCTCGCTCACGTGGACGGCTCATCGGCTACGATCCTGAACGTTAGCGTAGCCCTGGGGCGAGAGCTAACGGTTCCAAGCGGGCGGCCGTCAGCGGTGGGGTGTTCAGTCACGCCGCGGCGGCCGTTCGTCTATGTGGCTCGTCGCCGATCGCGCGGCGGAACTCGTCGACATCATGCGGGTCGACGTCCAGGGCCTCGGCGAGCTTGCGAATGACCTCGAAGCGAGGTGCCGCGCGGCGACTGTTTTCGATGGCGTAGACGGTGCTCAACGCAACGCCGGCCTTCTCCGCCAGCGCTCGCTGGGTGAGCAGACGGCGGCGCCGAATGCTTGCGAGTGAGGGCATGGGAGTCGGTCTCCTGTCCGCGATGGATAGGTGCACTATACCACGTTGCTGGCAGCAAGCACTCTCTTTAGTATTCACTATGTAGTCTATCCGTGGTATACTTGTGAGTGACGGTGAGGCGCTTGGAACCGGCCACGCCGATCTCTCGCCCCAGGGACGGTGCCCCAGATGGTCACCAATCTCACCCCGACTGGCGCCACATCGCTAGCTAGCCTTCGTTCACCCATCGCGCCACGACGGCGCGCCGCACCAGGTCCAGGTCGACCCTGCCTCGCTGCATCCGCTCAGTTGCACGTGTCTGGCAGGCACCCACCGCCGCCTGTGCTGGGCGGTCATCGACATCGCAGCTCACGACCTGGAGCCGATCGCTCACAGCCGCTGGGCCGCGGCCTGCGGTCTCGACGAGATCGCGTCTGCCGCGCGCGTGCTCACCCAGGTCCGCCGCTGGGCCGCCGCCGCGCGCGAGCTCGCCGCCCTACGCTCGAGCGGCTACGTCCTCACCGACCGCGGCCGAGCCGCCATTCGCGGAACGGACAGTGTCGTCTTATCAGCACTCTGCAGGCCCCCTCCACCCAGTGGGCCTCCCGACCTGACGATCAGCGCTATCTGTCCCTCGACGACCTGGCCGCTGCTGTCGGCGCTCGCCGCGATCTGTCTCGCGCCAGCAACGTCCGCCTCGACTCGCTGACTATCGACAACGACCAGGACGGGCAGATCCTGCTCACCCCGCCCGACGGCCAGCCCGTCCCCTTCACCAACTGGAGTTTCGGTCAGCTAGCGAGCCTGGTCGGTGCCCGGCCGCGTATCTGCGAAAGCTGCCCGCACCACTCGCCCGCGTCAACCTGCAATACGGCCCCGAAGGGACCGATGGCGGGCGCCAGGACACAAAGCTGCTCCGCCCATCTATCGAGTCGCCTGCCGACGGCGAGGTTCGCGCCTTCACCAACACGACCTACGGCCGCATTTGGGACGCCCAGGTTGTAGCCGCCGTCCAGCACATCAACCAGTGACGGCGTACACCCGTTGCACGTAGCCGAACAGTCAGAACGGCCAATCTGTACAGGCGAGGGGTTGAGCGCGCCGGTGTCGTGGAAGCCAAGGCGGCACGTAGCGTCCTCATTGGAGATTGCGAACTTCAACGAAGCAATGCGGCTAGGCGCCGGGCAGAAGATCAGGGCACGTGCTCTGATAAGGCGTGTCGGCGCCGATGTATTGCTTCCATTCCGCCTGAGTTAAGTTGCGATTAGCAATTTGGCATGCGCGCTCGAGCCATGTCCCAAGACTGACGTCCCAAATCTGTACGCTGTGTTGGCTAGTTGAGACAAGGTTCCGTCCATCGGGGCTGAAGGTCAGGCTGACTATTCCTGCAGTGGAGCCGCCCATAGGGTCGCCAAAAGGCTGATGGGTGGCGACATCCCACAATCGCAGGGTGCCGTCGAAGTCGCCGCCTCCGGAGGCAAGCATCCTGCCGTCCGGACTGAACGCAATGCTGGCTACCCCGGCTGTGTGGCCGCGCAGTGCATCGCCGAGCGGGTGCCCGCTGTCGACATCCCACAATTGCACTGTTCCACCACCTGAGTCATCGGCTCCGGAGGCCAGAACCTTGCCGCCGGGGCTAAACGCAACACTCGTAACGGGACTTCTCGCGGGAAACGCGAGGGGTGCATGATGCAGAGGTTGGCCGATGGATTTATGCGTCGCGACATCCCAACGCCACACTCGTTCGTCCCGACCACCACCGGCGAGCATCCTTCCATCCGAGCTGAAGGCTACGCTCAACACCCAATCCATAGGTCCGAGCAAAGGTTCGCCTAGAGGTTGTTTGCGGTCGACGTCCCAGAGCCGCACGGTCTTGTCCTCGCTGCCCGAAGCGAGCATCTTGCCGTCTGAGCTGAAGGCCACGGTGAACACTGGCTGCGTGTGCCCGCGTAGCTCGCCCGTGAGCTGGAGCGTGGCAACATCCCACAGGCGCACGATACCATCGTCACTTCCGGTAGCGAAGACATCACCGCGTGGACTGAAAACCACACCCCGCACGTTGGCATGAGCCTGCGCAGATTTCCCGAACGACTGGCGCGTGGCGGCGTCCCAGAGTCGCACTGTCGGGCCTTGAATTTCAGCGACCAGCGTCCTCCCGTCCGGGGTAAAACCTGCACCAGCCAAAAGACCTGTTGCGCCAGGTAAAGACATCTCGCCTGTGACTTTCCACAAGCCTACGGTCTGGTCTTCGCTTCCCGCAGCCAGGTTCTTGCCATCTGAACTGAACGCAACGCTCGTGACGCGGTCGGTATGGCCACGTAGCGGGGGTCCGATCTGTTCAAATGTGCGAATGTCCCATAAGCGGACGGTCGCATCATCGCTGCCGGAAGCGACCGTAGTGCCGTCAGTGCCGAACGCCACGCTCGTTACGTTGTCTGTGTGGCCGCGCAGAGGTTGACCCAACTCCTGACCGGTACTGAGGTTCCATATCCGCACGGTTCTGTCAGAGCTACCGGTAGCTAGCAATGCTCCATCCGGGCTAAACGCGACGCTTCTGACGGCGCTGGTGTGGCCAGACAGCTGGTCCATGACTCTTCGCGTAGAGAGGTCCCACAACCACACGCGCTTATCAAACTCGTCACTCCCGGCAGCGAGGGTTTTGCCATCCGGGCTGAAGGCGACGCTGTATACGCGGGCCTCACCAGCGCGCAGAGGTTCTCCAATTGGTTGGCGAGAATCGACGTCCCATAGACTGGCACTTGCATCATCGCTGCCAAGGGCAAGCGTTTTGCCATCCGGGCTAAACGCGACGCTGTACACGCGCCCGGTAGGCGTGTTCAAAGGCTCGCCTAGTCGCGCGCGAGTTGCAGTATCCCAGAGGTGCACCTGTCCCCAATCCGTCCCCACCGCTAGCTTCGCGCCGTCCGGGCTAAAAACCAGGCTTGAGATGGGGCCTTGACGGATCAGCTCGCCGAGCAGCAAGCCAGTGCTCGCAGTCCACAATCGCACGCTCCCGTCTTGGCTGCCTGAGGCCAGTATTTTACCGTCCGGGCTGTAAGCAACACTCGTCACCACGTCCGTGTGTCCCCGCAAGAACGTGGTCAAACCTGGACTGAATGCCAGTGCGGTGAACAGGCTGGTACGGGCCTCTAAGGTGTCGGCAACCTGATAGGCTTGCCTGCTCAACAAAAGGCTGAGACCAATAGGATTGACGTTTCGGTCTCGACAGCAGCCAGGGCGGGGAGTGAAGTCGACCCGATCGTTGAGTCCGCTCAGAGCCTGCGCCGCGAGCTGACGTGATAGGGCGATTCTTGCCTGGATTATCGCATCGTTCCTGGCCTGGACAGCATCATTCTTAGCTATTTCGGCTGCGTTGCGCTGATCGTTTGCGAGGGCTTCGGCCGTCGCTAGGGCGTTGGCCTCGGTAACTGCGACGTCGCGCTGGCGAACCGCTTCCTGGGACTGCACCACTGCATATATGGCGACTGCAAGGATCACTGCAAGAGCTCCAACGAGACCGCCGATCGTGCGCCTAACCCGATGTTGCGCTTCGCGGCGCTCGCGTTGCTCAAGTGCAACACTGGCATCCAGGAACTCCCGCTCGAGTTCGTTCAGTTGCTCGTCGTTGGGCCGGCCATCCTTGCCGAGTTGGCGTCGCCATTCGGTCGCGCTCGCCAACCGGGCCCCGCGGTACAGCAGGCCGGCGTCACGATCCGACTGCCGCCAGTCAAGGGCAGCCTCCGAGAGCCGTCGTTGCACGCGGAGACCGGCGCGGTTTTCTTCGATCCACGTACGTAGCATCGGCCAGCCACGGATCAGCGCTTCGTGGGCCACCTCGACAGTCTGCTCGCCGGTCCGTTCGTCACCGCTGGTCGTGAGCAGCCGCGCGTCGACCAGCGCCCCCACCACCGCCTCGACCCGGGGACGTTCGTCGGCGCGGCTAATCAATTCGGCCGCCGTCGCCCGACGGCGGGTGTCCTCGGTGCCTTCGCCAGGCTCGGTCAACCGCAGCAGGATGCGCTGAGCCGTGCGCTGCTCCGAGTCGCCAAGGCGCTGGTAAGTTTCGTCGGCGCGTTTGGCCAGGGCGCCCGCGACGCCGCCGGTTTTCCGGTAGCCCTCGAAGGTCAGCATCTGACCACGGCGGCGCTGCCACAGCTCCCACAGCGCGTGCTCGAGCAGCGGTAGGACGCCAGGCTCCGCTGCCACATCTTGCAGGATCGCATCGACCAGTCCTGGTTCGAAGTCAAGCCCCACCCGATGGGCTGGCTCCTCAACGACCTGGCGCAAATTCTCCGCACTCATCGGGCTGACCAGGTACTGCTGCGCGGTCACTTGGCCGGCTAGCTCCGGGTAGGAGGCACAGCGCTGGTAGAAGTCCGCGCGCAGGGTCAGGATGACCACACAAGCGCCGTCTGGAGCGGTGGCGGCGTACACCAGGTTGGCCAGGAACTGCGATCGCTCGGCCTCATCACGGCAGAGCGTGAAGACCTCCTCGAACTGGTCCACCACGAGCACCGTTCGCGCCCCATCGGCAGCACCGTGCGGCGCGAGGCGGATAGCCAGGTGCAGCGCCTCCGGGTCGTCCCCGAGATGCGCCCGAAATTGGCGGGTCACGCCCAGCAGGTCGGCACTCCCACTCAGCTGGGCTAGGCAGAGGGCCAACCCTTCCAGCGGCCGTGCACCGGGTTTCAGAAGTCGGACGGGCCAGGTACTGCTGCCCGTTAGTTCGGAACGCCGCAGTGCCGGCACCAATCCTGCCCGCACCAGCGACGACTTGCCACTACCCGACGGGCCTAGTACCGCCAAAAAACGGCTCCCCTTGAGCTTCTCCAGCAGGCGCTGAACGTCCGCGTCCCGACCGAAGAAGAAGGGCGCCTGCTCTTCCCCGAAGGGCTGCAGGCCGCGGTATGGGGGCGTCTGGTCCTGCGGCTCGGCCGGGCGGAGCGGACCTGGGGGTACCCCAGTGATGGCGCTCACAAGGCGCTGGAAGCCAGCAGAGTCCTCGACACCGGCGCGCAAATCTACCCACATGCGGGTGCTCAGGAACGGCGGCAGTATGGTGCTGGGGTCGAATGGGTCCGGCAGTCCCGGCAGCAGGACGGGGATGAGACGGAAGGCGTGGTCCTTCGCCGCACGATTCTGCGCCACCCCCAGCTCTTCGCGAGCCCAATCCCCGAACCCGTTTGGGCCGACGAAGACCGCGCAGGTGTCTGAGGCGCGGAGTGCCGCGGCCAGATCCTCCTGCCAGACGCCGCCGCCCGTCAGATACCAGCGGTCCAACCAGGGCTCGAGGCCTGCCGTGCGTAGCTTCTCGGCCACGCGCTCGACGATTGGCTTGTCGCGGCTGTTGTGCGACAGGAACACCGCAAAGCGGTGCACGCCCAGCGGCGGCTGCTGCGCGTGGTCCCCGCGCGCAGCAGCCGCTCCGCTTACGGCCTCAGCTTCAGGTGCCCTGTCGGCACGCCTGACGGACCCAATCGTGCTTCGGTCATCCTGATCGGGCGCGATGCACTCCCCCACTCGTAAATCCTCTGCCGATTGGTAGTGGGCAGACTGCGCCATCCGAGCGGCAGTGTCAAGCAGGGCGCCAGCCTAAACGGTGTCTGTGGCGCTGGCTAGCGCGTGGGCGGCGTGCCATCGTCCGCGATCAGTGACGGCACCCCGGCTACCTGTGCGAGGAGATTTGCGTACTCGACGAGCGTCGCACGTACCTTGTTCAGGACTTGGCGGAGTTCATTACCTTGGCTCCACTGGCGCTCGTGTTCGAGCGGAGAAACCGAGCTGTCGCGATGGCCCTCGTAGTCGAGCAACAGCGGATGCCACTTCGACAGAACGGGCCGCAGCGCGCTATTCAGGATGGCGACCGCGAGGTACCCGAACGAGAGATTGCCCTTACCCTTCGGCTCCGCCACCGACGGCCCGTACTTCCGGAGAATGTCCCTGGTCGACTCGAAAAGCGCATAAAGCGAAGACACAGACTCGCGAAAGAGTCCTTCGCCTGGCTGGAGTTCGGCCACGGAAATCCGGATGGCGAGCTCCACGTGGATCTCCCAGGCAGCCCGTCGCTCGCTCTCGTCAGGCTCCCATGTCCCCTCGACGTCGTCGATGTACGGGATGCCGATCTTTACCTTGAGTTGCTTGACTGGCATTGTCAGCCTCCGTTCGTTGTCTTCACTGAGGAGGAGTCGAGTGCATCTTCACTGCAATCATCGGTAGTAGTGATCCCGCACGCGGGCCTGCCACATGAGAAAGACTGCCTCGATGTCGTCCTGGTTCGCGGCCCATGTCTCAGGGCTAGGCATCTGGTTGAATAGGTCACTCGCGCCGAGTTCGAAGATGCCGCTGGACACATTTGCCTCTCGGAACACCAGTAGTGGCAGGCCTAATTTCTAGCCAGGTAAACCTGAAAGCGAAATCCGCGTGTCTGCGGCACCTTTCCTAATGACGTCGCCGCAACTCCTGATCAGAGCCGGTAACCGACATTCGCTTGATCACTTGGGGAGCGAGATGGAATCTTTCGAACAGAGGGGATCGGGTCCTCAGCAAACAGCGGGCGGCACAGCGGGCAGCCCAGCCACATTCGGCGACTCCAAGAATCTGTAGACGAAGCTCAAGCGGAAGCACTTGCAGCCGACGTTATTGGCGGAGCACCGTCTCCCGAGCTTCTCGCAGCATTGGCTACCGTGGCCGTTCCTGCTGGTTGGTTCGTTGCCCAGTACATCGCAGCGATTGCGAAAGGTGCCGGCGAAGATACGTATAAAGCCTTCAAAAGCGCTCTGGTCAACAGAATGCGCGAGGACCGCGCGCACACCGTGAACCACCTGATCCGCTTTCACAAATCTGACACGCCTAGTGCCCCCATCATCCTGATGACACCAGGGCTACCGGAGGAAGCATTCGAAGCCCTTGTTGCTGTGGACTGGAGCGGCCGCCCGCCAGGCACATACCAGTTCGACTCAAGCACGGGTGATTGGTCAATAAAACCGTGACGATGCTGCTCGAGCGGCTCGCGGTCGTCGAGGACCTGAGGGATCAGCGGCAGGCACTAACCGACCAACAACTGACCATGTTGTGGCTGCATAGTCGGCCGGTGCACGCCCTGCGCGCATATCGCGCCGACGACGGACGCCAGCGCTAGGGCACACGCAACATGCAAACGCGGGTCTACAGCACACCGTATGAACGCCGCAGCAACGCCTGATAAGTCCAGTTATCCTGCATCCGAATTTTGACGAGCCATGAGTGGAGAGACTGTCGCCAGCCTGCTAATTGGTACTGCCGTTGGAGCGCTCATTACATGGGCAGTGACGTTTGTCTACTACCTGAGAGCCGCCCGGGATCTACGCAAAGAAGCTAGCAACCTTCAATCAGAGACGGTCAAGGTTCGCTTACTCGTGAATACGTTGGCTCGAGCACTTTTTAAGGCCGGACACATCGATGCGGTTTGGAACGACCGCGGTGGACTCGAGGGGCTCGTCTTGGAAAGAGGGATCGGATCGGCGGGCTTCAAGCTGGGCAACCTTGGCGTTGAGGCCAAGACGGTCGAGACGAAGTTTGAGAACCTCGAGGGAAAACCCGTCGCCAAGCGCGAATCTCATGCGCGGAGCTGGCCGCGGCCACCGTTCGAACCGAACTAGCCCGGATTATTCACCGGTCTTGACATGACCGAGAAGTTGAGGGAATAACCGGCTGTCCGCCCGGTTTGGGAGCTTATGCGTGCATCCCCACCGGGCGGTCCAGCCAGGGCGCATT
>Ga0070730_10005310_pt1 | contig 11141 bp, 9 predicted proteins | sample Coa_R1_3_FD_66447 | JGI IMG/M metagenome (GOLD analysis project Ga0070730, IMG submission 66447) | Surface soil microbial communities from Centralia Pennsylvania, which are recovering from an underground coalmine fire - Coalmine... | ecosystem: Environmental > Terrestrial > Soil > Unclassified ... | reverse complement strand
CTCCAGTTCGTGCAGCACTACATGCTTCAGCTCAATCGAAGAAGCTTCGTCCACCAGCCAGGCAGGGAACAGTACTGCCGGCCTCCGGAATCCCACCGCAGTCGGTACGTCCAACTCTAAAGATGTGCCGATCAGCACCGGGCGCGATTGCTGGAAACGTCCGACAATCTCCTGCACTTCGGGGCCAAGCTGCTCGGGATCGAGCGGAACGCAATTCTTGCGCAGCCTGAGCACCTGCCAGAAGCCGACTGCCACGCGCAGCAACCCGGCCAAGGCGATCACTGCCCAAACGAGAAATGCCCAGGCAGCCCACGAGACAGGAAGAGTGAGCAGCCCGTGCGCCAAACCTACTCCGGTGGCGGGAACAACTGTGCCTGCTCGCAGGAAAAGCAATGTCAGGAACGGCGCGATGATCACTGCAAGCAGCGTGGAGAACCATACTGTAAATCTTGTGCCGGAATTCTTGCGGGGAATGAGCCGCAGCACCAGATAGATCAGCGAGGCCAACAGCGTACCTTCAATCAGGGAGTACACCATTCCCTCGACCACGGCCGGGGCAATTCCATGAAAGCCAAAAAGGGACATCATGATTTCTCTGTTCCCCCTTCTGCCAGTTGCGCCAGACGTTTCAGCTCCTCGGCGTCGATGTTCTTATCTTCAAGAATGTTCAGCAACAGCAATTCATGCGAGTCCTTGAAAAAGCGGCTGACCAGGTTGCGGACTTCCGACCGTGTCGCCTCTTTGCGGCCCATAACCGGGATGTATATATGAGCACGACCATCCTTAGAGTGCTTCACATAGCCTTTTTTCTCGAGAATGCGGATGGTAGTCAGAACCGAGTTATAGGCCAGAGAAGGTTTTGCAGGCATGTCCTCAAGCAATTGATGGACGGTGGCCGGGCCTCGCTCCCACAGGACCTCCATGAGGCGCAACTCTGCTTGGGTCAAAGTTGGCGATTTGGTTGGCGGCACTGCTACCTCTCCTCGGGCTTCGAAATTACCTGCTTACTCTGTTAGACGCAGCCGCAGCAATTTGGTAACTAATTATTTAGTTTTAATTGTAGAAACACCTAAGGACATAATGCAACCATCTCGTAAGTCGTTGATAATAAAATACTTACCTTAAAGAACGAGATTTTAAGATCGGGGTGCAATTAAAAATGCGAGTCAAAATGCTAGGCGCGGGGAAGGATATCCCGGAGCTTGCAAGACGAATCACAGTTGCTTTCAGCAGCATGCAAAAGAGCATTTTTCAAGACGCTTCGCTTCGCTGCGCGCTGGCCCTTCGACTCGCTGCTTTGCAGCTCATCTCGAGGGCAGGCTCTACGGCGTAAGGAAAGCTTGCGTTCTTTCTGTACCCAGCACTTATGAGACAGCATGTGCGCGTTTCGCGCACGTGCTGTCTCAACCCTTCGCTTCGCTCGGGGCAGGCTGTACTGGTCAACTTTCGGTCGTCCCCTGTCGGTGACTGGTTCATCGGTGTTCCCACATCACCGCATTACTCAAGCTTCTGAACTCTACTGACCGTTTTTAGAAAACGATCCGCTGCTCAGAACAGGCTCTGTCGGGAACTGAGATTAATTTTTACTTAGCTTGGCCAAAATCTTTTTTGCTAATAAATCTATGGTTCTTTTTGGGAAAGCTTGATATGTTTCCTCTACCCCAATCACCGCTTTCATGCAGTAATGTATAAGTTCGAAAGCAAGGAGACCCTTTCCCATGAATATGACTCGATCCGGCATTGAGGTATTGCGCCAGCAGCTTCGATCTGCCTGGGCCAAGCTTCCCACAGATATGAAAGCCCGCCTTGAACCACAGATTATGGATGCCCATAACCACATGCTTTTAGTTCGCAATCTCGGACGTACCGGCGCTACGCAATTTGTTGCGCCCAAGACGCGGGTCCGGCCGGAACTGGCGATGGTGCATAGCCTCCTGATGGATGATCCTGATGGTCTACTTGAAGATGCGATTAACAGCGTGTTCACATACGTTGGATCCGATGGCGAAATTTATTTTGGAGGAGTGGACTATGACACCACCGATCCTGGATGGGCCTACACTCTGGTTGCTCAGGCAGAGACCCTGGGTGAGACTCCGCCCTTCAATATTCACCCCGCTGTTATTCAGATCCCCGATGACGCCAGCATAGCTATCGCAGGCGATTGGGGTGGAAATAATAACATCGCGCAACAGGTGGCCGCGGCCATGAGCGCCAAGAAGCCCGATTATTGGGTACATATCGGCGACGTCTATTATGCCGGGACCATGCCCCCGCAGAGGCCATACCAGTCTTCCAATTTCCTGAACGTTTGGCCGGGTGCCGCAGGCAAATCGTTCACCATGAATTCGAACCACGACATGCTTGCCCATGGGACCGGCTACTTCAAGGTGGCGCTTGCTTCGCCTGTATTCGCCGCCCATAAGGGTTGCAGTTACTTCGCTTTGTACAACACCAAATTTCGGATCGTGGGCCTGGATTCCGCTTACTTTTCTCCCGATGATCTGTACGATGAGGGCAACCTTGGCAACGCCCACAACCCTGCGCAACTGCAATTCCTTGCCGACCAGGCAAGCCAGGCCGCTGCCTCAGGACAAAATCTGGTCTTGTTGACCCACCACAACGGGCTTTCCATAGATGGCTCAAAACAACTGGCTTTGTGGAGCCAGGTTGCCGGCCAGCTTACCGCTTTTAAAGGAAAAAGCATTCTTTGGTACTGGGGCCATGTACATGTCGCCAACGTCTTCAATTCCCAAACGACCTCAGGCGTAACCATTTATCCGCGGTGCTGCGGTCACGGATGTCTCCCCTGGGGAGTCGCAAAGGTGCTTAACTCGCCGAATGTTTTCTGGTTCGAGTCAAATCTACTGGGGCCGGCATCGAATTATTTCGTTTCCAACGGCTTCGCGATGTTGGCGTTCAAAGGATCATCTTTGACGGAAACTTTTTTTGATCAGTCGGGCAATAGCCATTGGAGCGCCTCGTGGCCGGTCACCGCAAAGGTCGTGGGGGCGGGAGGATAGCTATAGATACTCCTCACGGGTTGTACTCCATTCGCATCTAACTATTTATCGAGCACCTAAGGAGTACAGAAAATGAAGAATAAAGGAATCCGTTATCTAAGTTCGTTGTTGCTGATCGGCAGCCTGGCTGCGCCGCTCACAGTGCTGGCGCAGGACCGCGACCACGACCGTGACGACCGTAACAAAAACCAGCGCATTTACGACCGCGGACACAAGGACTATCACCAATGGAACGACAACGAGAACCGTGCTTACCGGCAGTGGCATGACGAGAGATATCATGACCGGGACTTCCGCGAATACAACCGGCTGAACCGCAAGGAGCGGGACGAATACTGGAACTGGCGGCACAAACACGGTGACCATGACCGTGATGATCGCCACTAGCTCCGCTGTTGATTCGATCAAGAAAGCCCAGAGATTGATTCTGGGCTTTCTTTTTTAGCCACAAAGGGCTTTGCCCAAAAACTCAGAGCAAATGCTCACCACGAAGGAGCCACGAAGGAAAACAAAAACCGTCACCACAGAGGCCGCGGAGGCACACAGAGGACGGCACACATCATCTCCGGTTGTTTGGAGAAGGAATGGTCATGGAATTTTTGGCAGTGGGTCATTTTGAATTGCCACAACAGTTTTTAACGCAATTGCGCAGGGGCTAAAGCCCTGTATTTAAAAGATCTTTCGGCACGACTTAAAGTCGTGCCCTGATACACGTCTTCACGCAAAATGACCCATTACCGAATTTTTGAGCAAAGCCGCCACAAAGCAAACGAGGAACCAGACATGTCATTACCTCGGTTCGTCATCTCCAAGTTCATCTGATTGAATGCTGATTTCGCTTCCGGTCGCTTCGTCGTATTCGGGCTTGTGGATGCCCTGCAAATATTTGTCGAACCATCCCACAATGTGCTCGAGCCGCTCGATGCGGTGCCAGGGCTGGCCAGAGCGCGAAAGCTCATGCGATTCACCGGGAAAACGCACCATGATGACCGGCTTTTTCAGGAACTTGAGCGCGCGGAACATCTCTTCTCCGCCCGTCTCCGGTGGTGTGCGGTAATCGGCTTCACCCAGAATCAGCATGAGAGGCGTTTTCACCTTCTCAATGTAGGTAATCGGCGAGCGCTTGGCGAAATCCTCGGGATCCTGAAAGGGCGCTGCTTTGAACCACGAAGGATGAAACAACGTAAAGTCGGCGCTATACCACCAGGCCGCCCAACTGGCGATGTCACGCTGGGCCACGGCTGCAGCAAAGCGGTCAGTATGACCGATGACCCAATTGGTCAGTAGTCCGCCGCCGCTGCCCCCGGTCACGCCCAGCTTCGCGGTATCAATGTAGCCGCGCTTGATCACCTCATCCACGCCCAACATCAGGTCGCGAAAATCGTCACCGGGATAGTGATACTGAATGATGTTGCCGAACTCCTGGCCATAGGTGGTGCTGCCCCTGGGGTTGGGATAGAGCACGACGTAACCCTTGGCCGCCATCCACTGGAATTCATGATCGAAGATGTATCCATAAGCGCCATGAGGCCCGCCATGAATGTTCAGGATCAGCGGATATTTTTTGGACGGATCAAAATCAGGCGGCTTCTGTATCCAGGCTTCAATCTTTCTGCCGTCGAAGCTCGAATACCAGATTTCTTCGGGTGCAGGAATGTTGAGTTGGGAAAAGAGCTTGGCGTTGATATGGGTGATCTGAGCGAGCTGGCTCCCGGAACGGTCCACCAGGAAGAGATCGCCGACGTTGGTTGGCGTGGAGATGAGAACCACGAATTTTGACGCATCAGCGTTGGCGCGGAATCGCTCCACAGCCTGATTGCCCTTGGTAATCTCCGTGGGCTTCCCGGAGGCAACATCAAACTGCACCAGATTGGCTTTTCCCTCTCGTCCGGTAACTACGATCAAACCATTGCCATCGGGTGTCCAGACTACGCGATCGGAGCCGCCAGCGCGGGGCGTACCCTGGTCGCCTCCTATTCCGCTGCACACATCAAAGTCATAATTTGTCGTCAGGTTGCGCGGCTTGGCGCCCGATGCCAGATCTACCACCCACAGATCGGGCTCGGTGTAAGATTGCACCGGCTCGTTTACGGAAGCGCAGAAGGCCAGGCGCTTACCATCCGGACTGAGAGACATTTCCCGCAGGCCAATATTCAGCGCCAGTATCTTCTCCGGCGACCCACCAGCAACCGGGACAGAATAAATGTCGCTGTGGGGCAGATCGTACGAGGCATCGAGGGCCCGCTCCGTCGAGTAATAAATCTGGCTGCCGTCTTTAGACCAGAGGGCCTCTCCTTCGGAGAACTGGCCACTGGTAAGTTGCCTGGGCTTCACTGTGTCTTCTGAGCTTCGCGGCGCAGCCACCACCCAGATATGGGATGGATGCTTGAAATCGAGATATCCGCCGCCATTGATGCGATACACGGAGCGTGTGATAACTTTTACGTCACTCTCGTGCTCAGGTTCGGCTTTGTTGTCGGCTGCCTGCTCTTTACCTTCCCCGGATTTCTGATCGGCACTATCTTTCTTGCCTTTTTGCTTGGCCAGATCTTCAGGCGACGCAGTGGCGGAAAAAGCAATCATCTTTCCATCCGGCGACCACACGGGCGAACCTACGCCCCGGGGCATGTCGGTCACCTTCCAGGATTCGCCTCCGGTGGTGGGAAGCATATAAAGCTGTGGCCCGGAAGTCCGGCCCGGAGTGGAGGCAGCAGGAGCAGGGGCCTCCGAAGAGCGGATGAATGCCAGCCATTTCCCATCGGGAGACCAGCGCGGCGAAGAGTCATGGCTGCCGCTGGCTATGCGCCTTGGCTCCTCATCACCACGAGTGGAGACGCTCCAAATGGAGGTATCGTAGCCATCCTTTTTGTCATTGACCGAAACCTTGACAAAGGCCACACGGGATCCGTCCGGAGAAAGCTGAGGATCGCCGATCCAGTTGAACTGGAACAGGTCTTTTTCGGTGATCGAACGCTTCTGAGCAAACGCAAGAAACGTGACAAAAATGAAGAGACTGATTGCAATTCGACGTGTACTACGACGCATGGGCTGCTCCTTACGGATAAGACTGACTGTTATAGCCATTCGTGAGCGTGCATGTCTAGGGGTGGGGAGAATCGGGTGATCACTTCGGCGCACCTCAGTGCTTATTTTCTTAGTGCGCTCCGCTTCGCTGCGCGCAAGCCTGCGGCGCTAAGGAGGCTTGCGTTCTTTCTGTACCCAGCACTTATGAGACAGGACGTGCGTGAACGCACACGTCCTGTCTCAACGTACCGGGCTATTTTCGGTCGTCCCCGTCGGGGACTGGTTCATCGGTGTTCCCACATCACCGCATTACTTAAGGTTCTGAACTCTACTGACCGTTTTCAGAAACGGTGCGCTGCCCAGTCGGCGCACCTCAGTGCAGGCTATTCATCGGATGATCGGAAATCCAACGACACCAATTCGAATAGCGTTCGTCATACCAAGCCAACAGCAAAAAAAGCACCAGTGATTTATCTGGCGCTTTTTGCAAAGAGAAGATAATTTGGCTTTTAACTAGCTTTCTGGGTCTTGTTCTTGAGCACTTCGATTGCGCGGCGAAGCTGCTCATCTTCTTTCGATTGCGGTTTCGGAGTCTCTTCAGGGTTGGCTGTGTTGTCTTCGTCGTCAGGGAGCACCACGTCATCCACGGAAGCGACCTGGATGTTAGGCGTGATTCCGGTCTCCTGGATGATCTTGCCATTGGGTGTGTAGTACTTGGCGATTGAAAGGATGAGGGCAGAGCCGTCCGGGACTTCGAGCAGCTTTTGTACCGATCCGTCGCCGAACGTCTTGTCACCCAGAACATCGCCGCGCGCGTTGTCCAGCACCGCAGCGGCCACAACTTCAGCAGCTCCGGCGGTTCCCCGATTGACCAGCACCACCAGCGGCAGGTCAGTGATCTTCTTCTGGGGATCGGCGCTGTAGCTGACTCGGGTGAATTTCTGCCCTTGGAGATAGGCAATCAGCCCTTTGTTCAGGAAAAGGTTGGCTGTAGCCACGCCTTCTTCTTCGTCGCCTTCGGCCGCGTTGCGCAAATCAAGGACCAGCTTTTTGGCGCCATCTTTCTGCAGGGACTTGATCTTGTTGGCAATCTCCTGGGATTTGTCCTTGGTCAGCACCAGGGCTTTGATGTAGCCGGTGTTGTCGGCAAGCATCTGGGATTGCACTGCCGGGGGATTTACGATCTCCCGGATGATGGTGACTTTCTGGGGCTCAACCTTACGGGCGCGGATGATGGAACATTCCACTCTCGACCCCACGTCGCCGATGAGACGGCTCTTGATCTCCGCCAGTGACATCTCATGTGAATTCTGGCCGTCAATGGTCTCAATGATGTCGCCGCTGCTGATGTTGGCCTTGTCGGAAGGGCCGCCAGGGATCACCGAGACTACAGCCGCATACCCGAAGCGCTTGGAAACCACGGCGCCGATGTTGGCCTTGCCTTCGGCTTTCTTCTGCTTGAAGATCTTGTATTCCGCCGGACTCAGGTAGCTGGAATTAGCGTCCAGGGATTCCAGCAGCCCATGCAAAGCACCGTTGGTAACGGTGTTCATATTGGGCTCTTCCACGTATTCAGTGCGGATGCGGTAGAGCACCTCACTATAGACCTGCATATGGGTATATGCGCCGTCATTACCGTTATTGTTGTTGCTGGTGGATGCATGAACCCCAAGACCGCCAACTACGGCAAACACGATGATTACGAGGGAGCTGGTGAGAAGAAGAACTTGCAGTTTTTTGGACATTGAATACCTTTACACCTAGACGAATCAGACGCCAAAAGGTGAGCTTGCATCATTATAGCCATTTTTTTGGATGCAGCTCACATTTCTAAGGAGGCAAGCATTTTTGTCTGACCTTATAAACTTTACAAAAGTTCGTGTTACAAACCTTTTCAGTACAACCAGAGAGAGTCTCTTAGACATGGGGAGGTAATTGCGAGCAAAATTCCCTCCCCCAATTATTGATTTGATCTTCACAATGATGAAAGACACAGCCGGGGGCGGCTGTGCCACAAGTTCCTAACGTTTGCCCGAGAGCAAACCCAGAATCTCCCTGAGTCCCTGGCGCACCTGTTTGATCTGCGTAAGATTGCTCTCTGATGGCGGGACGAAAGGCAGCGGTGTTTGCTTCTTCTTGATCTCGGCGCGCAGGTGCTGGCGCGCCCCGGCGATGGTGAAGCCTTCTTCATACAGAAGCTTCTTCACCCGAAGCACGTTTTCAACGTCTAATCGCCGATACATGCGTTGGCCGGTGCTACTCTTGGAAGGCTTCAGTTGCGGAAACTCGGTCTCCCAGAAACGCAGCACATAAGTGGGCAGATCGCATAACCGGCTGACCTCGCCGATGCGGAAATAAAGCTTGTCGGGAATCATGACTTCGACAGAAGCCGGTTTGCGTGAGGGTCTCTTGGCAGTCTTGTGCATGGACGTCCGCGTGGACGAAGTGGCTGAGCGGATATTATTTCGCCCGGAGAGAAGCGTCAACTGCTAAACACGCCCACGGACCGGGCGCATTTTCTTAAGACAATAAAAAAGGGTGTTCAATTGAACACCCGTCATAACTATTTTCCCTTGATTTTACGGAGACTTGGCTCCGCTCCAGTGCTACTTCTTTTTCTTCTTGGCAGCTTTCTTTGCCGGTTTCTTTTTTGCTGGCATGTTGAAATTCCTCCTTGAAGAATTTGATTCCTTGTTGCCTTTGCGAACCAGTTAGCCCAAGAGCTAGGGCAGCCAACCAGCCACATACAAGATATTGAGGTACTAGTGTTTGCGTTGTCAACATAAATCTTTAATAAATTTCTCATGCACACGTTTTTGGATTTGCGAAATATCAAGCAAAATTTCTGCCCGCAGGAAAATTCGGGGCAACCATTACGCGAAAGTGGCAGTCAATCACCCGATCACCGAGCCTGCACTGAGGCGCGCCGCAGTGATCACCCGATTTCACGAATCAACCTCAACGACTGTTTCTGCACTTCATCGTCAAATCCAAAACCTGAAAGCCACTGGACCTCCGGTTCGCGCCGGAACCACGTCATCTGCCGCTTGGCATAATTGCGGTGGCCCTGTTGAACAAGAGTAATTGCCTGGTCCAGCGTGAGTTCTCCTTGCAGATACTGGATGGACTGCTTGTAACCCAGCGAACTGAGGGCGCCGGCGCTTCCACCGTAGCGGTGCACAAGCGCGCGGGTCTCTTCGACCAAGCCATTTTGAAACATCTGCTGCGCCCGGAGATTGATCCGCTGATACAACGCCTCGCGATCAGGGTTCAACCCCAAACGCAAAATGCGGAAGCCCTGAAGCGGCGCTCGGCCCTGTTGCCACAGATCGGTCATGCGCCGGCGCGAACTGAGGCAGATCTCCACGGCGCGCACCGTCTTGGCCACGTCGTTGCAGTGGATTGCCTTGGCGGCCGCCGGATCGAGCCTCTGCAATATCCTGTGCAGATATTCGGGACCACGTTCCGCTGCCCGTTCGCGCAAACGTTGGCGCAATTCTTCCGAACGAGGAGGTCCCGCAAACAACCCCTCGAACAACGCGCGGAGATAAAGACCGGTCCCTCCAACCACGATGGGCAGGTGTTGCCGGGAGCGCACCTCCTCCAGCGCGCGGCGGGCGAGCTGCGAATAATCGCCCGCAGTAAAGACCTCGGTGGGGGGGACCACATCAATCAAGTGATGCGGCGCTCGCTGTCTCTCCTCGCGGGAGGGCTTGGCTGCGCCAATCTCAAATTCGCGGTAGACCGCCACCGAATCGCAACTGATGATCTCTCCTTGAAGTTGTTCCGCCAGGCTCAAAGAAAGCGAGGTCTTTCCGCTGGCGGTGGGGCCAAGGATGGCCACCAGCAATGGCAGTTTCAATCCGCACTCCAAAGATGACGAACAATCACAAACAACAGAACCAACAGGACAACAATAGCCAGGCCGATGATCCGTTGACGATGGGCTTCCATGACAGCAATTCTATCGCCCCGCCTCCGGTGAACCGGGGGATTGCCTGGGGACTGCCAAAATTGCCAGAATTGAAAACCAAATCACGATTCGAAGAAGCGCTTGATCTGGGGCCAGTATGTTTGCACGATGTGCTCGGTCCTTATGTGCCCGCCGCGGGCCAGTAGGCGAAGTTTGATTCCCACAGCAGCCGCGAAATTGCTTACAGATCGCCAGGGAATGTATGGGTCGTCCTTGGCATGGAAGATCAGGATCTTTTGCGGCGACAAATCGCTGACATGGTGCGCGGGGTTGTAGAAGACACCCGAGTGCAGCTTGTTCCAGTTTTTTTCAGAGAGCCGATAGCCGTTGCCGAATGCCTCGCGGATGTAAGCGGGATAGCTTTTGTTGGAAGTTTCTTTCTTCTGCTCCTCGCGCAAAATGTTCCAGTCAACCACCGGACAATTGGCCACAACTTTCTTGACTCGTGGATCGAGGGAAGCCAGAATTGCCGCCGCGCCACCGAAGCTGCCACCGATCACGAAGATCTCATCCGGGGTGAGCTTGAACTTCTGTCCAAAGGCAGCTTCGCGTATGCTCTTGGGCAGTTCGTCCATCACGTCGCTGAGGTCCTGCTGTGGAGCCTGTTCCAGAAACTGGCCGTCGCTTTCCCACGCCCCTCGCCAGCGAGGATAGAAAACCCAGTACCCCTTTTGTGCCAGGAATTGCGCTAGAGGCTGCTTGCGGGGAACGGAGGGCATGCCGTCGCAGAGGAGGATGACTCGCTGCTTCTTACGCGAACGAATAGGAGGCAAAAACTCGGCGACGATTTCATTCTTAAATCGAGTTCTGAACATGGTGGCAGTATAAGGTAGCGCAGAGAATATGCATCACCCCTGAACTGATCTAACGCCTTATTGGAATCCCGGTTGGTGTCAGTAGGAACCAGATACCGACAGTTACTTCAGCTATCTGGCGGCTTTCATGGATTCGGTGTCTAAGAAGAACATAGGGAAGCGAGTGCCACTCGCAGTACGAAAATGAATTCAGAATCGAGTACGCCGTCTTTGCACGAGCGGGAGATGAACAGAAGGGGCCTATGGCTGTCAGCCACAGCGTGGACGAGCATTGGTTTCATCTGCCTCGGCACCGTTGCGTATGCA
>Ga0070730_10005309_pt1 | contig 11143 bp, 10 predicted proteins | sample Coa_R1_3_FD_66447 | JGI IMG/M metagenome (GOLD analysis project Ga0070730, IMG submission 66447) | Surface soil microbial communities from Centralia Pennsylvania, which are recovering from an underground coalmine fire - Coalmine... | ecosystem: Environmental > Terrestrial > Soil > Unclassified ... | reverse complement strand
ATATGGTGGAGCGCAAGAACGCGAAGACGGTCGTCAAACGACCGCAGGCCACCCGCCTCAAGAAGACCACTACCCCTATAGAGCGCTCGCGTGCACACGATCAATTACTTGTAGAGCGCGACGAGCTGCTGATGTGCCTGCTGATCGAACATGGTTTACGTGTTAGCGAGATCGTGAACTTGAATGAGGAAAGCATCGATCTCGAGGAAGGCACCATGCTTGTGAAGCGATCGAAGACCTATAGCCAGAACACGCTGAAATTGATGCCGGGAACCTATGTGGCGGCTCTGCACTATCTTCCGTTGCTGAGGGACTATGCTACCCATCTTTTACACCAGGAGAGTGAGGAAGCTGAACGGGGACATCCGCTGTTCTATGGATATGAAGGCGCGCGCATCACACGATTTGGCATCTACGATCGCGTGCGAGAATTGGGTAATCTGGCAGGTATACAGCAACTCTCACCGCATATCTTACGCAACTATTGGGTACAGGATGCCTTTCGCTCTGGGAACAGCCTTGATAAGATTCAGCAGTATGGAGGGTGGAAAAGCGCGATCATGCCGCTGTACTATGCTCAGCAACATCGGCCTCTCATGGAAGATTTCAAAGTCAGCGAATAGTGAACGCTAGCTAAGATAGGGAGAATGCCCGCCTGAGATAGACTCCATAGTTTTCTTTGTGCTCCCATATCCGATGGAAGGCTGAAGCCAACGTCAGCCATGCAGCAAATGTTCCTGCTCCCGCATGCAAAGCGTTTCCGCCATCACCTCCCCGCATGATACCTGGTTCGACACAGAACTCCCAATGATAGGGGTAGCGGGCAATGAATAAGCCGAACGCGTTCTGCCGCAGGTGCCGATCCCATCCAGCGGCTTTCTGCCTCCCTAGAGGGGGTATCGAACAAGAAGGTGTCTCATTTCCCCAGCGGAATAACGTTCGCGAATCGGCGGCGCAGGCATATTCCCATTCATCGGAGGTAGGAAAGCGAAATCCTTCCCTTGAGATCCGTTGGAGAGTCTTCTCATACGAAATAGGTTTGACCGTCCGTGTCCACCCGCCTTTGCTCCCTAGAGTCTCATCAAAGGTTGGTGGTGGTGCAAGAGGCGTAGCAAGAACTTCGAGGAGAAATGGCTCAATGCTCACTTGCCGAAAAGGAGTCATAACCTGGTCCAGAAAAGTGTCCAGAGACCCCGCGAACATCTGCGTCTGCACCGTCTCCTGTTCCCAACTCTCTTGTTGATGACGAGTGGGGAGAAAAGGATGGTCCCGATCATAGCCAAGTGTTGGCTCCCCACCGGGGATGAGGACGAAGAATCCATGATGATTGTCTTCAGGAAGACCTGCCCACTCAAACACGGCGGCATGCTGCTTCTGACCACTGAGCGAGCAGGTTTTGAGTGTGTGAAAACGGAATGAGGCTGGCAAGACTCGATCCAGATCACGAGCAACCTCTTCACACTCTGAAAGCTCAAAGCGGTCCCATTGATCTAGCATGAGAAAGGCTTTGAGGAACTTGTCGAGAGGCATGCTTATCTCCTTTACCTGCTGCAATGATGTCTATAAGAAGTTCCACTCATGAGAGATGACGAGGAAAGATACCACAAAAGCCGGGGTTGCTCCAGCCCACGGTCATGGTGGTATCGGAGATGTTGGCGAGGAGATAGTCGTAGAGGGTGTGAGCATGAGAGGTCTCAGACCAGTCAGGGATAGCTGCGGCAAAGGGGCTGCGGGCGGTACGCTCGCCGTGTGTACCATCGCCATCGACGGCGGTATCGATGATCAGGCGATGCGCGCCACTGGTGAGGAGTTGCTGACCGAATTCCTCGACATTGGTATAAGGGAGACAGGGGCTGACGGTGATCTGTGTAGGGACACCGACCGAGCTGGCGTCACGTACGAGTTGCCAGCGCTTCCAGAGAGGTGGTCCCCCTTTGAGGCGCTTGAGATACTCTTGCGAGTCAGTTTCAATCGTGATGGAGAGCCAGAGATAAGGAATGTTCTGCATGAGATCGAGATCTCGTCCAGCGAGCGGTGAGCGTGTTTGCACAACGAGCAGATCAAGGTCAGGATAGCGGGCAAAAACCTTCAGGCATTGGTGCGTCACCTGATATTCGTGCTCAATGGGCTGATAAGGATCGGTGGTGCTGCTCATAAAAATGCGTAGATGCTGACGCCTGGCCGATTTCATCTGGCGCAGTTCTTTGTCGAGAAGCTGGGCCGCGTTCTGCTTGACCTGTACTGCATGGCCCCAGCCTGCTGTAAAGCCACGAAAAGACCAGTTGGGCAGAAATTGAGCATAACAATAGAGCCCGCAGGTGGTTTGCCCGAAACCGCAGCCGATATAGGCGGAGAGTGCGTGAGTAAACGGATATGGCTCCGAGGCCAGAAAGCCATTATGCTGGGCTGTAAGGATGCTTTTTGCTTCTTTTAGCGTAATTTCCATGATAATTTATTCTATCACATCACTCCTCTTATATGAAGAGCCTCTATTTGTCTGATCCCAAGGTGGTCCTTGATCTCCACCAGTCCCTCATCCCTACGACCTGGCATTCCTGTCTACAGGCATCGGCTCTAATGTCCTAGATGTTGCAGGAATTGCTCCACCTGCTGACGTTCTGAAGGGAGGAGTGGGCGGAAACTGGTCCCATCATTGATAAAGACAAGGCGCGACCCCTGGAACGTCACCAGCATATCCGGGCGATGGTCACCATTCACATCGACAAAACTCAACGTCACCGGAGCCAGATCATCATTGGCGCCATAGAGCTGTGGTCCGCTAAAGATGCGCGTATGGGCAGCATCTCCACCAGGGATCTCGATAATCTCGATATGACGATTGAGATTGAGAGCGATGAAATGGGTGGGGACACCGGTTTGTTCATTGTGTCCCACCCAGGCGTCCATCTGGAAGGTACGCGGACGGCCGTAGCGGATATCATCACTGAAGGTAGCAAACCAGCCGAAGACCGTACTCAAAATGGTCCAGAGAATGAGCATCGCGATCATACCCAGGCCCAGGTAGACGAGGGGATGGGTTTGTCCTAATGCTCTTTTTTTCGTAAGCCTGGAGAGTGGTGGTAGATGTGGCAGGGTTCCAACTGTAGTAGAGGCACGTTTCGGCTGGGTGGGCAATGCTGTATCCGTTGTTTTCCGCTTCCATTCCATGACCTTCTCATCTGTCTCCACTTCTATGGCAGCAGGACGTGGGCGCGATGCTCGCTGAGCGACGGGTTGAGCGGCGATAGTACTTCGCTTGCCTATGGGGGGCACAGTGCTTTCTCCAATAGGACGATGGCGGAGTATGCTCTTCGGTGTAATTTTGTCGGTTGATTCTAATACTGGCATCAGGATGGTGCTCCTTTCCTTACAGGCCCGCTGTCGAGGGTGGCCTTACAAGTATGTAGACATTCCAGTTCACAGAAATAGTGCCCTCTAGTCGGAGGCATCCTTTAGATAAATAGTACCTATGTTCTAATTGAAAGGCGCGATTGATAATGGTTAGTAAAAATAAAGAATGAGAAATGTCCTACCTGAGTAATAGCGTGGATATGGATGAACCAACAGAACGGTGGAGTAATCCTACAAAAAAAAGACGCCTACTTGTTCAAGCACGCTGTCGTTGCATCTTCTTCGATGATGTTAGTATACCACACCCCCCTCCGAGTTTCCAGGTGTCTATAGGACAGTTTCCAGGTCAAGGGCAACTTGTAGATCTGGCGGCAAAGGGCACTCAAATTCGACAATATTTCCGGTAGAAGGATGCGTAAAGCGCAACTGATAAGCGTGCAGGAACTGACGTTGCAGAGAGTGATGTGTATTGCCAGAACCATAGACAGGATCGCCGACCACCGGGTGTCCTATAGCCTTCAGATGAACACGGATCTGGTGGGTGCGGCCGGTTTCCAATTGGAGGAGCAGGAGGGTGCGGCGCGCAAAACGCTGGAGGACACGAAAGTGGGTACGGGCCTCCCGACTCTGAGTAGCAGTGATCGTCATTTGCTGACGATGGCGAGGATCGCGGCCAATAGGAGCATCGATACTACCTTGATCGAGCGCAATATTGCCCTCTACCAGAGCCAGATAGCGTTTCTCGATGGCATGGTGTTTCATCTGCTCGATCAAAGAGGCTTGCGTGCGCAGGTTTTTCGCAACGATCAGCAGCCCGGAGGTATCGCGATCCAGACGATGGACAATACCTGGTCGCTGATCTCCCTCCAACCCGTGCAATGCTGGGTAGCGAGCTAGCAGGGCGTTGACCAGGGTATCATCATGATGTCCAGGAGCAGGATGCACTACCATACCAGCTGGCTTGTTCACAATCAGGAGATCCTCATCTTCGTAGAGAATGTCCAGCGGGAGCAAATTTGGCCGGGCCTGAGAGGGTTGTGTCGAGAGGTGTGCCTGTAATACGCGCACCTCATCGGCGTTTCTGAGCGGATAGCCAGGCTTGCTGGCACGACCATTGACCAGGACAGAGCCATCCGAGATCAGTTGCTGGATAGTAGTTCGTGAGAGTCCAGTGAGATGAGTGGTGAGATAGCGGTCGAGCCGTTCTCCCACCTGCTCAGGTTGGATGGTCCAGCGCAGTGGAGGGCGAGTGGTATCAGGATTAGACATCGCGCTCCGTGGTTTGCAGGGTGTTACCCCGGGATGATTGAGTACTGCTGGATTGATGGGTCTCTTGCTCTTGTGTGGTAGTATTCTTATGGCCAAAACCACCCAGGAGAACAAGCAAAAGGAGGAGAAGGACACCGACTGTGATACAGGCATCCGCAACATTAAAGATAGCGAAGTAGTAATTGATTTCAGGAATGCGGAATGAGATGAAATCAACGACATAGCCACTATTATGGGCGCGATCGATGAGATTGCCCAGGGCTCCGCCGATAATCAGGCCAAAGACCACCTTATAGGCCAGTGGCCCCGTATTGAGCATGCGGACGTAAAGGTAGACAACCACCCCGATAGCGGCGGCAATCAGAATAGCCAGAAAGAGATTGTTGCCAGCGAACATACTAAAGGCCGCACCCTTATTCTGGATATATTTGATCACCAGGTACTGCCCAATCAGGGGGATTACTGGTTTACTATCTTGCGGGCTCAGATTTGCCACGACAAGAGCTTTCGTCCACTGGTCAAGTGAGACGACCACCAGCACAGTAAGTAATGCTAATGCATCGTAGAGACGTGCGCGTTTGGCTGCCACGATAGATGTTTCTTCCTTTCCATAAATACCACGGCACCCAGAATTTCCCAGCCTGGGAGGAAATGCCGTCCCCTTTCTACCAACCTCGAAATCGAAGGGATACTTTTATTGGCTTTATACTACACTTTTTTGTTCACATTGTCCATGCATCTATTCCTACCAGTGAGAGTATATGGAGCCGTGAGATGGGCACAGTTCTTTCAACGGCTCCATAGAGAGAGTATTATGCTTGTTGGCTGAGGTTCTGTTGCTCCAATTCCGCCTGATGGCGGGCGCAGCGAGCAGCCCAGGGAATTGCCTCCAGACGCTTTTCAGGTATCGGCTCACCATCAACCACACAGAAGCCATAGGTACCATTCTCGATGCGCTTGAGGGCATCCTGTACCTCGGTTAAGAGAGCCTGTTCATTGACCAGGATCGACTGTTCCTGCTGCGTTTCCAGGAAGTCCACAGCTACTTCTTCAAAGTCCTGTGGATCTTGCTCAATAGGATCAAGCGGTGTCGGGTGAGCTTCCGTCAAATTGCTGGCGCTGGTCTGTAACTCGGCCTGTTTCTCTTGCAGCCGCTTTTTCATCTGTGGTATATCGATAGCCATACAGTTTACATCCTTTCGTCCTCTAACGTGAACATAATTGACCACGAGGAAATATCAACACTCCAATTATACGCAGCTTTCATGGATTTGGTCTCATATGAGTACCAGGTTGAATTCGCGCTGGATTCCCCTCGCTCCCGGTCATTTTTTGTGGTATGATAATCTGCCCTTCAGTGTAATGAGGTGGCAAAAGCTGGTACGAGGAGCGTCCTATAGCCGGAGATGGTTTTTGAGAAAAGGTTGTGGGGAATCCCGATAGACAAAAGAGGCAAAAAAGAGCAACGAGCTTGCCTCCTATGCTATGCTTGAAGAAAGCAAAGGCAGAAGAAAGCGACAGATCAAAGGACGTTGATAGATATGACGGTACCGCAACATCCACAGCAGCCAGAGAATACACACAAAACTATGCTTGAACAGATGAGAGAACTGTCGGAAATACCCTCTCTCTTCAGTGATTTTGACCTGTATCTGTTTGGGCAGGGCAAACACTACTACCTGTATGAAAAAATGGGGGCGCACCCACGGACCGTTGAAGGTATTGAGGGCGTCAACTTCGCAGTCTGGGCACCCAACGCACACGCAGTTTCGGTCATTGGTGATTTTAATCAATGGGATCGCGCAGCTAACCCCATGCTCTTACGCCATACCGATCTTGGAGTCTGGGAATGCTTTATACCAGGCGTGCGAACAGGGGCAGTATACAAATATGCCATCTTCTCACGCTACCATAACTACACCGTGGATAAGACAGACCCCTATGGATTTGCCTCTGAGCTACGTCCGAATACAGCCAGTATCGTGACGGATATCCATCAGCATGAGTGGCGTGATGGAGACTGGCTGGGGGGGCGAGCAGAGAGGCAACAACTGGGATCGCCCATCTCTGTCTATGAGGTGCATCTGGGATCGTGGCGACACGTCCCGGAGCGGCACCAGGAAGGCGCGGTCGAAGAGGATCGCTTTATGACCTATCGCGAACTGGCCCCGGCGTTGGCATCCTATGTCAAAGAAATGGGCTTCACCCATATTGAACTGATGCCAATCACAGAATATCCATTTGACGGCTCCTGGGGCTACCAGGTCACTGGTTTTTACACACCTACCAGTCGCTTTGGCTCGCCAGAGGATTTCCAATACTTTGTGGATTATCTGCATCAGCAAGGTATTGGCATCCTACTGGACTGGGTGCCCGCGCATTTTCCTAAAGATGGCCATGCCTTAAGCTACTTTGATGGCACCCATCTCTATGAGTATGCCGACCCGCGCAAGGGGGAGCATAAACAATGGGGCACGTACGTCTTTGACTATGGGCGCAGTGAAGTACGCAATTTCCTGGCGGCGAGCGCGTTATTCTGGTTGCGTGAGTACCATATTGATGGACTGCGCGTTGATGCTGTGGCCTCTATGCTCTATCTCGACTATATGCGTCCTTCGGGCGAATGGGTAGCCAACCAGTATGGTGGGAGGGAACACCTGGAGGCGGTCGAGTTTCTGCGTCAGTTCAATGAGGCCGTGTATGCTGAAGTACCTGGTACGATCACTATTGCTGAGGAATCAACGGCCTGGCCGCTGGTGACACGTCCGACCTATGTGGGCGGGCTTGGTTTTACTTTCAAATGGAATATGGGATGGATGCACGATATGCTCGAATATATGCATCTGGACCCGATCCACCGCCGCTATCATCATAATAATATTACCTTTTCGCTGATGTACGCCTACTCAGAGAACTTTGTGCTCCCGCTTTCCCATGATGAAGTTGTGCATATCAAGGGCTCCCTGATTAACAAAATGCCGGGCGATCTGTGGCAGCGTTTCGCGAATATACGCGCGTTTTTTGGCTATATGTGGAGTCATCCTGGAAAAAAACTGCTCTTTATGGGAGGAGAATTTGGACAGTGGCACGAATGGAACTATGCGGAGAGTCTAGATTGGCATCTCCTCGCCCCACCCAGTGATCCACTGCACGCCCAACTGCGTCAATTTGTTGCTGACCTCAATCGCCTCTACCAGCGAGAGCCAGCCTTAAGCGAACTGGATTGCGATCCCGAAGGATTTTCCTGGATTGATTGCCATGACTCGGATAATAGTGTGATCTCCTTCATGCGACGCAGCAAAAAGGAAGAGGAGACGCTTGTGTTGGTCTGCAACTTCACACCCATTCCACGGCATGGTTATCGTCTGGGTGTTCCGCATGCGGGAACCTATGATGAAGTCATCAACAGCGATCACCCTGATTATGGCGGGAGCGGACTGCTCAATCAACAAGATATGCCCAGCGGACCAATCTTCTGGCAATCCTGCCCCCATTCGATTCTGTTAACGCTACCACCGCTAAGCACCGTCATGTTAAAGCGACGGGCCAATACTGTGGAAGAAGGGATGCAAGAGGATGAGTCGTAATTATAACTTTGAAAAGAAGTCTGCTAATGGATCAAAGGCGAATGGCCGTGTGAAAAAGGCCACCGATCGCTATCGTTCATTGAGAAGCAAAGGTGGTGCAGTCACTGAGGATGAGCGACTATTAAGCCGCAGGACCCAACCATTGGTAAGCCCGTCAGAGCCAGTGCCTCAGGAACAGATCCGCGAAGAGGACCATGCCTTTGAGCGGGCCCTCAATCTGGACTTTACGATCACTGATCCCTGGCGTGTTATGCGCATCACAAGCGAATTTGTCAACGGTTTTGACGCCCTGGCGCATATTCCGCCATCTATTGCTATCTTCGGGTCGGCGCGTACAAAAGCCACCGATCCTATCTATAAAGCGGCAGTTGAAACTGCCCGCCTGCTGGCGAAAGCGGGCTTTGGCATTATCACTGGGGGAGGGCCGGGCATTATGGAAGCAGCCAATAAAGGGGCACAGGAGGGTGGTAATCTCTCAATCGGCTGCAATATTGAACTCCCTTTTGAGCAAAACCCCAATCAGTACCTGGACATCTCACTAGATTTTCGCTACTTTTTTGTACGCAAAACCATGTTTATCAAATATTCCAATGCCTTCATCATTTTTCCCGGTGGCTTTGGCACGATGGATGAATTGTTTGAGGCTTTGACCCTTATTCAGACAAAAAAAGTCAGTCATTTTCCGGTTATTCTCTATGGTTCAGGCTACTGGGGAGGGTTGGTCAACTGGATACGTGAGACAATGCTCTCGGACGAGAAAATTTCGCGAGCTGACCTGGCTCTGATGTGTGTTTCAGATGACCCTGAAGAGATGTGCAAAATGGTCTGTGATGCCTATCAGGAGACGTTTCTACTGGAAAAAGAAAACCCCAATCGCGAAAAGTCTATTCGCTAAGATGCGAGCCGGTCTTGCCAACAGCGCCGTTGGTCTAACACAATAAAGTACCTCTAGATGGCCCGATTGCCATCTATCTGTGCTTTATGCTGTACTTCTTAATATGGAGGAGAAGAACAATGGCCTTTAATTTGAGAAACAGGCACTTTCTCAAGCTGGATGATTACTCACAAGAGGAAATCGGCTTTCTGTTACGGCTGGCGGCTGAATTGAAAACAGCAAAATACGCCGGTGTAGAGGTGCAGCGACTGCAAGGCAAGGCAATCGCGCTGATCTTTGAGAAGGACTCAACGCGTACACGTTGTGCGTTTGAAGTTGCCGCCTTTGATCAAGGGGCTCGCGTTTCCTATCTTGGTCCAAACGGCTCACATATTGGATATAAGGAATCGATAAAGGATACTGCGCGCGTGCTTGGGCGTATGTACGATGGTATCGAATATCGCGGTTTCGCGCAGGAACTGGTGGAAGAGTTGGCTGTGCATGCAGGTGTGCCAGTGTGGAATGGACTCACTAATGAGCATCATCCAACCCAGATTCTGGCAGATTTTCTGACCATGCAAGAGCACGCCCACAAGTCTCTGAATGAGATCTCTTTCTGCTTTCTGGGAGATACTGGGCATAATGTGGGAACCTCACTGATGATGGGGGCAGCCAGGATGGGTATGGATCTGCGCCTGATTGGCCCTAGAGATTATTGGCCTGATCACGCATATGTGGAGCGGGTGCTGGAAGTGGCACAGCAGCATGGGGCACGCATTACGTTAACAGAGGATGCCGAAGAGGGAGTAAGAGGTTGTGACTTCCTCTATACCGATGTCTGGGTGTCAATGGGAGAAGCGGTGGATTTGTGGGGGAAGCGTATCAAAGAGATGCTGCCCTACCAGGTCAATAGTGCATTGATGGCGCTAACCAGGAATCCCGCCACCAAATTTATGCACTGCCTGCCAGCTCTCCACAATACCGAAACCAGGCTTGGTAGGGATATCTATGAGCAATACGGTCTAAAGGAACTTGAAGTCACTGAAGAGGTGTTTGAGTCGAAAGCGTCGATTGTTTTTGATCAATCAGAGAATCGGCTTCATACCATAAAAGCAATCATGGTCGCGACATTAGGAAGCTGATGTGAAGCGGTTAATTGTCTAAAAGGAACCATTGAAAACTAAGGTTGGTACATTTCAGTTTTCAATGGTTCCTAAATGTTTCTCTGCCTCAATGTACTGGATTGCGATTTTATCCACTTTTCAGCAAAGCCTTTGTAACATATCGTGGCACCGTCTCACGCTCGCAAGCCAATCGACAACAAGTAGACGGTGTTTTGTCCTGTAGCATCTTTTGGCAGCGATTCAGTAGTGTGTAGCATATCTTTGCCTCATTTGTCACCAGCATTCGAACCGCGACCAAGATGCCGTCCTGGCAGGATTAACCTTGCCCTGGAGCACTGGCCCGTTGGAAGGGCACATCAATCGGCTCAAACTGATCAAAAGACAGGGGTATGGCCGCGTGCAGTTCGATCTGCTCCGGCTTCGAGTCCTTCACCATCATCAAAAGAAGCAGAATGAAAAGAAGCGGTCTGACCATCAACAGAAGGTGGATGCAAAGAAGAAGCAGAAAGCAAGAGAAAACAGCCTAAGCTCTCAACATATCACATTTGCTATCAGCAGAGTTGCGTAAGAACCGCTAAATGCGTCACTCCCTTGTTTTTGGCTCAAAAAATGGGTAATCTTGCACATACCATCCGACCGCCTCTCCACCTATACTCCAGATAGCAACTCAAGAAACGCGCACCACGCTCACGAGAGAACCGCTCTTCTGTGAGCGAAATGAGGAGGTACACATGGCTCATCTTGAACGCATTTTGATTGTCGGCGGAGGAATCGCCGGACTGACTCTGGCAAGGGCCCTGCACCGGCAGGGTTTTCAAGCGGAGCTGGTGGAACGCAGCCCGAGCTGGCAGGCCACAGGGGCTGCTATTGGCACGCCCAGGCGGCTCTTGCGGCGCTCTCGCATGACGAGCAGGTCCTCTGTAACCCCGCCGAAGAGG
>Ga0070730_10005308_pt1 | contig 11145 bp, 9 predicted proteins | sample Coa_R1_3_FD_66447 | JGI IMG/M metagenome (GOLD analysis project Ga0070730, IMG submission 66447) | Surface soil microbial communities from Centralia Pennsylvania, which are recovering from an underground coalmine fire - Coalmine... | ecosystem: Environmental > Terrestrial > Soil > Unclassified ... | reverse complement strand
AAATTTCCGGCCATCGGTCAGCCAGCCGGTGTAGTGCACGCTGACCGTGTCGCCCGGGTGCGGCGAGTAGCCCATGCCCTCGGCCAGTGTCTCAACAATCAGTCCGTGGCTGCTCATGCCTGCCCTCCTTGTCGCGTCGCGGCTGGCCTATTGGCCCAGCCTCTCAGCGCATTCTAGCACAGGCTCTCTAACTGTCCTGCTCGCCTGCCCTCTTCAGATTTTCCACTTTACCTGCACCCCGAGTTCGTGTAGGATAGCCGTTCGAAGCACGGAACGATTCTTGGAATCGTCAGGCCCTCATCGTGAGCGAATCGGCTCCAGGCTCCAACCCTCCGCCAGCGCTGCGGGTGGCCGTCCTCGACGGCTACCAGGGCATCCTCGACGGGTATCATTTTCGTCTGGATAAGCTGACAAACATAAAAATTGTCGCCGAAGCCCTCAACGGCGCCGACTTTGAAGAGCAGCTGGCCCAGCACCCGGCCGACATCGCCCTGATGACCCTGCGTGTGCCGGCCGCGCGCGACAACCCGGCTTACTACCCGCTGGTCCACGCCATCCCGCGCCTGCACGATCAGTATCCGCAGCTCACCGTGCTGGTCTTTTCGGGCCTGGCCGATCCGCGCCAGATCCGGTCTGTGATGGCCGCCGGGGCCAGGGGCTACATTCTTAAGGATGACGCCCAGATCTACCCGGTGCTGCCGCAGGTGCTCTACAGCATCAGCCAGGGCGGCGTGTTCTATAGCCCCACCGCCCAAATTGCGCTGCGCCAGTCCGACTTCGATCCCGGCGGCCACCCGCTGCTCACCCCGCGCCAGCTGCAGGCCCTCGCGCTCTGCGCCACCTACCCGCGCGAGTCGCTCAGCCAGCTCGCCGCTCGCATCAGCGTCACACCCAGCACCGTCCGCAACCTGCTCTCTCAGGCCTACGAGCGCCTCGAAGTTCGCTCGCGCGAGCAAGCCGTCCTGCGCGCCCACAAGCTGGGCCTGCTGGTCAACAACCCCTGACCAGACCGCGCCAGTAGCTTGCTTATTCCAGCCCGCCCGCCGTCACGCCGCGCCCGTGCCGTCACGCCTCCCATGCTGTCACGCTGCATATGCCGTCACACGGAGTATGGACTGTCACGCTGAGGGCGAATGCGCATACTTGATAGTAAAAGTACGGTCGCGCCCGAAGCGCCTCGGGTGGATTAACCGTCCGCATATTCTGACCAGCGCGCACGCGCCAACCTGTGCTAAATAAAACCGGTGGCGCGCGAAGAGCCTCGGTTGGATGTGCCCACCGCCGAGGCCCTTCGCGCGCCACCGTGTATGTCCTATCGAGCCCATGCGTTCGCGCTCAGGGTGACAGCCACGCGGGCAGGTAGCGACAGCCACGCGGGGCAGGTGGTGACAGACGGCCCCGTTTTGAAACGCGCCCGTGCAGGCTCAGATGAACCGCCTGTGATCCGTAGGGGCAGCGCGGCGGGCGAACGTGGCCGCGGCTTGGGCCCCTAGTTGGCAAACACCTGAACGCGCACGATCTTGGCCACGCCGTAGCGGTTGCGGATGGTCCAGTTGGGCGCGTTGTAGAAGATGGCCAGCGCCGTGCCGGTGTCGGTCAATGCCGGCGCGGTGCCCAGCGAGCTGACCAGCACGGCCCCGCCGGAGGCGGTGACCAGCACCAGGGCGCTGGTGTTGTCGTTGGCGTTGCTGACCAGGACCAGGCCGCGGAAGTTGCCCAGCCCCAGCGTGCCGTTGGCGGCCAGCGTGTTGGCCTCGAACCCCGCGCTGAAGTTGTTGCCCTGGCGCACGGCGCCGCTGAGCGCGAGCTCCCCGGCCGCGGCGCCGGTGGCGCTGCCCAGGTTGAGCGCGGGTATCGTCCAGTTGTCCACGCTGCCATAAACGGCAATCAGCAGCCCATCGTCGGTGTTGGTCGGGTCGAAGAGCACCACCGCCGCCTCCACGTTGGGCACGAGCAGCGCTGGCGGCAGCCACTGGCTGACCGGGATCTGGGCCTCGTTGTCGGCGCCCTCGATGAGCACCATGGCCGCATAAGTGGCCGCGTCAAAGCTGAGCAAGGTGGCGCGGTGGATGCTGGCCACCCCCTCACCGGCCTTTCTCTATCAGGCTCGATCCTGCAGGACGTAGACACAGCGCAATCGAGTGTATGGGGGCCATACCATCTCCTTTTGTCGTGGCACTTCGTGCTACGCCGTGCCTTTCAGCGTGAGCCGCTGATAGAACGGCCGGGCGCCGCCGGCGTTGAAACGCTCCTCGAACTGCGCCACGCGCCAGGTGCCGGCGGTGGCCGGGTAAGTGGTGCCCGAAATGCTGATCACGTCGCCGGGCTCCAGCGCGAACGATGGCGGGGCGTCGAAGACACCGGCGCGCCGGTGCTCCATCTGGCTGACCAGGTGCGCGGCCGCGGCCGCGGTGGTGGCGGCGTCAGTGGTTACGCGCCGGTCGTTGATCAGCAGCGAGCGCCGGCGGCCGGTGGCGGCCAGCGTCGCCAGGTCGACGCCTTCGGCCACACGGTTGCGCGGCGGGCTGGCGATGAACTGCAGATACGTGACGCTCTCGTCGGCGCCGAACCAGGGCGGCGTGTTGAGCGCCCAACTGGGCACGGCGCCCACACGCGGCGCGGCGCTCCTGGTCGTGGGTTTGCTGGCCAGCCAGGCGGCATGCTCGCCGGGGCCGCCGCCGAAGGTGTAGACGCTGGCGGGCGCCGCGGTGGGCACGTAGAAATAGAGCGAGCCATCCTCGCGCACCACATACTCGAACGGCAGCCGCTCGGCGAGCGAGCGCAAGCTGCTGGTGGCGTTCTCGGGGGCGGCATGGGTAAAGGCGCTGATGGTGTCGGACCAGGCCGCGTTAGCGTCAAAGGTGGTGGTGTGCACGCCAGCCAGCGCGCAAACCCACTGCACGAGGAATTTGATTGTGGCGCCGCGATAGGTGTAAGCCGTTTCGGCAAACCACGAGCCCAGCAGCCCGCGGGCATCGGTGCATGAGAGCTGCAGCAGCCCATCGGCGAAGAGGAAGCGATAGCCTGTGACGTACCAGGCGCCGGCGCTCTGTGGATACTGCACGCCTTCGATGACCAGGCCGCGCGTGAGCGTGAGCACGCTGAACAGCCGCGGGGCGGCCAGCGCGCCGCTGCGGTTATCGATCAATAGATTGAGCTCGCCCTGGAGCGAGGGCGACACCGGCGAGGCGCCGCCGCGGCCGTTGGGTCCGCCGCCCTCCTGATGCCCGCCGCGGCCGCTGAGCAGGGTGTAGGCAACCACGGCCGCGTTCGACCAGTAAGTGTATGTGTCCAGCCGCCACACGCCGGACTCCAGCCCCATGTAAGCCTGCGCCCACTGGCCGCCGGCGGGCGGCGGCAGGATCGTCAGCATCGCCTCGTTGCCGGTGACCGGGGTCGGCAAGGGATCATCCCAGAACAGGCCATCGTTGGAGGCGCTGACCTGGTAGTTCGTAATGTTATTCATGTTCCACAGGTGGAAGCGGTAAAAGCTCAGCCACCAGTAGCCGCCGATCTGCCGCTGCGAAAAGTTGAGGCAGTTGAATGAGCCGCTCAGCCCGTTGCCGCTGAAAAGAATCTGCCCCGCGCTCCAGGTGGCGGAGCCAGTGGCGCGGGTGTACGCGACAATTGAGTACGTCGCCCAGGTGGCGAAGCCCTGCACGCTGGCCGCGACCACGTAGCGGCCATTGAGCGTGTCCTTGAAGGCCGCGATCTCGGGCAGCGCCGTGCTGAACACCGCGCCGGCGCTCTCGGCGGCGCTCCAGGTGTTCGTGCTGTCGTTGTACGCCTGCCAATAGATTTGCGTTTGGTAGGCCTCCATCAGCCCGCACTGGGGCGACGCGCCGCTGACGCCGGCCAGGTTGCAATTCGCGACCAGCGGGGTGCGCATGGTGGCGGCGGCGCTCCACACGGCGCAGTCCGCGCTGCGCCTGAACTTCAGGTCCCCGGTTGAAAGCTCCTGATAGACGACGACCACATACGTGCCGGTCCAGAAGATCCCGATGGTCAGCGAGCCCGCCACATTGGCCGCCACCAGGTTGGTCCAGTTGGTCCACTGCGCCGCGACGGTCGGGTCAACGACCTTCTGATAGTCCAGCGCGCCGCTGGTAAACCGGATGCGCACATAGAAGCTGCCGCACTCGACGCCGATCACGCGGCCGCCGGTGTAGACGCCGCTGACGGTCTTGGTCGGGTGCAGCCGGCCATTGTCGGCCAGGCTGGCCAGGGCGAAGCCGCGGCCGTTGGGCAGCTTCTGATTGGCCAGCAGGGTCGCGTTGATCGTCTTCACGGTTTGGCCCACATCCTGCGCCGGCGGCCGGGTCCTTGCCCGGCGTCGGCGTGACCTGCCCCAACGGCGAGCCGTTGGGGTGCGCGATGCAGCTCGCGGCACTGCACGCAGGTGCAACGCTGAATGTTGCGCGTGGTGCGGCTGGCGGCGCGGCCGCATGCACCCCAACGCCCTTGGGCGTTGGGGCAGGTCGCGCGGCGCTGCCCGGGCTCTTGGAAGTGAACGCGCGGCGGGGAATGCGTCACACCGCACCACCCACCGGCAGGATTATGTGATTGAGAGTTTGCATGGTGGTGGGCGCGTGTGTCACCACAGCGGGTAGCGCGACTGCCGCGGGTTGCGGTTCGAGTCCCACTTGTCGATGCCCCAGCCGTCGGCGAAGGCGGGCCCGCTGCTCGGCGCGCTGGCCGCCACTGCCGCCAGCCAGCCGCGGAACTCGGCCATGCGGTCCGCGCTCCACTGGCGCAGCGCCGGCACTTCGCTTGGGTCCAGGCGGATCGTGCCGATCTGGTCGATCTCGGCGCTCGAGGCCACGTAGGCGGCGGCGCCGGTGACCAGGCCGCTCTCGTGCAGCGGCCAGACACTGGTGTAGCTGCCGCCGTCGAGCCCGCTGATGGTGTGCGGCAGGGTGTACCACAGCCGCAGGTTGTCGCCGGCCTGGGGCTGGCTGCTGGTCTTGCTGGCCAGCAGCAGCACCGGCTGCCCCTGGTCCCACCACACCCGGAAGCCGCTCACCTGGTTGGGCGGCCATTGCTCGGTGTCGGGGTCAAACGGCCACTACACATCGAGCACGCTCATCAGGCCCGCTAGGCCGCCCAGCGCGATCTCGTGCCCGTCGCCAGGCAGCGTGATATAGGTCTCGCTGGCCTGGGGCAGGGCGCTGCTGTAGTCGCTGAGCGCGGCGCGCAGCCCCTCATCAATGGTCGCCGTGGCAAAGACGGCGTTGCCGGTATCGACCAGGCGCGCGGCAATGCGCGCTTCAAGCTGCGCCAGGGTGGACATGGCTTACTTCTTCGCCTTGCTGCCGGCACCAACGGCTTTGCTGCTGGTGTGCGCCGCCGCGGCAGTCGCCGCCGCCCGCCGCTCTGGCGCGGGCGTGACACCTGCCTCTGGCGCCAGTACCGATGTGATGCCCTGCAGATAGGTGGTCAGGTCGGCGCCCAGTTGGGCGAGCAGTTGCTCGGGGCTAAACGTGTACTTCTGCCCGGTGCCCAGCAGCACGACCAGCGTGCCATCGGCGCGGGTAAACACGTTCACCAGGTCCACGGTCTGCACGCCCAACAGGCGGGCGGCGACGTCGAGCAGCTCTTTATCTCCTGAAGGGGAGGCGCTGCGATCGGGTGCGGGTTGTTCGGTCATTTATTGATCCTTTCTGCACACGCACCCTCCACCTTAGCGGGTGCGTTTCATAAGCCCCTGCCGGTGGGTGGTGCGGTGAAGGGCCGGCCTGGCTGAGGGGCCGCCAGGCCGGCCGCTGGCTGGCGGGCGCCGGGGCGCGCCCGGTTCAGCCTACACGCGCAGGGTGAAGTTGGCCCGGCAGCCATAGTCGTCATACACGCTGGTGCCCGGGTCCACGATGGCCACGTCCAGGTAGACCAGGTCGTTGGGGCCCAGCCACCAGGGCGTGGTGATGGTGAGGGTCATGTGGTGCTTGCCGATGGCATAGCGCAGCGCGGCGCTTGTATGGAAGCTGTCGTAGGTGAAGGGCTGCGTGACGGGCGCGCTAAAGGCGGTGCCGGTGGCGGCGCTGCCCGGCGGCAGGGTGGCCAGGTCGATGACCGGCGTCAGGCTGGTCAGGTTGGCGGTGCCAATCTCGTACCACAGATCGATGCTCTTCAGATAGGCGCCTTTGAGCCCGATCGCGTTCTGCATCGGCACAATCGGGTAGACCAGCTGATTGGTGGCGCCGGCGGCGGTCTTGCGCTTCATGTACGTCAGCGCCACATTGCCCACGGTGTCGGTCCACGTGCCCACCGTGTGCAGCGCGGCGGTCGGCGGGAAGAACTGCGACACGTTGGTGTCGTGCACGTAGCCGCCCTGGGCATCGCCCAAGGGGCCGCCGCCGCGGTAGGCCACGCGGGCGGCGCGTTGGACCTTGGCCCAAAGGCTCACGGCCGGGCCGGGCCTGACCCGCCCGCTGTTGATCTGGGCCTGGCGGAGGCTGCTGGCGAAATCTTGCTCGTTCATTGGAATTCCTTTCCCCCGGAACTGCCGGGGGCAGGCCTGCCCCATGGGGGCCGGGCTACTAACCTGCACCTGCGCGGTTGGCAGGTGGGGTGCTGCTGCGGGTGCCAGCCGCCGGCGGCATTGGGGTCGCCGCCGGCGGTCGTGCTGTAGTGCCGCTTACTCGGCTCTGGCCGATGCCCCAATGCAAGCGTGGCCTCAGCCGGCCACGTTCTCCTTGTGCAGCGGGCGGAAGTCGTTCACCCACACTGCCAGGAAGTGGCGCACCTTGAGCCGGTGCTCGTCGTTCATGAAGACCGCCGGGCTCAGCTCGTCGCCGGCCACGAAGATCTCGGGCGTGATGCCGAAGCGCTCGCCGACGAAGATGGCCGGGGCCACCAGCGGATCGCAGGCCGCGGCCCAATCGGTGGCGTCGGTCCATTCGGGCACCGTGATCACGTCGCCGGGCTCGCCGCGCTGCAGGTTCTCGCTGTAGATGCTGGTGGTGTGCTCCAGCGACGGATACAGCAGCTGTTTGGCGGTGAGCTGCAGGGCGCGCGGCACCAGCAGGTACTTGGGGTTAATGCCCATCTTGGGGCCGACGCCCAGCGTCGCGCCGGCGCCGGTGTTCTTCGTCAGCATGGGCTGGTTGTAGATCGCGGTCGAGACCACCTCCCACTGCGCCGCGGCCAGGGCAACGGTCAGCAGGTTGGCATGGCCGCCGCCGGTGGTGACGGCGCTGCTGTTGAAGAGCGCGCCGGTGTCGGCCAGGGTGGGGCCCACCGCGCCGTTCATCGTGAAGATGGCCGCCACTTGCTTTGAGATGTTGCGCAGCGCGGCATTGGCCAGCTCGCGCGGATACGCAGCCAGCTTGCGGCTGTCGTCGGTGTCGATCAGCTCCAGCGTCAGCGGGATGTAGCCCCCGTATTTGGTGAAGGTGACCGTCTCCGGGCTATCGCCGACAGCCAGCTCGGTATACTCGCCGCCCTCGGCCACGGTGGGCAGGCTGCCGACCGTGCCGATGAGCGTGCCGGTGATCGACTTCAGCGAGTTGAAGTGCTCCACCACCACAATCTTCTTCCACCAGTCGTAGCCGGCGCGGCCCAGCGCCGCCCAGCGCTCCACGATGATCTTGTTCATGGCGTTCTTCACCAGGCCGCTGAAGTCGGCGGTGGTGGCCAGCTGCACCCGGTCGGCGTAAAAGCCGCCGTGATAGTCGAAGTCGCCCGTGAGCATGTGGTACAGCTCGCGGATGCCCGACAGCCGCGGCACAGCCACGCCGGCCGCGTCGGCGTCGCGCGGGGCCTGCAGCAGGTCGTCGACCGCGGCCTGCAGCCGCTGCCGGTCGTTGAACTGCGCACTGATGCGTCCCGGCCCCTGGATGAGGGCGCCGGCGCTGAGCGCGGCCACCAGCTGGCGGCTCTCCTCGATGGCGGCCGTCAGGTCCTTCGGGTCAAAGGCCTGGCCGCTGAAGCGCGCGCGGATGGCCTGCTGCGCTGGGGTGGGCAGCCGCGAAGCCGCCAGCCCGCTGTCCAGCAGATAGCTGCACATCTGCACACGCACCGCGCGGGCGGCTTCGGCCTCGCGCGCCTGGCGCGTCTGCTCGACCTGTGCGCTGAGCAGCGTGCGCAGGGCTTCGACATCGGCGGCGCCGGACTGGAGTCCGCTCGCTGCGGCGGGCGGCGCAGCGGGCGCTGCGCCAGGGGTAGGTGTTGCTTCCGGTGGCATAGGGGTCTCCTGGGCAGTCGCTGGCCCCAACACGGCAGCGTTGGGGTAGAGCTGCACCGAATTAAGGGCGCGGATGAAAGCCCCTCCGCGCGCGGGGTGAAACACCAGGTCGAGCGACAGCACGCGCAGGATGCGCGTGACCACCCGGTTGGCGCCGGCGTTGAAAATCACGTCGGCCGAAAAGCCGACCCGCGGCTTGTGCGCTTTGTCGGCCAGCATCTCGCGCGCCAGCGCATCCACCAGCGGCCCGCTGGGGCCGGTGGTCTGAAGCTGGGCGGTGATGCCGTGCTGCTCGGGATCCCAGGCCGGCGTGTGCACCAGGCCGCCCAGGTCGCGCAGGCTGCGGCCATGCGTCAGCTCGCCGTGGTCCACGAAGGTCTCCAGGTTGTCCCACAGCGGCAGGCTGGCTTGCAGCGCGGCCTCGGTGAAGGTCCAGCCGTTGGCCTGGCCGGCATTGATCGCCATGATCTCGAAGTGGCCGTCAGGCGCCACCTGGCCGGTGGCGGAAAGTTGTACCCGCAGCTCACCCGCACCCTGGTTTACGGATAGGCCGGCTAAAGGACCGGGGCTGGTGTCCAAGGCGGCCTACATCCGAGCGGCGCGCGCCGCTGGGGCAGGTTGCGCGCCGGGCAGCGGGTCGGTGGGCTGCTGCGTCTGCTCGCTGGGCGCAGGGTCGGGCGCCAGCGCCCCTGGGCGTTGGGGCAGGCGGCCGCCCAGCACGGCGGTCTCGTATTCGCGGCTCGCCGGCGGCCCGGCGTAGCGCTCGGGAATGTTGGGGCTGTCGGCCCACGCGGTGTGGGCGCCGGGGCCGCGGTCGGTCTCTTCGTGGGTCAAGTCGTCGAGCAGCGGGGCGGGGTAGTTGACGGGATCGTAGTCAGGCATGGGGCTCCTTTGTAGAACAGTAGGCAGTCGGCAGAAGGCAGAACGCAGTATGCAGAAGTCGGAAGTCGGAAGTCGGATGGCAGTAGGCACGCCCGACGATAGGCCGGGCAGAAGGCAGAACGCGGTAGGCAGAAAGCCGTAGGGGCGCACCTGTGTGTGCGCCCTGGGCAGACACGCAGTCGGCAGAAGGCACGGCTGCTGCGCTGCCGTCCGGCTTGGGTGGGCGTCAGGCGCTGCCATCGGGTGAGATAGTCCGGTTGGTGGGTGGCCGCGGCGCATTCGGATCGCGGGCGCCGGCGGTGGCGGGCGGGATCGGCAGGGTGGGGGCCGGGGCCGCGGCGCCGCGCTTGAGCATGGCTTGCACGTCCACGTTCTCGCCGCAAAAGCGGTACACCAGGCGCAGCAGCTCGGCGTCGTCGATGATTTGCCGGTCGCGCAGGTTGGTGAAGGCGGTGGCAATCAGGCCGGCGGCCTGGGCCAGCGCGGCATTGTCGCGCGCGCTGATGTCGCTGCCGGTCAGCGTGATGCGTTCGGCCAGGTTTACCGCCGGGTCCACCAGGCCGCGGCGCGCCAGCACCACCCGCGCCACGTCCTCCAGCATCCACAGGAAATAATTCTGGCGCTGCTCGTAGTGGCGGAAGGTCGGGCCGCCGGCGGCCTCGGCCGTGGTGCGCGTGGCGCTCTCGGGCTCGGCCAGGAAGTGCAGCGGGTTGCCGCTGCCGGCGCTGATCATCTTCTTCAGCGCCAGCCCATCCTCGCCGGCGTCGTGCGCGGCCAGGCTCGGCTGAATGACCTCCCAGGTCTCGGTGTCGTCTTTGACGAGCACGGCGCCGGGGGTGGGCGGGTTAGCGTTGATCTCGGCCTGGCGCGCCAGCCGGTCGGCCTTGCTTTGAAAGGCAGCGCTGACCACGTACATGAACGCCTGGCGGAAGCGGTTCAACCGCGCTCGGTCCTCGAGCCAGTTGCTGTAGCGCGCCAGCCAGCGCAGCAGCGGCGCCAGGTCGCTCTCGCCCCAGGCCGCGGCCACCGGCCGGTTGATGGCGTAGTGCAGCGCGACTGTTGGGAATGTGCCGTCCGGGTTCTGGCAGTCGGTGGCCTCGTCATAGGCCGGCCAGGTCCACGGGCCGCGGCCGGGCACCCCGCTGCCGTCATTAGGCGCGCCGGGCGCGGGCTGCTCACCGGTGGCGCTGGTCCCCCGCTGTGAAGACGCAGGGGATTGCATCGTCACATACGGCGCGGCGCCAGCGTTGAAGAGCGGTTGATTGGCCACGCCCACGCCGCTGGCCACCAGGCTCGCCCCCCATTGCATTTTTTCGACGATGGCCAGCGGCTGCTCGACGTCGTTCGGCCGCGTAATGATGGTCTGCACCTGGGTGGCGGGCAGCGCGCGCACGTAGCTCATGCCGGCCTGGTCGGTGCTGACGAGCACGATGAGATTGCCGGCGCGCGTCAGCTCGTCGCACCATTCCACAATGCGCACCGGCATCCGGTTCAGCCGGTGGGTCCACCAGGCTTTGAGAAAGTCGTTGGTCGGCTCGTGCTTGGCCTCCAGCTTGATGCCCTCGCCGATCACGTACTGCGTCGTCAGCGACACAATGCGCTTGGCCAGCGGGTTGGTGCGCCAGGCCAGCAGCGCGTCGCGCAGAATCTCCTCGCGGTCGGCGGTGAAGCGGTCGCGCTCGAGCTGGCTCTGGCCGCTGATGATCGCGTCGCGCGTGTCGTCCAGCGCGGCGACGGCGAGCTGCACGCGGCGCGTGATGGTGGGACCGAGTATGCGATTGAACAAATGAGTAGGCAGTCGGCGGAAGGCAGTCGGCAGAAACCGCGATCCGCTCTCTGCCTCCTGCCGACTGCCTACTGCCGACTGTTTTACAGTGATTGCCATTTAGAAACCTTTCTCCATGGTCGTGAGCGGGTCGGGCATTGAGAGCACCGTGCCGGGGCCGGTGTCGGCCGCCCACGACTGCTCGTCGAGCACCGCGCACAGCGCGGCGCTGAGCACGGTGTCGTCGTGCACGAGCTCGCCCGTCGCCGGGTCGCGCGTGCCATCCGGCACACCCCAACGCAGCAGGTGCGCCGGGCCG
>Ga0070730_10005306_pt1 | contig 11147 bp, 11 predicted proteins | sample Coa_R1_3_FD_66447 | JGI IMG/M metagenome (GOLD analysis project Ga0070730, IMG submission 66447) | Surface soil microbial communities from Centralia Pennsylvania, which are recovering from an underground coalmine fire - Coalmine... | ecosystem: Environmental > Terrestrial > Soil > Unclassified ... | reverse complement strand
CCGCGATTCTGAATCTGTACCGATCCCACTTCGCGTGCCGCCGCTTTGAGCGCATCAAAGCAGCACGGCAGTGGAGTCCGGATCACCTCGGTCCAAGTGGTCAAGCCGCCAATCCGAATCTGATCCGCGTTGCGCGAAATCCCGCGAAGCTCCCCGACCGCAGTGATGTCGACGACGGTCCCGCGAGGCAGTCGATCACCCAGGGCAGGATAAAAATCCGTTCCGCCGGCCAGAATCTGCCCGCCCGGGGAGGCCAGGAGAGAAACCGCCTCATCCAAAGTTTTCGGTCTCAGATACAAAGGCCCGGTCCCCAAACAACGCGCCGCACCACTTCCAGAGTTTGTATACGAAGCCCGCCTCTTTGTACAGGCGTCGGTTCCACAATACGCCAGGAAGCATCCACCTGCCTTACCTCAACCCAAGAAAGGCCGATCTGCCGCCACCCCACGCCAGACGCCACTTTCAGGGGGTTGACTTCTGCGCGAAACTCTGTCAAAACAGAGCGGACATGTCGCAGTGGAACATTAAAGCGTCGACCCTTTTCATCCTCAGTTGCGTCGTTTTTCTGATGCTGCTGATTGTGGTGTTGCCTGACGTCGACCTGCCGGATACGGCATTCCACCGCGGAACCGCCCCCGTGCTGGTGCATGCGGCTGCCACCGCTGCGCCGGCAGCCGTCACGGTTGCCGCCGTTTTTCAGTTCCCCGATGCCGCACAGACGCCGCATGCGTTTCGTGACTGGGGAGCCCCGGCCGTAACCCCTGATCCGAGCTTCCGACCGATTCTGCTCCGTTCCATCCGCCGCTAGCGAGTTCCGTCCGCTGCGCTCAAGCTTGCTTCGTTTCACGAAGCAGGGAAGGGGCAGCTTGGGCGGCGATTCCGAGTCCCGGGGGGGACTTCTCGGGGTCGAGCCCCTGCCCCATTTTCCAACCCTTATGGATTTCAACGGTGAAAAATCGAGGACACGCGATGATTTTCGACCTTAGTCAGCTATGCGCCCCATCCGTGGGCGAAATCATTCAACAAGCCGCTGCCAGAATCGGACTCAGCCAAACTGAGATGGAAGATTTACTGGAAAGCGAACTGAACACTGATCATTTGCTCGAATACATCACAGCTGTAGTTTCAAATCGCATGAACTGACGAGCACCCGGGCGGGGACTTCGATTGAAGGCAGTCGATTCCCCGCTCTTTTATACTTCCCTCGATACTTCCCGCGGAAAACATACTTCACTCGGAAAATCCGCCTCGCTGTGTTCTAATCTCCGCGTCTTAATTCTCTGTCGAGATTTATCGGAGGAAATGCATGCCTCAACGCCGCGTAAGGCGTATCGCGACTTTGATTGTAGCTGTGACGCTCGTGGGTTCGGCTTGGGGACAGTCCGCGCCTTCCACACCTCCCGCTGATCTTGACGCCTATGTCGCCGCCTCGATGAAGACTTTCGACGTCCCAGGCATGGCCGTCGCCATTGTGAAAGACGGCAAGATTCTCGTCGCCAAAGGCTACGGCGTCCGCAAGCTCGGCGACCCTACGCCCGTAGATGAATTCACGCTCTTCGGCATCGGCTCCAATACCAAGGCCTTCACGACCGCCGCACTTGCCACGCTGGTGGACGAAGGCAAACTCTCGTGGGACGACCTCGTCTACGAGCGACTGCCCGGCTTCGTCATGTACGACCCCTACGTCTCGCACGAGATGACCATTCGCGACTTGCTCACCCACCGGAGCGGCATGGGACTGGGCGAAGGCGATTTGCTGTTCTGGCCGCATAGCACCTATACGCGCGAAGAGATTATCTACAAGCTGCGCTTCATGAAGCCAGCCTCCAGCTTCCGCAGCCACTACGCCTACGACAATTTGCTCTACATGACCGCGGGACAGATCATTCCCGCCGTTACCGGCACTTCCTGGGACGACTACATTCGCCAGCGCATTTTCTCGCCGCTGGGGATGACTCACTCCAACGTCAGCAACGCCGGAATAAAGCCAGGCGACAATGTCGCGTTCCCTCATTCAAACATGGGGGGCAAACTGCAGGTCATCCATTTCGAAGTCCTCGACAATGCAGGGCCGGCGGGTGCCATTAACTCGTGCGCCGCTGATATGGCGAAGTGGGTGCAGGTACAACTCAACCGCGGGAAATTTGTCGATCATGAAGGCCGTCTCTTCGCCGAACAACGCTCCCATGAAATGTGGGCACCGCAGACCATTCTTCCCATCGGCAACTATGCACCGCCATTGGCGGGACTGAAACCAACTTTCGCCGACTACGCCTTGGGCTGGGAACTCCGCGACTATCACGGCCACAAACTCGTGGGTCACACAGGCGGCGTCGCAGGATTCGTCTCGCGAGTCATGCTGGTACCTGACCAGAACCTGGGGGTAGTGATCCTCACGAACGCCGAAGAAGACGGGGCCTTCGACTCGATCCTCTATCACGTGCTCGATCACTACTTCGGCCTTCCTCCTACCGACTGGATTGCCGCGTATAAATCCGTGAAAGACATGGATGAAAAAGAGGCTGCGGACGCGATGAAGAAGGCTGAAGGCGCCCGCGCCGCCGACTCCAAGCCATCTCTGCCTCTCGAAAAATATGCCGGTGTCTATACGGATGCGTGGTACGGACCCATCACCATTCGCTCGGAAAACGCAGGCCTTGTTATCACCTTCGATCACACTCCGTCGATGATCGGAGATCTGCAGCACTGGCAGTACAACACTTTCAAGGCCCACTGGCGCGACCGCACGATCGAAGACGCGTTCGTGACCTTTGCGCTGAAGCCCGATGGATCGATCGATAGCGCACGAATGGCTGCGGTTTCTCCGCTGGCCGACTTCAGCTTCGACTATCAGGATTTGCTGCTGAAGCCTGCAGAAAAGAAGTGACCGCGGAGTGTAGTGAGCAAGGTGTTTTTGTTGGAGGGGAACTGGATGCTTTCCCATCCTTGCCGGGTCCTTTGCGGCATGGGTGAAGACCCTGACGTCCATCTCACTAATCGTGGCCAGCACGAACAACCCGACGCTGCAGGCAGCCGAGGCGGAAGTCCAGGCTCACAGCACCGGCCTGCGCAAAGAACTCGGACTCCTCGACCTGGTCTTCGCACAAATCCTGCTCGTGGTCGTCCCCGACTTTTTCGGCACCGCGGTCAAGGCGGGACCATCGCATGTCGTTCTATGGCTTTCTGCCATCCTGTTGTTCTTCATCCCGCTGGCGTTGATCGTCGCGCATCTCAACCGGCTGATGCCTCTCGAGGGTGGCCTCTACGAGTGGGCGCGTCTCGCATTCAACGACCAGATCGGATTTCTGGTCGCCTGGAATCTCTGGCTCTTCATCATGCTTTACGTCGCCGTGATAGGTCTGGTGACCACGACGTTCGTCGCTTATGCCATGCCCACTCTCGCATGGATCGCCGATAACAAGTGGGCAGTGCTGGCGGCATCCGTAGCCCTGATCGCTCTACAAATGTTGCTGGCAGGAATTGGCTTCGGCATAGGCAAATGGTTCAACAATGCGGGCAGCATTGCCGTACTCATCACCGTGGCTGTGCTCGTGGGCCTTCCGCTGGCAAATCTGTGGCACGGAACGCTTTCCGCCTTTCATCCTCTGCGCCTGGTGGCGCCGCCGGCCACGATCTTCACCCTCAGCGTCTTCAGCAAAATGACATTCGGCGCCCTCAGCGGTTTCGAATATGTCGCTATTTTTGCCGGAGAATCGCGTAATCCCGCGCGCAACATCAGCCGCTCGATTCTGATCACGGCCCCGGCTATCGCCCTGATCTACATTTTCACGACGAGTTCGATTCTCGCCTACGTCTCGCCTGACGCCGTGGACGTCATCGGCCCGATCCCGCAAGCGCTTCGCCGTGGTTTCGGCAACTTCGGCGCTGTCATCGTCCCGGTTGTTATTTTCCTTCTGCTGACCAACTACCTTTCTACATTCAGCCTTTATTTCAGCGGCAGCGCGCGCCTGCCGATGGCGGCCGGCTGGGACCATCTTCTTCCGGCGTGGTTCTCGCGCCTGCACGCCCGCTATAAGACACCGGTGAACTCCATCGTTTTTCTTGGAGGCGCAACTCTCGCCGCGAGCATCGCAGCCCTGATTGGAGTCGGCGAACAGGAGGCGTACGAACTCCTTCTGACGTGGGGCTTCACCTTCTACGGCATCGCCTATCTGGCGCTGTTTGCCATTCCTCTGCTGGCGAAGAAAGGTAACGCGATCCGCCCGGGACTCGGCCTGCGCATAGCGGCCACCTCCGGCTTTCTCGTCACTTTGCTTTTTGTGGTGCTTTCGATTTTCCCGATCATTCCCGTTGAGAGCGAAGCTCGCTACTCCTGGAAAATCGCCGGGGTGGTTTTGGCGGCAAACCTGATCGGTTGGATTATCTATCGCGCTGGCCAACGGAGAGCCGCAATCTGAATGTAGGCATGGCCGCCCTCAGATGTCGTTCGACCGGGTTGGCTTTTCTCTATCGCAGAAAAACGTGCGCCGCATCCTCGACCCGCACACTCGACTTCCTCCGCGCTCCAGTCGTTACGTTGTAGACAACGAGGAGATGATCTTCCACGATCAGAATGTCCTTCTCGTTACTCCATCCCACGAGCGTGGCATGCGGCACGAACGCAACCCGCTTCGGAGAATCCTCCACACTCTTTACCTCCACGGCCGGCAAGTCCGCAAGCGCTTTGCGAATCTCTTTCGACTCTTCCGGATTCGCCTGCCCCTCTTCTGACAATTGAATCGGCTTGTTGGCCTGCGCCGTCGCCGTAATGGTCATCGCGACGTTGCCCAACTCTGGCGAAAGGTGAGCGTTCGAAGTGTAGAAACTCACATCGTAGTCGGCGTTCTTGTAGGTGGCCCTCTCGTCAAAGACGGTTAGAGTTATGCCGGAAGTTCGCACAAGGGTCTGATCGTTGCTCTGGTTCGACCATCCACAACAGCCGGTATCAGGAATCGCCTCGACGATCATGTTTCCATCGGATGACGCGTCGAGCACCCGTCGCACCGGCACCCCCAGCGAAGCGCGCTCCCATTTCCCGCCATCTTCCGCATAGCGAGTACTCGCCTTGTAGAGTGCCTCTGTTTTTCCCGCGACGAACTGCGTGACGAGGAAAAATTTCCCAATCCCGACGTCCGGCCCCCACGTGACGCCATAGGGACAACTCTCCTCACACGCACCCGACGGGCAGCGGCAATCTGGCAGCTTCATGGTTGCCAGATCCTCACGGGCACCGCCGCTCAAATCCGTCTGCCACGCCTGCCACGTGGTCGTCGCCGAAAGATCAACGTCGTCCCGCACCAGACGCCGCGACTGATTCGCGAACCAGAATAAGTGCGTGGCGTCCGCGGAGAGATACACGGACGGCGCGAACTCGGTGACCGCCTGATTCGATCCGGTCGTCGAGACCTCCCGCTTCACGCCCAAGTCAATTGTGCTCGCTGCCTTCCCGTTCCAAAACCAGACTTTGTGCGCAGAGGCTGCATCTTCTTCCGAGAGCGGCAGCGTCACCAAAGGAGCAAAGAGCATCTGCCCGACTGAATTCACGGCCAGATTTTGCGGAGACGCCACCGCCTCAACCGGAACCTTCACCGTCTGCTTCACCGCAAATGTGGAGGGATCGTACTCCACCATTTCTCCGGAGGTGCGCAGCACCCACAGCCGCTTGTGCTGCGCGAGCAAAGGCGACACCAACAACGCCATCACCAGCAATACTCTTCGCATAGACTTAGTTATATCGTATCGAGGACGCCCCTCTCGCGGTAGCTTCGCGCGAGAAGTGGAGCGTTGATCCGCGTACAATAACGGTTTGCAGTCCGAATGGAAAAAGAGGCTCTCATGACCACGACTCACCAACCCCGCCCGCAGGCTGCGACCGAAATCCCGGCCGTGCCGCTCACCACGGAAGGTTACAGCGTTTTGCATCAGATGATGAGGGTGCGCTGGCCGGCCTGGCGCGCCTTGCCTGCGGCGGAGAAATCCGCGATCGCGAAAGAAGCGTCGGATGCGCTAGCCGGCATGGAAGTGAACTCCCCGGGTCCGTCCGCCCTCTATTCGCTCATCGGTCACAAGGGCGATCTGATGTTCATACACTTCCGCGAATCTTTCGCCGATCTCAATCAGGCTGAACTGAAGTTGGCCAACCTGCGCCTTAGTGACTACCTCGAAAGTACAACTTCTTATCTCTCGATCATCGAACTGGGCCTCTACGAATCGACCGTGAAAGTCTACAAGGGCCTGACAGACCGCGGCATTGAACCGCATTCGGAGGAGTGGAAGCGTGAAATCGCCGAGACGCTCGCGCGCCAGAAAGACGCCATGCGGCCACGCCTTTATCCTGAAATTCCGCCGCACCGCTACGCCTGCTTCTATCCCATGGATCGCCGCCGTGGTGAGGACAAGAACTGGTACACACTTCCCATTGAAGAGCGCGCCCGTCAGATGAACGAGCACGGAATGGTCGGCCGCCGCTACGCCGGAGAGGTCAAACAGATCATCAGCGGCTCGATTGGATTCGACGACTGGGAATGGGGCGTCGACCTTTTTGCCGACGAACCCTTAGTCTTCAAGAAATTGATCTATGAAATGCGATTTGACCAGGTCAGCGCGGTCTACGCCCTATTTGGCCACTTCTATGTGGGCGTACGCGTTCCGGCGGTACAACTTGAGAGATTGTTGAGTGGAGAGCTTCCGCAATAGCGGAAACTCGAGCCACGCATCATTAAGTCATCGATGGACCATCCGACAACACAGGAGAATTCATGTCTACACTCGGCCTCATTGAATACCGCGACGCAAGCCCGGAAGTGCGCGCCATTTACGACGACATCATGACTACGCGCAAGACCGACTGGATCAACAATTTCTGGAAGGCCATCGCGCACGATCCCGCCACACTCAAGCGTACGTGGGAAGACATCAAGCAGATCATGGCGCCCGGAGCGCTCGATCCGCTCACCAAAGAAATGATTTACGTCGCCGTCAGCGTGACCAACCAGTGCAACTACTGCATCGCTTCCCACACCGTGTCAGCCCAGAAGAAGGGGATGAGCGACGCCATGTTCAAGGAACTGATGTCCGTCGTTGGCATGGCGAACGAAACCAATAAAATGGTCACGGGATATCAAGTTGAAATCGACCCGCAGTTCAAGAAATAACTTGGAACCTCGCCTGGGTTGTCCGGCGTGCGGTCACGCGGCTCGTTAAGATTTGTCCGACCATAGGGATCAGCGCCCGAATCCAAACTCTCAATTGTTCGACCCTGAGGCAGTAGCGGTATGATAAGTCAAGCTTTGGAGGTGCTCGTTCATGAGTACCGCACCCTCTACCCGTCAGCGTCTTCTCCATGCCGTCTTAGCTTTTTCTGTTGTCGTTATTGTGGGCTACGGCTCCGACATCCTGTTGCCTCGCCACCCTGCCTGGATGATCACTGATGACTTGATTCTCGGAATTGCGGCAGCCATCGTTGTCTTCCGCTATGAGACAGAACGCAGCCGTTTTCTATCGGAGAAGCTGCGCGTGATCCGCGATATGAATTCATTTGTCCGAAATGAGTTGCAGGTTCTCTATGCGTGCCTCGATCATCCGGAGAAAACACGTGTCCCCACCATCGAGCGGAGCGTGGAGCGCATTGACTGGGCTCTCCGCGAATTGCTGCCAGGAGGCCGTCTACAATCCGGTGCGCCCGTGGAAGAAATCGGCAAACGCTCTAGAAACGCCGAGCGCCCCGCATAAGCGGAGCGGAGGTCACATTGTTTGACGAGGCGAGGTACCTATCCCCCGCTCTTGGCAGCCTTGTCGATCTCTTCGGTGACCAGCGGCGGCAAACTCTTGATCCGGTAAATGTAGGCCGCCACCGTCCATAACTTCTGGTCGTCCTCCCACACGCCGTTCGCGAACATGCCGGTTCGGCGGACCCCATGCTTTGCTACCCAGAATATCTGTGCCTCTGAATATTCCGTGCCTATTTCGGCCAACCGTGGCGGAGCGGGGTTTAAAGGATCCGCCCATTTTTGTGGCTTCCCTGGCGTGCCGTGACAACCGGAACACTGGTTCAGATATATCTTTCCACCCGAGATCAGATTTTCTTCGGTCGGGGAAATGGGGTTGGGAACCTCTGGCGCGTGACGCCGCACCGAGGCATGCACGGCCATGTGCATGAGAGACGATTCCAAATGAGAAGGTGAAATGTCGCCACGCATCTCGGCGAATCCAAAGCTCAGGTAGATGAAACCACCAAGCGCCAGGACAAGCACCGTAACCATCGACCCCAGGAAAAACTGTTTCATGGGAACTCCGAGGCACGTAGATTTTGTGGAACGACCCTTCAGCTTTTTCTCGAGGATCGAGTGGTTGGACGCTTGCCGGCCTTCTTGGATAGCGGAGTTTTGAATTCGTGTGCCTTCATGTCGACACGCCGCCCGCGGAAGCGCACACCCTCAGCCTCTAACCGGAAACGCTGCTCCATCGCCGAGTCGCCGGTCAGCTTGATCGCGCCACCCGCTCCCAGCACGCGCTGCCACGGCAACTCGAACCCGCGCCGCAGCACTACGGCCACCTGCCGAGCCGCTCCGGGAAAGCCCGCCGCCCGCGCGATCCCACCGTAGGTCGAAACCTTTCCGGGCGGAATCGCGCGAATCGCCTGCTCGATTCGCAAGCGCATCGCGCCAGCCTTTTCAGAATTCTTCCTGGATTTTTTCATCCTGAGCACAACAGGCTGGCTCGCGATCGCGAGCCAGCCTGTGAAGTCGAAGGACGCGGCCGCCGAGCCTAACTATGCGGCCTGACGGAACGCTTCCAGCGCCTCGTACTCCGAGTTATGCACTTCGAACACCGTCAGCAGCTTTGTGACCTGCAGCAAATCTCCGACGCGCCTGGTCAAGTTGGCCAGTTTGATCGCGCCACCGGCGTTGTGCGCCGTCGTATGCAGCGCGACCAGGGTTCCCAGCCCGCCCGAATCAATGTAATCCACTTCGTTCAGATTGAGTACAATCCGCTTCTGCCCTTCGGCGACAGCCTTTTTGACGTCCTCTCGCAGCAGCGCTGCCTCTTCGCCAAACACGATCCGTCCGTTGCACTCGATGGCCAAGATTCCATCGACCGTTCGCTTCCTCAACTTCAATTGCATATCAGTGCTCCTTTGCGGCCCGCTGTAGACTGGCTTCGTACAGCCGCTTCCGCACACCACGTGAGGCACCAGCCTATCGCGTGTGGCCAGTGTTAGCAAGCCCCGCATTCCTCTGCGTACTCGGCGTCCTCTGCGGTGAAAGCTCTTGATTTTGGGTGCCTTCACCTACCCGCCCATCACGTATAATCGTCTCTTCCGCATGAGTTATACCGTCCTGGCCCGCAAATACCGTCCGCAGAAGTTCTCTGAGGTCATCGGACAAGAGCACGTCACCCGTACCCTGCAAAATGCCATTGAGCAGGGACGCACTGCTCATGGCTATATCTTCAGCGGCCACCGCGGCATCGGCAAAACCACCGTCGCCCGCATTCTTGCCGCCGCGCTAAATTGTCGCTCGAAAGATCATCCTGTTCCAGAGCCCTGCGGAATCTGTGAATCCTGCACCGAAATCCGCGCCGGGAACGCCGTGGACGTCATCGAGATCGATGCCGCCACCAACCGTGGAATCGACGAAATCCGCGAACTCCGCGAGGCCGCCCGTTACCGGCCTGCCCGAGACCGGTTCAAGATTTACATCCTCGACGAAGCTCACCAGATCACCGACGCTGCCTTCAACGCGCTCCTGAAGACGCTGGAAGAGCCGCCCGACCACATCGTCTTCATGCTCGCCACCACGCAGCCCGAGGATATTCCTCAGACCATTCGCTCGCGCTGCCAGCACTTCAGTTTTCGCGCGGTCAAGTTCGACGCCATCGTCGGGCAGTTACGAGACCTGGTCACGCGGGAAAAAATCGAGGCCGACGACGATGCTCTCGCGCTCTTAGCCGAAGCCGGGGACGGCTCCATGCGTGACGCGCTTTCGATTCTCGACCAGGCCATCGCTTCCTCGAGCGAGCGCCTCACGGCCGATTCGGTCCGCAATCTCGTCGGCGCAGCACCCGCGCACATTCTCGAGCAGGTCATGCAAGCCGTTTCCGACGGCAAGAGCGAAGAAATCCTCCGCCAGGTCGACCACCTCATCAGCGAAGGACACAGCCCCACGCACTTCGCTCGCCAGATGGTGCGTTTCCTGCGCAACGCGACGGTTGCCAAGATTGCCGGCAGAGATTCTTCCCTGCTGCAAATTTCGAGCGAAGAGCGCGAACGCGTCGCGCGCGTCGCCGACCTCTTCGGCGAGGAAGACCTGACCCGCCACCTGCAAATCATGCTGCGCACCCATGGCGAGTTGGGATACAAGCAGGAACAGAGGTTCCATCTCGAATTGGGCCTGCTGAAAATGGCCCACGCGCAAAAGCTGATCCCGATCGAGCAATTGCTGAGCGGCGCCGGCGCTCCTGCAGCCAGTGCGCAAAAACCACCAGCTCGGCCGTCGATCGTCGGCGCGCCATCCGCTGGGGAGCCGCGACGGTCCGAAACGCCCACTGCTCGCCCCAATTACGTCAGCCCCTTCGCCGCAGATTCCGCCCGCAAAGGCACTCCAAGGCAGGAGGCATCGTCGGACCCCGCACCCCCAGGCCCGCGCATCGTAGGCGCCGCCAGCCAGGCAGAGCCAGTCATCATGGGCTCCGCTGCCCCGGCACCCCGGCGCGAATCCATCCCAGAGCCAAGTCCAGATCCGATCTCCAATCGTAGCGACGTCGCGAGCTATGTCGCTGCCGAAGCCGCGAAACAACCGTCACTCGAACCGCAGCCCCAGGCTGAATTGCAAGCGGAACAACCAGGGCCGATAGCCACGACATACGCGCCACCGCAGATCGAAACGCTGCAGGCTGCCGTGCTCCAGGCCTTAACCGACGGAAACCAGCGCATCCTCGTCTCCATGCTCTCGTCTGGCGAATGGAGCGTCCAAGGCAACGAGCTAGTCATCAAAGTGGCCGAGTCGCAAACGGTGGTGGACATGTCACTCGGCCCCGATGCCAAGCGCCTTGCGATCGCATCGGCCAGTGGAATTCTCGGGCGCGCGGTGAAATTGAAAGTAGTCCCTGGCGCCACCGTGACTCCGCAAGAAAAGAAAAATGGCGGA
>Ga0070730_10005305_pt1 | contig 11148 bp, 13 predicted proteins | sample Coa_R1_3_FD_66447 | JGI IMG/M metagenome (GOLD analysis project Ga0070730, IMG submission 66447) | Surface soil microbial communities from Centralia Pennsylvania, which are recovering from an underground coalmine fire - Coalmine... | ecosystem: Environmental > Terrestrial > Soil > Unclassified ... | reverse complement strand
TGCTGCATTTCGACACCTTGAACCCGATCAACGGATTCAAGCGGTTGATATCGATGCAGTCGCTGGTGAGCCTGGGCCGCTCGCTGGCCAAGATTGGCATTGTCGGCGGGCTCACCTGGCGGGCGCTGCTCGACACCGCCGCCTTGCTGCCCACAGTCGACGGCAGTACGGACCCGCACGTGATGGCTTCGTTTATCGCCCAGGCGATGCTCAACGTTGGCATTCCGGCCGCCGAGGCGATGATGGTGCTGGCAGTCGCCGACTACGCCTATCAGCGCTGGAATTTCTCCAAGAGCGCGCGGATGAGCAAGCAGGAAGTCAAAGAGGAGCACAAACAGCAGGACGGCGATCCGATGGTCAAAGGCCAGATCCGCGCGAAACAGCGCCGGCTCGCGATGGCTCGACGGCAGATGGAGGATGTGCCCACGGCCACGGTTGTCGTCACGAACCCGACGCACATCGCGGTCGCGCTCAAGTACGACCGCAGCATGCAGTCGCCCAAAGTGGTGGCGATGGGTGCGGATCTCCTGGCCCAGCGGATCAAGAAGATCGCCACGGAGGCGGGCATTCCGCTCGTCGAAAACGTCCCGCTCGCGCGCGGCCTGTTCAAGTCCGCCGAGGTCGGCGACGAGATCCCGCTCGAGCTGTACCAGGCCGTCGCCGAGGTGCTGGCCTACGTCTACAGCCTCAAGAAGAAACGCCGGCGGCAGTTGGTCGAAGACCACTGACCAGCCCTTAGTACGCCGTCTCAGAAGTTTCGATACCTCGATCACCAATCGCACTGTGGGGCGCTTACCCCTCACCCGCTCGCTGTCGCTCGCCTCCCTCTCCCCGCGCGGGGAGAGGGCTGGGGTGAGGGGTACGCACTAGGCGTCGAACCTTACGGGACAGCCCAGTGACCGCTTGTCGGTACATTCGGATCGATAAACCGGGCGGTGGCTCTCTACTCCGACCAGGTCGTCTGGCCGCAGACTCCCAGCGGGTATGAAAGAGGGACTGTCCTAGATGGCCATCGCCACGGCGTCGGCCAACGGCCGCTCTGGTGGCTCGATCTTTGGCCGATTGAGCAGCTACTCCGATCTCGTCCTGGCCGGCGCGGTGTGCGCGGTGGTGGGGATGATGATCGTGCCACTCCCGGAGTGGATGCTGGACCTGTTGATCATCACCAACCTCAGCCTGGGATTGATCATGCTCATGGTCGCGTTGTACGCCCGGGATGCGCTCGAGTTTTCGGTCTTTCCCAGCCTGCTTCTGCTCACCACACTCTTTCGACTCGGTCTGGACATCTCCGCCACCCGGTTGATCTTGCTCCAGGCCCACGCGGGCCAGGTGGTCTCCGCCTTTGGCAACTTCGTTGTCGGCGGCAACTTCGTCGTCGGCGTCGTCGTCTTCCTGATCCTGATCGTCGTCAACTTTGTGGTCATCACCAACGGCGCGGGTCGTGTCGCCGAAGTGGCGGCACGTTTCACCCTCGACGCCATGCCAGGCAAACAGATGGCCATCGACGCCGAGATGAACGCCGGCTCGATCAACGAGGAAACTGCGCGCTTGCGCCGCCGCGCTATCCAGCAAGAGGCCGACTTCTACGGTTCCATGGATGGCGCCTCGAAGTTCGTCAAAGGCGACGCGATCGCCGCCTTCATCATTATGGCGATCAATATCATCGGCGGCTTCGTCATCGGCGTCGTTCAGCTCAAGATGCAGTTTGGCGACGCGTTGAGCACGTACACGCTGCTGACCGTCGGTGAAGGTCTCACGTCGCAGATCCCGGCCCTGCTCATCTCGACCGCAACAGGCATGATCGTCACCCGGGCCGCCTCTGATAAGGGCAGCAATCTGGGCAAGGACGTCACCACCCAGTTGTTCAGCAATCCACGCGTTCTCGGCATTGTCGGCGCGCTGATGCTGCTGATGTCGTTCGTGCCTGGACTGCCCAAGGTCCCATTCATCGCGATCGGCTTGCTCATGCTCGCCGCCACGCAGATGTTGCGCGGCAGAGCCAAGCGCGAGGCGGCTTCCGCCAGCGCGGCCAGTCTACCCGCGTCGGCGCAGGAGCCCGAAGATCTGAATCACCTGCTGCGCGTGGATCCGATCAGCATCGAGATCGGCTACGGCCTGATCACGCTGGCCGACACTGACAGCGGCGGCAACCTGCTCAGCCGGGTCACCCTCATCCGCCGTCAGATCGCGACCGACCTGGGCATCATTGTCCCGACGATTCGCATCCGCGACGATCTGCAGCTGCCCGCCGACACCTACCTCGTCCGCCTGCGGGGCGTCGAAGTCGCCCGTGGCGAAGTCCGCGCCAATCGCATGCTGGCGATGAATCCGGGTACCGCCGACGAAGACGGCGCGGAGTTGGAGGGTCTGCCCGCGATCGAACCAGCGTTCGGACTGCCCGCCCGCTGGATCATGCCCGACGCGCGCGAACATGCCGAAAGCCTCGGCTACACCGTGGTCGACCCAACGTCGGTCATCACCACCCACCTGTCAGAGGTCATCCGCCACCACGCCCCATCGATCATCAATCGCCAGGACGTGCAGTCGCTGCTCGACGGGGTCAAGCTGGAGCATCCGGCACTTGTCGGCGAGCTGGTACCCGAGCTGCTCAGCATTGGCGAGGTTCAGAAGGTCCTCCAGCATCTGCTCAGCGAGCGGATCTCGATCCGCGACCTGGTGACCATCCTCGAGTCGCTGGCCGACACCGCGCGCAGCACACGCGATTCAGACCAGCTCGGCGAACGCGTCCGGCAGGCGCTTGGCCGGGCTATCTCCCGACAGAACGTGGGCATCGATGGCCGGCTGGCCGTGCTGACGCTTACCCCAGGCTGGCAGCAGTCGCTCAGCGGCGCACTGCAGACGACCGACTCCGGCAGCTCGGTGCTGCTGATGGATGCTCCGACCGGCAACAAGCTCATCCAGGCGCTCTCGAGAGAGATGGAGCGCGTGGCCTCACTCGGACACAACCCGATTCTGCTGTGTCCCGCGCGTCTGCGCCTGGCGTTGCGCCGCTTCACCGAGCGATCGCTGAACGCCCTGACAGTCCTGTCCTACAGCGAAGTTGCACCACAGGTCGAAGTAACCACTCTGGGAGTCGTGGGCGATGCAGCACCAATCTGAGAGTCCGCCCCACGAGCGCATGGCAGTCGTTGGTGAGTACGGCCTGGCGTGGGCCCAGCGCATCGTCTGGGCGGTATGCATCGGCGTGTATCTGACCGTGTTCATCGGTGGGATCCAGGCCGGTGGTGCTGAGCTGATCACGATCGGCCGCGCCGCTGCATTCACTCTGGGCGCGGCGGTGTTGGGCAAGATGGCGCTGAACTTTCTGGCGAATGCCAGTCTGCCCATCGAAAGGGGGCCAACGGCTAACCAAGGCGGGGCCTTTGGCTCTCTGGTCAACCTGCCACTGTCGGCTAACGTGCCGCAACCACAGGACGAGGCCGATGCGGCCGTGACTGGCGAAAGGTAGGTAACGGTTAGGTATGGACGGAGCCATCGCCGCTTCCCCGACTCCAAGCTTCGGCTTGGGTCAGCGAAAGCCGGCAGACCCACAGCAGTACCCTCACACCCCTGAGGACCTGCGGAAGGAGCCGAACTACCCGATCTGGGTCCGACTCCGCGCTGGTGATCGAGGTGCCCGGGACGAGTTGGTCGTCCGTTACGCGCCACTCGTCAAGTATGTGATCGGGCGCATGGCCATCAGCTTGCCGGCGGCGATGGACTCCGACGACGTCCTTTCAGCCGGAACAGTTGGTCTCTTGCACGCGATCGATCGATTCGATCCTGACCAGGGCGTGCGCTTTGAGACGTACGCATTGCAGCGCATCCGTGGCGCCATCATCGACACGATTCGATCCTTGAGCCCGCTGTCGCGCGGCGCAGGACGTCGAGCGCGGTTGCTTGACGAGACCACAGCTGCCCTGGCCCAGCGCCTCGGCCGGGCGCCCACGCAAGATGAGCTGGCGCAAGAGCTTGGCGTTGACCAGCAAGAGCTGGGACGCATGCTGCTCGAGTCCGCCCACGTCATCGTGTCGCTCGACGGCTCGAACAACGGTGGCGACGACGAAGGCGAAGTCCAGTCGTTGCGCGATTTGCTGCACGACCCCGATGAAGCGGGTACCGACGAAGTGGTCGAAGAGAATGAGCTGGTCGAACGGCTGAGCTCGGCGATCGATTCGCTGCCAGCGCGTGATCGGCTGGTGCTGAACCTGTACTACCACGAGGAGCTGACACTCAAAGAAATCAGCCGGGTCATCGAAGTCTCGGAGTCACGCGTCAGTCAGATCCACACTGCCGCTGTCATGAAACTACGGGCGTTGCTGCGCGCGGGTCATCTCCTGAAGGCAGCCTGAGGCCATATCACCATGCGAAGCATCTCAGTGTCGCTAACGCGTTGCGGACAGTCGCTGGCTACTGCGTCCAGGCGGAAATCAGCCGCAGGCATTGCGGAGGATCCAGAAGGGTGTGCCCCTTTGAAACCCTCTCCGCTAACGTATGGCAAACCAACGCCAGGCGGCACCAGGCGCAGGGTGTCGTCTTTCACTATTTCGGTTCTGGCAGCGCTCGTCGCGACCGGAAGCCTGGTTGGCCTCGCTCTGGCGGACGCCACGCCGGTGCAGCTTGTATTGCTGTACATGCCCAATGTGTCCACGACCGGTACGACCACCGCGAGCGGCATCGCCGAGCTCTTGATGGAGGAAGGTGAGGTCCGCATCAACGCAGCCGACCTGCCGCGGCTGGAAGGCGACAAGCAGTACGTGGCCTGGGTCGTCAATACCGATACCAACGATTTTCAGCGACTGGCCGCGTTCAACAGCGTGGAGTCGACTGCCGCCGTCCACTACGAGAGCGTGCTGGCCGATGCGATTCCCAACCACCACTGGAATCTGCTCCTGGTGACCATTGAAGACAGCGCGCTGCCAACGCAGCCGAGCGCCGACCACAGCATTGCCGGCGTCTTTCCGAGTCCCGACAACGTGCCGTTGCCAATTGCGCTGCCGAACACCGGCGGTGGGGACGACCAGTGATCAGAGGTATCTACGCCGCCGCGGCGGGTCTGGCAACCGCCACCCTGCGCCTGGGCGTCGTGTCGAACAACATGGCCAATGCGTCCACGCCTGGCTACAAGCAGGATCGCTTGCCTGACGAAGTCGGCAACTCGCTGGACCTGATGAAGTACGCGGCTGACGCGAACGGCCGGCCAGTGGGCACGATCACGCTCGGCCCGCAGATCGGGCTGTCGCAGCTCGACCTCACTGCTGGTCCGATTCAGGAAACGAGCAATCCGCTCGATCTGGCGATCGCGGGGACTGGCTTCTTCGCCGTACAGGCGGCGGATGGGTCGACGCGTTACACGCGTGACGGTGGCTTTCACGCTGATGTGGATGGCTCGCTCCGCGCGCGGGACGGTTCAAGCGTCCTGGACACCACAGGTCAGGCGATTCAGCTGCCGACCGCGACAGACATATCGGTAGCTGCCGATGGCACGATCCTGGCTGGCGGGAACAGCGTCGCCCAGCTACAGATGGTTGACTTTCCGGCTGGCCAGACGCTCAACAAGATTGGCAATGGTATGTTCACCGCCCCGGCTGGCGCCCAACCGCAGGCGGCGACGGGTCTGCAGCTGTACCAGGGCTACCTGGAAGGCTCCAACACCGACATGACCGAGTCGATGGTCTCGACGATGAACCTGGTGCGCGCCTACGAGGCGAACCAGAAGATGCTCCAGATGACGGACTCCACGCTCAAGAGCGCCGTCAACGACGTGGGCAAGGCGTAAACCATGGAAATCTCGCAGCGCATTTCGGTCACCGGGCTGCTAGCCAGCCAGCGCGCGTTGGAAGTGGTCTCGAACAACCTGGCCAACGTCAGCTCGACCGGTTTTAAACGCGCGGTCGCGCACACCACGGACGTGGGCTATCAGGCCGGACTCACGGCTCCGGTCGGGCCCGGCGGTCTTGACGTGCGCCTGGTTGGCGTGGGCGAAGGGACACAACTCGCGGACATTACCCACGAATTCGTACCTGGAGCGCTGCAGGCGACTGGCAATGCGCTGGATATCGCCCTGCAGGGCGACGGTTTCTTCCAGGTGACGATGCCCGACGGGTCCACCGGCTACACCCGCGACGGCTCGCTTGGCCTCGACGCGAGCGGCACACTGATTACGGCTGGCGGACAGGCCGTCCAGTCGGACACCGGCTCGAGTCTGGTCGTGCCACAGGATTCCATTGACATACGCTTCGACGCCAGTGGCCAACTCGTCGCCACCGACCCGACCGGCACCGACCAGGTCGTCGGCAGCCTCGGCCTGGCCCAGTTCGCGAACAGCTCGGGGTTGCTCGCGAATGGCCAGAATCTGTGGACGCCGACGCTTACCTCGGGCCCGGCCACGTCGGTGACGCAGGGCACGGCGACCGCGCCGCTAGTGGTCGCCGGCGCACTCGAGGGGTCCAACGTCAACATGGCCGACGAGTTCACGCGCATGATCCAGGCGCAACGTGGTTATCAGATGAACGCCAAGGTGGTTCAGGCATGGGACGACATCGAGCGCATGGCCAACGATCTACGCAGCGCATGACCCAAACATTGAACGCAGGACTTTTTGGGGAGACGGAGTTCCTCAAGATTCGCACGGTGGCGGCCGATACTTACTGCATAAGCGACCAGTACCAACGTACTTTCAGCTCACACTACTGGTACCCAAACTATGCAAGCCACTCGAAGACTGACGAGGACCGACCACAACTATGAGTAGCATTGACCGACTCGCCGCGCAGGACGCGGCCCGCACGTACACCCACAACACCGACGTCGCCCGATCCGGTGGCGTGCACCACGCCGCCAGGGCCGCCCACCACCACCACGCCAAACAGGTCACGACTGTCGACTCGGTCACCCTATCGGACAGCGCCAGGTCGCTCGCCGCGGCGCGCGATGCCGTAAAAGCCGCGCCTGACGTACGCGATCAGAAGGTCAGCGATATCAAGCAACAGGTGAGCGATGGCACGTACACCGTTCCCGCCAAAGTACTCGCGCGCAAGATGCTGGACGCGCAAGCCTAGAAAAGATGATTGAATGACGACTCCTGCTGTCCGCGAACATCAGTCTCCTCTCGAAGCCGCGCTTCAGGACGTGCACACCATACTGGCTGCACTGCTCGTCGCCTCCGACGAGCAGTATGCGGCTGTGGTTGCGCGCGATCATGCCTGGCTCGAGAACGTGACGCGCCAGCAGGAACGTCTTTCATCTCGGCTCGAACAAGCTGAAGCCAGACGACTCGAAGCCCTCGCGGGCACGCCCCTGTTGGTGGCGATCGCGTCGTTGCCGGCAGATGATGTTGTGCGGGCGAAGTCGCTGAGCGACTCGATCGCCGTGGCCGTCAACCAGCTCAAGGAGCGTCAGAATCACACCGCCAGTCTGATCGAACAGAGCATCGAGCTGGTCAGCCACACGCTCAACTTCTTGCAGCGCCTGGTGACCGTTCAATCCCCCGCCTATGGCGTGCGCGGTGTCCCGCAATCGCGCCAGAGCCTGCTGGTGGACGGTCGGGCATGAGCTCACCTTTTTTCAGCCTCGATATCGCGACACGGTCGCTGCGCGCGCAGCAGACGCTCGTTGACATCGCCAACCAGAACATCGCTAATGCGAATACGCCGGGTTTCAGTCGCCAGTCCGGTGTCGTCACCGAGACGATGCCGTACCCGATCCCGGTGTTCCGCCAGAGCGGTGCCCCCGGGCAGCTGGGCACGGGCGTCCAGGTCACCGAGATCAATCGCGCACGAGACACGTTCGTCGATTACCAGATGCGCGGGCAGCTGACCGCTCAAGGAAGTTGGGATGCGCGCAGCGCCGCACTGACCCAGATCGAGGCCGTTGTCAACGAGCCTTCGGCAACCGGTCTCAGCGCACAGATGACGAAATATTTCTCCGCCTGGCAAGAAGTCGCCAATAGCCCGGCCGATAGTGCCGTGCGCGCGAACTTGATCGAAACCGGCAAGAATCTGGCCGATACCTTCCAGAACAGCGTCCAGGACTTAACGAAACAACAGCAGGACCTGGACAAACAGGTTGGACTGACGGCCAGCAGCGTCAACGATTACGCACAGCAGATCGCCAACCTGAACAAACAGATCTCGGTCGTCGAGACCGGTGGCATGAAGGCCAACGATTTGCGCGATCAGCGCGATCTCATTCTGGACAAGCTCAGCTCACTGGTCAAAATCACTTCGGTCGAGTCCTCCGAAGGCTCGGTCAATGTGTACGTGGGGAATCACCAGCTGGTCGATCGCGATCGCACCCACACGCTGGGAGTCGACGGTTCGTCGGGCACGAACCAGCCCGTCTGGATGGATACGACACCCAACACACCTGCGACCATTACCGATGGCAAGCTGCAGGGTTTGATGTACGCCCGGGACACAGTTGTGCAAACCCGCATTGACGGCTTGAACGCACTCGCGTCGCGCGTTATCGAATCGGTCAACAGCGTCCATGCGGCAGGCGTCGGACTCGATGGTGTCAGCGGTCGACCTTTCTTCACCGGCACCAATGCGACGACGATGGGCGTCAACGCCCAGATCACCGCGCCCGGCGGTACATCGCTGATCGCAGCCGCGCGCATGCTACCCGCGACCCCGCCCGCGACAGGTTACACGTGGGCCAGCGGCGATAGCAGCAATGCCGTCGCGCTGGCGCAGATCCAGGCAGCCGTGGCTCAGCGCGATACAAGTCAGGTCACGGGCCTCCAGCCCGGTCAGAGTTTCGGGCCGTCGACCGTCGCCGGTCTCGACCTGTCACATTCAGCAGCAAATAGCAACATCACCATGAACGTCACCGCGGGCGCGCCAAACCCCACGGTCACCTTCACCTCCGGCGGGACCACCGTCAGCGCTACGCTCAGCGTTGGTACTGATCCGGCTGGCAACCAGGTAATTACGGCCGACGGGGGCAGCCTGGGCATTCGCGTAACTGTCACCGCGGCCGCGGGTACCACTTTGAATGCGGCGCTGACCCCGATGAACGGCCAGGTTTCGTACACGCCCGCCGGTCCATCCACGCCGGGCGACCAGTACGCGCAACAAATTTCGGCACTGGGTGTCGAATCGAGTACGGCCATGTCACGCTCAGCCAATCAGCAGGTGCTCGTCAACCAGCTGACCAACCAGCGTGCCCAGACCAGCGGCGTCTCACTGGACGAGGAGACGACCAACCTGATCCAGTATCAGCACGCCTACCAGGCCGCCGCGCGTGTGATCAGTGTCGTCGATGGCATGCTGGACACACTCATCAACCACACTCTGCTCTGAGGATTCTGACCATGACCATGCGTATCACCCAGGGCATGATGGCTAACCAGTCGCTCCGAAATATCCAGGCCAACCAAGCGCGGATGCAAACGCTCGAGGATCAGATCACCTCGGGCACCCAGATCACCAAGCCGTCAGATGATCCGATCGGCGCGGCCCAGGCGTTGAGTCTGCAAGAAAGCCTCGACCAGAATACCCAGTTTGGCCGCAACATCGATCAGGGGACGTCCTGGCTCAATAGCAGCGATGCAGCACTCAGCTCCGTTACTGACGCGATCCATCGCGCCCGCGAGCTGGCCGTCCAGGCAGCTAATGGCTCGTTGACGCCGGCCGATCGAAGTGCGATCCAGGCCGAAGTTACCCAACTCCAGCACCACGTCCTCGATCTCTCCAACTCGAAATATGGCCAGTACTTCCTGTTCTCCGGCACGCGATCCGACCAGCCCGGGTATACCCAGTACAACCCATCGACGACTGCCGGCGCCTATCAAGGCAATTCCGGCCAGGTCCTGCGTGAGATCTCGCCAGCTGTGGTCACGAACGTCAACGTGGATCCAACCAGCACATTCGATCCGGTCTTCCAGGCCATGAACCAGCTTCAGACCGGACTCACCTCTGGTGACTCCGCTGCTGTGTCGGCTAGCCTGGCGTCTTTTGACACCGCGCTCGATGCCGTCAGCCTGGCGCGCGCTCAAGTTGGGGCGCGCGTTAACCGCCTGGATGCGCTCAAGCAGCGCCAGGACGGTGTCAGCGTCAATCTCAGCGGATTGCTGTCGAACGTCAAGGACGTCGATATGGCCAAGGCCATCACCAGTTTCACGACGGCGCAGACGGTGTACCAGGCGTCGCTCAAGGCCTCTGCCCAGATGATGCAGATCAGCCTGCTCGACTACCTCAAGTAGCCGCGCAGACGCTCGGCTAGCGCGGACAGTACTCGCGGGTCTACGGACTGACGGCCTGCCGGCCGTAGAGTCGACGCATGTCCGCAACTGCCACACCCAGCGCCCCTGAGACTCTCATCGTTTTCCCCAATGGCTTGGTCGGCCAGCCAGACTGGAAACAGTTCCTCCTGCTGACGCCTGAAGACGATACCACGATCCAGGTTCTCCAGTCCGTCGAGCATGCCGAGCTTGCGCTGATGGTCACCGACCCAGCGCAGATCATCGAAAACTACAGCGTTCCGCTCAGCGGCGAAGAGCGCTCCGTCCTGGAGTTGGGCACTGACGAACTGCCCACATTCATGTGCACGATCAGCATTCACAACAATCTGATCACGTCCAACCTGGTGGGTCCGCTTGTCGTCAATACCCGCAACCACATTGGCACCCAGGTGGTAGTGGTTGATTCGCCGTACTCGACGCGTCATCCAGTAGCTCAGCTCGGCGCACAGGAGTAGCCAGCATGCTGGTGCTCACCCGCAAGCCCGAGCAAAGCCTGAGGCTCGGCGACAACATCACCGTCACCGTGCTCGCGATCGAGGGTGATCGCGTGAAGCTGGGCATTGATGCACCGCGAACCGTTTCCGTTCTGCGCCAGGAGCTCTTTATCCAGATTCAGGCCGCGAATGCGGCGGCTGCCTCTATCGGGCAGCCGAATCTGAGCAACGTCGCGGCCGTTTTGCGCCGGCACACCCCTTCGAGCGCAGGAATATTGACTCCGTGACGAAAAAACGCGCCAAGCCCAAGCGCATTCTCACCATCAGTGTGTGTGTCATCGCCCGTGACGAAGAGCGATTCATTGGCGACTGCATCGATTCCGCCAGACCCTTCGTCCAGGACGTCATTGTCCTGGACACCGGCTCGCGCGATCGCACGCCTGAGATTGCGCGCGCACATGGCGCACG
>Ga0070730_10005304_pt1 | contig 11150 bp, 10 predicted proteins | sample Coa_R1_3_FD_66447 | JGI IMG/M metagenome (GOLD analysis project Ga0070730, IMG submission 66447) | Surface soil microbial communities from Centralia Pennsylvania, which are recovering from an underground coalmine fire - Coalmine... | ecosystem: Environmental > Terrestrial > Soil > Unclassified ... | reverse complement strand
CGCTTGTATGGGACTTTCCCTCGTTTCATCAAACGCTATGTGCGAGACCTGCGCAGCCTGGAGCTTGAGCAGGCTATTCATAAAGTAACTGCTCTGCCCGCCGCGCGCTTTGGCCTCTCAGATCATGGTATGATTGCAGAGGGAAAGGTGGCTGATCTGGTGATTTTCGACCCTGCTCTCATCAACGATCGGGCCACCTACAGCGATCCACAGCTCTATCCAGAGGGCATCTCGGCGGTGATTGTCTCCGGCCAGCCTGTGGTGCTAAATGGACAGCTTCAGGCCAATTTGCCGGGACAACTGCTTGCCCCTGGCCGAGATGCCATGATGTAAGCGTAAAATTTCTAGAATTGGAGGAATCAATGTCGATTATCGGTAGCCCAGTGCTGGATGTAGATACGCCAGTCCTGCTCGTCGATAGTGCTCGTCTGGAAGCCAATATTCTCCGCTACGCCGCTATAGCAGCTCAGGCCGGTGTTCGTTTGCGGCCTCATATCAAGACCCACAAAACGCTTGAGATTGCTCGCATGCAGCTACAGGCTGGTGCGGGCGGTGTCACAACTGCTAAACTGAGCGAGGCCGAAGTCTTTGTTAATGCAGGCGTCTCAGATATTTTCGTGGCCTACCCCATCGTCGGGCCCGAGAAGGCGCGCCATGCTGCTCAACTCGCACAACGCTGCCACCTGATTGTAGGAGCCGAAAGTGCAAAGGGTATTCAGCAACTCTCTGAGGCCGCTAGCAGCGCTGGCGCAACGCTTTATGTGCGTGTAGAGGTCAATTCGGGACTCAAGCGTACAGGTGTTGAGCCTGAGGAGGCGGAAGCGCTCTGCCGTCAGGTGCTGGATGCGCCAGGATTAGCGCTGGATGGCATCTTTACCTTCCGTGGCGCCTCATTTCCTGGCGCTCCAACACACAACCCGGATACGCTGGGACGCCTGGAAGGTGAGATGATGGTCGCGCTCGCAGAACGGTTGCGTGCGGCTGGTATTCCGGTGTTGGAGGTCAGCGTTGGCTCGACCCCCACCTTTTCTTCCGCCGCGCAAGTGCCTGGTGTTACCGAAGTGCGCCCCGGCACCTACGTCTTTTTTGATCGCATGACAACACAGGCTGGCACCAGCGTTCCAACAGAAATAGCCCTGTCCATTCTGGCAACTGTTGTCAGTCGCCCCGCCTCGGATATCGCGGTGATTGATGCTGGCTCCAAAACATTTTGTGGAGATGTCATTCCTGCCAATGTTGGTCTGGAGGGCTATGGGGCTACGATCGATGGGCAAAGCGGCGTGGTTGTGCGCATGAATGAGGAGCATGGTATCGTTCGCCTCGCGCCGGGCTTTGCCCCTGAAGTGGGTGATAAGGTCGCCTTCTTCCCTAATCATGTTTGTACATCTGTTAACCTCTCTGATGAACTGCTGGTTGTGCAGGATGGCGTCGTGCAGAATGTATGGCAGGTCGCGGCGCGTGGGCGGCGACAATAGGGATAACCACTTAGGTTTACGTGGGAAAGTGTTCAGTGGAGGAGTTCACTGTGAGAAGGGATTTGCTGACAATTAACCACTTTCGTGTAGTATAGAAGGAGAATAGTTATATGTCATTTGAGAAACGTATACAAGAGTTAGGCCTCACCATTCCTGAGACCCCTACTCCGGTTGCTAACTATGTGCCCGCCGTACGCACTGGCAACCTGGTCTTCGCCTCTGGCCAGACCCCTACTGTAGCGGGCCGCCTGACGATACAGGGAAAGCTGGGGCGAGAGGTCACAATTGAGCAGGGCCAGCAGGCCGCGCGTGTGGCTCTGCTCAATGTCCTCTCCGCGGTGCGTAGTGTGACGGGCAGCCTGGATCATATCACTCGTATCGTGAAATTGAACGGCTCAGTTGCTTCTGCCGAGGGCTTTGGAGCCCAGCCCCAGGTCGTGAATGGCGCCTCACTTCTACTGGAAGAGATCTTCGGCGCTGCTGGCAAACATGCACGTGCCGCCCTGGGCGTGGCCGAGTTGCCCGGTGGGGCGCCGGTCGAACTGGAACTGATTGTTGAGGTCCAGCCCGAATAGCCCGATCACAATGTTGAAATACTATTGGAACTCAGGATGCTCTGCAGGGCCTTGAGCAGATTAGCCCCGTCGGGCGTGCCAACTCCCGTGCAGGCATCCCATCCCACTCCAGCGGCATAGGCCCCATTATCACCGCTGGTGATATCTCGTAGCGCATTGGCCTGTACCAGCTGATCGTAATGCTGATAGAGAATGGGATTCAGGTAGCCAACTGATTTGCCCTGTTGTTGATTGATCAGTGCGATCAGTGCCGCCCATAATGGGGCTACGGCGCTGGTGCCACCCAGCACCAGATCCTGCCCATCGGCGTGAACCATGTAGCCCGTCTGTGGATCAGCGTTGCCCGCAACATCCGGCATCCCGCGCCCTTTGTGTCCATCATTGACCGATGGTGGAATGTTTGTCTGAGCCTGCCATGCCGGTACAGGGAAGTAATCGCTGATCCCGCCACCTGTCGAGGAAGTGGGACTATCATTCCAGGCCCGCTCACTTGTTATGCTCCCGTTTGCTGCTACCAACCTAGTGCCTCCACACGCCAGCGCATAGGGGCTGGAGGCCGGGAAATCTACATGCGCCTGACCATCCGAGAGCCCATCAGCCGAACCGGTATCGCCTGCCGCACAACAGATGGTGATGCCCAGGGCGGCTGCCGTCTGAAATGCCTGATCCATCACCTGCATGGCCTGCGCGGTCCAGCTTGCTTCGGCTGAGCCCCAACTGATGGAGAGGACCGAGGGCGCATTGGCGCTATCGTGGATGGCCTGTGTAATAGCGTCGAGGAAGCCGCGATCAGTATTGGGGGCAAAGTAGACCGCGATACGTGCCCCTGGGGCGATCGCGCCCGCCACTTCAATATCCAGATAAACTTCGCCATCCGCGCTCTGAGGCTCTCCTATTGGCAGATTATGTCCGCCATCAACCGCCAGGCTGGTCACCTGGGGGAATGGTACATTCAATTGCTGAAAGTAGGTCTGCAGATCGCTACTCGTGAAGCCGCCGCCCAACTCAATAATAGCGATGCACTGGCCCGTTCCATTGGCGTTGGCCGGGAAGTCGTAGTACCGGGCAAGTTGTGGGGGGGTATAGGCGATCGCATTTGCCTGTCCCATAGGGCGATAGCGTTTGACATCTGTGCTGGCCTGCGGACGATCATCGAGTCCAAACACGCCAACCACAACCTGGTCAAGCATACGCGGCACATGCAGGGGACCGCTGCGACCTCGAAATGTGCCATCCGGGTGTTCATATTTTTGTAATCTGGTCGCAAAGGCTCTACTCATGGCCGCTGCTGTGCCTGCCAGCACAACTTTACGTGCCGCTACATTCTTTTCAACAATGGTCAGATCATGCTCGCGCGCAAATTGCTCAACCTTTGCTACATCTTCGGAGGATGCACCATAGTTCTCGCTATACTCCTGGCGTGTGAGATGGCGCTCCGGGCTCTGTGCTGGACGCGCCAGTACAGCGCGCAACTCCTCGCTGGCTGGCGCTCTCAGGTAGACGCTAACCTCAATCTTTTCGTGAGGATCTACCGGGCCAAGTGGACGAGCATGAGCAAGCGGTTTGCGTTCGCTACCTGCCAGTTTCTCATATCCGTGAGGTGTTATATCAGCCATCATTCTTCTCCCTACATCATCTATAAATGTCAATTATGTGTGATATACATGATATTATTATAATGAAGGAATATCTGCACTTTGTCAATCGAACATGATTTATGTTATGGTGTCTGCCTCGTAGTTTTTTAGAAGAATTCACAGCCGAATACTCCTCCTGGTTTGACCTCCTGTTACCTGGGCTGCAGCATCTGGGATTTTCGTTGCCCCTGGGTGGAACATCGAACCATTTCCGGGCGGAGGTTTTGCGGGCGCTGGGCGGCTGGGATGCCTTCAATGTGACGGAGGACTGCGAACTTGGCCTGCGACTGAGCCCGTATAAGATGGAAACGGTGATACTCGATTCGACGACGTACGAGGAGGCAAATTCAAACCTCGGGAACTGGTTCCGGCAGCGCTCGCGTTGGATAAAAGGGTATATGCAAACCTACCTCGCGCAAACGCGCCATCCTTTGAGTATGCTGCGCACCGGCCAGTGGCGCAAGTTTCTGGCACTGCATTTTCTGATCGGAGGACGCACATTTACCGTCTTTATAAACCCGATCCTGTGGGCCATCCTGCTGATCTACATCCTATTCCGCTCCAGGGTCGAGGGGTTTTATCAGTTGATCTTCCCGGCGCCCGTCCTCTACCTGGGAACGATTTGCCTGGTGGTAGGAAATTTTATCTTCCTGTATTCGCACCTGGTGGGCTGTCTACGACTGCAGCGCTATAACTTGGTGAAATGGACGTTAGGAATTCCCATTTACTGGGCTATGATGAGTGTGGCAGCCATCAAAGCTTTTGCACAGCTCATCACAAAGCCGCATTACTGGGAGAAGACTATCCATGGCCTGCACTTTGGGCTTACACAACATCAGATGGTGCCAGAGCAGGATATGCACTTCGCTACTACAGTCAGGATGCCACAGCTTCCGCCCCAACCCATTGTAGACCAGGTCGACCTCAATACGCTTGCTGCAGCACACGCCGTCCCTCTCATCTCGCTAGGAGAGGCCGTGCGTTCCTTGCCAAAACGCATCTTGCCCGCGTTTAGCAGCTCTGATCGCCAGGCCCTCGCCCGACCCACGATGCTCACAAAAGACCTTTGGTATGCCGTAATGCTCATTATAGCCTGTATTATGAGTATTCTCGCTACAAGCTACTTTATCTCGCATCATATGGCGCTCCTCTATGTCGATGCCTATTCGCACCTGCGCATTGCTCGCGCTATCATAGATAGCGCAACACCCGGCTTCGCACAAATCGGTGGTGTCTGGCTGCCGCTCCCACAGCTCTTGATGCTGCCGTTCGTCTGGAACAATTATCTCTGGAAAATCGGGCTGGCGGGAAGCATTCCCCAGATGTTGGCCTATGTGTTCGCCGCCAACTATCTCTTCCGGCTCATTCGTCGCTTTACACACAACAGCGTGGCTAGTTTTATTGGCACGCTGGTCTTTCTGCTCAATCCAAATGTCCTTTACCTGCAATCAACGGCCTTAACGGAACTCATCTGCCTGGTTCTGGCCATCAGTGGAAAGGTAGCTGGTGAAGAGGTTATGGTCTCGCACAACTTTGAGCCAGGCAGAGGATGCGACGGTAGGGACCTGCGGGGCCTCAGCACTGCTCTCACCAGCTTTGCGCCACTGAAAGGCTGCGCACTTTCTGGCCAGAGGAGACAATAACAGAAAGACATAAGGAGATCCTGGCCTTGTTGATTGACGGATCATTATCCCGACTTTGGACCAGTCAGAAGCTGATGTCCGGCTGACCAGATGAGCAGTAACAGAACCATTATCGTGAAACGGCTGGTAGACATACGCAAATGTATCATCCTTATTCCAGACATCGCCCTGGCTTGAGGCAAGTGTATAAGCCCCGTTATCAAGATGAATAGTGCTGGCTGCTCCGAAATCCTGGAAGTGCCAGGAATTAGGGAGGGCAACTCTCGGCTGGAGCATCTGTGTTGGTCCCACTCCCGCAATAGGCAGTTGTCCATGCGCTATGGCAGACAAGAAACTCCAGCCAGCCAGCCATGTTGTGCACAGGAGAACTGGAAGCAGCAAATAACACCAGGGCCTGCCTCTGTCTTGCGAGAAATAGATATTACGATCGCGCATAGTTTTCTCCTTATCCAAGTAGCCAGTGATATCGCATCTTCTGTTCAGGTTTAATGGTAGCAGGCGATCTCTGGCTGGAGCATACGACTGACCATCATTCAGGTGGACTTTTCAAGGTGCCCCTCTCGATAGATTACGTTACCTCGATTTAGTAAAATTATATACGGCTATGCAATCGATAAACGCGAATGTATTATCTACAAATAAAAGGAACTATTTCATCTTCACTCATTTCGGCTTGGCAGCTTTTGTTTGCAGTAAAACAGCTTTGCCCAGCAAAGGGTGATCCCTAAAATAGGCGTAACAGGCCAGTGCGCGCTCAATGACGAGTTGCACTGGCCTTCCTGCGCTTTTCTCGTTTGCTCACAAGAACCGCGCCACCCAGATGCTCATCAAACCGTTATCACCAGTGGTTCGCCAGGGGCCAGGACCCGCACTGATGTCTCAGGGGCCAGGTTGGCTGTTGCCTGTTGGAATTGCTGTGTCAGTTCCTTCGGCGAGCCTGCGTACTTCAAGAACAGCGTATCCATGAGTGGCCCTCCCTTGAAGGTATAATGAATCGGCACGGCGTAATGGGGCTGGAGAATCCGACAGAGTTCGGCGGCATCCCCAGCGTCCATGACCACTTTGCGATTGCCTGCAGGCCGAATCCGCAGACCGTTGATGGCAAGCAGCGCTACATCGATCTGCGGGCAATGGTTCGTAATCTCGTTCAGTTCAGGAATGAGTAGCGTGTCACCGCCGAAGTAGACCGTTGCGCCACCAGCTTGCAGTAGATACGTGATCTCCGGCACGCCATGTTTGCCAGGCACGGCGGTCACGGTGATCGGGCCAAAGCCGGTGGTTTCCCACGCGTCCATCTCAACGACATTGCTAAAACCAACCTTGCGCGCGGTATTGGCGATCCCACGCTTGACCGCCATCGGCACCTGCTTGTCGGGATAGGCCTGAAAGGCTTGCATATCATAGTGATCGTAGTGTCCGTGGCTGACAACCACCCCGGCGAGGTGGGGCAGCTTCTCCAGCGTGACGCCATAAGGCTCGCCGTGATAGTAGCCAAATCGCTCTGAAAACCAGGGATCGGTAAGAACCTGGTAGCCATCGAAGTCGATCAGGACGCTGGAATGCGCGATGCGGATAAGTGTGATGGTTGCCATAACGATTTCCCTTCGCTGTCGCAATGCCATGAGCGCGTGCTCTGGCTTTCCTGATCGTTAGTGTGCTGCCTTAAACGTAATTGGCAGATTCTTAACCCCAGACACGATGGCGCTCTTGATCGGCTCTACTGGCGCGTCCGGCACACGTCTCAACTCTGGCAGTCGGGCCAGCATAGCATTGAGCGCAATTCTGGCCTCAAGGCGAGCGAGAGGCGCACCCAGGCAGAAGTGAATGCCGTGTCCAAAGGCCAGGTGGCGATTAGGCTGGCGCTGGATGTCGAAGCGGTCAGGGCCGGGGAACTGTGCCTCGTCGCGATTGGCCGCAGCCAGCCAGGCCATGATCATCTGATTTTCGCCAATGCGTTGCCCACTCAGTTCAGTCTCCGTTGTCGTAATGCGCGTCATGGCTTTGACGGGCGAGTGATAGCGCAGCACTTCTTCGACCGCTCCAGGCATCAGCTCTGGATTGTTGCCTAGCTGCTCGATTGCCTCCGGATTCTCGTCAAGGCAGAGGATGGCATTGCCGATCAGGTTGGTGGTGGTCTCATTGCCCGCCACCAGCAGCAGCACGCAGAAACCGAGCAGCTCAATATCGCTCAAGTGCTCTCCATCGACCTGCGCGGACAGCAGTGCGCTCACCAGATCATTCTGAGGTCGTTGACGCCGCTCTGCGAGGACCTGCACGAAGTACTGATACATGCCCTGTAATTCCCGCCGCATGGTTTGGAAAAACTCTTCACGGTTTTCGCCGCTTCGCTCGTCAAAATCACCGGACACCAGTACATCGGACCAGTGTTTAAAGTCTTCGCGCATCTCCGCGGGTACACCTAATATTTCAGCAATGACTGTAACGGGTAGCGGATAGGCCAGATCTCTAATCACATCCATCTCGCCACTGGCCTCTACCTTATCCAGCATCGTGTTGGTGATCTCGCTGATGCGTGGCTCCATCTGGGCAATCATTCGTGGCGTAAATGCCTGCGTTACGATAGTGCGCAACTGGCGGTGACGGGGCGGGTCCATACGTAGAATACTGGAGAGGATCGGGCTGCTCTCGCGTGGTGCGTTGGGGGCCATGCGGCTGCCATCCGAAGAGAAGGTGGCATAGTCAGTCATAACACGGGCAGCATCATCATAACGAAACACATGCCATATATTGGCGCTCTCATCAAAGAAGACCGGTTTATCCTGGCGCATAGCACGATACCAGTTCACCGGATTAAATGCTTGTTTTGCGGCAGAATCTGTTTGCATAGGTTCTTTCTTTCTGCTAATGAAACGATAGACCTCTATTTAAGACGATATTTCTTCTTGGGTAGTGATTCCGTGGCTCTGCTCTGGCTTGCGACCCGCATTCTTTTCGCTACCTCGATCCAGGTAGCCCAGCAGGATGGCCGTCACCTCTTGCTCCCATTGCTCGTTGGAGAAATCAACGCCAAGGGCCATGCGACCGAGACTCAAGCCGAAAACCAGGCACTGGATAACACCTGCGATCAACTCAGGGTCTTTCTGAGAGTCGCTGCTCATCTCCTTTTTCACCTCGGCGGCGTTCCTCTGGCGTGTCTGCGAGAAGACGCCCTGGAGCCGCTGCGCAATCTCAGGGTGATGAGCCGATAGAGAGAGAAAATGCATCAGGAGCCACTGTAACTCACGCTTCCCTTCCGGTGGGTAGCAGATGTGATGGGCTACCAGCGCGATTTTTTCCCTGTACGACTGCTGAGCCTGGAGGATGGAAAAGAATTCGTCATGCAACTGGGTTGCCAGCCGCTCATAGACCGCGAGCATAATCTCGTCTTTATCTTTGAAGTGGTAGGTGAGCACCCCATTGGAGATCCCGGCCTCGCGACAAATGTCGGCAAAGGTGGTCTCTTCCCACCCCTGCCGTACCACCAGCCGCTCGGCGGCATCGATAATCTGGGCGCGGCGCGCTGTATGAATGTCTATGCGACTCATTACTTTCCCCTTCCTGGAGCATTTACTCTGAAATAAGAGTAATCACTCTGTATTTAGAGTGTACACTCTAAATACAGAGTTGTCAATGGCCCTCAGAAAGGAGCAGAAAATGGGTCAGGTGCCGCGGCACCTGACCCATTTTCTGCTCCTTTCTGAGAGTTTCTCTAGCAATCACGCAACTCCGGTGTTTGATTGAGGATCTGGCTGCGTGGCGTGATGAACTCCTCGTATGTTGAGCCCAACTGATCCTTTCTGAAGACTGCCACACGATGGCAGTTCTGGAAGGCCAGTTTCACACCGTAGTGCTGCTCAATGGCCCCACGCATGGAGTCGCTGGCCAGCACTCTCAGCAGTTGCCCACGCGCCTCCTCGCTTGGAGGTGGCACCTGATTATCGACGAACTCTGCATCGCTGCGATTGAGCCTGGCTATCAGTCCTTCAATCAACTGCCAGGCATAGGGCAGTGATTCTTTGATGCACTGCAGAAAGTCGCTGGTGCGCACCTCACCAGCCTGGGCCTGCTCTATCATCGCTGCTGGAACGTTAAGAGACATCGGTTGCTCCTTTCATCCTCTAGAAAATAACAGAGGCTTGCTCATTGCTCACCTCTCCTCAAATATCCCCTACCAGTGCAGGGGATATCTTTTACCACAATCCACCTACAAAGCTAACCTACGAAACGCACGACAGGTCCGGCTGTATATGTGCAAGCAGGGAATAGTTGGGATCTATTTGCTTGGTCAGATCTTCGCCCGCCACGGCATTGGCCCAGTCCAGCGCGTTCTTCCGATGAAACTCTAGCGTCTGGCGATACAGTTTCTCCCAATCTTTCTGGCAAACATCAACGCACTCTTTCATCTGGGCCAGGGCTGCTACATTCTCCTCTTCAAACATCTTCAGCGGTTGACGCCGCCCTTTCTCCATCGCGCGAATATATTCCGAGCGCCCAATCCAGGCCAGCAAATCATCGCCTACCTGCTCGCGCAAAAAGGCCAGGTCGTCCTCTGTCTCTATTTTGTTGCCGATCACCTTTACCCTGACATCGTAGCCGCTGGCATACTCTTTATATTGCCGGTAGACGCCAAGCGCTTTCATGGTTGGTTCAGCTACTAAAAAGGTCAGATCAAATTTGGTAAACATGCCCGAGGCAAAAGAATCCGCGCCCGCCGTCATATCGACTACTACATATTCGCCTGCGCCGTCCAGCAGGTGGTTGAGCAACAGTTCGACCGCACCCACCTTGGAGTGATAACAATGCAGTCCGAGGTCTGATGGACTAAATGGTCCGGTGGCTAGCAGCCGGATACCATCGATTTCGCGTGCAAAGTAGGTGTACACTGGATTTGCTTCACGCACACGTATCAGGCGTGATCCTTCTCCGGGGGGGGTGGTCTTCATCATGGTCTTGTTGGAGGATATCCTGCTGTTGCTGCCGCGCAGATAATCCTTAATACGTTCGATTTCCAGCCCCATCGATGGCAAGGCCGCAGCTTCTACTTCTGTTAAGCCTGTTGCTACGCCAAGATGCTGGTTGATATCCGCGTCAATGGCGATCACTGGTACGTGTTGCGTGGCGAGGTAGCGGCTGAAGAGGGAGGATAGCGTTGTTTTCCCGCTTCCACCTTTCCCAACGAAAGCAATCCTCATATGCTTTTATCTAACTCCAAATTCTATGGTACCTGCCAAATGATTTTTTAGTTGTGATGAGACAAATGTAAGCCTCACTGCAATTATGCCATGCTCTATCCCAAAAAGCAATACTAATGAGACGAAATCTCATTCAGTTTTGCCAACCTCTGGAAAAATACGTGATAGAGAGTATCACTCAAACCTTTTTTTAAGGCGTTTTCTCATCCTTTGAAGATCTTCTTTGACTCCACTCCTTCCCTGGTCCATAATTACCAGGAAAGAGCGTTGCAATATTGAGCAAGAAGGAGTCAAACATGACTGATCCATCCATTCCGGCAGGTACTCGTATAGGACACGTCCACCTCAAGGTGGCTGATCTGGAGCGTGCTATCGGCTTCTATCACAATTATCTGGGCTTCGATCTGCTTTTCAATATGGGGACTGCCGCCTTCCTCTCCGCTGGCGGCTATCACCACCACATTGGCCTCAATACCTGGGAGAGCAAGGACGGAACGCCTCCGGCTTCCGGCACGACCGGCCTGTATCATTTCGCCATCAACTATCCGGAGCGCAAAGATCTGGCCATCGCGCTCAAACGCCTGCTCGATCATGGCTGGTCGATCGATGGGGCGTCTGATCACGGCAC
>Ga0070730_10005303_pt1 | contig 11151 bp, 8 predicted proteins | sample Coa_R1_3_FD_66447 | JGI IMG/M metagenome (GOLD analysis project Ga0070730, IMG submission 66447) | Surface soil microbial communities from Centralia Pennsylvania, which are recovering from an underground coalmine fire - Coalmine... | ecosystem: Environmental > Terrestrial > Soil > Unclassified ... | reverse complement strand
CGCCCGAAGGGGCTGGTTCTCGATCTGATAGCTTCCGATCCCGCACCGCCCGGTTCCCAGGACGTTACCATCGTCACCATCAAGGCGCGAGCGGTTATGGCGAATGGCACTTCCGACCGGACATTCTCTTTTAACACCGGCGATCTCAAGCACGGCCCAATTGATGTCCCGGCATTTCATGCCTACGTCAGCTACGCACAGAGCCAGGAAGGCATGAGCAGTACGAAGCGGAGCCCGCGAATCCGCCAACTCATCCCACTGGAATCCGAGCAGACGTACGAACGCGCGTCGCGCGAGATTTCGGCGCTCGATCCATGGAAGAGGGAAGACGGCGGCAGGGTCTATCTTCCGCTGGCGGCGGATTCCAGCTGGCAGAAATTCGCGTTTGAGTATGGCGGCAATGTCTTCATCAATAAACGCGGCACGAAAGCCAAAGGGAAAGAGCTGGCGCGCCTGCAGTGGGAAGGCGACCGGCTGCTGTGGAAGATCGGTACCGGAGAAGCGCCGTACTATCGTGACGACCGTCAATGCACGGTTTCGAAGCTGGACGGCCATCTCCCGGTGGTCACCCAGCGCTGGGAGAACGAAGGTTTGCGGTACACAGAGGAGGCTTTCGCCACGCTGTTGCGCGGGCCGCTATCGCCCGGGGACGCCGGCCGCAGCGAAGAAACGCCGTCAATCCTGATGCTCAGCTTGGCGGTGCAAAATCCCGCCGCGACGGAACGTCTCGCGCATCTCTGGATGAGTCTGGATCCGGAGGAGCAACTAGCGGTAGACGCGAACCGCGCTCAGGCGCTGGGCGACTCGCACGCGAGGTATGCCAAGCCGCGGTTGCGCGCGGTGGTTGATCCAGCTGGCGGCCGCTGGCTTGCACCGCGCGGCAACGCTCTACATCTTGTGGTAACAGTTCCTGCGAGCGGGACTAAGACCGTGATCCTGAAATTGCCCTTCGTTTCCGATTTGGACGACAAGGAAGCGGGCGAACTCGAGAACCTGGCCTACGGTGGGCAGCGTGCGCGAATAATCGATTATTGGAAGGGAATCGTTCAGCCCGCGGCGCGTTTCTCGGTCCCCGAGCCCAAGTTCAACGACCTGCTGCGCTCGGTGGTCGCCCATATTCAGATCAGTACGACCAAGGACCCGAAGAGCGGACTCTACATGGTGCCGGCCGCCAGTTATTTTTACGACGTTTTCGCCAATGAGGCGTGCTTCCAGGCTCTTTTGCTGGATACGCTTGGCGCAAACAAAACCGCCCAGCAATATTTGGAAACTTTTCTCCAATTGCAGGGAACGCGAAACTTTCCTGGGCTGCACCGCGGGCCGCCGGACGCTATTTTTCACGGCGCCAAAGTCGATGACGTTTACGATTACACCGCGCATAACTATGGGCTGGATCACGGCACGGTGCTTTGGGCGCTGGCTGAGCATTACCTTTACACCCGCGACCGAAACTGGCTGCAGCACGCATGGCCGCATATGAGCAAGGCGATTGACTGGATCGTCGAGCAGCGCGCCGCGACAAGAAAGATGGGCGCAAACGGAGAGCGGGCGCGCGATTACGGGCTGCTACCCGCGTCGCAGCTCGAAGACAACACCGACTGGGCCAATTGGTTCGCGATCAATGCCTACGCATGGGCTGGTATCGACAGGACGGCGCAGGCGCTACGTGACGTGCATCATCCCGAGGCGGATCGAGTGGCGCGCGAGGCTGATGAGTACAAGCGTGATTTGCGCGAGGCCGTTATCCGCGCAGTGGAGATGTCGCCGGTGGTGCGCATGCGCGATGGCATTTACGAGCCCTATGTTCCCGTCGAGCCGTTCCGCCGGCTGCGCATGTTCGGGCCCGCCAGAACGGATTACTACACGCGCTACAGCAAGCCGGAAATCCGGCCGCTGTTCCGGTTGTCGGCTGACCGCGAAGGGCTTTACGGTCCGATGATTCTCCTGAATCTGGGTGTTTTTGGCGCCGACGAAGGGATTGCCGACTGGGTCCTTGACGATTGGGAGGACAACCAAACGCTCACGAGCGGTATGGGACTGAATGTTCATGGGCTCACGGACGATCAATTCTGGTTCAGCCAGGGCGGCATGGTATTTCAGGCGAACCTGCAAAACCCGATTCTGGTCTACTTGAAACGCCACGAAATTCCCGCGGCGATTCGCAACGTCTACAACAATTTCGTGGCCTGCCTCTATCCCGACGTGAATGTCTTTACAGAGGAGTATCACCAGTGGCGCTACGCCAGCGGTCCGTTCTACAAGATCCCCGACGAAGCGCGCTTCGTGAACCGGCTGCGAGACATGCTGGTGCTGGAGGACCGTGACACGCTGTGGCTCGCCAGCGGAACGCCGCGGCGCTGGCTGGAATCGAAGGAGGGGATTCGCGTGAACGGCATCCTCACTTACTTCGGGCCGGTCAGTTACACGATGCATGCGGGGAAGGAGCCAGGGTTGATCGAAGCCGAAGTCCAGTTGCCCGTCCGCAATCCGGCGCACACGGTTTGGCTGGTGGTGCGCACGCCGGCTGCGCATATCCGGGCCGTCACGGTGAATGGACAACTGTGGAACAAGATTGATGCGAAGAACGAAGCTATCGAGCTGCCGCAGGACCAGGGAAATCTGCGCGTGCAGATCCGGTATTGAAGGTGGCCGACTCCGAAATCAAAAGCCCGAAGCGCACGTTCGGAATGCCTGCGTGGCTGTGGCTGTCGCTCGGGACCATCTTTCTGTGGGGCGCCTGGGGACTGCAATCCAAGATCATTGCGGAACGCATTTCACCGTGGATGAACCAGGTGCTGTTTCCGCTCGGCCTTCTGCCGCCGATGATCTGGATGCTGTTCTCGAGGAACCTGCGCCAGGGTGCTTCGCTACCGAAAGGCGCCGCCTACGCTTTGATTACGGGTGTTTTGGGTGGCACTGGCAACATAGCGTTTATCGCAGCGATGGGCGTGGGTGGGAAGGCGGCGGTGGTCGTGCCATTCGTGGGCCTCGCGCCGCTGGTGACCGTGATTCTGGCGCGGGCGTTGCTGAAAGAATCGATCACGCGTACGCAAGTGGCGGGCCTCGTGCTCGCGTTGATCGCGATTTACTTGTTGAGCCTATAAAACATGCCGGGTTGGATTTGGTTGGCCACGATCGCGCTAGTGTTCTTCGGCGTTACCGGCGTTACGCAAAAGCTCAGCACCAATAGTATTTCCTTCGAGCTCTCGTTCCTCTGGTTTGGCGTAGCCTTCCTAGTGATTGCTGGCGTGATCATAGTGACAATGCCGCTTGACTGGCACCTGTCGCCGCCGCTGGTGGCCTTCGCCGCATTTGGAGGCCTGCTGAACGGGCTGGGAGCGCTTACCAGTTTCGCTGCCTTTGAAAAAGGTGGGAAAGCGTCGGTGGTGACGCCTTTGATCAATCTGTATCCGCTGGTGACGGTCGCGGGCGCTTGGCTGCTGCTCGGCGAGAAACTGACGGGCACCCAGCTCGCCGGCATCGTCTGCGCTCTGGTGGCCGTGGTGTTGCTGTCACAAGAGGCATCGGCTGAAGGAACGTAGGCGCCTGTAATGATCGATCACCGCGCAGGTTTCTTTCGACGGAACATCAACCCCGACCAGTCGGCATCCACCGCGCATACTTTGGAAACCGCAAGCCCGGCGGCAAATCCCGTCGCCATCACATCCCGTTGATTGAAGTCGACGCGATAGCGGCTAGTTTGTTTGGGATGAACGATCCAAACTCCACCACGCTGCGGCAAGCGCGCGATGAGGTATTCCAGTCCAGCGTCGAGTTCCTTGCGCGAACGGACAAACCAGATGGCCAGCGTTGTCTCGCGGGTCACCTTGGGCTGGAGGTCCACACCTTCCGGCAGTTCACCCAGCTTCTCCTCGAAATCGTCAGAGGCCGCCAGCACAGCAACTTTCATGCCGGGCTTGAGTCCGAGCTTCTTCACCAGGCTCGCTCTTGCGTAGCGCTGCATATGCGCGACGGGTTGGACCGGTGCGACCAAGGCCCTTTTCAGCGCCTTCTTCAAAGCTGTCCCGACTCCTTTCCAGTCGGTGAAGCCGGCATCGGGTAGCTCGCGGCGCACGCGATCCACTTTCTCGGCGAGCCCACCCGCGAAGACAATTGGGATGTAGCGCGTCGACTTGCTGTTGCGCAATACGATCGCGACTTCGCGTCCGTGAGAAGGAAGCCGGTCGAGGTCAATCAACACAGCGGCTGGCGATTTGCTTCGAAAGTGGCCGATCAGGCCCGAAGTGCTGAGTGGCGACGCGTCCACAGTAAAACCGGCGTCGCGCAGAACGTGCGCCCGCTCGCGAGCCAGATCCTGGTTCCAGCAGACCAGGCGGATTGATGCCATGAGCAGAACATAGCAGAACCGGCGGTGCCGGTTCAGTTCGGTCGCCAGCGGCAGTACCACCAAAGCCGGTGCTATCCTGTGTGCAGGGCGGGTTGGCTCGGTGCGTTTGCGAAACAGTCTCTTGGCCGCGGTTGCCGGTATCCTTCTTCTGAGCGTCGCCTACGCATTCCAGCGCCCGTGGCGCGAGTATCCCGGCTTCGAATACGAAAACTTTCCCATCCCTCCCGACTACCAGGAAAAAACGGAGTGGCTCTTTGCGCGCCTGATGTATCCGCCGATTTATGGCAACAGGCTCGGCGACTGGAGGGAGGGCCATTCTCACTGGACCATGGACTACCCACGCTCGGACCGGCACTTTTCGGCGGCGCTCCGCCGGCTTACGCGCATTCACGTACGGTCGGTTGAGCAGCCGGTTAATCTCGACGACGGCGACGAGGTGTTCCGCTATCCTTTTCTCTATGGCGTCGAAGTGGGGCACTGGAACCTTACTGATGCGCAGGCGGCCAAGATGCGCGAATATCTTCTGCGCGGTGGTTTCTTCATGTGCGACGATTTCCACGGCACGTACGAGTGGGAAGTATTCACGAACAGCATGAAGCGCGTCTTCCCGGACCGTCCCATTGTCGACCTGGAGAACTCCGACCAGATTTTTCACACGATCTACGACCTGGACGAACGGTACCAGGTACCGGGCGCGCAGTTCCTTCGCACGCACCAGTTGTGGGAGTTTGACGGCGTTGTGCCTCGCTGGCGCGGCATCTATGACGACAAAGGGCGCCTCATGGTCGCCATCTGCCACAACATGGATCTGGGCGACTCCTGGGAGCACGCCGACAATCCGGAGTACCCCGTTAAGTTTTCCGACCTTGGTATCCGCATCGGCGTGAACTACGTCGTCTACGCGATGACGCACTAGCTGTGCGTAGCCCGGCAGAACTGCTCTAACCTGGCACAGTTTCGCGCGCACGAATCTTCTGGTGGAGCTGGCGCCGGTGGCAACGCGCAAACTCACGACAAGTCTCAGGCGGCCTAGATCGGCAGCCGGCGTGGAGGTCGGGTAGCGTCTCAAAAGACACTACCGAAGACCGAGCAGATGGCCCCTTTTGGGGTCCCTTGGTCACAAGAGCCGGTTCCAGCAACGCACCGGCAAAAGGCCTGCTCCGTTCCGCGATATCATTTCTTTCCATGACAAGAATTCGCAGGCTGGCGGTGTCGCTTGCTGCCGTGTTGCCGCTCCTCGCAGAAGTTCGCACCGTACCGCCGCCTGGAATCCCGGTGCTCGCGGCGGACCGGGCCGCGCTCCAGTCGGAACTTGCGAGGCTCAACGCCCGGATCGAGAAACTGCGTTGGAATCCGCTGGTGACCGACGTCGCCATCTACGAGAAAGCCGTCCGGTTTGCACTCCAGTACAACGAGTTTTTCAAAACGGACGATATCGAGCGCGCCAAAGTTCTGCTCGAAGAAGGAAACGGCAGGGCGGACGCTTTGGAGCGTGGCGAAGCACCATGGGCCACGGCCACAGGCCTCATTGTCCGCGGCTACGTTTCACGGATCGATGGAAGTGTACAGCCGTATGGCCTCGTGATTCCGCCGTCGTTCTCGCCCACGGCGCCGCACCGCTGGCGTCTGGATGCCTGGTTCCACGGCCGGCAGGAAAACTTGAGCGAAGTCAATTTCTTGTACGAACGCGAGCGCAACCTCGGCGAATTTACTCCGCGCGACACCATCGTCTTGCATCTGTATGGGCGCTACTGCAATGCCAACAAGCTCGCCGGTGAGGTGGATCTTTTCGAGGCGCTGGAATCGGTGAAGCGGCAGTATGCGATCGACGAAAACCGTATCGTGATCCGCGGGTTCAGCATGGGTGGTGCGGCGGCCTGGCATTTCGCCGCGCACTACGCGGGCGAGTGGGCTGCAGCGGCTCCAGGGGCGGGTTTCAGCGAGACGCCGCAGTTTCTCAGGGTGTTTCAGAAAGAGACCGTCCAGCCCTCATGGTGGGAGAAAAAGCTGTGGCACTTGTACGATGCCGACGATTACGCAGTGAATCTGTCGAACTGCCCGACCGTGGCCTATAGCGGCGAAATCGATATTCAGAAACAGGCCGCCGACGTAATGGCCGAGGCCATGGCGCGCGAGGGCATGCGCCTGACGCACATCATCGGGCCCAATACCGGGCACAGGTATCATCCGGATTCCAAGGTTGAGATTAACCGGCTGATCGACGCCATCGCCGAGCGCGGCCGCGATCCATACCCGCGCCAGGTACGCTTCACTACCTGGACGCTGGCGTACAACCGCATGAAGTGGGTCCTCATCGACGGGCTCGGCAAGCACTGGGAGCAGGCCCGGTTGGATGCCGAGGTTGCGGACGATCACACTGTCAACGTACGCAGCGCTAACGTCACGGCGTTCACGCTCGAGATGAGCGCCGGAGGCTGCCCGCTGGACAACATGCGCAAACCGGACGTGGTGATCGATGGCGCTCGCGTGGCGGCGCCCGCACCGATGTCGGACCGCTCGTGGACCGCGCATTTCCGCAAATCCGGCGAGCGATGGGCTGCGACAGAAGGCGACGAACAACCGGGGCTGCACAAGCGTCATGGCCTGCAGGGGCCGATCGACGACGCGTTTTTGTCGAGCTTCATCATGGTACGGCCCACCGGCACACCTCTGGTGCCGGGTATCGCGCACTGGGTAGCCGCGGAACAGGAGCACGCCATCACACGCTGGCGCCTGCAATTCCGCGGCGAGGCGCAAGTGCGCGACGACACCGCGATTTCTGACGCTGACATCGCCGCGAGCAATCTGGTGCTTTGGGGCGATCCCGGCAGCAATAGAGTTCTGGCGCGCATGGCGGATCGGTTGCCCATTCGCTGGACAAAGGACGCGGTCGTGATCGGGAGCGAGCGTTACCCCTCCGCCACCCACGCGCTGCTGCTCATTTATCCTAATCCGCTGAATCCGAAAAAGTACGTCGTGCTCAACAGCGGTGTCACGTTCCGCGACTACGACGATCTGAACAACGCGCGGCAAATCCCCAAACTGCCGGATTTCGCGGTGGTGGATACGAATACGCCACCAGATGATCGCTGGCCGGGCAAAGTTGCGTTCGCGGGTTTCTTCGGCGAGCAATGGGAACTGCTGGAGCCGGCCGGCCGGTAGGTACCGACGACGGCTAGCCGATCAGCTAATCACTCCCTTGCGCACGGCATAGAGGATGAGTTCCGCCGCACTGTGCACGTTCAATTTCTGAAAAATGTTGCTGCGGTGAGTTTCAACCGTGTAGAGGCTCAGATCCAAAATAGCGGCAACCTCCTTCACCGCTTTGCCTTCGGCGAACAATTGCAGAATCTCCCGTTCGCGTGTGGTGAGCAGTTCGTAGCTATCCTCCACTTCCCGCTCACGCATCTGGCGCATATAATCCTCGACCAGCATCCTGCTAATGGCGGGACTGAAGAAAGCCTTTCCCTCGGAGACAGCCTTGATTGCGTTGATCAGGTCGTACTCGGCTGAGTCCTTCAGCAGATATGCCTTGGCACCCGACTTCAGGGCTTTGAGCACATACCCTTCGTCGGAGTGCATGCTCAGAAAGACAATTGCGGTGTGTGGCAGCTTTTCGGAAATTTGGCGGCCGGCTTCGATACCGTTGAGCATCGGCATGGCCACATCCAAGACCGCGACGTCAGGTTTGTGCGCCTCCGCCATGGCGACGGCCTCCCGTCCGTTGGAAGCTTCGGCGATTACCTTGAAGCCGGGATGGCTCTCGAGCAGAAGACAGAGGCCCTTACGAACCACCGTGTGGTCATCTGCTAATAAAATCCGGATGACGTTCATGTGGTTGTCTGCAGGCGGTCTACGCCAGATTTCGCCAACGGCAAAACGATGCACACGATAGCGCCATTTCCCGGCAGCGATTCGACAGAGAACGTTCCCCCAAGATTACTAACGCGTTCCTGCATGCCGAGCAATCCCATCCCGCGCTCGTGCTGCGGGTCGAACCCCTTCCCGTCGTCCTGGATGGCGAGCAGAATGCGGCTCGGCTCCTGCTGAACGGTGACGCGCACCATACTGGCTTGGGAATGCTGCACGCAGTTGTGAAGGGCCTCTTGGACCACCCGGTAGATGCAGGTCTTATGGTCTTCCGGCAAGTCCTCTGAAACCCCTTCTGCCGCGACCTTCACGCGCACGCCTGTTCTTTTGGAGACTTCGCGGGCCTGCCATTGCAACGCCGGGACCAAACCCAAGTCGTCGAGCATGGACGGCCTCAGCAGCAGCGCCATATTTCGCACGACGTCGACCGAGTCCTCGACCATCTGTTTGATCTCATCTACTTTGGTGTCCAGCCCGCCCATGTTCTGGCCCCGCATGGTTCTTGACAGATTAGCCAATTCCACCCGGATGCCGGTAAGCGCCTGCCCGACCTCGTCGTGTAATTCACGAGAGATGGAGCGGCGTTCGTCTTCCTGCGCCTCAACCAGGCGCGCCGAGAGCTGCTTCAGTTCCTCGCGTGCGGTGGCGATTTCTTGATAGCGGGCCGCGGTCTCCGCTTCAAGGCTCAAAATCTTACTCATGCTAAAAGCGGCCAATAGGAGCCCGACGCCAATGGTCAAACCGATCGTAATACCCAAACGCCGGCGGAACTGTGAGAAAGTTTGGACAACCTTCTCCCGACCGGCATTCAGCTGGGACTCATTGATCCCAGCGATCTGATCCGCGATGTGGAGCATCGCCGTGCGCCGCGGAAACACTTCGTCCCGGAGGAATGCGTAACCGCGCTCGCGTCTTTGCGGCGCATTCCAGAGCAGCACCGGCTCGAGCACTTTCCAGTAAAGCGACAGTTCCTGAATGAGGTTGTGAAAAGGACCCGTTTCCTGTTTGTTCAATAGAGCTTCATATTTTGTGAGCGCGGAGTCCATCTCGCTGCGAGTGTTCAACAAGCTGAGCCGGTGGCTTTCCGCTTTTTGGGTTTCGGGCTCAAGCAGATAGTCCCGGACATATGTGCCGGAGAGATAGAGGTCGGAGCGAATCTGTTCCAGCACCTTTGTTCGCGCCAGGAAGTCCTCGCGAATATTGTCATTGCTTTTCTGAATTTGTCCTAGGGTCTGTATGCTGTCGAATCCGGCGAAGCCCATCAGGAGCAACAAGCCTCCGAATCCCACAACGAGAACCAAACGGCTGGACACCGCAATGGCTCTGGCTGCTCGGGTTGACTGTTGAGCGGATTCGTTCATACGGAATCGCGTAGGCGCGTTCACGGCGTGCCGGCCGTGCGAGGCCTGTTGCCATGGTAACGCGCGCGTACTAAGCCGTCGAAGCAGTCGAGACATGACGATTGATCGCCGCCAGCAGTTCTTCCGGGCGCGCGGAGCCGATGAGCACCGCTCCGCCTTTCAAGAGCTCGAGGCGGACCCCACGCTTTCCGCCGGCGATATATGCTTTCCCGCGCCGCGTCGTACGGATGCCGTAGCCGCCGTAGTCACGCGCGGCATCATAGGTAACCACCTTCGCGGACTTTATTTCCTTCAAGGGGATGTGCCTCTCGCGGCAGAGACCGCGCATCCCGACGGACACTTCACTGGGCCCGACCCGGCTGACCAGGCGAACCGTGACCAGGCGAAAGTAGACCAGCCAAAGGAAAACGGTCCAGCCCATGACGCCGGCATTGGACATGGGCCTGGCTCCCCAGCGGTGCCCCAGGATCACCTGCCAAATCAGGAGCATGAACATCGCTCCTGGCGGTATCGCGAGCAGGATGCGAATACGCCGCTGCCGGAAACTCTGTCGCTCACAAAAAATGGGCGGCGCCGGGCTGCTCATCGCAGGAGCCCGATGGAATATTGCAGGGCGGAATACTGGCTCTGATAGTCGTACTTGGCGCTCAGGTTTTCAATTTCGGCTTGCGTGAGGTTCAACTGAGCTTGCGTGAGCTCGACGATGGAGGAGAGTCCGAGATTGTAGCGGCCCTGCGCGAGTTCGAGGGCAAGACTAGCCTGACGTAGAAATTGCGCGGTAACGTCGATGCGTTGAAATGCGGTCATGGCGCTGGCCCAAGCGACACGAACGTCGCGCGCAATCCGCTCTTGTTGATTCCGGAGGTTTTGGTCGGCCTCGAGAGCGCGGTAGCGGGCCGCCTCACGGCGGGCCGAAAACAGGTGACCGTTGAACACTGGGATCTGTACGTTCACGGCCGCGCCCGCGTATTCGCTGGGAACGGCCTGGCTAGTGAGTTGGGCGATGTACGGGATATAGCCTGCCACTCCGACCAAGCTCACCGTTGGCCGGGCAAGGTCCTTTTCCGCATCGGCGAATTTGTATGCCGCTTCACGGAAATAGCGCAAGCCGGCAAGTTCGGGGCGATTAGACATAGCCTGCGTGATCAGTTCGTCCGCCTTGGCCGGTGGGCTGGAGGGCAGTGGTTCGTCGACAAGCTGATAGTCCATTACCTGGTCCGAGCCGAGCGCGCGCGAAAGCTCCGCATAGGATTCCTGTACACTATCCTGGGCCCGCAGGAGGAGAAGCTTGGCCTCCGACACGTTGACATCGGCGAAGCTGACATCAAGCTGTGATCTCAGATTGTTCTTGGCCAATGAGTTGACTTGATCGAACAGAAGCTGGCGCGCGGCAACGGTCTCCTCGGCCACCCTGACGAGAGATTGGGCGTGCAGCACGTCAAAGTACGATCGGTTCACGTGAAGCAGGACGTCATACCGGGTCGCCTGGAAGTTCTGCTCGCTGGCCTGCGCGTTGAATCGTGAGCTGGCGACCAGGTTGGATGTGCGGCCGACGTCGGTAATCAGCTGCGA
>Ga0070730_10005302_pt1 | contig 11151 bp, 9 predicted proteins | sample Coa_R1_3_FD_66447 | JGI IMG/M metagenome (GOLD analysis project Ga0070730, IMG submission 66447) | Surface soil microbial communities from Centralia Pennsylvania, which are recovering from an underground coalmine fire - Coalmine... | ecosystem: Environmental > Terrestrial > Soil > Unclassified ... | reverse complement strand
GGTTCGCGAGCGCGAACAGCACGAAGCTCTCGATGCTCTCGGACGCCAGGTACGCGGCGGCGAAGGCCCACAGCCCGCTGCGAGTCACGATGGCGGCGACGACCCCCGCGGCCCAGACGACCTTCGTGGCGACCGCCAGCGCGGACATACCGCCGACGCGCCCCCTGGCGTGCAGGAGTGCCGACAGCGTGGCGTTGGTGCTGACGAAGAACTGGGCGCTCCCGAAGAGGTAGACGAGGGTCCTCACCTCCGGTGAGCTACCCGTGGAGCGCATGACGAGGGCCATGATGCCGAAGATCGTCGCGGTCATGGCGGCGCGCAGCACCAGGGTGCCGCCGAGGAAGTCGCTCGCGTGAGCCGGACGGACGGAGACGACCTTCCGGACGTAGGCCTCGGCGCCGAGGTTGAGCGCCACGAAGAACGTGCCCGTGAACCCGTCGGCGAAGCTCAGCGAGCCGAAGTCGGTGGGCCCGAGGTACCGGGGCATCATGAACTTCATCCCGATGGCGATGCCCATGGTCGCGAGGAGCGACCCTCCGAGCTTGAACGCATTGGCGATCGCCGCGAGCGTCTCGCTCGCGCCGTCCTGCGGCAGAGCGTCCCGCCCGGCGCTGGGGTGGTTGCGCTCGTCTGCCGTCCGTGTGGTCACGGCCGCACGCTCCCCGCGTCGTGCTTCTTCGGACGGCGTCTCGAGGAGCGGGGCCGTGCAGGTGCCCGGACGAGAAGGCTGCCCAGGAAGTGCTTGCTTCCAATCTGCTCGATGGCGTCCCTGACCGCCGCGAGCCGGCTCGAGCCGAGAGAGACGCAGAGGATGGCGCAGTCGGCGGCGCGCGCGATCGGCACCGTGGCCGGGTTGGTGGACACCGATCGGGTCGCGAAGACGATGCGGGAGCCCTGGCTCGTCTCCCATCGGCTTCCCTCGAGGAAGGCATCGAGGTGCTTCGGCCTCAGCGCGCGCAGGTCGGCCACGCGCATCGATTCGCCGTGATCGAGAGCCAGCCCGGCGACGAGATTGGCGACGTCGAGCGCCGAGATCCGGTCATCTCCCGGCACCACCGCCAGCGTGCGCCAGCCCCGGCCCTGAATGCGGAACCACATGCGCTGCCATTCGTCCCGGTCCCACGAGCCATCCGCGCCGACCGCCGGGCCGTCGTCGCGATGAGCGACCGCGATGTGCGAGTCGGAACGGGGGGCGCTGGTGGTCATGATGTCGGTCCTTGCCGCTCAAAAGCGGATGGTGGGGGCGCGGAACGTCACGCCGAAGAACACGGTTCCCTCAGCGATGCTGGCCTCGACGACGTCGGTGGCTCCGGGCGTCGAGGTCGACGCCTGGGGTTGGTTCGCCCGTTGCCAGACTCCGCGCACGCCCGCGTCGAAGACCACGGCCTCGACGGCGGTGTACGACAGCCCCAGCTCTCCGGTGAGCAGCGACGTGGCGTTCGGCCCTTCGTAGGGCACCGATCGCTGGGCGCTCCCGAACGCGCTCACCACGAACGGCCCGCGGGTCCACTTCGACAGCAGCGTGCCCTGGACGCGCTCGTCCACGACGCCGAGCAGCCGGTTCACGACGGGGCCGACTCGTGCGCCCACGTGGAAGGTCACACGGTCCACGCCGGTGGAGGCGCCGTGGTCCACGGTCGCCTCGGCCACGGGGTGGGTCTCCTCCGTGGCGCCGAGGAGGGGAGACGCCTGTACCCGCGCCTGGCTGAATCCGAACACGAGGTTCGTCTCGGTGACCGCGGACCATCGGTGCTTGTAGCCCTCGTCCGCCTCGAAGAGCGCGATCTCGGGCCCGGAGGAAAAGGTCGTCTTCATCGCGCTCACGGTCGTCGCCACGTGGTCCACCGGCGACGTGGCGTACGTCAGCGCGGCGTCCGCGAGAGGACCTCGTTGCTGGGGAATGATCGTGCGCGCCACGTCGGTCGCGCCACCGGAGAGCTGATACCCGACCGCGGAGCGCAGCTCCCAGCGCCGAATCACCGTACGGGCGCCGAGCGTCGTGGAGCTCGACGAGACGTGGATGATCTGCGACGTCGGGATCACGTCCACGCGCGGCGGCGTCCCCTCCGGGCCGGGGGCGAGGGCGAGGCCGGCGAAGCTCATGGCGCCGTAGCTCGCGGTCTGGTCGACCGACAGACTGGTCTCGTTGTTGCGCCAGTCGAGGTGGAGCGAGCCCGCATGGAACCACGTCGGCTGCACGCCGACGTCGTTGAAGTCCCAGAAGGTCAGTCGCGGCGCATAGGCCAGCGCGCAACCGATCCGGGGCAACGCCAGCGTCATGCGAGCCTCGGGCGCCGTCTCGACGTCGAGCGACGGTCCGGTCGACGCGTCTCCCGGCTGGCGCAATCGCGTCTCGGTGCGATCCGAAAGCGCGATGGTCGCAGCGACGTCGCCGGCGAAAGGCAGTGCCGCCAGCATCCGGAGCTCACTCGACCACGACGACGTCGCCCGTTCGCAAGCGGAAGGAGGCCGCCGAGCCCTCGGCGTAGTTCAGGTCGGCGAAGGTGAAGCGAATGCGCCGGGCGGGCGACCTGCGCAAGAGGTAAATCGAGCTTCGGCCCGCGTAGTCGTTGAATCCGCCCGCGACCGCCAGCGCCTGCATCACCCCGGAGGCCGCGTCCACCGTGTAGATGCCGGGGTGTACGACCTGACCGAGGACGGTCACCGACGTAGGCAGCGTCTCCTCGACGGTGACCGTGACCGTCGGCTGGAGCATGAACTCCTTGAGCTTCGCCTCGAGCTCCGCGGAGACCGCGGCGGGTGCCTTCCCGCGCACGGCGACCTCGCCGACGAGCGGCATGGCGATCCGACCGTCGCTCCGGACGCGTGCGTGCGTGGACAGGTTCTCCTGGTTGTAGACGCGCACGCTCAGCAGGTCGCCCGCGCCGATGACGTATCGGTCTCCGGCTTGATCCGGCGGGAGCTGATTCGCCCAGACGTAAGGCCCGCCACCGGCACAGCCGAGTGTCGCGACCAACCAGAGAGCCAGGACGATTCGCGAGCCCATGAATGTACGAGGCAGAAGCAGGTTGCATGCCCGCACACACGACGGCCAAAGCGGCTGACGCCGCGCAGAATGAGCGGACCCCGGTCGCGACTTGCAAGGACACGGGCTCGACCAGGCGCAAGAAGCGCGAGTATTCGACCGCCGCGCCAGGGCAACGTCACGGCCGGGTTCCTGCTACGGCGCCTGCTCAACCATGATTCGACCGAGAAAGGTGCTTCACGTGGCCAGGGAGGAGCTCGGCTTCGATCCGCGCAGGGTCGCGGTTCGCGCGGCCTCAGGCATCTTGCCTCAGAACAGCTTCAACCGAGTTCGCACGATGCTCTTGCGCGCGCTCGGGCTGCGGATCGGCGCGCGCTCGTTGTTCGGCGGTTCGGTGCGCCTGACGGGCTCAGGCTCCGTGCGGGACCTCCTCTCCATCGGCCAGGGTTGCCATCTCACGGGTCCCTTGCACATCGACCTGACGGCGCCGGTGCGCATCGGGGATCGCGTCTACATGGGGTACGAGGTCATGCTGATCACGGCGGACCACGAGCTGGGGCCGTCCGAGCAGAGATGCGGCCATCGCGTGTACCGCGCGATCTCCATCGAGGACGGCGCCTGGCTCGGCTCCCGCGTGGTGGTCCTTCCGGGCGTGCGATTGGGCAAGGGCTCGGTCGTCGCCGCGGGAGCCGTCGTGACCCGGGACGTGCCGCCGGACACGCTGGTCGGTGGGGTGCCGGCCCGGCGAATACGCGATCTCGATGACCCCGTCGACGGCGAGGCGCGGCGCGACCGAACGGCGTCGACGTGGTCGTCGGTGGACGCCGGGACCTAGGAGCACCGGTTGGCCGCCGTCGCCCTGCCTCTGCTCGCGAGGCCGAAGGTCGGCGCGCTCGCGGCGCGAAGCTCGACTTCCCACATCCCGTCGCTCGACGGCCTGCGCGCCGTCTCGTTCCTCCTCGTGTTCGTCTCGCACGCCGGGCTCAAGGACGTCGTACCGGGCGCGTTCGGTGTGACCGTCTTCTTCTTCCTCAGCGGGTACCTCATCACCACGCTGATGCGCCGGGAGGTCGAAACGACGGGCCACGTCAGCCTGACCGGCTTTTACCGGCGCCGTGCCCTGCGGATCCTGCCCCCGTTCTACATCGTGCTCGTGGCGGCCACGCTGCTCGCCGGGATCGGTTTCGCCCCTGGCGCCCCCCTGCGGCCGATGGCCGTCGCGTCCCAGGTCCTCCACTTCTCGAACTACTGGGTTGCCGCCCACGGCTGGGGCGGCATCGCCCAGGGCAGCGGCGTCTACTGGTCACTCGCCGTGGAGGAGCATTTCTACCTCGTGTTTCCGGCGGCCTTCCTGGTGCTGCGCCGGCTGCGCCTCACGGCGCGGGACCAGGCGCTCGCCTTCTGGGGAGTGTGCGCGCTCGTCCTGGCCTGGCGGTGCGCTCTGGTCGTCCTGCTGCACGCCAGCGTCGATCGCGTCGAGCTCTCCTCGGACACGCGGGTCGACTCCATCGCGTTCGGGTGCGCGCTGGCCGTCTGGCACAACCCCGTGCTCGACGCGACGAGCGGGAGCCGCGAGTCTCCGCTCTGGGGACGCCTGGCGTTGCCCGCGGCCGTCGCGCTTCTGCTCCTGACGTTCATCGTCCGCGCGCCCGTCTTTCGGGACACGCTCCGCTACACGCTGCAAGGCGCGGCGTTGACGCCCATCTTCATCATGGCCGTGCGTCACCCCGGGTGGCGGATCTTCCGCGTGCTGAACTGGCGGCCCCTGCGATTCGTCGGCACGATCTCGTACTCCCTGTATCTCGTCCACCACGTCGTCATCTACGCGGTCGAACAGCACTCGCGATTCGGCGCCGTGGCGAACGCCGTCCTGGCGCTGCTCGCTTCTCTCGCGATCGCCTGGGCGATGCACGTCGCGATCGAGAAGCCGTGCGCACGACTCCGGAAGCGCCTCTGAAAGCGCACCGCGGCACCACGGCACGCCGTTCGCAGGGAACGTGTGCATGGCCACGTCGAACACAGCGAGCTTCCCGTCATCGAGCGAACAACCGGTCGTGGTGCACGGTCAGGGTCGTGACGCTGCCCGCTCGGGACCGCGACGTCCGCTCGCGCTCCGCGGGGCGCCGGCACGGTCGAGCGATCGACCCGGCTTTCGAGCTCGCTGCTCGACCTGCGGCGCGGCGATCTCCGACTGGCGCCAGCTGGTCGGCCTCGGCGCCTCCCTCGCCCCGTGCTCGGCCGACACCGAGGGCCTGTTGGTGACGTACCCGGGCGCCTGCTTCATGTGCGGAGCCAGCCAGCTCTTCGTGAACATGTGCGCCGCCGACGGACCGACTCACGCGTGAGTCGCGGTCGTCACCGTCCTCAGTCGAGGGCGCATCCTCTCGCGTTGCGCACGGCCGCCAGCAAGGCGTCTGGATCGAAAGGCTTGTGAAGCACCTCGGCTGCCCCGAGGCGCTTGGCAACCACGTCGATCGATGAGTGCGACAGGGCCGTCACGACGACCACCGCCAGGTTCCAGTGTGCGCTCCGCAGAGACTCGAGGACGCCGAACCCCGAGAGCTTCGGCATCTTCACGTCGGTGATGAGGACGTCCGGACGCAGCCCGGGCGCGCCCCCCCGGAACCGCTCGAGCGCCTCGACCAGCTCCTGGCCGTCGCGCGCTTCGACGGTGGAGTGGCCTTCCGCCCGCAGCGCGGCGACGACGACGGCTCGGAAGTCGTCGTCGTCGTCTGCGATCATGACCTTGAGGGTCTCGCTCGTCGGGTCGGTGGACATGGCGCCTCGGGCATCAGCTGGCTCCCCGACCGGTCAACACGACCGGCACGGTCCTGCAGATCAGCCTGAAGTCCTGCGCGAGACTCCAGTGATCGATGTATCGCATGTCGAGCAACATCCAATCCTGGAAGGAGATCTCGTTGCGACCGCTCACCTGCCAGACGCACGTGAGCCCCGGCCGCACCGACAAGCGTCGTCGCTGCCAGGCCTCGTAGCTCGCGACCTCGCTGGGGACCGGCGGGCGGGGGCCGACGATGGACATGTCGCCGCGAAGCACGTTCACGAGCTGCGGAAGCTCGTCGAGGCTGTGCTTGCGCATGAACCGCCCGACGGCCGTGACGCGCGGGTCGCGCTTCATCTTGAAGACCGGACCGCTCTGCTCGTTCATGGCGAGCAGCTTCGCCTTGAGCTCCTCGGCGTTGGCGACCATCGAGCGGAACTTCAGCATGTGAAAGGTGCGCCCGTGGAGGCCGACGCGCACTTGCCGGAACAGGATGGGGCCGCGCGAGGTCAGCCTCACGAGGACCGCGGTCGCGACCAGCAGCGGCGACAGGAGGGCGAGGGCGCCGGCGGAGGCGACGATGTCGAAGAAGCGCTTCATGAACCAGTGCAGCGGTTTCACTCGCACGCTGAGAAAATGCGCGTACCCGTCGGCATCAGGGCTGGTGACGCGCGCGCGCGTCAGCCTGTATGCGCACGTGGGGAGCGCGAACGGCATGCCGAGGGTCTCGCACGTCCGGATGGCGGCCTGCACTTCGGTGGCGTGCTCGTTCGCGGTCGAGGCGAAGTACACTTCGTCGACGGGCCATTGTCGGAGCGTCTTCTCGAGCTCCGAGACCGTGCCCAGCACAGGCGCGAGCAGTCGCGTGTTCGGACCCTCGTCGTCGAAGCGCAGGTAGCCGAGCAGTCTGCGGTGCGTCCGCACCTCGTCCAGCTCCGCGCCGGTGAGCCTCCCCAGCGACCCGATGCCCACGATGAGCAACTCGGCGTGGCGCCGCGCCCTCCACAGGCGCAAGCCGATGACCACCAGGCGGTAGAGCACGACCGTGGGCAGCAACGCCACGAGAGCCCGCCCCGGATGAAGCGTGGCCCCGAACCGGGCAACGACCTGGAGCAGGCCCGCGATGGGCACGACGACGGCCGTGACCATCACCAGCGTGAGCGCGACGTCTCCGTAGAAGCCGCGACCGTTGGTCGCCGAGTATTGACCGAGCGCGCGGCTCGCCAGCAGCCACAGCGACGTTGCCACGACGAGAACGACCAAGGCCACCTTCCAGTGAAAGGCTCCGTCCTCCATGGCAGCAGCGGAGGATGCGATCCCGAGGAGGAGCGCGTCCCCGACACGACTGCGCTTCTGCGCGCGCTCCGGGGAAGAGTCTCGGTCGGGGTTGCCCATACCCTCGGCACTAGCACCGGCCGTGCCGTGTATGCGCAGGGGCGAGCTGTCGACCACACGGAGAGTCCGGGGGTGACTTGCTGCGAACGGGGAAGGCGAATTGCGCACGACCGACGAGGACATTCGGACCGCCTCGAGCATGGTGTCCGCGACGTGGCAAACAAGGACCGCCGCGAAGCGCCGACGGCACGGACGTTGCTCTTGGAGAGAAGCCTCATGCAATCGCGCGTGCTAGTCGTGGATGACGATCGCGAGATGCGCGAGGTTCTCGGCAACCTGTTCACGGACGACGACCACGTCTGCGAGCTGGTGGCGAATGCAGCGGAGGCCATCGAGATCGTCGACCGTCAAACCTTCGACGCGGTCCTGTGCGACGTCGTGATGGAAGGCATGAGCGGGCTGGACCTGCTCGACCGCCTCCGGCGGACCCACCCGGCCTTGCCGTTCATCGTCATCACCGGCGCGGGGGATGTCCGTCAGGCCGTCGACGCCATGAAGCGGGGAGCCTTCCAGTACGTGGTCAAGCCGTGCGAGGCCGACGAGCTGCGGCGACTGGTCACCCAGGCGCTGGACGGACGGCACCACCCCAGCGAGAGCACGCGAATCGCGGCGCCCGTATCCAAGATCGGGCCGGCGACCCTCGTCGGGTCCGGGCCCTCCATGCGCGGTCTCCAGACGCTCATCGACTTCGTCGCCCGTTCGAGCGCCAGCGTGCTCATCACCGGCGAGACCGGCGTGGGCAAGGAGCTCGTCGCCCGCACGATCCACGCGCGAAGCGCCCGTCGCGACAAGCCCTTCGTGGCCGTGAACACGTCTGCCATCCCGCACGAGCTCCTCGAGGCCGAGCTCTTCGGGCACGTGCGCGGCGGCTTCACGGGCGCCGTCCACGCGCGCAAGGGTCTGCTCACGGAGGCCGACGGTGGGACCCTGCTGCTCGACGAGATCGGCGACATGTCGTACGGCCTCCAGGCCAAGCTGCTGCGCGTCCTTCAGTTCGGTGACGTGCGCCCGGTGGGCGGCGACGGGATGCATCACGTCGACGTGCGCATCCTCGCCTCGACGCACTGCGATCTCGAGGTGCTCATCAAGGAAGGGCGGTTCCGCGAGGACCTCTACTTCAGGCTCAACGTTCTCTCCGTGATGGTCCCGCCCTTGCGCGATCACCGGGAGGACATCCCGGCCCTCGCCGGCTACTTCCTCGCCGAGTCGTGCCGGCGCGCGCCCGAATCACCGGTTCGTTCCATCGGGCGGGACGCGCTTCGCGTCCTGGGTCAGTCGTCGTGGCCGGGCAACGTCCGCGAACTCGCGAGCTCCATCGAGCGCGCGGTCGTGTTTGGCGTCGACGAGATGATCGATTCCCACCAGCTCGGACCGACTCACGTCCAGGCACCGCCGCCGTCTTCCGTCTGGCCGTTTCCGGCAGACGCGCCCTGGACCCTGCGGCGACTGACGCGCGCGTACACGGAGTGGGTGCTCGCGGAGACCGGCGGCAACAAGGAGCGGACAGCCGAGATCCTGGGGGTGGACCTCTCGACGCTGTACCGATGGCAGCGCGCCCAGAAGGAATGACCGAGAGCTCGCTTCGTCGGCCCGGCGGCGACCGCGCCGCAATCCACCCAGGCACCTTGCGCAAAGATAGCGCCCCCAGGCCGCGGCTCCGTCGACTCGACGCATCCCCGCAAAATACAGCCGATCGCCCGCTTGCCTACGAAGGCGGGCCTGTAAGGGATCCGGGGCGCGAGTCATGGGAGAATTGCCCGCGACTCTTGGAATGCGAATCCGCCGGTCGTAGTAGGCGGTGCAATGAAGCACCGAACTCGGTTCCCGTGGCTGACCTCCACCTCTGCCGTCGCGTGGTGCCTCACGCTGGCTTGCGGCCCCTCCGGGGGGGCGGGCGCGAACGGGCAGAGCGGCGACCAGAGCTCCCTATTGCCGCGAACCCCCGGCGCCTGGCAATCCGCGTCCGGCGTCGCCGCGACGGGTCCTGACGGAGGCGCTCCTGACGGAGGCGCCGGGCCTGGGCCGGTCTCGGAAGGCGGCGTGTCGGGTCTCGACAGCGGCACGATGCACGGCGAGGCCGGAGCAACGGGGTCCGAGGGCGGCATCGTCGTCACGCAGGCGGCCTCCATGCCGATAATCAGCCGAGGGCTCCCCACGTACTCGAACTACGCGGTCAGCGCCCCGGTGGGCGCCGTGGACGCCGACTACGGGACGGTGTGGCGAACCGGGCACGTTCCGACGCCGAGCGACTCGAACTGGGTGGCCATCGACCTCTCGAGCGTCCCCGTGGCGATGCGGACGACGGTCTACTCGGTCTGGTTCAACGAGTACGGCTACAACTACGACACCTCGGACGGCTCGAGCTACACGCTCCCGGGCGACTTCACGATTCAAGCGAACGCAGCCCCCGGCGGAGGGCAGCCCCCGGCGAGCGGCTGGACCAACCTCGCGGCGAAGACGGGCAACCTGTACGGATCGGGCGCGAACCTGATCGATCTCACCGGCTTCGACTGGGTGCGCTTCGACTGCACGGCCAGCGCGGCGAACGTCGCCGCGCAGAACACCGATACGTCTCTGCAGTGGAACCTCTACGATGCGCACGCCGGCAACGACGGATGGAAGTTCGGCGGCGACTCGATCACCGCGAATTCGATGGGGCACAAGGCGACGAACGATAGCTTCGACCAGCTCGTGCACGGTCAGGTCGCGAACAACCCGGCCTTCGAGATGGCAGGCCACGGCGGGTGGTCGACCGCCACGATGCTCGCCAACATCGACGGATTTCTCGCGGACTTTCCCGGTCTCTATTTCGGCCTCTCTCTCGGCACCAACGACGCTCCGGGAAACGATGCGCCCACCTATGGCCTGAACATGGGGCATCTCGTGGACAAGATCCTCGCTGCCGGCAAGATCCCGGTCGTGCCCACGATCCCGTATACGGGAGAGCCCGCGCACGCCACGATTCCTGCGTACAACGCGCAGATCGAGGCGCTCTACTCCACCTACGGCGCCAAGCTCGTCAAGGGCCCGGACCTGTACACCGTCATCTACGACGGTCGAGCGACGATGTTCGACAATCCCACCGACCTCCATCCCAACGCCACCGGCAACGCCGCCATCCGACGTGCCTGGGCCGACGCGATGCTCGCGAGCGTCTATCACCACTGAGCACGCGGCGTGCCGTGCGCTTGCTGCGGACGGGCTGCGATTTTTGGGACAATCCCACGCCCCTGGCGGTGGCTGGGTAGAGGTCCTTTGCACGTTGCAGCCGCAGGTCGCCAAGCCTCCGCCGATCTCAGCGGGTCGAAGCGCACCAAAGGGCCGCGGTCTCGATCTTGCTCGACCGCCGACTCATGTCGCTTCGTTCACCGATCCTGTGCGCTCTCGCGGCTCCGCCTCTCGCATGGTGCTCCATCGCGGGTTGCTCCACCTCCAACACTGGTTCGCCGCACGCCCCCGGCGTCGACGCCGGCGACGTCGCAGCGACCGACGATTCGGGCAGCACCGACGACTCGCAGGGAATCGTGGGCGACGGCCCGGGAGCGGCGAGCGGCGATTCGGGGATCGTCCCGGATGACGCCCCGGCCGGATGTCCGCCCCCCAGCGGGGCCGGCACCCCGGAGCCTCCGGTGGGAAGGCTGCTGGCGGCGGGGAACGCCCTCTCGGCTCGCGGAGTGACGAGCGACGGTTGGGAAATCTATTCCGACGACTTTGCGCTCCAGCTCTACGCGGTTCCGGTTGCGGGGGGCGACAGCCAGAGCATCGTCGCGCTCGGGGACAAGTTCTGGGTCACGGTCGTGGGCCAGGTGGTCTTCGCGTGGTCGAACGTGAGCAGCGCCGACGTCGGAGCGCTCACGGTCTGGTCCTCCGCGCACGGGGCGCAGGCAATCTCGCCCGCGTCGTTCGGCATTCTCGGCGCGAGCTCGGCCGGCGGAACGCAGGTCCTCTACGTGGGCAACGTCGACGCGCAGGCGGTGACGGGGGACGTGTA
>Ga0070730_10005301_pt1 | contig 11153 bp, 9 predicted proteins | sample Coa_R1_3_FD_66447 | JGI IMG/M metagenome (GOLD analysis project Ga0070730, IMG submission 66447) | Surface soil microbial communities from Centralia Pennsylvania, which are recovering from an underground coalmine fire - Coalmine... | ecosystem: Environmental > Terrestrial > Soil > Unclassified ... | reverse complement strand
GTTTGTCGTGACACAGCCCGGGAAACGGGACCAATCGCAGTGGGTCGCGTCGGTGAAGCCAAGCCCGGCACCGTCAGCGTTGCCGTCGGTCCCGTCCCCCGCCGCACAAACGGTCGAGCCAGTGAAGACCGAGCCGGTAGCCGAGCACCGCGCGCGCCGCAAGCCCCTCGTGCAAAGCGGGGCGTCTTTGCCATTCACCTGTTCGGCCGGTGATGTTTTCCACAAGACCGATGCGCCTACCGGTTGGGACACTTTCTCCTGCCGCGGCAAGAACGTCTGGAGCCTGATCAAGAATCAAGCGCGCGAAGATGCTCCGGCGGGCAAACCCAGGGCCAAGATATTCACCACTGCACCAGTCGTGGCATCCATCACGTAGTTCTAGTAGTCGCAGACGACTGCCCAGGCATGACACCCGCAGCGGAGGTTTGCCAGACCGGACCGCAACTGCCCCGCGCCTACGGCCACATGCTGTTCAGCAAATTCGCGAGGCGCAGCCCCGCCTTGGTAAGCTGCGCGCGCACCACGCCTGAAGCACTATCGGTATAGCCGGGGTCCAGATTCACGTGCAGGTCCTGAACCGACTGCGGCGCGTGGCTGCAGGAGGGCGTCTCTACCTGGCAAGGTTCTTTCGGAATGGATAACGGGATGTAGATTTCGGATTCGGCGAGCCCGCGGGATTCGCGCGCGATGTCGTCGGCCGTCCCCGAGCGCCAGTCGAACTTGTCCTTGGACGGATTGCCCTGGAAGTCCTCATTCAGTTGCTCAGCCGTGGCCTCCACCGTGCTTCCCGATTCCACCTCTTTGACGAGATCGGTGTCCCAAGCCGAGTGCAGATTCTTGGACGTCACCAGCTCGACAGTCACGCAGTTGCCGCCGCGGTCGGCATTGGTCACGCAGTGCAGCGGCTGGTGAATGTCGCCCAAGAAGTGGATCAGCAGGCTCAGATCGCCCTTACCGCCGAATTCATCGAATTGACCCTTTGGGATGTTGGCGCGATACTCTTCGATCTTCTTGGTGATGCAACCGCCGCCGGGGCAAAACGGGTCGAGGTTCGATGCATCGGCGCCGCGGCAAATGTCGATAAAGTGCCACGGTTTTGATTTCGGCGCATGATCCCTTAGGTAGGTGTCGGGCCAGACCGCCGCGTGCGCCATTGCGTTGGCAACCGAAGTCGGCCCCGACGACACCCCCAGCAGTTGGGACACGTGATGCCGGGCGTTCGGCGACAGATTCAGGGCCGCAATCCGCGCCACGATTTGATGACCGTCATTGCCCCAGGCCCACGCGTAACTCGCGCACAGAACGAGCAAGGCCAAACTAGCCGCGCACGTTCGCAAATTCCGCCGTCCGATTATCATCTGGACCCTCCTGAAGTTACGTTGTCTTCGCAACACCTGGTGATAGTGGTCTCGACAGCGGCAGCGTCTCATGCCGTCATCCAAGGCAGGGGAAAGACGCCCAGGAGACAGTCACAGCACGTCCGCAAACCCGCGCTTCAAATGCCGGAAGATCAGCCCGCCGAGGCAGAACGCGGCCACTCCATACAGTGCCAGCATGCCGGCATCGGCGAGGCTGGGCATCTGTGCCGCCAGCAGCACCTGTCGGTATGCCAGCACCACGTAGCGCAGAGGATTCGCATAGAGCAGTCCGCGCAACCTCCGGGGGAACTGCTCCTCGAAGATGAAAATCGGCGTCAGCCAGAACCAGAACGTCAGCGCCACCGTCAGCACCTGCGAGGTGTCGCGCAGATACACCTGCAACGCCGCCACGATCCAGCCGACCCCCACTGCCAGCATCCCCAGCAACACTATATAAAGAGGTAGGACAATCAGTGCCGCGCCCAGCGAGTGGAACCAGATTTCAATCGCGACCAATAGCAGCGCCAAAGCCATGAAGTGGCTGACCAAAGAAGACAGAAATACCGAGAGCGGGATCATCTCCGCCGGGAAAACCGTCTTCGTAATGAGGGTTGCCTGCTCGACGAGCGAGGACGACGAGCGCTGCACCGTCTCGCTGAACAGCAGCCAGGGAAGCATGCCGGCGAACAGGAACAGCGGGTAGCTGCCCGGCTGCCCGTCAGGCAACTTCTGCCGGAGGCACACGCTGAACACAAAAGTCCAGCACATCAGCAGCACCAGCGGATGTATCAGTCCCCAGATCCAGCCCGCCACCGAGCCCACGAAGCGCTGTTCAAAATCTCTTCTAACTAGTTGAAAAAGCAGGCCTCTTCTCTCGTAGAGATTTATGAGAAAAAACCGTCCGGGAATACGTTGGGGCAAGCCAAATACTAACAGGGGATAGTCTTGACACACAAGTTAAAGTCCTGCTAAAGTTTAAACCTTATTAACGTTAGGACTACGCCGACAGTTCTGGAGTCGTCCATCAAGTTTTTTCCGCGCTTTCTTCGCGCTTCGCGCCGCTACACAATCCGGAGTTGAAAGGAGAAGAAATGAAGCAACAGTATTTTATTCTTGTACTCGCGCATTCGCTTCACGGTAGACTACGGCGGATTCATATTCCTCACCAAGTCCTTTATTTCGTTCTTGCTCTCGCACTTGTAGGCGGCTTCTCCATCTTCGGTTTCGTCTCCAGTTATGCCCGCATGGCCTGGAAGGTAGCCAACTACAACTCGCTGCGTCAGGAGGCCGACGGCCTGCGCATGCGTTACCAGAATTTGCAGAAAGTCGTGACCGAAACCAACGATCAGCTGGCCTCGCTCGAGTTGATGGCCAATGAAGTTTCAGTGGCTTACGGGATCAAGCACAAGCTCGAAGGCCCCAGCGACATCACGGCCGAGGGCAAGCTCGTCCCGACTTTTTCCGAAACGGTCGCCGAATACAATTATCTCCGCAGTTCTAATCTCTCCCGCTTTGACTACGCGCACCACTGGCACGTGAATACCAGGCCCAGCATCTGGCCCGTGGATGGTTTGCTGATGAGCAGTTATGGGCAGCGCACGGATCCGTTCTCGGGTGAAGGAGCCTACCACACCGGCGTGGATATTTCCGCTCCCATGGGCACGCCGGTCCAGGCCACCGCGGACGGGATCGTGGTGTTCGCCGATCGAGAAGGCGGATACGGGCGCCTGGTAGTCGTGGATCATGGCAACGGCTACGAAACGTATTATGCCCACCTGTCGAAGTTCGACATTGTGCCCGGTCAGGAAATCCGGCAGGGCGAACCGGTGGGTGAAGTTGGAGCAACCGGCCGCGTAACTGCGCCTCACCTGCACTACGAAGTACGCGTTCGCAAAGCGCCGGTGAATCCCTACCGTTTCCTGGTGGCCAAGCCCGCCGTACAGCAGGCGAAGACGTATTTTCCGTTCTAGGGATTGCGCAACTGCAGCAGCAGATCTGATTGCTTCACCAGTACCGCCAAATATTAACTAAAGTGATACGCGCTGTCGAGGACCCTGGAGCGCAGGCTTACCGGTTGAATTGCGATAGTCCAGGCCGCGCCCAAGTTCTCTTGAAACCCCGCGGGGAACAGTTATGATCAATGATGAAGGCCCGCTAGACAATGCCGGATAGCACTTTGCCATCCCACCGCAGGAACTTCACCATCAATGCTTACTTTGTCTCCACCATTGCCGTGGGAACGGGGCTTATCTTCAGGTCCCTGTGGCTCTGGAGGTCCGATCATCCGTGGCTTTACGTTGCCTTTCTGACAGCAGCGCTTCTCACATCGGCGATGAAGGTTTCCCTGCCCGGAATCAAGGGAACGATCTCCGTCGGTTACATCTTCGTTCTCTTCAGCCTGACGCGTTTCAGCCTCCCCGAAACCACCGTTCTCGCTGTCACCGCCTGCCTGGCGCAATGCTTGTGGAAACCTAAGCAGAAAGTCAAGATCATCGAAATCTCGTTTACCGTCGCCACAATAGCGGGCGCAGTTTACTTGAGCTACGAGGTCTACCACGGATTCGGTGGAGCGAAACCGAGTGAAGTCGTTTCAATACTGTTGTTGTTTCTCGCGACCGCGGTTTATTTCTTCCTGAGTACGGTCTGGATAGCGGCCGCAATCGGCCTTACAACACACCGCGGTATCAGTCTGGTGTGGAAGGAAGCATACTTGTGGTCGCTGCCTTACTACCTATTGGGCGCCTCGATCCTTGTCGTAGTGGAGGCGCTGGCTCCGCGGATCGGCACGCAGTGGCTGCTCGTCGCCGTACCGCTCGTATACGGCCTCTATCGAACATTTCGGATGTACGTGGGACGCCTGGAAGACGAAAGAAAGCATGCGGAAGACATAGTCGCCATGCACGAGCGCACCATTGAGGTTCTGAAAGGCTCACGGGCAAAGGCGGAAGAAGCGGCACGGTTGAAGAGTGAATTCCTGGCTAACATGAGCCACGAAGTCCGAACGCCGATGAATGGCATCATTGGCATGATCGATCTGGCCTTGGACACTGAGCAGGAAAACGAGCGCCGCGACTATCTGGAAACAGCCAGAGGATGCGCGCATTCGCTGCTCCGGGTAATCAATGACGTCCTTGATTTCTCGAAGATGGAAGCCGGAAAACTCGCCATTGAGCCAGCCGAGTTTTCGGTAAGGGAGTTCTTGCGGGAGATTGAGAAATCTCTGGAGCCGGAGGCTCGCGAGAAGGGACTTCGATTGTTCTGCCAAGTGGGCCCCGAGGTCCCGGCAGCCGTCATAGGTGATGCGGTACGTCTTCGTCAAGTCTTAGTCAACTTGATTGGTAACGCAATCAAGTTCACGCCGCAGGGTCAGGTTGCGGTCAACGTCCATCTGGATTCCACCACCGCTGGAGGCAGTCAACTTCGTTTTGGCGTCGCGGATACCGGAATCGGAATTCCGAAGGACCAGCAGGAGCGGATCTTTCAGCCCTTCATCCAGGCCGATGGCAGTAGCACGAGGACTTATGGCGGGACCGGTCTAGGGCTCGCCATCACCTCGCAGCTGGTGGAACTGATGGGCGGCCGTATCTGGCTGGAGAGTGAGGCGGGGCGAGGCAGCACGTTCCATCTCACGATCGCTGTCGACTTTGTGCCTTCTGTTCTCTCCGGCGGCGCTGGCTCGAGCGCCAGCCATATCCATAACTCGGCTCCGGCAGCAGAACTGGCGGCGCCGGAACTCAATGATAGCGGCGCTCAGCCGCTTTTGCAGCCGGCCCGAGACTTGAGTAAACGCTATTGACGTTGCCGCCCCTGGCGGGAGCAGGAACGCTCGATTTGATGGGGCCCCAACGGTAAAAGACTGATGCACCCGAACAAAACCTGGAGTCTGAAATATCTCGGTATTGCTCTTCTGTTGTTTCTTGCCGGTCTTGCGGCCATGTGGTGGTGGCGAAGCGGTGTGATCGTTGCAACGGCTCAATTTGACCCGGGCATTGCGCCGTTCACGATAACCGTGCGACGCGTTCCGGTTCCTGTCACAGCTTCAAAACATTTCATCGTCGAGCTGTACCGTGGGCGATACGTGGTCACGTCATTCCGCTATTTTTGGCCCGAGTACACGCCCGAGCGTGTTCGCATCTCCTGGCCATGCCTCAACCATTTCAGCGTGGTGTTTGACGAAACATACGAAGCGGTCTGCGATTGGAGCTGGGGAGCCGGCGCGGCGTGGTCGATGAAAAGGCCGATTGGCGCGTTGCCCCCCGGCCTGTCCGCCTATTTCTTTACACCCAGGAATCCGCCGCCCGCGGGCTGTCCCAAGATCTGAGGCGCGGGCATTACGCAGTGAGGCCCATCAATCGCGTTTCGAATTGCTTGGGTTGAGCGGGTGGAAACATCTTGCCCCACGGCACCTCCTCCATTCCTTTCAAACCTGATAAGCTAACCAGTCAGTCCGTTCGCCCTACGGCGCGCGAAATCACTCAGGAGCGGGAAAAATGCGAAATTGGTTTCTTCGTCTGGCAGCGCTTACGATAGGAGCGGTCTTGCTCACCTCGGCCTATTACCGCATCAACTCTTCCACCGTGATGACTCAGGCGGCCCAGCATTTTTTGGCGTCGTTAACGCCGGAGCAGCATAAGCGGGCAGCCTTCAGGTTCCAGGATGAAGAGCGGCTGAACTGGCACTTCATTCCGCGCGAGCGAAAGGGGCTGCCGCTGCTCGATATGACGCCGCCGCAACGCGCCCTGGCGCATGCCGTGCTGAGCGCCGGGTTGAGCCAGCAGGGCTACATCAAGGCCGTCACCATCATGAGCCTTGAGGACGTGCTCAAGCAGCTCGAGGCTGCTGACACCAGCACTACTCATCCGGAGCGCAATCCCGAGAAATATTACTTCAGCGTGTTCGGCGACCCGTCCGATACCGGCACCTGGGGATTCCGGATCGAGGGTCATCACGTAAGCCAGAATTTCACCGTCGTGAATGGAAAGATCGCGGGCTCGCCCAGCTTCTTCGGCGCCAATCCCGCGGAGGTCCGCGAAGGGCCGCGCAAGGGCCTGCGCGTGCTTGCCGCTGAGGAAGATCTGGCGCGGGATCTGCTCGAATCGCTCACTCCGGAGCAGAAGAAAGTGGCTATTGTCGCGTCAGAGGCTTACAAGGATATCCTGACCATGGCCTCGCGCAAGGCCGCGCTTGAAGGGCAGCCCTCGGGCCTTTCCGCCGCGAAGATGACCAAGAAGCAGTTCGACCTGCTGCAGACGCTGCTCTCGAGCTATGCCAGCAATATGCCCGAGCAACTCGCGCAGTCGCGTATGGAGCAGGTGAAGAAAGCCGGCACCAATATCTTCTTCGCCTGGGCCGGTGTCGAGCAGCGCGGCGGCCCGCACTACTATCGTGTGCAAGCCCCGGCGTTCCTCGTCGAGTACGACAACACGCAGAACAACGCCAACCATATCCACAGCGTCTGGCGCGATTTCAACGGCGATTTCGGCCTGGACCTGCTGGCCATGCATTACAAGGCAAGCCACGGACAGTAGCGCTCAAACACCGATCCGCCGGGTGCCGCTTCGGTTTGGGTGGCGGACCCGGCTCGGGGCTTGGGACCTGTGCGTATGGTGTTGAATATACGTACTTTGTTTTGAAATTGGGTTCGTTCCGCAAAACCCCGTCCGCGTCTGAAATCGAGCAGCTGGCGTGGTGTCATAAGCGTCCTCATTCTAGCGGGTAGCCGACCTCAGGAACGCCATACGCTTCCCGCGTGGGGTTCCAAAAACGCAGCTAGGTCTGGCTGCCTGGACAAAGTGGATCGGCGGGTTCAGCTGGCTTGATCAGATGCAGAGCGTTACCGCACCAAACCATCACATACTGATGCCGGCCGTTGTTTGCGGACAGGACCGCGATCTCCGGCGACCGGGTGATAGACCGAATGGCAAGCCAGATGAGCCCAAGATTTCCGATGAGGAGTACAAAGCAGAGGACGTGGTACGGCAGCGGGCTAAATCCCGCCAGCGCGAACAGCGGGCGGTAAAATAGGGCGCCCATGGGACGGTATGCAGGAGAAAAGTACAGGACACTCGCTTTGACTAGCCCTGTCAAAGATTGATCCCAATATTTGGTCAGGTTGACCAAGTCGTCGGTAGTGAAACCTGCTCTGAGGCCCGGACCTGCCAGGGCCAGGAAATACGCGAAGATTGCCAGCGCGCAAATCACCAGGACAGCCGGCTTCACTGGCCGCGCATCATCTCCTCATCGAACCACAAGGCCAGTGAGTAGCGCAGCGCGGAGCTCCGCAGTTTTACAAAGTGGCGTCGCGCGCCGATGTTACCATTGGCTTATGGGTCCTTTCGCGGCCCGGCCGCACCGTTGGACACGCCGCTCTCTGCTGACATTTCTGGCGGCCACCGGTTTTCCGGTGGAACGCGGCAAGGGCGCGGTATTCGGATCGGACCTTCTGCGTTTTCCCGATCCGGCCACTGAGCTGGATGTATTTCGGCTCAGCAGCCCGGCTTACTCCGCTTACCTGCCCGCATATTATGGCCGCGTCCTCTCTCATAAGAGTCAGTTTCTCATCTGCTGGAGCGACCGTACCGGGACGCCGCAGGCGTTTCGTGTCAATCTAAAAACCGGCGAGTGGCTCCAGCTCACTAACGCCACGGCGCTCGATGGCTCGTCGCTCACGCTCATGCCCGACGAGCGCAGTTTCTGCTACTTCGACGGGCCGGCGCTCAAACGCGTGGATTTTTCGAAGCTTCGCGAGCGCGAGGTCTACAGTGTGCCGGAGGGCTGGCAGCGCTGCCGCGGGGCGAGCGTCACCGACGATGGGCTCTACGCCATGTTTGGCGAATCCCGGGGCGATGCCTCGCGGCTACGCCTGGTAGGCATGGCGAAAGGCACGGTCGCCACGATCGCGGAAGTCCCCTGGATTCTCAGCGACCCGGTGAGCCGGCCGCGCCGCACGCAAGTGCTCTACCGGCAGGAACCGAGCGCCTTGTGGCTGGTCAACTTCGACGGCCAGCAAAACCGCAAGCTAAAGATTGCCGCGGGGCCGATTGGGCCGGCGCGCTGGGCGTCCGATGGCCGAACTATCCTTTATCTGCATTTTCCCGAGGAGAAAACACAGCTCAACACCATTCGCGAGCACACACCGGACGCCAACCAGGATCAGTTCGTCGCCAAGACCAGCCAGTTCGTGCATTTCGACGCCAACCGCGACACTTCGGTGTTCGTCGGCGCGAGCCGCAACAAGGCGTCGCCACACATTCTATTGCTGTTACGCACCACACAACGGGAGATGACGCTGTGCGAGCACCGGGCGACGGATCCGGCCACGGCAGCGCCGATTTTTTCCGCCGACAGCCAGCAGATCTTCTTTCAAAGCGATAAGCAAGGCAAACCGGCCATCTATCGCGTGCATGTGGAGCGGTTTGTGGAGAAAATCGAGCCCGAAGAATAAGGGCGATTTGTCTGAAAACCCCGCAGTTTGGCATCTCCCCTGATTTCAATGGATTAACGACGAGATTGTACCCCTCAGCCCGGCAATCTGCCGGTTTTGACCACAGGACCACCGTTTAAACCTCCTTGTTTTCAGGCTTTTGTCTCCACGGAAGCGTGGTGGCGCACGTGCAATACTTCAGCGCGAGACCAACATTTTAGGAGAGAAGTAGCCAATGAGAAAGATGTCGTTGTGGGTCATTCTTTGGGGAGGTTTGCTGACGGGCACGCTTTATGCCGACCGGCACAAGATCTCTAAAGACCTGGCGGATCAAATGGGTCAGCCGGGCGCTTCGGTCGACGTAATCGTCCAGTATCAGACGGATCCGACTGACGCCCAAATAGCCCAATTCACTGCCAAAGGCGCGAAACTCAAGGACCACCTCAAACGGTTCCGTGCGGCCAGTTTCACGGCGCCGGCGGCGGCCATCGACGCGCTTTCCGACGATCCGAACGTCGTTTACATCTCGGCCGACCGTCAGGTCAGCGCCCAGTTCGACTATTCCGCACAAACCATCAACGCTCCGTCGGCCTGGCAAATCGGCCTGGACGGCACGGGGGTGGGCATTGCGGTCGTGGACAGCGGCGTGGCCAAACAAGCCGACCTCGAGCAGGCCAATTCGCACAAGTCGCGCGTAGTCTATAGCGAAGTCCTGAACGGGCGCAAAGGCGACGAATACGGGCATGGCACGCACGTGGCGGGCATCCTGGCGGGCAACGGCAAATCGTCAACCGGCCCAGGCTTCACGACGACGTTCAAAGGCGTAGCGCCTAACGCCAACATCATCGACCTGGAAGTGTTGGACGACCAGGGCATGACCACCGACAGCCTGGTGATCAGGGCTATCCACGACGCCATTGATTTGAAGGACCAGTACAACATCCGCGTGTTGAACCTGTCACTCGGGCGGCCGGTTTACGAGACCTCGCAGCTCGATCCTCTTTGCCAGGCGGTAAAGACGGCGTGGAAAGCGGGCATCGTGGTTGTGGTGTCGGCGGGCAATCTCGGGCGCAACAGTTACGCGACGATTCTGTCGCCGGGCAATAGCCCCTACGCCATTACGGTCGGGGCCATGAAGACCATGGGAACGGCCGCCCGCGGAGACGACCTGGTGGCCAGCTACAGTTCGAAGGGCCCGACGTGGATCGACATGACGGCGAAGCCGGATCTGGTCGCGCCGGGCAACCAGGTGGTGTCACTCTATGCGCCAGGATCGACGCTGGCCCGCACTTACGCGCAGAATGCCGTGCCGGTGTCGTCTTACAGCACCGCGAAGAACGGCAAAACGGATTACTTCACGCTGAGCGGTACCAGCATGGCCGCTCCCATGGTGAGCGGGGCGGCGGCACTGCTGATTCAGAACGAACCGCAGATCACGCCGGATACGGTAAAGGCCCGGCTGATGAAGACGGCCACCAAGGGCTTTCCGGCTTCGAGTGTGGCGGTCGATCCCGTTACCGGCGTGGCTTATACCAGCCAGTACGACATGTTTACGATCGGCGCTGGATACCTGGACATCATGGGCGCGCTGGCATCACACGATGTGGCGAATGGCGGCACCGAGTCACCGGCGGTGTTCTTTGATAGCGCGAGCGGCAATGCTTATGTGGTTCAGGACAACGTGGCGGTGTGGGGCACGGTCGCCGTGTGGGGCACGGTGGCTGTCTGGGGCACCAACGTGGTCTCGGACACGGGTTCGGCGGTTAACGGAACGGTCGCCGTCTGGGGCACGGGAACTCCTTCCAGCAGCGTGGCTGTCTGGGGCACGGTAGCGGTGTGGGGCACCAGAAACGTCCGCAGCAACGTTGCGGTCTGGGGAACAGTAGCGGTTTGGGGGACAGTGGCGGTCTGGGGTACCGACGCTCCGGCCGAGAACTAGGGTTCCAACGAGATACCGGTTCCGGAGGCGCGCGAGAGGGGATCGCCACAATCACCCTCCTGCGCGGAGCCGGTTGTTAAACGCAGGCTCTTTATGGGCCTGCGTTTTTTTTCGCGTCGCAGATTACGGCACGAGGTCACGCGGTCGTTAAAGGTGATTCCAACAGATCAGACGAAGCTACGATCCGGGTTGAATTCGAGTGAATCCGCGGCTCCTTTATCTCAAGTGCGTCGCCTCCGCAGCGCTATTTTTACGGATTCTTCGGAATGGCGGCGATCAAGTGCTGTGTGTAGCGGTGCTCGGGCGCGCGGAAGATCTGACTGATCGCCCCACACTCGACGATGCGGCCCTGATGCAGAGTCGCCGCGAGATGGCACAGCGCGGCAACCGACAACAAATCGTGCGAGATGAGAGGATCGCGGTCTTCCGTTCG
>Ga0070730_10005300_pt1 | contig 11153 bp, 12 predicted proteins | sample Coa_R1_3_FD_66447 | JGI IMG/M metagenome (GOLD analysis project Ga0070730, IMG submission 66447) | Surface soil microbial communities from Centralia Pennsylvania, which are recovering from an underground coalmine fire - Coalmine... | ecosystem: Environmental > Terrestrial > Soil > Unclassified ... | reverse complement strand
CACCGTGTTTGCGTAAGATGCGCCGCGTACCTGTATGAGCGATGGGAAGAACGGTTGCACCAGAGCGCAATGCCAGCATAGCTACTCCTGTGTGGGCAGCAATCATCCGCTCTTTGCGCGCAACCGTCCCCTCAGGAAAGATCGCCACCGCTTTGCCCTCGTATAAATAGGTTAGCGCCTGCTCTAAAGCAGCTCGATCACTACCACCACGAGCTACAGGGATTTGCCCGGTCCTGCGCAGCAGCCAACCCACAACTGGCCAGGCAAAGGCCTCTATCTTCGTAAAAAACCAGATGCGGCGTGGCACAATACTCCCTAACAGGATCGGATCGAACCAGCTCAGGTGATTGGCCACGATCAGCAAAGGGCCAGTTGCGGGGATGCGCTCGCTCCCGCTTACCTGATAGCGACATACCACATGTAACAGTAGCCAGGCCAGAGGACGCAACAGGTTATAGAGGAAATCACCTGGCGTCTTACCAGTTATACGCGAACCCATAGCGCTCCCGGCAGAATTTCGGCATCAAAACAGGTCGCACTGCTGGTTTCACCATCCATCTGGATGTTCACCGGCTGTTTGCTCTCAATGTGGATCAACTTCGCGCGGTAAAAAGTTACTTCAGGCAAGCCATTATGCTCGCCTTTTTTCACGACCGGCAGGAGCTTCAGCGACCGAAGCAACGGCGTATAGTCGATGGTACAGACATCAAACAGGCCATCGGTATGGTCGGCGGTTGGATTGATACGGAAGCCAGCTCCATAGGTCGGCCCATTGGTCACGGCCATCAACACATAGCGCTTCTCTACCTCATTCTTATGCGTTCCACCATCCAGGCTAAATGTCAGCCAGGGACAGCGATGATAGCCGAAGAGGAGCTGGCGGATTGTAGTTGTGTAATAGAGGCGCAGTCCACTCATCAGGGGCAACTTCTTCATATGAGTCGCAGCCACTGCAATATCAGCATCCAGCCCCACACTAAATGAGTTGGCAAAATAGCGACCATTGACGATCCCTGCATCAACATCAATGAGATCGCCGTGAAAGGCGCGTTCAATCGCGGCGGCGGGATCATGTGGCAGCTTCAGGGTATTCCACGCAAAATCGTTGCCAGACCCAGCAGCCACAATGCCCAGTGGCACACGCCTCCCTGCTTTGAGCATGCCATTCACGACTTCATGCACAGAGCCATCGCCGCCGACAATAATGACTGCTCGCCCATCCTTCGCCGCCTGCTGAGCACGATCGCCAGCTTCTCCAGCCCGGCTGGTTTCTACATACTCGGCTCCCTCCTGCTCTGAATAGTGACGGATCAGGCTACGAGGTTGGCTCATATTCCCACGATTGGCCGTGGGATTGAGGATGACAAGAGGACGATTTGAGGACTTCGGTGTCTCCATTTGAGTGCTCCTTTGACATAAAGGATCATTTCATCGGATTGTACCATCTTCTCAGCGTCTCTACAATTGGTTGCGACCATTTCTGGCGGGAACTCCAATCAGGCTGTTGTCTTTAGCGGGCCACTTAGTCAAATATAGAAATCAATGTACAATAAAAAAGACCATTTTTCATGAAGTTCATGAAAAATGGTCTTTTTTATAAGAAGCTAGAGCAGGCCAAGCCGTTCAGCTATATCACGCAGAATTGCCACGTCAGAAGCGGGGCGAACCGGGCTGAGCGGGTGCGTGCGATCGCTGCTGATCAGCCCGCATATCGTTAAGAACTGGGCAGCATTGTGCTTGTAGCCGGGAGTTGGCGGGCGAAAGGCCAGAAAGCCCAGGTACTGCAAAAGGTCATTGAGTTGGTAAAATGCGGGATCGCCGGCGGCCCAGAGACGATCGCGCTCGGCAAACTTCTCTGGCGCGAAGGTGCTGAGGCCAAGCAGGTAATCACTGCCATACATCACCATATCGATTGCCAGATCGTTGCCGGTATAGACCTTGAAATCTGGGCGCACAGCATCACGCAAACGCAGGCGGGTCCACTCCTGTTCACGATCCAGGCTGGAATGTTTCATACCAGTGATTTGGGGGATCTCCATCAGGCCCCGCACCACGTCCAGGCTGTAAATCGCGCCAAAGGGAGCAAACATCTTGCCCAGCTCGAAGGCAATGACCTGATCACACTGAGAAGCGATCCGACGGTAGGCCGCCAGCAGGCCCTCTTCACTCAAGCCGGTGAGGTAGCTGGACTGGAAGATGATGGGCACGCCACCAAAACGCTGGATCGTCGCTACCTCGCGCAGATATAATTCTTCTGGATCACCATCCAACCCTTCAATAAAGGCGCCAGCGATAAACGAGCGTCCTCCCATGACCTCGCGCGTCGTCTCCAGGACACGCAGCCGCTCATCCAACGACAGCAGATTGACATACCCGGTATCCATATTGACGCATGGCCGCAATCCGGCAGCCGCTGTCCGTTCTATATGAGCGGCCAGTTCTGTGTAGCTGATATTGCCATCCTCATCAAAGGGCAGCAAGATAGCGCTATTGCCCTCTATAGGTCGAGTATTCACTCTAGCCACTACATCTTTTATAGCAAGATCCAACGCAGGCCTGGACTGTGCCATCGTCATAGAATGCCCCTCCTCTGAAATAAAGAAAACGTTTACTGATTGTAGTGTAGCAGGATCGGGCAGAAATGTCAATGGGGATCGCAGGGCGAGACACCTTGTTTTGCACAGATGCCTCTCCGACCGGATGCCTGCTCAGGGCAAAAACTCGGTTCAATTGATGAGGTAATGACTTGGCAAGCCATTACCTCATCAATTGAATGGCGTCTTCCTCCACGTCGGCCTCTAACCGCGTGTGAAGGGACATTAATTGGAGAGCCGGTAGAAGCGACGGGCATTCTCGGCCCACAGTTTCCTCTTCGCTTCGGGAGAAAGGTGGGCAGTCAGCGCATCCAGAGTTTCCACCCAACGAGCGTAGGTTGTTGCCAGCAGCGCCACAGGCCAATCGCCGCCGAATAGCACGCGATCTTCCCCAAATACCTCCAGCACGTGCGCCACATAGGGAGCCAGGTCATCCGCCGTCCAGTGCTGGTGATCAGCCTCGGTGGCCAGCCCGCTCACTTTGCAGACCACATTGGGAAACGAGGCGAGTTCGTGTATTTGCGCGCGCCATGGATCAAGGACATGCTCTTTAATACCTGGCTTCCCAATGTGGTCCAGGATAAACGAGGTGCCTGGGCACTGGCGCACCAACTCGATCACAGCAGCAAGTTGGCGATGGTTGATACAAATATCAAATGAGAAGCCATATTCTGGTAGTATTTGCACACCACGGAGAAAGTCTGACTGCAGACAGAAGTTGGGATCAGGCTCGCCCTGGAGAAGACGGCGCACACCCTTGATGCACGGGCCGAGATCGTGCAACGCGGCCAGATAAGTCCGGGCCCATTCGCCATATTCCAGGGGCGCCTTCGCCACAATACCCTGAAGACGAGGGGTTTCTCGGGCCAGATCGGCCACATACTTTGCTTCAAGAAACGAGTAGGGGGCATCAACATCAACCTCCAGATAGACCATCGCCTCAATAGCAATGCCCCCGGTATGCTCCTGATACTCCGCCAGGCCAAAGGGCTTCCCCAGCGTGATATCAGCATCTAACCAGGAGATACGGAAATGGGATGGATCCCAGAGATGGAGATGAGCATCGATAATAGGAAAATCAGGCAAGCTTACATCCTTTCGTTACACAGCGAAATGCTCGTTTTCTGATAGCTGCATGCCTAAGGTCTACGATTAAAGGCAATATTGATAAGGACAGCAGCGGAAGTGAAGAGTGTAATGACGAAGACAATTGGGAAAACTGCCCAGGAGGGAGCGCTCGTAACGATGGCAAGCACTACCAGGCCAAAAATCAAGAACAGGAGCATGCCAAGAGAAACAATGGCCAACGCGAGGCGTTGACCCGCCGTAGGAATCTGACCCGAAGCGGGTCCTGAGAGTTTCTGTCCATAGGGGCCATAGGAAGAAGGCTCTTCAAATCTCGATGCCCCTTCGTATCCAGAGGAGGATTCCGAACTGCCTGTGTTCACCCCTCCATAGCCCATTTCTTGTTGTGACACGATGCATATCTCCTTTACTGGCCAGAAAGATTCGCTACCATCAATACGGGTGCTGACGCGTAAAGGTTGTATGGAGCAACATGCACATCGCGATTCATTAGAGCGATGGAGAGATGTCAACAATGATTGAATGCTACGAAGGCAGGCTTGCGGTAGCATCAACCTCGATCAAGAACTCTGGTCGAAAAAGGCTGCGTACCTCAACAGTTGTACTGGCAGGGGGAGCCTGGGTGTTCACATAGAGATCACGCACCTCGCGTAGAATGGGCAGATGTGAGCGATCAACCACATACATGTTCAGCTTTACAACATGGCTGAAATCGGCTCCAACGGCTGCGAGCGCAGCCTTGACGTTTTCAAATGCCTGTTGCGCCTGAGCGCGGAAGTCGCCGGGTCCGACGATCTTTCCCGATGGATCAAGCGCAACCTGACCTGCAAGATAGAGCGTCTGCCCTCCTACAACCTTCACAACATGGGAGTAGCCAGGTGTGGGAGCCAGAGTCGTGGGAGTAAGAAATTGGATATGATCGGGATGTGTCATGACTAATGTTCCTTTCTGTTTATTACCGTAATGCTTCGGCTATTGCTGCAAAATCTGCATCAGCCAGCCCCAGTTTGCCTGCCATGCGGTAGACTTCGCTGGCTTGTAGCCAGGTGGGGGCAAGAGTATTCTGTGTTATATCATTGAATAGGGCGCAGAGTTTAAAAGGAGATGCCCCTGATCGGATCGTCTCATGTTCTGCCTGCCTCTTGTATCAAGAGTATGCCATGGGTGGAGGGGTTGAACAATTACCGAAAAGAGGCTAGTATAAAAACTATCACGTTAAGACGAGGAAGTTCTATGAACGACGAGCAACGAAGGGCTGAGCTGGCACAATTTCTGCGCATCAGGAGAGAACGCCTATCCCCTGCCCAGGTTCACCTGCCAGAGGGGAAGGGGAGGCGGCGAACGCCAGGGCTACGGCGCGAGGAGTTGGCTCAGGTTGCCGGGGTTGGCCTTACCTGGTACACAAAGCTTGAGCAGGGGCAGGATATTCAGGTTTCGGCGCAGGTGCTTGAGAGCCTTTCTCAGGCGCTTCAATTAACATCCGCAGAACGGACACATCTCTTTGTGCTGGCACGTGAGCACCTGCCGCTCCCAGCCCAGACATATGCGCAAGGTCTTAGTGAGGATCAACAGCACGTTCTCAATGCTCTTCAGCCCAACCCGGCATATATAGCAAATGACCGTTGGGATATTGTTGGCTGGAATCAGGCCGCCTCTCAAGTATTTGGGTACTCTTCAGCTCTCTCTAGCTGGGAACGCAACCAGTTGTGGCTCCTCTTTACTGATCCAAGGCAGCGCAAACTCTTTGACGACCAGTGGGAAGGCATAGCCCAACGGATGCTGGCCCTTTTTCGCGCACGCGCAGCACGCTATGCTGGCGATCCCTGGTTTAGTGAGCGTAGAGATCGATTAATGCAGGTCAGTCCAGAATTTCGGGCGTGGTGGTCACGCTATGACATAGCTGAGGCGCATATCGGGCGCAAAAACCTCAAACACCCGGTAGTAGGATCGCTGGTATTGCAATCAACGACCTTGCTGCTAGCAGATGATTCTGGTCTGAAAATACTTTTATATACGCCACTACCAGAGGAGGATACAGCAAAGAAACTTGCCACACTTGCCTCCCTCGAAACAGGCGTGTTGATAGAGCAGAGATAGATCTGGTACAACCATGAACAAAAGGACTTCACCATGTCAGTAGAAGCAAACAAGGCTATCATGCGCAGGCTCTTTGAAGAAGGCTTCAATCAGGGAAACCTGGCTGTGGTGGACGAGCTATTCGATACGCAATTCGTCGACCATTCCACACCGGAGCAGCCCATCGGACGCGGTGGAGTGAAAGATTACATTGCACAGGTACATGCAGATCTTCCTGATATCCATGTAATCATCGATGATCTGATCGCGGAAGAGGATAAAGTGGTAGTGCGCACAACGTGGCAAGGGGCACATCAAGGTAGAGTCTCCACCAGTACGATGATCCAGATCTTTCGTATCCACAACGGGAAAATCCTGGAAGAGTGGAACGAGGGACACCATTGATTCACTGAGGGACCGGTCCTCTTTGCTGGTGGGACGCTGCTAGCGAAGCGGTCTTGGAGTTGGTTCAAGATACCCCTCTGACAAGAATGTTCTTCACCCAGATCTACCAACCCACAGGCCGCAAAAATCTTCCTTGGTAGCTTAAGTATTTACGACCTTTCACCCTTTCCAAAGCCTTACCCTTGCAAGACTCTGGGAGAATCTCAGTTGTAATCTATTCCTTAGCTCTGCTTTTGCATTAGCAATATTTTTATTCATATATCACCCGACAAGTGATTACTTATAAGCAACTGATTGCCTACAGATGAAGTATATGATTATATCAGATAGTATCTGTACTATTGAGAGCTAACAAGAACGGGTTTTTGATCCCGTACAACTGGACATGAGTTTTGAAACAAGAAAGGAAAACACTAATGTTACAACAAGCTATTTACTTAATGTCCTCAGTACTGCTTGCGAAAAAGTCGCCTCTAGTGGCAGGGCTCCTTGTAATGAGTCTGACTCTCTTTGTGATGAGTTTGAGCCTCCTTACCTTGAAACCGCCTGACTGGCCTTAATAAAAGTGGCGTAAAAGGCGTATGATAAGTTGAAAGTAGAGAAGAATATGTCCAGTAAATGGGGAGAGCGCCTTTCCTATCTACTGGACATACTCTTCTTGCAGTCACCAATCCTGCTTGACCCCTCTTTTAGTAGGCCAGCACGGCGGCTTTACGCAGATAGTTGGTCTCGGTGAGTTGTTTGAGCATAAAGTCCGCCACTTCCGCTCGACCAATCTCTTTCCCTTTGTGAGGAACATGCCACGTGCCAATGCGATAGGCTCCCGTATAGGGATCATCCGTCAGAGCAGTTGGGCGAATGATGACCCACTCAGTTTGACTTTGACTCAATGTTTTTTCTGAGAGGCGCATGTCCTCGTAAATGTCTTTCAAAAAGAGTGGCTCAATGATCCGCCCATAAATAAATCCCAGATGTGCCAGGTCTTCCTCATCTACTGCTGCGGAGGTAATCCAGATCAGGCGGCGCACTCCATGCTGTTCCATTGCCGCTATCAGATTCGACGCTCCATGCGAATAGACCGTGGTTTTCCCCGGTTTGGCTGATATACCGCCCAGGACTACTTCTTGACCTTTCATAGCCTCCCCAAGTGTCTCTGGTACCAGAACATCACCTTGAATGACTCGTACTTTCTCATCTGGCGGCTGGAATACCGCCGCATTGCGCACAAAAGCAGTCACCTCATGACCCGCTGCCAGAGCTTGTCCAATCAGCAGGCGACCGACATTCCCGGCTGCACCAATAATCAAGATTTTCATTATTTGCCCCTTTCGCTGAACATAAACAATGGTAGTATACAACGGAAGAACAGCTCATGCTATTCTGATATTACGTTTATGGATACATATCCAACGCTAATACTCAAGTCAGAGCTTCCTGACTTTTTTTCTCCGATGCCGCCATGATACCCTGTTCTCGGCCTTCTTCTTGCGGGGTCTGGATAGTCAACCAGGCACAGAGTGAACTCAAGAGGGCCAGCCCCACCGCAATAGTCATTACAGTACGGAAGCTGGTGACGAAGGCATCGTCAATGTTCTGTGTCAGGGCAACACGTACTGGGGCGCTCACTTCCGCAGGAATCTCGATCCCCGCCAACCTGGTTTGCTGGGCCTCGATCTGCTGACGGGTCTGGGGAGAGATGCTCAACGATGCCAGGCGGTTCTGCAGAGTAGAACTGAACACGCCCAGGAAAACGATACTTAAGACCGCTACTGAAAGTACCAGAGCCGTCCGAGATACCGCGTTATTAATGCCTGAAGCTAGCCCTGCATGGCGGGCCTCTACTGCTCCTATGACAATGGTTGTCAGCGGAGCGATCGTGATTGCCGCACCGATGCCCTGCAAAAGGACTGCCGGGAAAAAGGTCGTCCAATAACTTCCTCCAACCCCTGTGCGGATGTAGAGAGCCAGCCCGGCAGCCATAAGTAGAGGACCTACGACCAGAGGGGTCTTTGGGCCGATGTGGTTCACCAGCCCTGCAGTCCAGCGCGAGGATGCGGCCACAATCAGCACAATGGGAAGCAGAGCCAGGCCAGCCGTCAGTGCGGAGTAGCCCTGCACCTGGATCAGGTTGAAGGGAAAGAAAAACATAACTCCCCCGAACGCTGAATAGAGGAGGAGGGTAATAATATTTGCCCCGCTAAAGGTGCGAGAACGAAACAGCGTCAGAGGCACCATCGGCTCCTGGCTACGCGCTTCCCAGAGCAGAAACAGCCAGAGCGCACCCAGACCTATGACCAGGGAGAGGAGCACCAGAGGATGTAGCAGCCCCAGGTCTCCGGAAGCAATCAACCCATATACCAACGCCCCCAGGCCGATTACTATTAGTAGCGCCCCGCGCCAGTCCAGTTTGGCGTTCTCCTCATCGTGGCTCTCCGGCACACGCCAGTAGAGTGTTGCTAGAACGACCACGGCGAGTGGAACATTCAGAAAGAAAACGGCCCGCCAGGAAGCGTTTTCCACCAGCCAGCCACCCAAAACCGGACCTACTGCTCCGCTGATCACGGTAAAGCCAGACCAGGTGCCGACTGCCTGAGCCCGCTGCTCTTTACTAAAGGTGGTGCTAATGATTGCCAGACTGCCAGGAATCATCAGTGCACCACCGATCCCCTGAACAGCACGCGCGAGAATCAGCAATGGTGCATTCTGTGCCAGACCACAGGCCATTGAAGCGAGCGCGAAGAGAGCCACTCCAATACCAAAAATGCGTTTGCGCCCAAAGAGGTCGCCCAGCGATCCTCCTAGCAATGTTAGCGCAGATAGAAAGAGTGCATACGCCTCTACAATCCACTGTAACTCGGAAACGGACGCGCCCAGATTCTTCTGCAAGATTGGCAAAGCCACGTTGACGGCTGTACCATCCACAATGACCATGCTCGATCCAAGGATTGTCGCGATCAGGACCCAGCGCCCAACATCACGGCTACAGGTCGCGGTATCGGGCGCAGCATGGATGATCCCTTCATCGCAAGGCTGTCTGATGAATATCGCCATGAGCTGTCACCTTTCTTTATAAGGATACTTTCACCATATCCAGATCGCCACGCTGGATGGCGTGGTACAGAGCTTTTGTCTCGGGCATAGGTGGGAGGTTTAATTCTTCATGCAAAAGCCGCTGGCAGTGCTGATATTGACGGAGCGCGTCATTGCGTCTTCCCTCAATAGCATAGATGCGCATCAATTGACGGTGGGCTGACTCATCGCAAGGATTCTCCTTAATGATTTCTAACGCCCAGTGAGCGGCCGTATCGTAGCAGTAGATCTTCAGATAATGAGAGGAAAGGGTAGTGCTCATATTGAGATGGACCTGACGAAGTTGTTCACGTCGGCTGAAAGACCAATCGGCGTACAGATCCTCCATCAGAAACGGGCGTGTGTAGAGGGCGCAGGCCTTTTCGAAATACGAGATTGCTACCTCGCCACTCGCCTTTTGCCCTGCATAATAGAGAGTGAGAAACTCCTCGACGTCGGAGTGCAGGGTAATTGCAGGGTTCAACTGGTAGATACCATGGCGATACAGAATAGCATTGTCGTATGGGCTACAGCGGGCGCGCAGACAGTTCCGCAGAATGCTTAATGTCACATGCAGTTTACGCAAAGCCACGTCAGTAGGATCCTCAGGCCAGAGGAGATCCATAAGGGTATCTGCCGAAGCGCAATGATCTGGCTGTGCGATCAGGAACCGTAAAATGGCCTGGCCGTTACGATTGGAGCAGAGCTTGATGGGAACACCCTGGTGGTAGACTGTGAAGGACCCGAAACAGACCGTATAGAGCGCCGGGGAGTCAATGTACTGCTCTGAGAATATGGGCTGTGCGATCCGGTCCTCCTCTCCAACGAGTCCTGCTGTTTCTTGAACTAGCCGGGATGGCGCCTCTTGTGTTGTGCTTAGACTCAAAGTAATCTCTGCGTTGATTTCCTTGAAGAGTGTAAGCAGCTCTTGTATTTTTTGCTGGATATGCGAGTAGCGGTTGTACTCCTGTTCGACCTGCTCATACAGAGCAGTAACGTAAGATGGATCGACCGCACCCCGCTGGCCTACCGATGAGAACATCGATAGCAGATCGAGCAGTTTTGCCTGTTCAAAGGGGTCTGCTATCAACTCCAGGATACGAGCCTGCGAAAGTGTTTCGGCCTGTTGTAAGAAGGTATGAGTGCTTGTGGTAAGGGAAGGGATCATGAATCTTTCCTCCATCCAGGGAATATAAACCAGGAGATAGCCAACGAGACATTTCTCCTTATATCTGTATACGAGATTCTTCGTTCCGTTCCTGTGCGGATACCATACATGCAAACTCCTTATCTATTCTTTACAGAGAATGTTCAGGCCCTGAAACACTGCAGAAACTATTCCTCTGTTGCGTTTCATCTCTTATTGGAGCAGGGCCATGATATCCGCAACCAGCCAGTGCTCCACCAGTTTGCCATCGGCCAGGCGGAAGAAATCGACCGCAGGCCATGTAACCTGCTTTCCTGTTGGCGCAATGCCAAAGAATGTTCCCTGGTGCGTACCACCAACCGTAAGGCGTGCCACAACCTGGTCATCTTCCGCGACGAGATCCTCAACAACAACGTGGTAATCAGGAAAGGCGGTGAATAGGAAACCGAGGGCCTGTTTGTAGCCATCCCTGGTGCAAGGTAAGCCAGCAGGCACCGCATGGCTGAAAAAGGTGGGAGCCGCTACCTCATCGAGGATGTCCGGGTTTCCCTGATTGATGCCCTCAAAGAGGCGCTGCGCGATCATTTTATTTTCTTCCAATGACATAGAAGAAACTCCTTTGTACACGCCTACTGTATTGTGTTGAAATTGCGGCATGAGCGGGAGAACCATCTTATCATGCGCTATCTAGCTATCTACTAATCAAGCATACTTACTCGCTGTAGACAATGCATTGACATGGTGCAGAACCCTGAGAGCATTGATTAGAAGCTGTG
>Ga0070730_10005299_pt1 | contig 11154 bp, 9 predicted proteins | sample Coa_R1_3_FD_66447 | JGI IMG/M metagenome (GOLD analysis project Ga0070730, IMG submission 66447) | Surface soil microbial communities from Centralia Pennsylvania, which are recovering from an underground coalmine fire - Coalmine... | ecosystem: Environmental > Terrestrial > Soil > Unclassified ... | reverse complement strand
CCCGCAACTTGCTGAGCCGCATAGATTATTTTGGATTTTCACGCTAAGTCGAAGATACCAAGAGACCGGGGGAGGGGGGAGGGGTTCCTCATCTATAACATCCGTCCCAAAATGTAACTTCGCGGGAAGAAAATTTTTCATCGCTTCGCTCCTCGGAATGACAAGACTTAGAAAGGCTGGCGAGTCACAGGGAATTGTGATTTGAGTCACAGATTAGAGTGGGGAACGGACATAGGCTCCGGTAAGCTGTCCTTATAGCGCGCGCGAAAAGGTGGGCAATTTCTCATGCCAGAAAACACACTGACCATTACGGACAATCGCACCAATAAGACGTACACCGTCCCGGTGGAGAACGGCACAGTCCGGGCGATGGATTTGCGGCAAATCAAAACGGGCCCGGAGGATTTCGGGCTCATGACGTACGACCCCGCATTCATGAACACGGCGTCTTGCAAGAGCGCCATCACATACATTGATGGCGACAAGGGAATTCTTCGCTACCGGGGTTATCCCATCGAAGTTCTTGCCGAGCACTGCAGCTTTCTGGAAGTGGCATACCTGCTGATGTTCGGCGAGTTGCCGGCGGAGAAAGAGTTGAAGCAGTGGGTGTACGACATCACGCACCACACGATGCTGCACGAGACCACGAAGAAGTTCATGGAGGGATTCCGTTACTCGGCGCATCCGATGTCGATGTTCGTCAGCACGATTGCGGCGCTGTCGAGCGTATATCCCGACGCCAAGCAAGTGCACGATCCCGCGAGCCGGATGCACCAAATCATCCGGCTGATCGGAAAGGCGCCCTCGATCGCGGCCATGTCGTACCGGCACAATGTCGGATTTCCGTATGTGTATCCGGACAACGATCTGAGCTACACCGAAAACTTCATGAACATGTTGTGGAAGATGGTTGAGCCGAAGTATGTGGCGCAACCGGCGATTGCGCGCGCGCTCGACATTCTCTTCATTCTGCACGCCGACCACGAGCAGAATTGCAGCACCAGCGCCATGCGGTCGGTGGGAAGTTCAGAGACAGATCCGTATCTGGCGGTGGCGTCGGCGGCGTCGGCGCTGGCCGGACCTTTGCACGGCGGGGCCAATGAGGAAGTGCTGAGGATGCTCGACCAGATCGGCTCGAAGAACAATATTCCGGCCTACATCAAGCGGGTGAAAGAAGGCGAGATCAAGCTGATGGGCTTCGGCCACCGTATCTACAAGAACTACGATCCGAGGGCCACAATCATCAAGTGGAGCGCGCAACAGGTCTTCGAAGTGACGGGACCCAATCCCAAACTCGAAATCGCGCTGGAATTGGAGCGGATCGCGCTGGAGGATGAGTACTTCGTCAAGCGCAGACTGTATCCGAATGTGGACTTCTACTCCGGAATTATGTACCAGGCGATGGGCTTCCGTCCGGAGATGTTCACGGTGCTGTTCGCAATTCCGCGTACGGCGGGCTGGCTGGCGCAGTGGCAAGAGTTGATCAGCGACAAAGAGCAGAAGATCGCGCGCCCGCGGCAGATCTACACGGGATATGCCGAACGTGAATTTGTGCCGATGGAGAAGCGCGTGACGGCGGTTGCTGCGCGGTAGGAAGTATCTGTTCTTTCGAAGACCGTCGTGGGCAGGCGGTGGCGCCTTTAAGGATGTCATCCTGAACCCGGCATTGAGCCGGGTGAGGGATCTTACGAGCGCAGGGTCCGTTGGAACTGTCCGCCAGCCGGTGCAAGCCGCATGCAGCGGAATTATCTTTTCTGCTGCATCGATCGTGTGAACCGTCGTACGGTCCCTCGCGCCGGCTTCGCCGCCACTCAGGATGACATTTCGATGGTGCGGTGTGTGGGTAAGCCAGAACACCGCGGCCGGCGCACACTGCGGCTATGGCGATCAAATCACAGTGTGGGGAGAAAGATTTTTATGCGGCGTGTTTGGCCAGTTCGGCCAAACGCTGCTGGTGTCGCTCGGGGGAAGTGATCACCTGCATCTCTTGCCAGTCGTAGGCAAATTCCTTGCCGCAATCGAGACAGACAACATAGGTTCCGGTCAGAGCAGCGGCCTGGGGGCGGCGCTTGGCCTGACGAACGGTAACGGGGAAGCTGTAATGCTCGTGCCTGCATCCGAAGAACGCATTCACCAGTTTTTCAATCATGACCCACCTTCCATACCTGAGCGGTGTATGCAAACCCTGGGTTGTACTGAGAGTCGCGCCCCCTCCACGAAGAAATCGTGTACGCCACTACTCAGTTACTTAGATTCAGGGATTGACAAAAGGGTTTAGGGTTTTAAGCCAGGTACCAAGAGAGGAATGGGTGGGCAGGAAGTTATTGGAAGCGAAGCATTTAGCTGAGATCAGAAGCGTCGGGCGACGTGGCGAACCTTTTTGCGGCATCTATGGATTGAATGCCGCACGGTCCCTCGCGCCGGCTTCGCCGCCGCTCAGGATGACAACGTCACGTGCATGGATCCTTCGCTTCGCTCCTGAACGGCGGTGGAATTGTTCAGGCGCGGCTTTGGCTAGACGCTTTGCGGGCCGCGGCGCTTTTGTTGCTGGCATTTGGTCATGATGGCGGAGCGGAGGCGGCTGCGGAGGTCTTCGGGGAGTTCGTAGAGTTGCGAGTCGCGGTAGATCTCGATGGTCTTTTTGGTCGTGTCGCAAACAACGTAGCAGTTGTGGCACCAGGAAAGATGATTCTCCAACTCGACCTTCGTCTTCTCGTCGAGGACGCCGTCCAGATAGGCAGTCAGCTCATGCAAGAATTCAGAACATTTCACAGGTTGCCATCTCCACTGACATCGTCGTTTTTCACCTCTCCAAGGTTTGCAATATCGCCCTTGCCATCATTGTTCTCGCGGCGCCGGAAGTAGCGTCCGAGCCGCTCCCGCAATTGCAGGCGGGCGCGTAACAGCCGCGATTTTACCGCAGGAACGCTCAATTCCAGCGCTGCCGCGGTTTCTTCGGTCGATAAACCTTCTACGTCCCGCAGTACAAAAACCGTCCGAAAACCCGGGGGAAGGCCCTGGATCGTCTTGCTCAAAATCTCACGCAGTTCAGCTTGCGTGTACTGCTGCTCGGGATTCGGACTCCAGTCCGCGATCTCGCGGGGCAAGGAGTCGTCTTCCGTTTTAATGTCTTCGTCGAGCGAAACTGTACGCTCCGGCTTGCGCCGGCGCAACTTCATTAGAGCTTCGTTGACTGCGATCCGAACCAGCCACGTGTAAAACTTGGACTGCTCCTGAAATTTAGCCAGATTGCCATAAGCCTTCAGGAACGCTTCCTGTACTACGTCTTCGGCATCCTCACGATTCTGCGTGATGTGCTGCGCGATGCGGAACACGTTGCGGTCGTAACGGCGAACCAACTCTTCGAACGCCGAGTCGTCGCCCTTCTTGGCCGCTTGTACCAGAGCCAGTTCGTCTGTAACAGGCTCTGCTAGTTTGTTTTGGATGGCTCCCATGGCTTCGGCGATGCAGTATTTTGCGGGGAATGTCCCGCGCGCATCGATACTCCATTCTACTTGCTGACGGCAGATTTGCCCAATTGCGCCGGAAGGCTTCACCACAGAGGACACAGGGGCGAATCGGGTAATAGTTGATATTGCTGAGGTGTCAAGATGCGCAATGCCGCGATGTCGGGATCGACCCCGGAGGAGAGCATCCGTGCGATAGAATCAGAACGGTCGTGACGCGGTTGAACAGGTACCGAAGTACTCTGAATGACACCCCACAAGTGCCATATAATCAGCAGTTAGGGTAGTGTAAGGTGACGCCTAGAGATACGGAAAATCTGGCGCCGGGAATGGTCCACTGAGAATGGCAAAGCAACTCCAGCAGATTGTCGAGCAGGCGGTGGCGCAGGTTCTGAAGAGCCAACTTCCGAAGTTGCAGGCAGAGCTGGTGGAGCGCGTGATCGCGGAGTTGCCAGCGACAACTGGCGCCGGCGGGGGCGGCGGGCCGGCGAGCGGGCTAGTCCAGGCAGTGGCGGCGGTGCATGCGGGAACCACACAGAAGGAAATTCTCAAGGCGCTGCTGGATGCAGGTAGCGCTTACGCGGCGCGTGTCGCACTGTTCGTGGTGAAGGCGGGTACGGCGACAGGATGGCAGGGCCGCGGGTTGGGTGATGACGAAGCGGTCAAAGATTTCCCTCTCGATATCAGCAACGGGCCGACGGCGCACGCGTATCAGAATCGAGTTGTGACTCCGGCTAATATCGCCGAGATGGACCGGCGATTCGTGAAACAGTTTGGAGCTCCAGAGAACGAGCAGTTGCTGGTGTTGCCGCTGGTGCTCAAAGACAAAGTGGCGGCACTGCTGTACGCCGACGGAGGCGCGAATGGCGCGCTGGACGCGGCGTCGCTGGAAGTGCTGGTGATGGCCACGAGTTCGTGGCTGGAAGTCGCGTCGCTGCGCAAGCAGGTGCAAAAAGAGACGATCGACGGAGCGTCGGCCATGGCTCCTCCGGCCCCTGCGCCGGTGCAGACGGTGAGTTCGTTCTCGGATCCGTTCGCGTCGCATTCACCGCGACATACGGCGAAAGCGGCGCCTGAGCCGGAACCGGCTGCCGAGGTGGTCGAAGTGGGAGCGAGGGCAGCAGCGGCAAGTGCAGCAGCGCCGGCTACCGATCCGTTTGCGGGATTGTCTGCGGAGGATGCCGACACGCATCGAAAAGCGCAGCGCTTTGCGCGCCTGCTGGTAGATGAGATCAAGCTGTACAACCAGGCCAAAGTTGCAGAAGGACGACGCAACAAGGACCTGTACGACCGTTTGAAAGAAGACATCGACAAGAGCCGGGCGACGTTTACGAAACGGTACGGCAGCACGGCGGCGGCGAGCGGCGATTATTTTCAGAAGGAAGTCGTTCGCAGTCTGGCGGAAGACGATTTGTCGGTGATGGGCGCGAATTTTCGGAAGTAAAGGCAAAAGCTCTAAACCGCAGAGTTCGCTGAGAAAATCCGCAGAGGACGCTGAGAAGAGCGGCGCAATTTTGATCAGGTTCTGGATTCGCGTTCTCCGCGCGAATAAATAAAGTGGTTCGATTAGTTCTCAAAAATTTGTGGGCGGTGGTGGTGATCGGGCTGTTGTGCGGCCCGCTTGCGGCTGCTTGGCCAAAGGCGCGGCAGGATACCACTTCCACAGGCGCGGATAGACAAGCGTCCTCCAACAAACCACCCGCGAAGAAGAAGACTCACACGTCAGCTGAGAAGGCAAAATCCCCAAAGCAAAAATCTACGGGTACAGCAAAGAAAGCCGGTTCCACGTCGGCTCGCACCACCGCATCACGGCGACGTAGGGGCCCGATGTCTCCGCGGGTGAAACGCATTCGGCAGGCGTTTGTGGCATCCGCCGATTTGCGGCCCATGGCGCAGCAGTTAATTTTGGACCGCACGCCGGCGGGCTACGCCGGGGTCGAAGCGTACGCGCGCGCCCATGCCAAGGAAGACGCCGGGGCGTTAGCGTGGCTGGTCGTTGGATACGCACACGTGCTGGATCACGATTGCGGCAAGGCGATTGAACCGTTGAATCGGGCGAAGCCTCTGTCCGGCGATTTGGGCGACTACGTTACCTACTATCTCGGTACATGTTATCTACAGACGGGGCGCGAGGCGGAGGGGATGGCGGCGCTGGCCAATTTCAGCAGTGCGTATCCGGATTCGTTGCTGGTGCGCGATGCACTCCTGAACTACGCGACGGCTTTGGCAGGCGAGGGCCGAACGATGGAGGCCATCGCGCTGCTCGAAAAGGATCGCCTGCCGACGAGATCCGATGTTGAACTGGAACTGGGAAAGGCTTATGCCGCCGTCCATGAAAATGCGAAAGCGGAAGAGGTGCTGGCAAATATCTACTACACGATGCCGACGGCACCGGAGGCCGACGCTGCATATGTGGAGTTGAAGAAGCTGTCGATTGCGTCGCAACCGACGACGGCGCGGCTGAAAACTCGCGCCGAGTTGCTGATCAAGGCGCGACGGTATGGGGATGCGGCGGACGAGTACCGCGAGTTGCTGACCCATGCGAGCCCGGCGGAGCGTCCTGCAGCGGAGTTGGCCTATGCCGATGCGCTGCATCGCGCGGGACGGAACCGCGAAGCCAAGGCGGAACTGACGTCGCTGCCTGGGGCAACGCCCGAGCAGAGTGCACAGCAACTTTATATCCTGGGAGAAGTGGCGTGGTCGCTGAACCAGAATGACGTTTTCTATCACATGGTGGACGACCTTCGTCAGTCGGCCCCGACCAGCCCATGGCTGGAAGCTGCGCTGCTTTCGGCTGCGAATCTGCACCTTGTGCATCGCGAATACGATCAGGCACTGGATGCATTCCGCGAATTGCAGCAGCGCTTCCCGAAGGGCGGGAAGGCGTCGTACGCGCACTGGAAGGCAGCGTGGCTCACGTTGCGGCTGGGACGAAAAGAAGAAGCCAAAAAGGAATTCGAAGAGCAGATTGCCGTATATCCGGGTGGAAACGAGGCGAATGCGGCCTTGTATTGGCGGGCGCGGCTCGCGGAAGAAGACAATGACGTGGCGATGGCGCGGGCTTTCTATCAGAAGCTGTCGGATCGCTACCGGAATTACTATTACGCGGAGCTAGGCCGGGACCGGCTGAAAAAGCTGCCGCAAGCAGATGACCCGCCCGGGAAATATCCACTTCTCGACCGTATTCCACCACTTGATCACGCGGAGAAAGTAACGCTGGCAGATCCTCCAGCGGACGATCTCCATTTACAGAAAGCGAAACTGTTGGGCAATGGCGGCCTGGTGGATTTTGCGGTGCGCGAACTGCAAGCGGCGGCGACGGACGAACCAGGCAATTGGGCACCCGCAGAGACGGCGCACCTTTACACCGACACGGGACACTACGATCGGGCCATCGAGGTGATGAAGAAGTCAGTGCCGAGTTACTTTGCGGTGGACATTCCGATGTTGCCCCGGCCCTACTGGGAGGCGCTGTTTCCGAGACCGTATTGGTCGGACCTGAAACGATATTCCATTGCGAATGGGCTGGACCCGTACTTGGTGGCGTCATTGATCCGGCAGGAGTCGGAGTTCAATCCGCTAGCCGTATCGCGGGCGAATGCGGTAGGCCTGATGCAGTTGCTGCCGAAGACCGGGAAGATTGTGGCCCGCGAGGAGTCCATCAAACATTACTCGCCGGGCCAGTTGTTTACCCCGGGGGTCAATCTGCAACTGGGGACGCGGTATTTCCGCGGGATGGTCGACAAGTTTGGAGGATCGTTTGAGCACGCGTTGGCGGCTTACAATGCGGGATCGGACAGGGTTGAGGAGTGGATGGGCCAAGGCCCTTATCGAGACTCGCCGGAGTTCGTCGAATCGATTCCGTTTACGGAGACGCGAGAGTACGTGCAGGCCATCATGCGGAATACGAATGTATACCGGCAACTTTACGGGACGCCTTAAAAATCTTTCGCCAGGGATTTTCGCGGATTTCCACGGATATAACCCCTTCTAATTGGAACCTCGGTGCCTGCTCATGCGTACTATCAGGCAGGAACTGGAGGTGTGCCCATGCGGACCGTTGCAATATGCGTCCTGTTGAGCTTGAGCACCGCATTGCTCGCTGCGCAAGACGCCACGATCGAGGAAGTGAGCAAGAGCCCGGTGGAGACGAATTTTTCGTCCGGGGGAAGGATTCGAATGGACCTGTGCTCCAGCGGGATGGACGTCATCGGCAAGGACGAAGGCAAATTGCGGGTGTCATACGACGCGAGCCGCGGGAACGTCAAAGTACGAATCAATGCGGCGGGAGATCGTGCGAACTTGAGCGTCCGGGATTGTCCGAATAACAACTTCCGGGTGACAATCGAGGTGCCGAAGGCATCGGCGCTCTATATCCGCATGATGGCGGGACAGCTCAACGTGGAAGGCGTTACAGGGGATAAAGACGTCGTCCTGCACTTTGGCCAGCTGACCATGGATGTGGGAAGAGCGGACGACTATGCCCATGTCGAGGGGTCGGTGAACAGCGGAGACCTGCAGGCTTCGCCATTCAATGTGGCGAAGGGCGGGTTATTTCGTTCATTCGACAGCCGGGGTCCGGGAAAATATCGAGTTTACGCACATGTGGGAGCGGGACAATTAACGCTCCGGTAAACGTTTGCAGGTGATTTAGTGTCCGTTGAAAAACTCTGTCATCTCAGGAGCAGCGCCCGCCATTCCGGGAAAACTACTGACCCCGGAGCTTTCGAGAACCAACCGAAGGAGGCTTTGATGCTGGTACAGAGTCTTCGATTGGTATCCCGCCTTGCTTTGAGCGCTGATGATGAGCGCAGGTACTTGTCCCCCGCCCCCTTGTAGGTCGGTCAGTTCACTTTCATCGAAAACGATGATCAGGAGGCCGCTGCTCTGAAAAGATGGATTCGAGAGCAGTGGCGCAATGTTGGTCTGCAACCAGCTATCGGCCTGGGCGAGCGTGCCGTTGTGGGCGTCGTTCATAAGATCGGGCGCGATGAATGAGTACTGCGGCAACGAGTTGCCCGCCAGGTCGGTGGCGAATTGCGTGAACGGCACAATGTTGGCGGCTTGGGTGCTGTCGTTTTTCACGTCGGAGAGCAGGCTGAACGGGTTGTGGCGACGGACGTAATTTCCGGAGTCGCCTCCCAGGTATCCTGCCGAAGGGATTGATTCCTCATAACACTTCCAAGTCTTTCCCGCTTTCACCAGTTCGCGGACGATATTATCGTCGCTGATTGTGCCGGAGAAATTGTCGTCGAAGGTCTCCATTTGCCCTGTGGTTAGCATGAGGTAGTTGGGTATGGAGGGGTGAGCGTTCGCAAAATATTGTGTGGCCAGACCGTACTTGGACGCGAGGCTGTTGAAGTAAGGCATCGAGGAGCTGCCGATTACGTCGGAGTAGCTGTGATTTTCTTCGACGACGAGAACAACGTGGGAGAACGTGGGCTGGCCGGAGGGAACGGGATCTTGAGGAAGCGATGAACCAGAGTTCGAGCTGCCGCAAGCCAGCCCGAACGCCAAAAGCGCGCACAGCACTAGCGCAGACAGGGCTTTCAAAGCTGGCCTCGATGGGGACCCTGATAGATTTGTCATTAAGGGTTGGATGTTGCGAATCGCTGGAAATGTTTGCGCCTGAAATCCCCTAGGCATTAGTGGGTAGGCTGATTGGGTCGCTTTATACCAGATTGGTCTGTCAGATCCAGCCCAAATTCAGGTTTTTCGTAGGTTCCGGCAATGTGCACATTGACCACTTCTCCTGTTTTCTTCTTTCGAAAGATCGGGTCCATGACCTTGAGGAGAAACGATTTGAAGCCTGTCTCGGTCTTGGATATTTTGGTGTCGACGCGCATTCTTCCGTGCAGATTGATTTTGTGATTGATCACGTTGAAAGTGCCATTCATGCGCGCGTTGGCTCCGGGAACGGCAAACCGGAGATTGGTAAACCGGGTTACACCCCCGGTGAGATCGGCCTGTCCAGTCAGATCAGTGAGCACAGTTTCAGGATTCTCTTTGCTTTCGCCGCGGGCGCCGGCGCTCAATTCGTTCACACCTTCCTGCGTTTTCGACTTTGAAAAATTTCCCTCACCGATGCCGAACGCGCCCTGCAGTTTGACTTTTTCGAGGAAAGGCGCGCTGCCCGGGGGAATTTGCGCGTGCGCCTGCAACGAGACCTCGCCTGTCATGGGAGAGTGGGGCTCGCTGACGAATAATTCGAGAAGGTCTTCGATGCGTCCGCGACGCGAGGTGAGGTGGAGATCAGCCATTTTGCCCTTACGCCCGGGCTCCGAGGCGATGCTTCCTTCGGCGACGACGGTGGTGCGACCGAAGTGAGCGTCGACGCGTTTGAGGAATGTGTCGCCGCGAGTCGCGTTCACGTATGCGTCAAACTTGGTCTGCAGCCGGACTTTGTGACCTCCAGTCTTCACGACGAAGTCGGGAACGTCGGTAGTGCCAGCGATATTGACGTGGCCAAGCGTCCCGTTAAACTTTCCTTTGGACGACAACGTGCCGCCGATGCCGCCATAAACACCGAGATCGGCATGCTCGAAGTTGTACTCGCCGGATAGCGGCGTGTCGTACGGATGGCCAGTGGTCCAGCCTCCAAACTTGCCCTGCACGGCGAGTTCGCCGGGCGGCTCGGGGTTGTGGAACTTGAGACTGTAGCCGATCGGGCTGCCCCAGCGCACGACGGAGAGCAAAGCTTCGTGCACATCAAAGCGCAAAGCCTTCTTGTGGGGATCGTTGGATTCGAACTCCACAAAACTGCCATTTGCCACCATCTGATCCACGACGATGTTGGAATGTTCCGTTTTGAAAACGATGTTGCTGCCGAAGGGCGGGATGAAGATCTTCGCTCCCACGGCATTGACGAGGGAAACGTGGTGTCGGAGCATTCCGATATAGCTGCCTTCGACGACCACCCGGTCGATCGTGAAAAGCCGCGTCCTGTCGCCGTTATGACGGAATTCGACGCCTTCGAGGACGCAGCCGGGAGGGAAGTAGGTCCGATGAAAATTCTGGAGTGTAACGATGCTGTCGCTCGCCTCTTCCAGATTCTCAATCACCGACTCGCGGGAGAAGGGCCAGATCTTCGAATAGAGAAGAGCGACAAGGCAGAGGATCACGACTGCCACGACAAGGACGATGATCTTGCCGCGCGGGGATTTCCTCGGAGGGAGGGCGATAACCTTAGCGGAGGGTCGCGGAGCGGAAATACGTGTCGAGATCGGCGACGACATAGTGCTTGGAGTCCGGTTTGCTGTGAAATGTTGGCAAGGTCGTTCTAAAGATTTCTGCCGAAGTGACTAAGGGGTTTTTCGAATGGTGCGCATGGTTGGGGCGTGATTACTGAGGTGATATGATGTCTAGTGCTAGTGAAGCTTGATCTCCGGCGTTACGTCTGCGAACGGCTTCTTCCTTCCGGACTCTAGTCTTGCGCCAGCCTCGCGCATTCTGAGCTGCATTGTCCGCAGCCAGGGATTTTCCAAACAATAAGTGCTCTGATCAGACGGCGAGCGTGTCTCTGCGGCTCAAGACGGGTCAAAGCCCTCCATCAAGATTTCGAGAGGAATTCTATGAAACTTCTAGTGATTGGTTCCGGCATGATGGGATCGGCGGCGGCATTCGACATGGCGCGTAACGCACAGGTCGATGCGGTGACGCTTGCCGATAGTGACAAACAATTGGCGCG